>Ga0315283_10001767_pt1 | contig 17662 bp, 13 predicted proteins | sample YL17G09_0_MG_FD_204541 | JGI IMG/M metagenome (GOLD analysis project Ga0315283, IMG submission 204541) | Sediment microbial communities from Yellowstone Lake, YNP, Wyoming, USA - YL17G09_0 | ecosystem: Environmental > Aquatic > Freshwater > Lake > Sediment | place: USA: Wyoming | collected... | reverse complement strand
CACACACACACCAAACCTCCTTCCCACCTCACCCCCCCCCCCCCCCCCCCCCAGCTCCCGCCTCCCCTCCCTCCCCCGCCTCCGCACAACAAAAGTGGGCGCGCACGGCGAGCGAGCACCCGTCACAGGGCACGAGGATGGTGGCGGCCAGGCCGCGCCCGCGCCCGGTGCCGCCCGCCGCCGCCGCGGCCAGGTCCGCCTCCGGCACGGCGTGGCGCCCCCCGCACCGGCAGGCCAGCCAGTAGCGTGCGCCCTTCCCCTCCCCGCCCCCGCCCCCCTCCTCCCACCGGAAATCGTCGAGGTCCACCTCGGCGGGCGCGGCCACGATCCGCCCGCCGCCGCCGCCGGCCGCGCACCCTCCCTCGCTCCTGGCCGCGGACGCGTGGCGGGCCCGGTCGGCGGGGGAGAGCAGCGCCTCGTACGCGGCCCGGATGTCGGCGAAGGAGGAGGGGGGAGGGAGGGTAGCGGGGGCAGCGCGCGCGCTGGCTGCCAAGCCATCCCCTCCGCCGCCGCCTTCGCCCCCTGCTCCAGTCCTCCGCCGTCGTTGCTTGTCCGGATGGCTCCTCCGGGCGGCCGCGGTGAAGGCTCGCCGCAGGGTGGCATCATCCAAGGGCCCGGACGGGGACAGGCCGAGGGCGGCGAAGAGGGAGGCGGAGGGTGAGGCAAGGCGGCCGCCGTCACCATCCATTTTTGTTTGTTCCTGATCTTTTTCAACCCTCACTCGCCCTCTTTCCTGGCGGGGAAAGCGCGCTGGAAGTCGGGCTGGCGTTGGATCCACCACATGTGGGCCTGTCAGAGAGCGGGTGTGTGCGGGGTTGAGCGTGAAGTGCGTGCGTGGTGTGATGAGGATGGAGACAAGGTCGAGAGCGCAACAGGCCGGGTTTTTTGCGCTCTCTCTCCCCCAATGCACACGCACCTGCAGCCCTACCGCCCACGCAATGACAGTCCCTCCCAGCAGGAACTTAGTGCGGGGTTGCATGCACTAGGGTGGGAGGATAGGGTAGTTTGTGCGCCACAGGGCAGTCGAGACAGAGAGATAGAAGAATGAAAGAGGAGAAGGAGACAGACGCTGTTTCCATTTTAGAGAGAAAAGGGAGTACGGTCGCCGGGCCGGCTCCAACCCTGCGCGCCCCTCTTTTCTCGCTGGCAGCGTGCGAGGATACGTATATCCCGTCCTCTTGCAGGCGCCAATTGAGGGCGTGTGTGCGCAACCCACCCAACTCACATTCCAACCTTTTCCTGCCAGCCAGCCGTCGCCTCTCCGCCGATGCGGCCTCTCTCTAGTGGGGCCGCCGCCGGCCGCCACACACACCCTCCGTCCATCCCCCGCACACTGGCGGCTGGCGTGAGCCCTACCCCCTCCACGAGCCCCAGTGTCACGCCACCCCGCCGGGGCCTGCCATCCCTGCTGCGCCGCGCCCCCCAGCAGCCCAAGCCTGGCGGCCCCACCTCCGCCGACGAGGCCGCGTCTGCGGCGGGCCAGGCCCTGCCCTCCACCTGGCTGTTTGATCCCAAGTACGGGCTGCCCCTGGTCAGGAAGGTGAGCAAGATGAGAGCAGAGGAGAGAGCAGAGGAGAGAGAGAGGGAGGGCCAATTGAGGCGCACACGCCCGACCTCCTCTCAACCTCCTTTTTCCCTTTCCCCTTTCCCTTTTTGTCCCAGCACCTCTCCCGCTCCGACCTCCTCCGCCTCATCAGGGCCGGCCAGGTCGCCCGGGTCGGCCTGTTCGACACCCAGGACCGGTCCCGGGACCGCCCCGGCACGCCGGCCGACCCCTCAGACGAGTCGCGCGTGATGCGCCCGCTGCCCGCCGATGGGGCCGCCCTCGTCCAAATGGCGGACGGCACCCTCGCCACGGCGGTCATGCCCCCGCCCGACGTCCGCCTCTGGGTGGCAGCGGAAGCGTGCGGCGTGCCCGCCCTGCGCCTGCCGGCGTCGGGCGACTGGTTGGTGCCCCCGCCCCGGCCCCCACCCCCCGCCTGGGCGGGGTGGGTGAATGATGCGACCCCTTACCTGATGCTGGTCTCGATCTGGGCGGCCGCCCAGCTGGCCGCCTGGGCGCGCGGCGACTCGGGCGACCGGGCCAAGCTGCGGGCGGCGGACGTGGCCAAGGAGGCGGCGTCCCGGGCGGAGGCGGCCGAGGACAGCGCCCGCCTCGCCCTGGAGGAGATGGCGGCCAAAGGCTTCACCGCGCGTGAGATTGAGGGCGAGGCCGCGCGCCAGGGGCGGGCCGTGGCCCGGCCCTACCTGGAAGCCCTGGTCGCCGCGGCGGCTGCCCAGGCGGCCGCTGATGCCGCCTCCGGCGCGGGCGGCATGTTCGGGCCGGCGTACGAGTACAACACGGACGCGGCCTCGCAGGCAGAAGCGTTGAGGGAGGCAGCCCTGAAAGCGGCGGGCGGGGTTGGTGGGGGCGGGGACGGCGACGCCGCCAACCCCGCGGACGCCCTGGACGCCAAGCGCCGGATGAGCACGGTGAAGGTCACGCCCGCCGCCGCGAAAGGGAGGGCGCCGCCGGCGGGCGGCAAGGTGGGCGAGGAAAAACGGTTTGGTGGGCTGACGCGGGAGGAGGCCTGGGGTGGTGGGCCGGCCACGGGCGACGCCGCCGGCGACGATGACACCACCTCCAACACCCGCGCCCGCATGCGGGAGGCCCAACGCCGCCTGCGGGGCGTCAAGCTCCAGTACACGGGCGACCGGCCCATCACCTTCGCCGACGTGGCGGGGGTGGACGCCGCCCAGACCGAGCTGGCAGAGGTGGTCGACTTCTTCGTCCGCCCCGGCCGGTTCGCGGCGTCTGGGGCGCGCGTGCCTAGAGGGGTGCTTCTGTGCGGGCCACCGGGGACGGGTAAGACCCTGCTCGCCCGGGCGGTCGCGGGCGAGGCGGGCGCGGCGTTCCTGTCCCTGAACGCGTCCGAGTTTGTGGAAATGTTTGTGGGCGTCGGCGCGGCCCGCGTGCGCGACCTGTTCGCCCAGGCCCGGGGCATGGCGCCGTCCATCATCTTCATCGACGAGCTGGACGCGGTGGGGCGCACCCGGGGCGGCGCCCAGGGCAATGACGAGCGGGACGCGACGCTCAACCAACTGCTGACCGAGATGGACGGCTTTGGCGGTGGCGGGGCCGCGGCGGGCGGGCCGCGCGTGGTCGTCATCGCCGCCACCAACCGCCTGGACGTCCTGGACCCGGCCCTCGTCCGCCCGGGGCGCTTCGACCGCATCGCGGCCGTGCCCCACCCCTCCGCCGCGGGGCGAGTGGAATTGCTGAAACTGTACCTGCGGGCAGACAAGCCGGACGAGCGGCGGTGCGAGGACGCGGGCATGGACTGGGCCCGCCTGGCCGCCGCGACGGCCGGCTACTCGGGCGCCTCCATCGCCCAGGCCGTCAACGCGGCCGCCATCGCGGCGGCGGACGCGGGCGCGGACCGCATCTCCACGGACCACGTGCTGGCGGCGGTGGAGAACGACACGCTCGGCCCCGCCCGGCCGGCCGCGTCGGGCGCGCGCGCGGCCCGGGTCGCCCTCATCGAGGCCGCCGCGTCGCTCGTCATCACGCTCACGCCGGGGCTGGAGCCCGTCATCTTCAGCACGGTCGTCCCCCGGGACCGGTTCCCGGTGGGGCGGACCGTCATCTCAGCCGACCCGACGCGCGAGGAGACGGGCACGGTCAGCCGGGCCTACCTGGAAGCCCAGCTGACGGCCCTGCTCGCCGGGTACGCGGCGGAGGCGCTGACGTACGCGGCCGACGATCGGTCCTCCCTGCCCGCCCCGCGCCTGGCCCAGGCGCGGACGGTGGCCAACAAGCTGGTCGTCGGCGCGGGCCTCGTACCAGTGGAGGCGCTGGCCAGCCCCGCCGCCGCGGCGGCGGGGACGGGGCCGGCGCCCGGCGCGCTGGCCCTGCCCGTGCCGGGCCCGAGCGGGCTCAACTACTCCATCCCCTCCTCCCTCTCCGACGCGGACCGGGGCGTGGTCGGGGCGGCGGTCCAGGCAGCCCTGGATGAGGGCCTCGCCCGGGCGACAGGCCTGCTGACCCGCAACCGGGGCGCCCTGGACGCGCTGGTGGGCGCCCTGCTGTCCCGGTCCTCCCTGGACGGCGCCGAGGTGGCCCGCATCGTGCGGGAGCATGCGGACCCGGCTGATTGGGCGGCGGCGGAGGCGGGGCGGGAAGGCTTTTTGTGAAAACTCCCCTCCTTTATTTCATGAGCACCCTTGGAGGACCGGGAGAGGATGGGCGACTCGTGTCCTGCATCAGCCTCTAGTACCCGGCGGGCGGCCTGCCATACGCCGGGCGTGTAATCAATCCATTTCACTCATTTCATGCCAGCCGCCCGCGCACCCAGTACCAGGCCAGCGCGGCCACCTCCCGCACCGCCTCGTACGTGGCCGTCGCGCGCTGTGCTGGGCTGGTCGGTCGGTCCACGGGTGGAGCGTGCGCAAAAATGGTGAAGGGGCGGGCGCAGCCTGATTTTGCGTCGCCCTCAAGCACCACGGCTGCTGCCCGTGCAAACGTTCGGGCGGCCCGTCCTAAATGGAAGGGCGAGGTCACGACGATGATGGCGCCTCCACCGCCCTCCATCATCCGCAGGCTGAGTAGGGCGTTCTCCCACGTGGAGGTCGACGCCTCCTCCAGGCGCCAGGCGGGCGGGACGGACGGCAGGCGCAGGTGGGCGGCCGCCACGCCAGCCGCGACCCCCGCTTCGGACCGCCCGCCTCGCAGGCCGTCGCCCGGGTGGCCGCCCGAGAAGATGAGGGCCGGGGCGGCCCCTGATGCGTACAGGTCGGCGCCTGCTCGGGCACGGGCGGCCAGGCCGGGGCCCGCGCTACCGTCGGGGGCAAGGCTGTACCCGAGGATAACGGCGGTGGGAGTGCCGGGTAGGGTTGTTGAAGCGCTGCTGCCGCTTTCGGCGCCCATTGCCCACACCTTGGCGCTCTGTCCCACATTGCGGGCCAGGGCTGCGTGTGCGTGGACGAGCCAGGCATCGACCGCGCCGCCAAGCCAGGCGCTCAGGGCGGCAAAGGCCATCGCGGCGAGTTTTCTTCGCATCGATTTGGGCGCACTCTAAAAAACGACTGCAGCGCAAAAAACGCGACCTGAGCCTCCGTCTCCAGCGCGGCCAGCCGTTCCACGGCCGGCCGCAACGCCGCCAGCCGCGCCTTCTGCTCCGCCACCACCGCCGCGGCGGCCTCTCCGCCATTGCCGCCGTACCCGACCCCGCCCGCCCCGCCCGCCGCGCGCGCCGCCAGGGCGGGCGGCAGGGACAGGTCCGGCCCCAGCTCCAGGACCTCCCCGCCCAGGCGCGCCTCCACGGCTTTCAGCGCCGCCCGCTCATCGTACCAGACCGTGTGCCCGCCTTCCTCTGTCGTCGCCGTGTCGGCCGCCTTGATGGGGCAGGCCGCCCACGGCCGGTACCCCTTCCTCGTCACAAACCACACTTTCTCGGGCAGGGACGCCACAAGCGAAATCGCCAGCCCGCGCGCGCCCGCCCGCCCCACACGGCCGATGCGGTGGACGTAGTCTTCCGCCCGGTCGGCGGGGGGCAGGGTGAGGTTGATGACGTAGGGCAGGGCCGCCACGTCAATGCCCCGGGCCGCGACGTCGGTGGCGATCAGGAAACGGACGGTGCCCGCCTTGAACGCGGCCAGCGCCGCCCGCCTGTCCTCCATGGCAAGAGCGCCACCCAGAACGGCAGAGCTGTAGGGATGCTCCGCGCCCGTCTCGCGGGCGGCGTCCGGGCGGCGGCCCGCGGAGGGAGGGGCGCCCGGGGCCAGGCCGTCCAGGAAAGCCTGCAAGCAGGCGGCGTCATGGTTGGTGCGCACAAAGATGAGGGCCTGCGGCATGTCCAGTGAATCCGCCAGGCGCGCGACCAGGCGCGGCTTCAGCCGCTTGGTCGCTTCCGACCAGGCTTCGGGCGAGTCCGCGTCTGGGGAGAGGAGTGGCGTGTCGTCCGGGCCCCTGTCCACCGCATGCACGCCGTCCGTGGGGACGGCGGGCTGGCCCTGCAACCAGGACCGGTCGGCCCGGGGGTCGACGCTGATGAGGACGTGGTCCACACCCTCCGGCAGGGCGGTCCCGGGCGCTGGGCCGCCGCCCGGGCCACCCTCGCCCCCCTTCAGGTCGATGTGGATGGGGTTGGCGCACAGGGCTGCGGCCGCGGCGGTGACACAGGCGGCCTGGAGGGTGGCCGAGAAGAGGCAGACCTGCAGGCGGGTGGAGCCGGCGCCGCCTTTGGGGACGGACCCCACCAGGGCGGCCACGCCGTGCCCCGACCCGCCGGCCGAGGAGTCCAGCAGCCTGTCCGCCTCATCCAGGACAATGACGCGGATGCTGGCCAGGGACAGGGCCCTGGAGTCCACCAACTCTTGGACCCGCCCGAGTGTCCCAACCACGACCTCAACCTCCCCCGCCGCCAGCGCCGCTTTTTGGGGCCCCACCGCCGTGCCGCCCGTCACGCACAGCGTCCGCACGCCGGGCAGGCGGGCGCCCAGGGAGAAGAAGGTGTCGGCCGCCTGTTCGGCCAGGTCCCGGGTGGGTTCCAAGACCAAGGCGACGGGCGGGGTGGAAGGAGGGGGGGCCGCGTTCTTCTTCGCCTCTCCTCCAGCGCCGGCGGCCGCTGCAGTCGCCTTGGCAGCCGCAGGCAGGGCGTCCAGCCACGCGAACCCGGGCGGCAGTTCGTCTGCCGCCCCACCAAACTTTAAGTGCAGTTCCGCGTTTTTCAGGTAAGCGGCCGGGAAGAAGGCGGGAGAGGCGGCGGGAAGCTCGTAGGCGGGCCCGAGCGGGGCGCCATTTTTGTAAAAGGCGAGGCAGGGCGGGGCGGCGGCCAGGTCGAGGGCGACGCCGACCGTGTCGCCCCTCCCCCAGGGCCCGCCGTATTCTGCGAAGGACCCGCCATGCGCCTTACGACCGGTGCCGCCATACCCCCAGCCCCGGGAGTCCGTGCCCAGGTCGAAGGAGGCGCCTGGGAGGGCGACGCCGAGGCGGGCCAAGCCGTCATCGGCCGCAGTCGCGGACCACCAGGCGCGCGCGCCGCTCCCGCTGGCCACGCCCAGGCTGCCGCGCCCGCCCGCCCAGGCGCCCTCCGCCCGGGCTTGGATGGCCAGGCCGTCTGGCGAGACGGAGAGCAGGCCGTCCCGGTCGGTGGCGGACATGCGGGCGGCGAGCGCGGGCGCGGGAGGAGGAGATGACGATGCGGAGAGAGCAGGAGCAGGCGCCGCTGGTGGTGCCCGCCGCGCCTCGGCCGCCAGTTGCAGGACGGGCAGGGCGAAGGCGCCGGTTTTCCCGGATCCGGTCTCCGCGGCGGCCAGGACGTCTCCGCCCCCCAGGATGAGCGGGACGGCCTCGGCCTGGATGTCGGTGGGGAGGCTGGGAGAGAGAGAGAGAGTAGAGGAGGTTGATGAGGAAAGAGAAGCCAGGGTTCGGTGCGGTCATCGAGAATTGTGGCTTCTTCTTCTCTCCGCCCCCGCTCTCCACCCCACACAAAACTAACCTCCACCCTAGATCCGCGGCAGCCGCGATGAGCTCTGGCATGACGCCTAGCTCCTCAAAGGCGGCGACGGACATGTTTGAAATGAAGAGACAAGAGCAAAACAAAAAAAACAAGCCGCCCGCCGAAAAGCCAGTGTGAAGCATTTTGCGCTTCGTCTCCTCGCTGCGGGCCCTTCAGCACGCGCCCTGGCCACGCACGTTGGCAAAAGGCAGGCCAGGGACGCGCCCCTCCCCCCTCACCCTTTCTCGGAGTCTGCGGTGTGAACGAAAAAAAACAGAGAGGGAGTCTCTCCTGTCCGCTCGCGCACCGAAACTGCCGGCACTCTCTCCTTCACGCCTCTCTTTCACCACCATGGCCATCTCCTCCGACCCGTTCTTCCTGGTCAGGGACGACATTGAAGCATCTGTGAGTAGGTGGCGAGCGGGTGGCGTGTGGACCAGGGCTTGCCTGTCCTTTCGCATGTACACCACTCACGCCGCGAGTCCCTTTCTCCTCACAACCTCCTTCTCCGTCCATCCATCCAGCTCTCCAAAGCCCAGGCCGCCCTCGCCCGGTGGCAGGCCCTGCCCCCCGGCGCGGCGGAACGCCCCCGCCTGGCGGCCACCGTCGCGGATGAAGCGCGCTCCCTGGCCTGGCAGACCGATGAGGTAGAGAAAGCGGTCAAGGCTGCCGCCCGTGACCCGGCCCGTTTCTCCCTGTCGCCCCCGGAGCTGGCGGCCCGCCGGGCCTGGGTGGCGGCCACCCGGTCGGCCGTCGCCGCCCTGGCGGACGGTGTCGCCGCGGGCACGGCCGCCGCGTCTGCCGCCCGGGCCCGCGGGGCGGCCGCCGGGACGGCCGCCGGCCGCCTGGCAGCCGCGGCCGCCGCTGACAACGACGCCTTCTTAGCGGGGGCGGACGCCCGGGCCGCCCAGCTCTTGGCACACCAGGACGCCCAACTGGACGGCATGTCCGCGGCGGTGACCCGCATTGGGGAGGTCGGGCTGGCGATCCATGACGAATTGCAGGGCCAGAGCGTGGCGTTGGACACCCTGGCCGACGATGTCGACTCCACCGGCGCCCGCCTGGCCGCCGCCCGGCGCAAGATCGTAATGGTCCTGGAGAAGGCCAGCCTGAAGGCGCAGCTGGCGGTGGTGGCGGGCCTGGTGGTCGCGCTGGTAGTGCTCACCGCGATTGCGTTCCGGTGAGGGGATGAAGGGGTGAGACTGTTTTTTTTGTAGAGTTTTTGAGAGTGGGGGTTGTCACACACGCGGGGTGCCGCGTCCTCTTCTTCACCTCGATCAGTGCACCGCGAACTCTTTTCTGGTGGGGTGGACGAAAGAGAAAACAGCACTTACCTCAACCACCCCCTTCTTCCGGCGCGACCTGCCCCCCGCCTCCCTTCCTCCTCTGTTTTTTCGCCCGCCCCGCCACCACCCGTTCATACGTCGTCTGCCCGGTGACCGCCAGGAGGGCGTGGTAGGCGAGGAGGGCGCCCAGGGCCGCCCCGGCAGCGACCGCGCCCGCCCCGCCCGCGGCGGTGACGGCGAGGCGGGAAGGCGCCCCGCAGGGGCCGGCCCCGGGCGGTGTGCCCGCGCCCGCGCCGGCCGTCCACCCCACCCACCAGGGCGGGATGGGCTGAGGAAGGGCGGCAGCGCCCGGCTTCCGCCTCACCTCCGACCCGGCGAAGCCGTGCCAGAGGGCGAGGCCGGCACAGGCGGCCTGGAGGGCCGCCTGGGCGAGCCCCGAACCGAGCAGGGCGAGGAAGAGCGCCCGCCCGCGAACGCCTTTGCCCCCGCCGCCCACGCACACGTCATTCCCTACCCAGGGGCAGTGGTGGTCGAACCCGTCCACGCACCGGCCGCAGGTCATGCAGTGGCGGGCGGTGGACGGGACGGCGGGGGCGTGGGGGCAGAGGTGGCAGACGACCCACCCGGGCGGGAGAGGGGGTGGCTGTGGTTGAGGCGCCGGGCCACTTTCCTCGTCCTTGCATTCGCTGCCGTCGCCTGGGGACACCCGGCCCCGTGCCACGCAGGCCGCGCTTGGGGATGTCGGGTCGGAGATTGTGAGAACGAGGCAGGTCGTGGCAGTCGTCAGCGCGAGGAGGGCGTATGCGGCGCCCAGAGATGCCGTCATAACGAGGAGGAGGCTGGTGGGTTTTTCTCCAGGCGTGCCGCCGTCCGCCACCACCACCACCCCCGCAGCCACGCTCGGCAGCGTCGCCCAAATAAACGACCCCACCAGCCCGACCCAAACGGCCCAGGCAATGACCTGGCGGGAGGTGGGCGGCCACTGGCAGCCTGTGCGGCGGCGGTGGCGGCGGCGAGAGGGAGGCATAACCGGGGAGTTTTGACGAAGAGAGAGAGAGACGAACAGGCGGTGCTGGATGGTGCACGTTTCGACACACACCCTCCTCTTTTCTCGCCTCCTCTCTCATCCACCCCATAACCCGCCTGGGCTGAGCAACTGAGGCCGCTCCAGGTCAACGTACAGACCGCACGTGCCCCTCGCATCGCGCGGGGCTTCGGTTCTTAGAAAATAGAGAGAGGTCTCTCCTCCGCTCCCCTGCACATTTCTCTCTCTGTCCGGCGGCCAGCGCCTAGCAACGCTCACTCTTTCCTCGCACACTCTCGATGGCCGCCCGCCGCCTGGCCCTGGTGAGTCTGGTTCCTGCCCCCCAGCCCTGCCTCGCCCACCCCCCTCTCCTAGGTTCGGGTGAAAATATCGGTCCTTTCTCACACACGCCCTTTTTTCCTTCTCTCGCTCAAACAAAACACACAGGCGGTCGCTGGCAATGCGCGGCGCGCCCGCCACCTAGCCGACTCGTTCGCGCCCGCCTCGACCACCCGTCCCACCCCTGATGCGGCTTTGTGCGCCCGTGCCCTGTCTGGCGCCGCGCCCGCGGGCCGCCCCGACGAGGGAGACAAGAACAAAGAGAAGCCGACGCCCTCCTCCTCATCGGCCGACCCGGCTGAGCAGTTGGCCGCCTCGGCGGCCGCCGCCGCGCGGGCGGCTTCGGAAGCGGCGTCCGCCGCGGCCGCCGGCATCAAAGCCCGTCTTGGAGGGTTCAGTGACAGGGGTGAGGGTGGTGGGAGTGGAGGCGGCGGGAGCGGCCCGTCCTCGTCCTCCGCGTCTCAACCACCTTCCTCGTCCCTGTGGGCGGCCATCAAGCGGGAGGTCGCCGCCGCCGTCCTGCCGGAGCCCGCCGTCCGGTCCGTCACCCGGGCCGTGGACCCCGCCGCGAAGGGCGACCACCCGGCCGTCACTTCGTCCGACCTGGTGGCCATGCCCGCCCCGGAGCCGGGCGCCTGGGAGAAGCAGTGGGAGCGGGCGGCCGCGGTCCTGGGGACCCACCCGGCCTGGGCGCGTTTATCGAAAGCCATCGAATCCACCGGCGCCGTGCACAAGGCCCGCGAGGTGGCAGACGACCTGCGCGACCGGTGGGAGACGGCGGACGGGCCCTTGGCGGGGCGGGTGGCGGGCGCGGCGGACGCTCTGTTTGCAGAGACCGAGATGGCCCAAGCGCTGAGAGAGGTCCGGCTGCGCGACCCGGCGTTCGACATGGTCGCCTTCCTGGGCGGCGTGAAGGCCGACGTCCCAGGCCTGCTGCGGGCGTACCTGCTGGGGGACGGCCCCGCCATGGCCGCCCACGCCTCGCCCGACCTGGTGGAGCGGGTGGTGGCCGTCCACGCGGCCCAGGCCGCGGCGGGCGCGGTGCCGGATTCCACGATTCTCGACGTCGGCGACGTCGAGCTGGTCGACCTGAAATTCCTGGACGGCGACCCCGCGGCGGTGGTGCAGTTTGCGGCCCAACAGATCGCGTGTGCGCGGGACGGGGCGGGCAGCGTGGTGGAGGGGAGTGCGAACAGTGTCCAGCGCGTGTTTTATCTTTGGGCCCTCGTCCAGGACGCTGAAGGGTGTGCCGGGACCGCGGGCGAGCGCCTGCCGCCCCGGTGGCAGTTGAGGGAGATGATGGTGCGGGGGGCGCACCAGCTGCTGTGAGGGATGAAAGGGGTGGGGAGGGTGTGGAGACGCGCGAGAGTCGCGGGGGCGGCGGAGAGAAGAGAGGGGAGGATGGGTTGAGGGGTTGAGAGACTGATTGTTCAACCCCTTTTTTCCTCACAGCTCTGTTTGTGTGCCTCGCACGCACACCACACCCACACACGCACTGCCGAGAGAGCGTGAGGCTGCCCTGCTACACAGGCCATCCCGCGCCAGTCACATAAAACCGAGAACACCAAAAGCATGCGGCGTGTCGCCGTCGGCCCGGTCGGCACGGGCGCGGCGCCGGCAACCCGCTCTCCGGCGGCCTTGGCGCCCGGCGCCCGGCCAAGGGGAGGTGAGCTTTGGGGGCAATGCGCGTTGCTCTGGTGTGGCGAGCAAGACGCGCTACCAGGACGCGGCGTGCGTGAGAGGGTGCGCCCGCCGGAAGGCGTCCTGCGGGGCGCCGGAAGAGAGAGGACCGCCGGTGGCCAATCGCGCCGCGTCAGCCTAGACAGGGTGACGTTTTTCATCTTTTTTTGTGGTCCTGGAACAGAGCACCTGACCCTCACACCCCGGGATGATGCTACGCCCCTCCGCGCAGATAGAGAGGGGTGTCTCTGCTCTCTACACAGGGGTAAACTGAAATGCTCACACACGCACCCGCTTCCAACGGAAACACAGGCCTCCCACTCCCGCGCACCGTCCCAGCCGCGAAACGCCGCGGCGGCACCGGGCGCGGCGGCGGGCCGCCTCTTCAACCTGCCCAACCGCCCAGCAGCAGCGACGGCCCCGCCCGCCCGTCGCCAACCAAGGCACCCACGCCTCTGCCCACGCCTCCGCCCACCGCTGCTGCCGTCCCTCCGCCACCACCCGCACCACCGGGGAAGGCGGAGGAGGAGGAGGAGGAGGTGATGAAACTGCATGAGGAACTTTTGGAGCAGGTGTGTGGAGAGAAGAAAAGGAGAGTCTCGTTTCCTCGTGCTCCTTTGTTTTCCATCCATTTTTTCATTCTCCATCTTTCCTTTCCGCTCATTGACACAGATAGAGGAGCGCAAGCGCCTGCAAGCCGCCCTCGTCACGAAATTGCACGAACAAGCGCAGCGGGCCGGCGCGTGCGCGGTGGCGGGCGGGACGGAACCGTTTGCCCGCACGCACGCGCCTGGTGCGGGGAGCGCGCCGATGACGACGACGACCGCGCCTGCCGAGCCACCCTCGCCCTCGCCGTCCCCTCCATCCTCCACCACCCCGACCCCGCCGGCGGGGGAGAACGTGATGAACCTGGTGTTCGTGGCCTCGGAATGCGCGCCCTGGTCCAAGACGGGCGGCCTAGGCGACGTGATGGCCGCCCTGCCCAAAGCCCTCGCCCGCCGGGGGCACCGCGTCATGGCGGTCGCCCCGCGGTACGCGGAATACGCGGAAGGCTGGGAGACGGGGGTGCGCCTGGACCTGACGGTCTTCAACACCACCGTGCAGGTCGGCTTCTTCCACGGCTTCATCGACGGCGTCGACTGGGTGTTTGTCGACCACCCGGCCTACCACCACCGGTCGGGCGGGGAGATCTATGGGGGCGACCGCACGGAGGTCGCGTTCCGGTGTGCCTTGCTCTCCAAGGCCGCCATCGAGGCCGCCCGTTGCGTGCCCTGCGGCGGCATTCCGTACGGCGAGGACAACCTGTGCTTCATCGCCAATGACTGGCACGCGGCCTTGGTCCCCGTTTACCTGCAGGACCACTACCGGGAGCACGGCCAGTTCAACTACGCGCGCGCCATCCTGGTCATCCACAACCTGGCGCACCAGGGGCGGGGGCCCCCGGGCGATGCGGACCTGTACGGCGTAGGCGGCCCCCTGCGCGGCGAGTTTGCGATGGACGACCCTGTGGGCGGGAAACACTCAAACATCATGAGGGCCGGCATTGTCGCGGCCTCCCGGGTCGTCGCCGTCTCGCACGGCTACGCCTGGGAGTGCCAGACCATGGAGGGCGGGTGGGGCCTGGACGGCGTGCTGCGGGAGGCGTCCTGGAAGTTCCGGGGGATTGTGGTGAGTGGCTAGGGGCGGGCGGGCGCAGATAGAGAGACGGATGGTATGGTTGGGACGAGAGGCGAGAGCGCAGCGCTCTCTCTCTCTCTACGGTCCAGGGGGGCCGTCGAGTCCAGGGGGGCCGTCGAGCGTGCGTAAGAGTAGGCTCAAGCTCAAGCGCGTGCGGCAAGGGCCGCCTCCCGGCGCGAGAAAACGCGTGCGCGCGTTTTCTTTCAACCTCATCAGCAACTCTCTCTCCCCTCTTCTTTCCCAGAACGGCATCGACTACTCGGAGTGGTCGCCCCAGGCCGACGCCTTCCTAGACGGCGACGGCTACTCCCGGTACGACCCCTCCACACCCGGGTGGCGGGCGGGCAAGGCGGCGTGCAAGGCGGCCCTGCAGGCGGAGCTGGGCCTGCCCGTCAACCCGGACGCCCCGCTCCTCGCCTTCATCGGCCGGCTGGACCACCAGAAGGGCGCCGACCTGATCATGGACTCCTTTGACTGGCTGATGGGCGAGGGTTGCCAGCTCGTACTGCTGGGCTCCGGCCGGCACGACCTGGAGGACGGCCTGCGCCGCCTCGAAGGCGCCCGCCCGGACCAGTGCCGGGCGTGGGTCGGCTTTTCCGTCGCCATGGCCCACCGCATGACGGCGGGGGCGGACATGCTGCTCATGCCCAGCCGGTTCGAGCCGTGCGGGCTGAACCAGCTGTACGCGATGGTGAGTGGATTTATGAGTGGGGACGACCGGGGCGTGGGGCGCGGGGAGAAGAAGAGAGAGAGAGAGAGCGGCGCGCGCGCGCGTTTCTCTCTCTCCACCTCTCCCAATCGTCCTTTCATCATTTTTCTCCGTCCATCTCTCTATCAAGGCCTACGGCACCGTCCCAATCGTCCACGCCGTCGGTGGCCTGCGCGACACGGTCTCCCCCTTCAACCCCTTTGACGACACGGGCACGGGCTGGACATTTGACCGGGCGGACGGGCGCGCGCTGCGGGATGCGGTCGCCAACGCGCTCCACACCTACCGAGCCTTCCGCCCCTCCTTCGACGCCATCGGCCAGCGGGGCGCGGACCAGGACCTGTCCTGGGATGTGGCGGCGGCGACGTATGAGGAGGTCCTGGTGGCGGCCAAGTACCAGTGGTGAATTGTGAGAGAGTATGAAAGCTCTGAGGTCGGGATGGAGGAGAGAGAGAGCAGTCCCCCTATTTTGGGTTGGCCCCGTTCCGTTTATTGTCCGTGTTTGTGACTCACCGCTGGCTAAATTGCGTCACGCAAGAGGGAATAGAGAGAGATCTATAACACAGACACAGGATGGGAGGCGCGCGCGCGCCAAGGGACGCAGGCGTGGCAGGCGCGCCGGGGGAACACGAAAAAGGAAAAAAGAAAAGAAAAAAAACACCCCGCTCATCCGATCGCGACCCCGCCCGCCCCCAGCCGGGCCCGCGCCCGCTCCACCGCCGTCGTCTCCCACTTGCCGCCGCCGCCGCCCTCGCCGCCCCGGCTGCGCAGGCGGCGCACAGCGCCGCCCGCCAGGCCGGGCGGGGGTGGGGCGTGCCAGCGGGTCAAAAGGGGAGGCGGTTGGGGCACGGCGGCCACCATTGCAGGCGCCTTTTTCTTCCCTCCTCCCCTGCCCGCTGGCGCGGCCGTTGCGTCCGCCTCCTTCACCTCCAGCCCAGGCGGCGGCGCAACATTGAACAGGAGCGTGCGCGGGTCCGTGTCCGCGGCGGCGTCCAGCCCCGCCCCGCCCGCCGCGTCGCGCAAGGCGTCGCCCGCCGCGGCCACGACCCAGGGCGGGAGCGGGGGGTTGGACCCCAAAAATGAGGCTGCAGCAGGGCCGCCCGGGCCCAGCCCGAAGCCTGGACCGCCCACCCCGCTCCCGCTGCCGCTGCCGCCGGGCGCGGGCGCGGTGACGGAGCCCATGGACAGTTTGACCCGGTGCCGCCCCCTCACGGCGGGCGCGGCCTGGAGCGTTGCCCGCGCGAGGGTACCGCCCGGGAAGGGGGCAGGGGCCAGGAGGGTGGGCACGTCCACGGGCGCGCCGGCCAGGCGGGCGACCGGCGAGGACGCACCAGCACCGCCGCTGTCGCCGGTGGCGGGGGTGGCAGCGGCGCCAGGGCGACCGAGAGTGGCGAAGCGCGGCGCCGTGGCGGGGGTGGTGGCGCGACCCCCACCCACCCCACCCACCCCACTCCCGCCAACCCCGCCCGCCCCGGACGACAGGGCGCCGCCCGCGTCCGCGTACAGGAAGTCAAACAGGCCGTGCACGGCCCGGCCGCCCAGGAAGAGGAGGGCTTTGGGCGGGGCGCCGCTGCCGGACGCGGCGGCCTCCCCACCCGCGGCCGCGGCCGCAGCCGCCGCAGTCGTGCCGGGCGCGATAGCCGCGCCGGCCGCCCCGTGGTCCTCCCGTAGGGCCGCGACGACGCCCAGGGTGGCGCCCGTCAGGATGGCGGACACCCGGGCGCACCCGCCCACGCCAGCCCCACGGAATAGGACCGCCGCCGGGCGGGGGGCGCCGGGGGGGGTGAGGATGAGGAGGGCCGGCGCGGCGCCCGCCCGCACAGCCCGGTACGCGCTCCGCGCCGCCTCCCGCCAGGCGGCCGCCCGGGCCGCCCGCCAGGAGGGCGAGGCGGCGGCCAGCATGGTCGGCTCCACCCGGCACTCCGGGTGGCGCCAGGTGGACAGCAGGGCGGCGGCGAGGCGGGACGCAGGGGTGGAGGGTGGAGAGGCATGGAGGTTCTGTCCTTCATCACCCAGCCCCAAAGCCGCCGCCGCCGCCGCCCGCAGGGCCGCCGCCTCGGCCGCGCCCGCCGCCGCGTTCGCGGCCGCCAGTGTGTCTTGGAAGCCGGCGGAGGAGGAGAAGCGGACGAGCGCCTTGGCCGTCCAGTCGAGCGGCCAGGAGGGGGAGGGGGCGGGGAGGGTGTCGGCTGTGGTGGTGGCGGCGCCCGCCGCGCCCGCCGCACCCGCGCCCTTCTCATCTCCGGGCGTCCCCAGCAGGCTCAGGTCCTGGGACAGACGAGACACGACGCCGGCGGCCGTGTCGGCCCGGGGCAGGACGGTGCGGAGGGCGGCGCGGAGCTGTGGACGAAAAGGTTTTGAGGTGAGAGTTTTTTTGCCCAGCAGCCCAGCAGCTGTCTGTCCGTGCCTTTTTTTTTCTTTCGAACCCGTCCTCTCTCTTCTCTCTCTCTCCTCCCAACTCACAATGCCGCCATCCACGATGTCCGCCGCGGGAGCCGCCCGCGCGGTCGTCACGTCCGCAAAGGTGCGGGGCCGGGGGCGGGGTGGGGCGACGGGCGCGCCGGCCGCCGGCGGGCTGACGAGGAAGGGCGGGAGGAGCGCGTTGCCGGCCTCCCGCAGGGGGACCCGGGCCTCGGCTTCCGCGTCGGTCAGGGGGCCGATGCCGGAGGCCGGCCGGGGCGGGGCGGGGCGCTTGTCGTCGGGCTGATGAGGGGGCGTGTGTGGAAGAAGTGAGAGAGCGTCGTGTGCGACGCTACCCCGCCATGCACGTGTCGTTGGCGTCCGTGCCAGGGGAAGCTCCGACGCCCGACCGGCTCCAAAACACACTGGAACATGCCCCCGTCCCCCTGCTGGTCCTCCTCGAATCGAAATATCGTACTCACCACACCGCTACCCCGCCGCCGTTTGCCACCGCTCCCGGCGCCGCCGGCCGGGCCGCCGTTTTCACCGCCACCTACCCCGCCACCCCCGCCCGCCGTGTGCTTGACCACCCCGAATCGGGTGGGCAGGCACTGGTGGGATGCAGGTGGGGGTGGGAGGGGGGCGGCTTCCCGGGTGGAGGCCGAGGAGGGCGGCATATGCAGAGATAGCTGTTTTTCGTTTACGGAATTGCGCGCACAAAAAAAGGGCGCGTGTGCTCAGTCAGAGCCACGCGCGCGCGGCAGGCTGGGGGAGAGGATGGGAGGAGGGGAATTCTCTCCTGTGCGTCTGTGTGTGTGCGTGCGAGCGCGGAAGGAGGAGTGTCCTCTCCTGGGCGCTTTTTTCTGTTTCGTTTCTCGCGCTCGAAACAGCGCGAGTGAAGCCTGTCCCTTCTTTCTTCCCTCTCACTCTCACAAAAAAACGTCTTTCTTTCAGCGCACGCGTGCGCACAACACACACACCAACAATGCCACGCCCATCCACCGCCCCCGCTGGAACCACCACCACCACTTCCACCTCTGCCCCTTCCCCTCCACCCCCCTGGGCCCTGCCC
>Ga0315283_10001764_pt1 | contig 17668 bp, 8 predicted proteins | sample YL17G09_0_MG_FD_204541 | JGI IMG/M metagenome (GOLD analysis project Ga0315283, IMG submission 204541) | Sediment microbial communities from Yellowstone Lake, YNP, Wyoming, USA - YL17G09_0 | ecosystem: Environmental > Aquatic > Freshwater > Lake > Sediment | place: USA: Wyoming | collected... | reverse complement strand
TCGTCTCCGAGAGCGAGGGAAGTGAGCAAAGCATTCGACTTCACTTTCCCTCGTTTCTCTCCACTTGTCTCCGCTTCTCTTTGCATTTAAAGCCCATCCTGGAGTCACAAGAAGACACGTAGCTAGCTCCTGCCGGTTCAAACAGAGCAGCGAGGAGAGGAGAGGGGGAGGTTGCGCCTTCTTCTTGTCTTCCTTGTGAAGCAGCGTCGTCGCCAATGGCCGAAAAAACTCCGAAACCAATTTCGAAAAAAAACTTCTTCCGAACGACTCACACAGGTGAAGGCCTTGTCGTACTCCTTCCACTGGGCGACAGGGAGCTCGTTCTCTTCGAGCAGGCACGGGGCGCGCGAGAGGGAGAGCGAAGAGACAGGGTAGAGGGAGGCGCGGCTGAGTTTTTTTTTTTTTTTCGGTCAGCATGTCTCTACTTCAGCAATCGCGTCTCTTCGACGCCCTCTCTTTCTCTCTCTTTCATAATCTCTCTCGTGCCGCATTATGGTCTTCCTTCGACGCGAAGACGTGGTACTCGACTGTCTCAAGCCGCCCGTCACAGGAGACATGGCCACGAGGCGGAGAGGGCGAGGTAGCGATGGTCATTGCGCGACTTCAATACGAAGTCTTCAACCCTGAGAAGTGCCTTCTTTTCGACTCACCGCCTCCCCGTTGCCGCAGAGTCCAGGAGCGCCCTGGGCACGGCGCCGCCAAAATGCTGCTGCGGGGTCGGTGGTTGCGGCTCGGCGGCTCCTGCGGCCGAGGGGAGCTCCTTCTCCGCGGAGCTCCTGCGGCGGAAGAGCGAGGACATTGGAAAAGAGAGCGAGCGAGCGAGCGAGAGAGAGGGTGGGGAACTCGCTCTGAAAAGAGAGCGTTCCGTCGTGAAAAGTGATGACTCCAGAGGCGTTTTTTTCTTCTGTAGACCTTGCTTTCCGACCCTCGCTCATCACCTTTTTCGCCCTCTTCTCTCCTTCGCTCGCGGCTCGCAAAACGAATCAGCACTCAGTCTCACACACGCGCGCGCAAATCGCCCACTCTGTGCTCCTTTTGATCGCGGAGAGAGAAACAGAATAAACGAGAAGGAGAGACTAGCAACGTTTCGACCATCGATCGCTATGCCTCCTCGATCGCTCCCCCCCCCTCTCCCCCTCCTATTCCTCCTCCTCCTCTCAGCGTCTACCCTCGCCTCCGCGGGCGGCAACTTCATCTGGTCCCTCTGCTCCCCAGAGCCACCGTTCCAGGCCGGCGTCTTCAACGTCACTCTGACCCCGCCGCAGCCCGTGGCGGGACAGACGGCAATCCTGGCCGTCTCCGCCTCCACGGACGCTGTCCCTGCGGTGGGGGCCTCGAAAGACGACTTCGGCTTCGCGTCGGCCTCGGTGTCGTTTCACGGCCTCCCGATCTACAGCCTCTCCCGCCCGCTCTGCGCCGTCGCCGCCGCCGCAACCTCCGCCTCTGAGGATGGAGGCGAGGGCGGGGACAGCAGCAGCTGCCCCTTTTCGGGGCCCTACGAGCTGAGCTGGGAGCAGGATTTCCCGGCTTTGACGCCGGCAGGCCGCTACCGCCTCCGCCTGCGGGCGCGGGAGGCCCAGCCCGACGGGAAGCAGCTTTCTCCATCGCCTTCTTCTCGTCGAGGAGGGAGCTACGGCGCGGCGGGACCGGAGATCCTGTGCATCGATGTCGCCTTCAACGTCGTTCGTCCGGCTTCTTCTTAGGAGATGTGATTTGAATTCGTCCTTCCATTCTTCTTCGGGTTTTTTCGTTTGCTCGCTCGAGAGAGAGAGAAAATGACAACGCCTCCGCTTCCCTCCTTCAAATGATATAAAACTGTTTTATGGTTGTGACATCGTTTGCAAAATCAAATCAAATTCTCCTGTTTTTGTTTCTCAACTCTCTGGAAGATCCCGTAAAAAAGATAATTCGCAGATTCTCTCTGTTTTTTCCCCCTCTCCAAAGTTTCGGGCGACCAGCCTTTCCTCCCTTCCGCCCTTTCAATCTCCCCCCAAGAGAGATCAAAGAGCTTCAAGAGAGGAAACGCAGTGCGTAAGAAAAGGGGGGGGGGTTCAGTAGTAGTAGTAGTAGCGGTGGGGTGGGAGGGGGGTGGGGGGGGGCAATGAAATTCCTAGTAAAAAGTGATGTCGAACAAAAAGAAAAAAAAAGAAAAACCTCAAAGACGCAGAGTCATATCAACGCCTCAGGTCCCCGCGCGAGTTCTGCCTCTCGAGCCTCGACGGCGCCGCGTTGGACATGTCCGCGAGCAGCGCCGAGGCGCGCGCCAGCGCCGCGGCGCCGTCGTCGCCTCCGGGCCTCACCGGCGGCGGGAGCACCGAGCCCCCCGCGGACCCGGGGCGCCCGCCGAGCGCCGCCAGCGCCAGCGCCGAGGACGAGGGGCCCAGCGCGCCCGCCGGCGCGCCGCGCTCCATCCGCGGGTGCGCCGCGATGCCGAGGTCGCGCTCCAGGTCCCTCAGCAGCGTCTCGCGGGAGGTCGCGCGCGCGATGCCGTCGCGGGACCCGGCGCGGGCCACGGCGCGGACCGCCGTCGCGTCGTCGAGCGAGCGGAGCAGCACCGCCTGGTTGCCTCCCGCCTGGGGCGCGCTCCCGGGCCTCGCCCCGGCGGCGGGCGGCCCCCCGACGCCGGCCTCGAGGGCGCGGAGCTCGCGGAGCATTGTCGACATCCCCTCGCCGCCGCCGGAGCCGCCGGAGCGGCCCAGCGCCGACGACGACGAGGAGGAGACGCCGGAGGAGGTCCTCACGAGGCCGGCGCCGCCGCCGCCGCCGGCAGAGGCGGCGCGCTGCAGGCCCCCCCCCCCGCCGCCGGCCCTCATCGACGCCTCGGTCGCGCTCAGCTCGCGGGCCAGCGCCGCCAGGGGACCGCCGGGGGCGGTCAGCGTCGCCAGGGAGGTGCCCCCGCCGGCGCCGGGGATCGCGAGCGAGCCCGGGGCCAGCGGGCGCCTCCCTCCGCCGCCGCTGCCGTTGGCGAGCGCGAGCGCGTTGGACGACGACGGCGAGCGGCGCATGCCCTGGCCGTTGGCGGCGGCGGCGCCAGCGGCGGGGCTCGACCTCGGCCTCTGCTGCTGGCCCCCTGCTCCTCCTCCCGACGCCAGCATCAGCGCCTGGAGCTGCCTCGCCGACGCGCTCGCGGGCAGGCCCTCACCGGAGCGGTTGCGCTGCAGCGAGCCCTGGCGGACGGGAGGGGCGGGCGGCCTCCGGGCGGCCCCGCCGATGCCCTCGCCGGACGACGTCGACGACGAGCCGGCGGTCGAGGCCGGGCCCGAACCGGGGGCGACGCGGCGGCCTCCTGCGCCGACGGAGGCGGCGGTCGTCAGCGCAGCGGCAGAGGCAGCGGCGGCGGCGGCGGCAGCCTCGCGCATGCTCGCCGCGGAGTCCGCGGTGCGGGACGCGCGGACCTTCTCGAGCGCGGCGTCGAGCATCTTCTTACCCGGTGTCGGCGCCTCGAGTGCCGCGGCGTCGGGCAGGCCCGTCGGCAGCTTGCCGCCCTTGGAGGAGAAGCCGCTGCCGCCCTTGCCGCCCTCGCCGCCGTCGTCGCCTCCCTTGGCGGCTGTCTTGGCGGCGGCCTCGGCCTCGGCGGCAGCCGCGGCCTCGCGCCTCCTCTTGACGACGACGAAGCCTGCGGCCCCGCCGGCCGCGGAGAGCGCCAGCAAGACGCCGACGACCGCGCCGGCGGCCCCGGCCTTCTTCTGCTTCGACGCGCCCTCGGTCGCGGCCGCCTCGGCGGCGAGCGCCGCGGCGGCTCCGGGCGGGGGAGCGGGTTTCCGGAGCTTCTCGGCCGGGATTACGGCGCCGTCGGGCCCGACCTGGCCGACCGCGGCCAGCCTCACGCGGACGTTCCTGACGCCGACCCGCGCCAGCTCCTTCTTCAGCGAGTCGGCGAGCCCGGACTCGTTGAAGCGGGAGACGGCGCCCAGGACGTCGCCGGGCGTGGTCGAGAGGAGGTAGGTGGCCTGGATGGTGTTCCTCTTCATCGGGGCCGGGGAGGAGGCCCTCTCGTCCTCGGCAGGAACCTCGGCCTTCTTCTCGGCGGCAGCGGCGCCGCCCGGGGTCTTGCCGTCGCCGCCAAACTCGGCGGAGAGGGGGCCGCCCGTGGCGGCCGCGACGGCGGCGGCGGCGGCGCGGGCAGTCCTGACAGCGGCCGAGACGGTGTCGTCGGCGGCAGCAGCGCCTTTGACTCCCTTGCTTTTGGACGCAGGAGCAGCGGGAGGCGCGGGAGCGGCGACGGTGTTTTCGATCCCGGCCGCGCCAGCGGGGGCGGGCTTGGCGTCTTCGATGCCGGCCTTCCCGCGCGGCGACGCGGTCCTCGAGGGGGCGGTGTCGTCCGCGGCGGTGGTGGCCTGGTTGAGAGACCGGCCGGAGGAGGAGGCGAACGCCAGCCTCCTCCTGAACCCGACGCTCTCGGCCTCCTTGTCGGCCCTGGCCTTGGCCCTGAGCGCCTTGTCCGCGGCGGCGAGGGCCGGGTCGACGTCCGCCAGCGAGCCCTGGTCGGGCAGGGGCGGGAGCGCGGTCGACACGTCGACGGTGCCGTCGGGGAGGACGTCGCGGAGCGCCAGGAGCGTGACGTTTGGGCCGTTGCCGCCGCCGCCGCTGCCGCCGTCCTCGCCGCCGCCGCCGCTGCCACCGAGCGCGCGCCGCATCGCCCTCTCGGCGCCGCGCCGCAGCGTCGCGTTAGCGACGTCGAGGTTGAGGCCCGTGAAGTTGAACGTGGCCTCAACGAAGGCGACCTTGACGGGAGTCATGATGGGCAGGGGGGGAGGCGCCGGAGGGCCCGCGGGGCTCGGGGCCGGGGCCCCGGCGGCGCCGCGCTTGCGCTTGCCGTGCGACGAGACAGGCTCGCGGTCGGCGGCCTTGGGCGCCGCCGGGGCGGGCGCGGCGGCGAACGCCTCGGGAGGGGGCCGGAACAGCGGCTTGTCCGCGGAGCCCAGGGCCGGGACGACGATGTCGAAGTCGCCGACCTTGATGCGCTGCATCTGGACCGCAGGAGCCGAGGAGGGAGCGCCGGCGATCAGGGGCGAAGCTTCGTCGCCGGCGGCGGGCGCCTTGGCGACGCCCGCGGCGCCGCCGGCGTCGCCCTCGTCCTCGGGGAAGAACCACTCGTCAAAGTCCGGGTCGACGAGAGCGGCGGCCGGGACCGCGGGAGCCTTCTTGCGGGGCTTCCTGGGCGGCAGTGGGGCCCCGGCGGGGGATCCCGCGATGGCCTCGTCGAGCTCGGCGGGGTCGTCGACCGGGGACACGGCGTCGGCCGGCGGCGCCTCGGGCGGCTCGGGGCTGGGAACGGGCGCCGGGCAGGCGCCCAGCGGCGCCGGGCCCAGGGGCGCGGCCCTCTCGCCCACGGCGGCGTTGCGCAGCTGCAGCGGGACTTTCCCGCAGAGCTTGGCGTTGCCGGGGCGCAGGGACAGCGTCGTCAGCCTCGAGACGCCGCCGCCGCGGCGGCCCCAGCTGTCGGGCACGGGGCCCGCGAGCCTGTTGCCGTACACGTCGAGCCACGCGAGCCTCGGGAACCGCCCGCCCTGGCCCCACTCGGTCGGCAGCGAGCCGGCCAGGCGGTTGACCTGCAGATGGAGCTCCGTCAGCTGCGAGAAGCCGCCGTTCGAGCCCCACGGCTTGGGGAGCCTGCCCTCCAAGACGTTGCGCGACAGGTCGAGCACCGACAGCGACGGGAGCGTCTCGTTGTCGCTGCCCCACTCCTTCGGCAGGGTGCCGGCGATCGAGTTGTTGTTGAGCAGGAGCGTGCGCAGCTTGGTCAGCGTTCCTCCCGAACCGAAAGCGGGGGGCAAGACCCCTCTGATGGCGTTTCCGGAGAGATCCAGGGTGGCGAGCTTGGCCATCGCCGCGCGCGACGCCGGCCACGCCTCGTTGAGCGGCGCCGCGAGCCCGGCGTTGCGCAGCGCCAAGACCGTCAGCGACGGGAACGCGCGCGCGTCGCCCCACTCGCCCGGGACCTCCGCGGCCAGCCTCGCGTTGTTCGACAGGTCGAGCACGCTCAGGCGCGGGAAGGCGCCGTTGGCGGCCCATCCGATGGGCAAGCCCCCGGTGAGGTCGCAGTCGCTGGCGTTGAATGTGCGCAGCTCGTCGAGGAGGGCGAGCTCCGCGGGCAGCGTCCCCTTCACCATCCAGCCCGAGAGGTCGACGCCGATGACGCGCTTGGCGTTCGAGCACGACACTCCGGTCCAGCCCGCGCACGGGTTGGAGTTGGGCGACCACCCCTTGAGGCCCCACCCGACGAGCTCGTCCCAGTTGGCGACGGCGTCGCGCAGGGACAGGAGAGCGTCGGCGTCGGCCTTGGTGAGGACCGTCATGCCGTTGGGGAGTGCCACGCCTCCGCGGGGAGCGACGCCGGCGGCGGCAGCGCCAGCGCCAGCCACGGGAAGGTTTCCCGCGGCGGGAGCGGAGGGGGCCTCGCGGGCCGCGGCTGCGCCGACGAGGGTGCCGGCCGCGGCGACGCCTGGGCCGCCGCCGGCAGAGACGGCGCCGAGGGCCGGGCCCGCGGGGGCAGCAGGCCTCGCCTCCCCGCGGGCGGCGGCGGTGGCGGCGGCCAGCGCGAGGGACTTGGGGTCCGACGGCGGCGGTGGCGGGGGAGGGGGCGCGGGAGCGCCGGCGGGGGTCGGCGCCGCGGGTGCGGGCGCGGCGGCAACCAAGGCGCTTCCTCCAATCGGGGCGAGCTTGTCTTGCCCTCCGGCGTTGCGCTTCGCGGCGAGGTCTTCCGCGGCGGAGGTTCCCGCCCTCGAGGCGGCGGCCCCGGCGTTGCCGTCGGAGCGCGCGGCCGTCGTCGAGGCCGCGGCGGTCTCGCTTCCTGCGGCGGCGGCGCGCGCCTTGGGGACGAGCTCATCGCCGGTAGCGAATTTGGAGGAGGCCGCAGGCTTCGCGGCGGCGGCGGCAGCGGGCTTCTCGTCGTCGATCTTGGGCGACTTGGAGTCCGGGAGGTTGGAAAGCAGGTCGGCGTAGGTGATCGGCTGCGCCGCCGCGAAGCGGAAGCTGACCGCCGAGGAAGGAGACGGGAAAGGCAGCGCCCGGCCGAGCAGGAACGCGACGGCCACGACGGCGAGGGCCGCGGCCGAGGCGCGGCGGGCCAACACCGGCCGCCGCGAGGCGGCTCGGCGGCGGGCCATTCGAGTCAAGGCGTGCCTAGGGAGGAGATTGAGCGCACCCTGGCGTGTAGAAGTTTTTTTTGAGAGGGTTTTGAGAGAGAGGAGAGGAAAGAAAACGTGAGAGGAGGGAGAGAGAAAGAAAGAGGAAAGAAAAAAAGAGGGTAGCGTCCTTGCTGCGCGTGGTCGGCATCATCGGATTCGAGAGAGCAATCGCAATCACGCAGGGGGCTCGAAGCAAAGAACGAATCTCTTCGTTCTTTGCATAGAAGCGTAGCAGACAAAGATCGACGGGTCGTATGCAAAGAGCAGTCGCAATTAGGGACCAGAAAGGCGCGGGACGGGGTGCGCAAGCGATGAGGGGGAAGACTTGATGTCGGTTCGCGCCCTGAAAGAGCAGAGGCTCGGCGAGGAGCGAAAAAAAACGGCCTGCGGCTTTGTTCCCTCTGAACCGGAGGGACAGGCCACGAATCGGCTAGTGTCACCGGCATCGTCGACTCCCGCCATGCGCAATTGCGGGCTTCAGACTCTTGTCTCTTGCCCGAGATCGATCGCGACACGACGTACGAGGCGTAATCGGCGAGAAGAGAGGCGAGAACGAGACAGGGACGGGCAAATGCAAGGCGCTCGAAGCAGCCCGCGGACCGAGCGAAAATGGCTCAGAGTCGGTGCGAAAGGCGCTCGACCTCTCAAATCGCCACCCCCGTTGACTCCGATTCGCGGACGCGTTTGGGCATTTCCAGAGCTCGAATCGCCTCTGCCTTTCCCGTGATGGGCCTCGACTGCATAGTTCTGCGCTACACGCTTGCGAGAAGGCGCGCTCGAGTCGCGCGCGAGGGTCTTCATCGAGCGCCGATTTACCAAACAGGGAAAAAAGCAAGTTGGAGCGACAAGCAACGCCGCTCGCATCGAACACTCACCTAGACGACTAATGCCGAAGAAAGCCGGCAAGGCGCAGCGGGAGAGCGTCCGCTCTTTCCGCTCTCTGTCGCGCGACCGCCCGTAGAGAAGAGACTCTGCTCGATCCCTCGACAGGCAAAGGTGTCGAAGAAAAGGAGCGAGGAGCGCCCTCCTTGAAAAGGGGTGTCGAGCGAAGAGAAAGAGGTGGAGAGAATTGGTTGAGAAAGGAAAGTGTCGAAAAAGAAGGCTGCTCTCTCGAGCCTTTTTTTTCCATTTTGTTTTCAACCCCGACCTTGCTTCTTCCCTCTTCTGCTCGCGCGAGGAGACAGAGAAAAAGGAAAGAAAAACAGCGCCACGCCGCATGCGCCCACCACACGACGGAACGAGTCACTTTTCACAAGCAGAACCAAGAAGGGTTAAGGGAATCCAAAAACACAGGGAGATAGAGAAGTCACGAGACGTACAAGCTCGCCGCAAAGGCGACGTCCCTGCGCACCGCCTCCGAGACCCTCTCCATCTGCCGCCACAGCGCCGTGTCGCCCATCACGCGCGCGGCGTCGCGGAGCTCGCGGGCGGCCTGAAGAAAGTTTGGTGTGTGTGTGTGTGTGGGGGGGGGTGCATTTTGAATTTCGAGAGGGAGGGGGGGGAAAGGTGAGTTTTTTTGCTTCGTTTCTTTCCCGCCGCTCCGTTTCTCTCTTTCGCCCTTCCTTTTCTTGTCTTTTCCTTTCTTTCTTCTCCCTCCTTCTCCTCACCTCGTCGACCCGCATCACCGTCCGCACGATCGTCCCCTCCATCGCCTCAGTCAGCTCGCAGACCTCCACGAATTTCGCTCCCGAAGCCCAAGCGTGGACTGCGCGCACCAAGCCGGGGCGCAGCGCCGCGGCGACCCACTCGTCGACCGACGCCGGCAGCATCTCGCTCCCGCCGCCGCCGCCGCTCGGGCTCGCCGCCCTTCCCCTGCCGATGAGCCCGGCGTCCTCGTGGGCCCTCCCGACCGCGGCCGCGGCCTCCACGGCCGTCGCGAACGCGCTTTCCAGAGCCGGACTCGGCATCCTGCAGGTGAAGACGTCACCGTCCTCGTCCCTTGACCTCTCCTGGAAGACGTAGCAGGACAGCAGTGCCGCGGCGTCCGCTGGAGAGGTGAGGGACGCGAAGGCGCCGGCGAAGAGGGCTTCGGAGAGGGCGAGGCCGTCGTGGGCCGCGGCGAGCTCGCAGGCGACGCGGCCTTTGAGGGCGACGCCGTTGCCGGAGGAGGCGGGAGAGGAGGGAGAGCCGCCGCCGCCGCCGTCGGAAGAAGAAGGATCGCTGCTGGCAACGACGCTTCCCTCAAGGTATCCCAGCCTCACGAGCGCGTCGACCCTCGCGCTGTACTCCGGGAGGGCCTCCAGCGCGGCCCCGCCGGCTGCCAGGGCCTCTGCTTCCGCCCTCGAGGCCGCGGCGCGGCGGGCGCGCACGCGAGACAGCGCCGCCGCGAGCGCGGCGCTCGGCGGCGGCGGCAGCGACGGGAAAAGCGCGGAGCGGGCCGCGACGGCCCCGGCGCGCCTCCTGGCCGCCGCCGAGGCCTCGATGCCCGTGACGCGGAGGTCGGAGACGGGGTCGAGCGGCGGGGCCGGGTAAGGGGGGCTTCTGCTCGCGGCGTCGTCGCGGGCGCGGCGGAGGGCGAGCGCCGCGGCGCCGGCCGCCGGCGACGAGGAGAGGTCCTGAGCGGCGGCGGGGTCGGAGCCGGAGCTCGCGCTCGCGCTCGCCGCCGCTGCCGCGATGATCCCCTCGCAGTCCAGGTGCGGGAGCTTCTCCGAGAACACCGCGTCCACCAGCCGCGGGGCCACGGCGGAGAGAGCGAACGAGACGCCGGCGGCCTCGGCCCGCTGCGGGAGCCCGAGCGACTCCAAGGAAGAGGACGAAGAAGGAGGAGGCGAGGCGCTCGAAAGGGAGAGGGCGGCGAGCTGGGGGCCGAGGGTTCCGGACTTCTTGCCCGAGAGCGCGCGCATCCCCGCGAAAGGGTTGCTGTCGTCCTTCTTGGAGGGGAGGGGGACGAGGAGGGAGGAGGGAGAGGGGGTCGAGGGAGCCTTCTTCCCGCCGCCGACGCGGCCTCCGCCCTCGCTCCCGTCGGTCTCGTCTTCCTCCGGCTCCACCAGAGGCCACTCTTCTCCCTCGACCAGCGCGAGCACGACCACTTCTCTGCCGCTGCTGCCGCTGCTCCTGCCGCTGCCACCGCTGCTGCTGCCCCCGCTCCGGGAAAAAGAGGAGGAGACGACGACAGCCAGGGTCGCCGGGGAGGAACGCGTCGTCCTCGCCAGCACCAGCCTCCCCGGGGCCAGCGCCTGCAGCACCCCGGGAGCGTCTGCGACGGCGAAGGCGGCGGCCCCTTCCCGGCTTCCCCCCCCGGCCCCGCTTTCGTCCTCGCGGTCGGCGGCGTCCGTGAGCTCCGCGTACCGCTCGACCTCCTCCTCCCTCGGCCACCCCGGCGGCCACGGCAGCGCGGCGAACTCCCTGGCCCTCCTCCTCGCCGCCGCCGCGCGCCGCGCCGCGGCCGGCGCGGCCCTCGCCGCGTGGAACTCCGCGAAGCTGCGCCGCATCAGCGCCTCGACGCTCAGGTCCTCCCCGCGCGCGCAGTTGAGGATCATCGCCGGGGTCAGCCGGAACCGCGACTCGAGCCTCGCCGCCGGGGAGGTCATCACGCGCCGGAGCTCGAGCTCCTCCGGGGGCGGGAACGCGTCGCCGAGGACGGGGACGAGGACGGAGCCGACCTTGTCGAGGCCGCGGCGGCCGGCGCGGCCCGCCATCTGGGTGTACTCCCCCGGGAGGAGGCCTGGTAGTGTTTTTTTTGTTAAAAAGAAAAAAAAGATGAAAATAGAGAGGAAAAAGGAGAGGGGCGAGGGAGTGTCTGAGCGAAAAAAGAAAAAAAATTTGAAGGAAAAAAACTAAAAAAAAGCCTCGAGGAAAATCTCCTTCTTTCCCTCTCTCACTTCGGAACCCGGCGCCGTCGTGCTTCCTCAGCTGCGCGAACGCCACCGCCCTCGCAGGAGCGTTGACCCCCATCGCGAACGTCTCCGAGCACAGCAGCACCTTGACCAACCCCCGACAAAAGAGCATCTCGACGACCTCTTTCAAAATCGGCAGCAGGCCGGCGTGGTGGACGCCGACGCCTCGCCGCAGCCCATCGGCGACGCTTCTGCACTGCGGGAGGTCCCTGTCCTCGCGCGGCAGCCTGCGGAGGGCGCGGGAGACGAAGCCGGAGACCTCGGCGCGCTCGGCGGCGGAGTTTAAATCTAAAGAGCGCAGCGAGGCCGCGAGCGCGTCGATCTTCTTTTTGGAGAAGAAGAAGAACGCGGCCGGGACGAGGTCGCGCGCGCGGAGCCAGGCGATCAGGACGCGCCACTGCGCCGCATCGGTGCGCGGGCCGCTGTTGCTGAATGTGCCGGAGGCGGCGTTGGAGTTGGCGGTCGCGCGGGCGAGGGAGCCGGCGGCGCCTCCTCCTCGGGGCTGCTGCTGCTGCTGCTGCTGGCCGCGGCCGCCGCGGCCGCCCGAAGCAGCTCCGGCTGCAGCTCCTCCGCCCCTGCCTCCGCCCCCGCCGCCGCCGCCGCCGCCCCGCCCCGTCGGCCTCGCGGCCTTCGCGTCCTTTGCGCTGCTCGCCGGCCCTTCCCTGCCCAACCCCCCTCCCCCTCCTTTGGAGAGCTTCCACGCCGCCTTCGCGGCGCCGAAGCCCTTGGAGCTCCACCCCAGCGCCTCGGAGCAGACGACGAAGGCCTGTCCCTTGGCCGCCGCAGCCGCCGACGCTGCCGTTCCAGGTGCTGCTGCTGCTGCGGCTACTGCCGACGGTGCAGGGCTCGAAAGCACGGAAGAAGAGGAGGAAGAAGAAAGAGAGCTCGAAGAAGAGGAGGGAGAGGGGCCAAAGGGGAACCAGAGCGCGTGCTCCAGAGGCACGGGCCTCTTGGTCGTGCCAGTGATCCAGAAGCAGCGCCCGCGGGTCCTGCCGCACCACCCCGCGAACTCGTCGACGTTGGGCACGGTCTGTCGAGAAAGTGCGAGGGAACAGAAAAAGAGGGGGAAGAGAAAAGGAAAAAGAATGTGAGCGCGAAAAGTTGGAAAATAATGAAGCAAAAAAAAAAGAAGAGTGCAGAAAAAAAAATAAAGGTCCAAAAAGTGAACTCTCACCGCAGAGAGCATCACCAGCTTGGCCCTCCTCGGCAGAAGCATGATGGCCTCCTCCCAGACAACCCCGCGCTCGGCGTCGTTGACGTAGTGCACCTCGTCGAAGATGACCCACTCTACGTCCCTTATCATGTCTGCCCCTCGGTAGAGCATCGACCGCAAGACTTCGGTCGTCAGCACCAGGCACTGCGCGTCCGGGTTGACGGAGGCGTCTCCGGTCAGCAGTCCCGTGTCGAACCTGGCGCTAAAGTCGCGGAACTTTTGGTTGGAGATGGTCTTGATCGGGGAGCAGTAGAGGGCCTTGCCTGGTTGGGAGGAAGAGTGCGTTTTTTTTGTTTCGGAGGAGTTTCCGAGAGAGAGAGAGAGGGAGAGATGGAGAGTTTAAAGAGGAGCGAGAGCGAAAAAACTTCCCTTGGAAAAAAAAGAAAAAAATGGACAAGGTTAAAAACGCTTCTTCTGTACCTCGAGCCGCCGCCGCGAGCGCCACCGCGTACTCAGCCACCGCCGTCTTCCCCGCGCTCGTGTGCGCCGCCACGAACACCGACTCGCCCGCCTCCATCAGCGCGATCGACTCCTTCTGGAACCGGTCGAGCTCGAAGGGGAACCGCAGCGCGAGGCGCGGGCGCAGCGCCTCAAACGCTGCCGCGAGATGCCTCGGGTCGCCGCGGTGGGCCCAGCCGCCGGAGGAGGCCGAGGCTGCTGCTGCTGCTGTTGTCGTCGATGTCGTCGTCGTTGCTGCTGTTGTTGTTGCTGCTGCTGTCGGAGGAGCTGGGGTCCCGTCCCTGCCCCTCCTCCTGCGGGCGGAGACCCGCGGGGCCGCGGCGGCCGCGGCGGCCGCGGCGGAGGCGGTGGAGGCGAGCAGCGAGTCTGCGCCTTCTTCGTCTTCGTTGCTCCCGCCGCCGCCGGCAGCAGCGGCTGCTCCCGCGGTCTCTTCCTCGTCCTCGTCGCTCGTCGAGGGGGCCTCCCTGGCCCCGTCGCCGTAGTTCTCTTCGTCAGAGTCGCTCTCATCTCCTCCGCCGAAGAAGTCGGAGGGGCGCAGCAGAGGAAGCAGAGGTTTCGCCGCCGCCGCCGCCGCCGCCGACTCCCCTCCTCGCCCCCCCTCGGGAGAGGAAGGAGAGAACACGAGCCTCTTCAGCCCCGGCGGCGGCGCGACCCGCGCGTGCCTCCCTGCCTCCCACTCTGCCAGCCAGAGGCCGCTCGAGGCCCCCTCGGGGGCGGCGGGGGCCCCCGGGGACCCGCCGCGGGCCAGCGAGGCCGCGACCCCGGGTGCCCTGCCCCCTCCCCTGCCGAGCGTGGACTGCAGGGCGCCAGCGGCCCCCCCGCGGCGCTCGGCCCCCGCGGCCTCGGCGAGGGACTCCGCTCCCGGCTCAGGGGCCGACGCGAGCGTGGCCGCCAGGGCGGCGTCGAGGGGGCAACTGTGCGACGAGGAGGAAGAAGAGGAGGAGGAAGGCGAAGGGCGGAGATCGAGCTCTCTCCAGAGACGAGGAGAGTTTCCCGATTCGCTCAGCGGCGACGACGACGGAAGCGGCGCCGCAACGAGCGCGGCCGTCGGCGGCAGAGGGACCGCCGCGACGACGGAGGCCGAGGCCTCGGGGAAGAGCGTGGCCAGGCTCAACGAAAAAATGTGTGACCTCTCCGCCGCGGGGTGGAAGGCGAGGTGCGAGAGGAGGCGGTCCGCGGCGAGGGCGGGTCGGTCCTGAAGTTGAGAGAAGAGTTTTTTTTTTTTTTTAGTCGAGGACGTCGGAGGGGTGAGGTGGAAGGTCGATCGATGGACGGCGACGGCGATGCCTTCCATCATCAAGCCGTGCAGTTAAAAAAGAGGCAGCCCCCGCACCTCTGATGCCGCTCTCTGCCCGCTAAGCAGGCGCAGGAGGGCGTCTTGCATCACTGACGCGTCTGGCGCGCCATTTGAGCGACCGAAGGCGGAGGGCCCCTGCGTCTCCGTCTCCGTCTCCGTCATGGTCGATCGAAAAAGAGAGAGAGAAAATGCAAGGTGACAAAACCACTTTTCTTTTCCGTTTTTCGACGTCGCTTTTTTTCCCGTTCGTTTTTGCATTGCATTAAAATGTCCTCCGCGCCGCCGCCTCCGGGCGGCGGTGGCGACGGACGCGCGGCGGCGGCAGCAGCAGCAGCAGCAACAGCATCAGGCGGCATCACCCACGACGACCCACCACCGAGCTCGGTGGGAGCCCGCGCCCTCGCCGCGGCCTCATCGCGCGAGGACACCGAGGCTGCGGCGCGGGCGGCCATGCCGCCCCCGCCGCCCCGCGAGCGGCCGCGGCGACCACCGCCAGAAGACCCCGTCGTCCTCGAGGAGGAGCAGTGGACCTCGGCCATCGAGGCCATCGTCGAGCGGGACTACTTCCCCGAGCTGCCGAGGCTGCAGAGCAGGCTCGAGTGGCTGAGGGCGGTGCGCTCCGGGGACCCGAGCGCCTTGCGGCGGGCGCAGGCCAACGCGGCGGCGCGGCGGGCGGGGCTGCGGACGCCGGGGCCCGGCGCCGACGCCTCCCTCCGAGGCGGAGGCGAGGGCTGGGCGGAGACGCCGCTCTCCGTCACAGGGAGCGAGGTCGGAGGATGGACCCCCGTGTCCAGGGCTTCTTCGCACGCCCCCGGAGGCGCTGCGGCGACGCCCCCGGCCGGAGCCGGAGGAGGAGGCACAGGCGGCAGGGAGCCGACCTGGGGCGCCGAGTCCGTCGCCGGCGACGACGGCGATCCCTCGGAACGAGCTCTGCAGTGGCAGCAGCAGCAGCAGCAGCTCCGCGCCCCCCCGGTCTCCCTCGACGACTTCCTCGCGGGGCACACCTCGGAGGACAACGCCTCCTTTGCCGCCGCGATGCGGGCCGCGGCGGTTCGGAGGCTCGAGGGGCTCGAGGCGCGCTTCGGGCCTGGCGCTGCCGCCGCGGCCGCGGCCGCGGCCGCGGCGGGCGCGACCAGGGACCTCTTTATCGGCGGGGCCGCGGGAGCCCCTGCCGTCGCGGCCATCGAGGCCGCTGCCGCCGGAGCAGCCGCGCCTCCCTCCGGCTCCCTCGCCGTCGTCGCTGCCGCCGCCGCCGCCGCCGTCGGAGGAGGAGGAGGAGGGGGCGCAGTCCGGGCGCCGGCCCCGCGGCAGCGCCCGCCGGCCCGGCCGCTCACGAACGCCGCGGCGACCCGCTTCGCCGCCCCCGGGGGAAGTCGCGCGCAGCAGAGCGTGGGGGCGTCGACCTTCTCGGGAATGGACACGCCGGTCTCGGGCAGCGGCAGCGGCGGCGGCCTCTCTCTGGCGAGCGGCGGCAGCGGCAGCGGTTTCGGCGACTCGCCCAACGGGGAGAGAGGAGGAGCAGGGGGACACGGAGGCAACGGCGCCGCCGCTGCCGCTGCTGCTGCTGCCGTTCCTCGACAGTACCGGCGCTTGGAGACCCCCGACCTGCTCCCGGGAGGAGGCGCCGGAGGAGGCAGCGCCGGCGGCCGCGGAGCTTCTCCGTTCATCACCTGGGGAGAGCTCGCGGCGACCCCCGTGCGGCTCGACGGAGCGGGAGGAGGAGCCGAAGAAGACATCGAAGGGGACGCGCGGGCGCTGGCGGCGGCGACGGCCGCGGCCGACGGCGGCCCGCGCTTCTCGATGCCGGCGCCGAGGCAGCGCGAGCGGCTCGCCGCGACGCTCGGGGGTCGGGCGCGGGGGAGGTCGGGGGGCGCGGCCGACAGCTTGGCCGCGAGGGGCGGCGGCGTCCGCGGCGGCCCTCGCTCCGCCCTCGCCGCCGCGCCCTCGCCCTCGCCGCGCCTGCTCTCTCCCGCGGCCCTCCGCCTCGCCAGCACTCTCGGGAGGCGCTCCGCGACGCCCGCGGCCGCGTCGTCAGACCTGGGGCTCAGGGCGTCTTACGGCGGAGGCGGAGGCGGAGGCGGCGGGGGCAGAGGAGGAGAAGGTCGGGCGACGCCGCTGCGGCACGACGGTGGCAGCCGCCGCTCCGCCTCGGCGACGCCCCTGCCGCCGCCGCCGCCGCCCCCGTCGGATCAGTGGAAGCAATAGAGAGAAGAAAGGAGCAGACGTGTGTAAACAGCTCAGCTTGTTGTAATATAACACCACCGGCCAACGACGGCGGTTAAGCACTTGAATGATTTCCGAGAGGGCAGCCGGGGCCGACAGCCGGGGCAGAACCACATTGCGTTTTGGTCTCGAGAGAAGGAAAAAAAAGACAAAAAAGCATCGATGGCGGCCTCTGAAGACCGCGACGGCCCGGCCTCCTCTTCAGACGGAGACCAGCGACCAGGTACGAAGCAAAGATAGCGATGCGCCGAACGAGCGAGCCGGAGAGAGAGAGAGCTCGGCGCCATCAGCGAGAGGGCGCGAGTGACGTCGCCGTCTCCCTTTGCCGTCGCTTCGCCGCACCTCAATCCAATCAATCCCACCTCCTTCCAACCTCAATAACAAAAACAGGCTCCGGCGACAAACGCCCGCCCATCCTGACAGACGGCCCCGCCGCGGCAGTCACAAAGAGGCAGAGAGCCCCGCCGCCGGCCTTGCCGCGGGGCACCGTCTACGCCGGAGGCGGGATAGGCGGAGGAGGAGGCAGCGGGGGAGGCGGCCTCGGCGGCGGCACCTCCCTTGCCGGCGGCGAAGGACGGCAGCCCGGGGGCCTCTCCGCGCCGGCCTTCCAGTTCCAGCTCCCGCCCTGGGGCGAGCCGCACGCCGGCCTGCCGCCGCCTCCCACGCGCGCGGAGGACCTCCCGCCGCCGGGCGCGGGGGGGTTCGTCTGCCTGCTAGCCTGCGACCCGGGCGCGCCGAGCCTGCCCAGGTTCGACGAGCGCGCCAACGCGGCCGCCGCTGCCGCGCACGCCTCCAGGGCCGCCGCCGCGTCCGTCGGTGCCGCCGCAGACGCCCCCTCCAGCCGCCGCTCCTCCTCGCGGGTCGCCGCCAGCGCCGGCGCCCCCTTCCTCGACCTCAGCAGGGCGACGACGGCGCAGATCGCGGCGGCCGTCGCGGCCTCGGCCCCCAGGGGGAGGGGGCCCCCCACGGTGCCGGCCCCGGACGTCCCGTGGTCGCGACAGGGCCTGCCGACGGGCGCGGCGCCGAGGAGGAAGCCCGTCGGGAGCGGGTGGAGCGGCGGCGGCGGCGGGGCGGGAGGAGGAGGAGGAGGGGGCGGGGGCGGGGTAGGCGGCGGCGGGAAATCCGGGCGGCCCTCGGCCGCCGCAGCTGGAGCGGGAGCGGGAGGCGGCGCCTCGGCCTCGACCGGCGCCGCCCGCGCCTCCGGATCGCGCCCCTCCTCCCGCAGCGGCGGCGGCGGCTCGGGCGGCTCGGGCTCGGGCTCGTTCCCCGTCGGCGTGAGGCAGCCGCAGGCGGACGCCATGCTCCGGGACCACCTGCTCGGGAAGAGCGTCAGGGCGCCGTGGAGGGAGATGGGGGCGCCGAGGAGGCCCATCATCGCGTGAGTTTTTCCCCCCTTTTATTTCCTTCGAGAGAGCGAGAGAGAGAGAGAGAGAGAGAGAGAGAGAGAGAGAGAGAGAGAGAGATAGAGACAGAGATAGAGAGAGAGAGATATAGATAGAAATAGAAAGAG
>Ga0315283_10001763_pt1 | contig 17675 bp, 17 predicted proteins | sample YL17G09_0_MG_FD_204541 | JGI IMG/M metagenome (GOLD analysis project Ga0315283, IMG submission 204541) | Sediment microbial communities from Yellowstone Lake, YNP, Wyoming, USA - YL17G09_0 | ecosystem: Environmental > Aquatic > Freshwater > Lake > Sediment | place: USA: Wyoming | collected... | reverse complement strand
AAATGGTTCCCCGAGAAACTTTTCGTCAGGGGCGGCGGGTGGGTTACCCGACCGATCTCCTCTTGCCGAACAACCATCACCCACGCGCCCGTCGTCTCCCCTCGCCCTGGATGACCTCCAACGCGCCTTGCTCGCCGGACCGGCCGTCGGCGAGAGATCGTCCACCAGGCAATGGCCTAACGCCTCCGGGCGCCGTCAACCGGGCTCGAGCACCAGGGCCCGCCCGTCTGCCCGAGCGAGGATCGTGGTGAAGAAGAAGCTCGAAACAACCGACCGACGACGAGGGTCCTTGCGTTCGGGCCGGGAAGCGGGAAGGATGGGTGGCGATGGCGAGAACCCGTGGTCGTGGTCGCGCGCGTTCGGAGGATGACGACCGGGTGGGCGTCGAGGAGCCCAAGCCCGACCTCGAGGTGCCCCTGCCCAGGCCCCGGGAGCCCCGGATCATCGCCGTGGCCAATCAGAAGGGCGGCGTGGGCAAGACGACCACCGCCGTGAACCTCGGAGCCGGACTGGCCGAACGGGGCCTGCGGGTTCTCGTGGTGGACCTCGACCCCCAGGGCAACGCCAGCACGGGACTCGGCCTGAACATCCGGGAGCTCGAGGCCACGATGTACGACGTCCTGCTGGACGACGTGCCCATCGAGGACTGCATCGAGCCCAGCGAGGTCCGCAACCTCTTCGTGGCTCCGGCAAGCCTGGACCTGGCCGGCGCCGAGATCGAGCTGGTGGCCGCCATGTCCCGCGAGCTCCGCCTCCGGGCCGCCCTGGCCCCGGTGAAGGACGACTACGATTACATCCTGATCGACTGCCCGCCTTCACTCGGGCTCCTCACCCTGAACGCCTTCGCCGCGGTGGGGGAGGTCTTGGTCCCGATTCAGTGTGAGTACTACGCGCTGGAGGGCCTCGGCCAGCTCCTGCACAACGTGGAGCTTGTCCAGAAGGCCCTGAACCCCACCCTGGAGGTGAGCACGGTGGTCCTGGTGATGTACGACGCCCGTACGACGCTGGCCGAAGACGTGGCCACCGACGTGCGCCAGCACCTGGGGGCCAAGGTGACCGACACCGTGATCCCCCGCACGGTGCGCCTGTCCGAGGCCCCGTCCTATGGGCAGCCCATTACCACGTTCGACCCGAAGTCCCGAGGGGCCTGGGCCTACCGGCGCTTGGCCGAGGAGGTGGCCAACCGTGGCGCGGCGTAGCGGCCTGGGGCGGGGCCTGGGGGCCCTGATCCCCGAGGATGCCGAGGAGGAACTGGGCGCCACCTTCCTGGAGGTGCCCATCGACTCGATCGTCCCCAACCCGTTCCAGCCCCGGGAGGAGTTCGACGAGGGCGGCATCGCCGCGTTGGCCGACTCCATCGAGCAGGTCGGCGTCCTGCAGCCGATCCTGGTCCGGCCGGCTGCCGACGGCGGGTACCAGCTCATCGCGGGGGAGCGACGCTGGCGAGCTTCCCAGCAGGCCGGGCTCACCGTCATCCCGGCCATCGTGCGGGAGGTCCGGGACGTCTCGGCTCTCGAGCACGCCCTCATCGAGAACCTCCACCGCCAGGACCTGAACGCCCTGGAGGAGGCCGCGGCCTACCAGCAGCTCATCGACGACTTCGGATTCACCCAGGAGGCCCTGGCCCAACGGGTGGGCAAGAGCCGTCCGGCGGTGGCCAACACCCTGCGCTTGCTGAACCTGCCCCCGGCCATCCAGGGTCTGCTCATCGACGGCCGCCTCGCCGCCGCCCACGCCCGAGCCCTACTCGGGGTGGAGGACCGGGTCGAACAGCAACGCCTGGCCGAACTGGCCGTGGCCGAGGGCTGGTCGGTCCGTCAGGTCGAGCAGGCGGTGAAGGAGGGCGCCCCGGCTGCCCCCAAGGCGCCGACTCCCCCGGAACCCGGAATGACCCGGCCCGCGGCGCTGCTGGAATTGGAGGAGCTGCTCTCCGAGCACCTCGACACAAGGGTGGCGGTCCAGACCGGGGCCAAACGGGGCAAGATCGTCATCGACTTCGCCGACCTGGACGACCTCGAGCGGCTCTATCGGCTCATCATCGCCGGCGACTGAGCCGGCCCGGCCGAGGCTGGGAATCCCCGGTATTCCAGCCCGAACGGCCGTTGACCACAGGTTTAGTCACAGCTTGTGGATAACCCCCGAAGTCAAGGTCGAGGTCGAGGGTTCGCCGAGTCGTCCCTCCGTGGCCACGTTCCGCGCGAGGCAGACCACCCGAGCGGCGGACGTCGAGCTCAGATCGTGCCGTCGAGGCGGTGTTCGACCCAGGAGGCGATACCGCCGGTGAGGGCCACGGCCAGGTCGGCGGCATGCACCACGACCTCGTCCACGGGGCCGAGCTCGCAGAGTACTGCTGGCATCCTCGTCTCCCGGAGCACGGGGAGGCGCATCCCGCCCACCGAGGGCTCCGTATTGAGAACAGTTCCTAATTCCTTGCCGCTCAGCTCGGCCAGCCGTCGGCCCCCGAGGGACTCGAAGCCCTGGGTGGCGTAGAACGAGAGGCGACAGGTCGGTTCGGCCACCAACCGGAGGCCCACGTACAGCTCGGCGGCCAGGTCATTGGCCTCCCGGGCCTGGGCCGAGCCGTCGGCCGCGTGCAGCACCGTGACCACGGCCCCCGCGTCGGTGAGGAGCCGGCGGACCCGGTCGGCCAGGGCATCGAGTGCGCCCGGGGCCCCGATGACGATCCGGCGCTCACCGAGCTGGCGGGGGGCGTCCCGCAGGTCGTTGGCCTCGCGGGCCTGGGCCACGCTGGTCGGGCCGGCCCGCCGCCCCGACAACCGGCGGAGGGCGGCGACGGCGTCGGGCCCGCAGATGCCGTCGGGGGTCAGGCCGGTGTTGCGCTGGAACTCCTCCAGGGCCCGGGCCGTGTCCGGCCCGCAGATGCCGTCCACCCGGCCGGCGTCGAAGCCGAGGGCCCCGAGACCGGCCTGCAGCTCGGCGACGTCGTCGCCCCGTTGCATGGGGGTGCGGTGGTAGAGGAACCGGTCACCCAGGCGCCAGCCCGCTTCGACCAGCGCGGCCCACGTCACCGGCCCGCAGATCCCGTCGCCGGGCAGGCCCCGCTGGCGCTGGAACGCGGTGACGGCGGCCACGGTGGCGGGGCCGAACTCGCCGATGGGCTCCTCGCTGAGATCGTGACCCAGCGCGGCGAGTCGCCGCTGGACGTCGCGCACCGCCTCGCCGCGAGCGCCAGGCCCGAGGGGCAGGCCGTCGTCGGCGGGTTCGAGCACGGCAGGTTCCTACCAACCGCAGGGCGCGAACACCACCATGGGACGGACGCGACCCGGGCCGCCGTCCCGGAAGACGACGGCCCGAGGTCAGATCGTTCGTGGCCGGGTCAGGCCAGGTACTCGGACAACTCCTGGACCATCTGGCCTTTGCCCTTGGCCCCGATGAGGCGTTTGGCCTCCTGGCCGTCCTTGAAGACGATCATGGTGGGGATGCTCATCACGCCGTAGCGGCGGGCGGCGTCGGGGTTGTCGTCGACGTTGAGCTTGGCGATGCGCAGCGAGTCGTGCTCGGACGCGATCTCCTCGAGGACGGGGGCGATCATCTTGCAGGGACCGCACCACTCGGCCCAGAAGTCGACGAGCACGGGGCCCTCTGCGCCGCCGATCTCCTCGTCGAAGGTGGCGTCGGTGAGGTCGCTGATGCCTACTGCCATTGAAAGAGTCTCCTTGGTTCGACCCCGTCCAACCTACGCACGGGGGGTGACATTCCCGGCGTCGTCGGCGGCCCGGGATGTGGCTCAGCCCTGGGCTTCCAGCCAGCGCTCGGCGTCGATGGCAGCCATGCAGCCCGACCCGGCGGCGGTGATGGCCTGCCGGTAGGTGTGGTCCTGCACGTCGCCGCACGCGAACACGCCCTCGATGTTGGTTTGGGTCCCCGGCCCCGTGACCAGGTAGCCGGAGTCCTCCATGTCCAACTGGTCCTCGAAGAGCCAGGTGTTGGGCGTGTGGCCGATCGCCACGAACAGCCCGGTGACCTCGAGCCGGGTCAGTTCGCCCGTGTGCACGTCTTTGACGACCACGGCCTCGACCGAGTTGTCGCCCACGACCTCCTCCACCGCCGAGTCCCACTGGAATCGGATCTTCGGGTTGGCCCGGATCCGGTCCTGCATGATCTTGGAGGCCCGCAACTCGTCACGGCGGTGCACGAGGGTCACCGTCTCGGCGAACTTGGACAGGAACATGGCCTCCTCGATGGCCGAGTCGCCGCCGCCCACGACCACGATGTGGTGGTCCCGGAAGAAGAAGCCGTCGCAGGTCGCGCAGGTCGACACGCCGTGGCCGATCAGACGTTCCTCGCCGAGGCCCAGCATCTTGGCCTGGGCGCCGGTGGACACGATGACCGCCCGGGCCAGGTAGGTCGGCTCGTCGGCGTCGGGATCGCCCACCCAGACCTTGAACGGCCGCTCGCTCAGGTCGACCTTGGTGACCTTCTCGGTGCGGATGTCGGCCTCGAAGCGCAGGGCCTGCTCCCGGAAGCGCATCATGAGCTCGGGGCCCATGACGCCCTCGGGGAAGCCCGGGAAGTTCTCCACGTCGGTGGTCAGCATGAGTTGGCCCCCCGGCTGGTCGCTGGTCGAGGACGGCTCGCCCTCGATGACCAGCGGGTGCAGGTTGGCCCGGGCCGCGTAGACCGCGGCCGTCAGGCCGGCGGGGCCGGAGCCGATGATGATGACCTCGCGCTGTTCGGCGCTCATGTGCCTTCTCTCTGATCAATCCGGCCTCGGCAACGGTGCGGTGACCTCGGGCATTCCCGGGTCAGACGGGCTCGGGGGCGTAGCGCCGCCGCCACACCAGCAGGCCACCGCCGGAGAACAGCAGGCCGAGGAGCAGGTAGGCGGACCACACCTCACCGGGCAGGTAGACGTCGAGCACGCGAACCAGGGCGATGACGAGCAGGATCAGGGCGACGAGGGCGGCGAAGAACCCGATGAGGCCGTAGACGATGGCCCGGGCGGCGGTGAGGACCGGGCCGGTGGTCTTCTCGCGGACGGCGTCGACGACCTTGACGACGGTGTCCGCGGCCTGGTCGGCCCAGTCCGCCGACGGTGCAGGCTCGGTGGGACGGGTGGGCACGGTCATGGCCGTCGAGCCTAACGGGCGGTCCGGAGCTGGGCCCGTCCCGATGTCGGGCTGGGCGGAACGGACTGCCGGCTGCGGCCGTCCTTGTCTCGTTGGCAGCCCCTCAGAGCGGGAAGGCGGTCAGGGTGGCGCAGGCGTCGGCGGAGACCACGACCACTTGGCGCGGGCCGTCGGCGGTGCCGTAGACGAAGACGACGGCATCCTGGCCGGCGTAGATGGCGATGCCTCGAGCGAGGCGCCCGTCCAGGGTGGGATCGGCTTCCTCGAGGCGGATCTGGCAGTCCTCGCTGTCGCCGGGCACCGGAGCGGAGGCGCCGGGATCGGGCGCGATCGTCGACGTGGAGCTGGTGCCGTCCTCCCCCTGGTCCGGGGTCTGGGTGGACGGGGCCACGGCGCCGCTGCTGACCAGCGCCTGGCGCAGCGCCTCCTCGTCGGCCACCGCTCCGAGCGCGACGGTGCCGACGTCGCCGAAGGCCTCCGACGTCGCCGCGTCCCCCGCCGTGTCGGTGTCGGCCGTCACCGCCTCGGGCTGACCGGCCGAGTCGACGGTCCCGGAGGCGGCCGTGTCGTTGCCCCCGCCGTCACCCATCCGGGCGACGAGGAAGCCGGCCGCCAGGAGGACGAGGAGCACGACGGCGGCGACGGCCAGGAACCGCCCGTTGTCGCGGCGGTTGTCCCGATGAAGGTCCACGACGACGTCCTCCCGCCGGTGGCCCTCGGCCACGGCGGCGGCGATCGCCCGATCGCGGTCGGCGGCGTCCCGGGGGGCCACCGGCCCGGCCACCCGTTCGGCGGCGTCGGCGAACTCGGCCAGCCGGGCCGACAGCACCGGGTCGGCGGCCACCTGGGCGCGTTCATCGGCGGTGGCTTCACCGTCGAGGACGGCGCTGACGAGGTCGTCGTCGGGGCGGAAGGGTTCGGTCATGACGGCTCAGGGGTACGACGCTCGGCGGAGGGGCTGGGGTTCCCGGCCAGGACGTGGGCCAGCGCCGAGCGGCCCCGCGAGATGCGGGAGCGCACGGTGCCGGGGGCCAGCTCGAGGACCTCGGCGATCTCGGCGTAGTCGAGGCCGCACAGGTCCCGAAGGACCACGGGGGCCCGGAACTCGGGGGCGAGCTGGGCGAGGGCGCGGTCGATGTCCAGCCGGTCGGCGACGGCCCCATCGAGGCTCGCCCCGCCCGGTGGCCGGTCGAAGGCCAGAGCGTCGTCGTCCATCGGCACGGGCCGGCGCTTGCGTCGCCGCAACTCGTCCAGGCAGGCATTGGTCACGACCCGGTACAGCCAGGTGGTGAAGCGGGCCCGGCCGTCATAGCGGTCCAGGCGCCGTACCACCGTGATCAAGGCCTCCTGGGTGGCGTCGGCCGCGTCGGCATCATTGCCGGCCAGGCGGCGACACAGGGCGTGGATCCGGTCGTGGTGCCGGCGCAGCAGGGCATCGAGGGCCTTGTCGTCGCCGTCCAGGGCGGCGGCGACCAGCGCCTCGTCGGAGATCGCGGGGACGATGGGCCGACGGTAGTGCGGGTCAGCCGGGGGAGAGGCCGACCTCGTTGATCCGGGCCTGGGGCGGCCCGGTACCGAGGTCGGTGATCCACAAGAGGACGGCACCGCCGGAATGGCCCGACAGGTCGAAGGCGGCGGACCCGTCGATGCCGCTCTGCTCGGCCACGGGTTCGCCCCAGCCGGCCAGGTCAGTGGCCGGGGCATCGGCGACGAAGACCTGGGCGGACCAGCCGGTCCCGGCGGCGTCCACCCCGAGGACGCCCAGGTCGGCGGCCTCGGCCAGGCTGAGGACCAGCCCCACCCCGGGCTTGATGCCCCGGAAGTCCTCGCGGGTGTCGTACTCCTCGGAGGTCCAGGCCGTTTCGAGGTCACCGTCGACCGCCCGGGGGGCCTCGGCGTCGTGTTCGTGCTGGTCGCCCTCGGGATCGAAGGCGGCCGCGTTGAGGGTCAGCGCCTCGCCGCCGTCACCCCCGTCGCCGTCCTCGACACCCGGGACGGCGGGCGTGTCGGGACCGAAGAGGTCGTCGCCCAGGACGCTGCCCAGCAGGACACCGGCCACGGCCAGGGCCACCAGCACCAGGCCGATGAGCAGGGCCGGTCCGGTCCAGTTGTGGGGGCCCTCCCGTGCCGGTTCCGGCTTCCCTGCGGGCGGGGGTGGGGTGGTCGCCCGCGCCGAGCCGGCGGGCGGGCTCGCGGGGGGCGGGGGGGCGCTCGGTCGGGGTGGTGGTGGGGGAGGGACCACCGACGTGCCGTCGGCGGGGGTGGTCGACTCGAGGAAGGTCGGGTCGTCGCCGCTCAGCACGGCGCCGGTCAGCCCGGGCGACAGCGCGGCCAGGAGCTCGGTCCGCAGCGCGGCGGCCGAAGCCGGGCGGTCGTCGGGGTCCCGCTGCAGGGCGTGCAGGATCACGGCCTCCAACGACCGGGGGATCTCGGGCCGGATCTCGCGGGGCGGGGTCGGGTCGCGGTGCAGACGGGCCAGCACCGTGGCCGTGTCGGTGTCGCCGCTGAACGGGACCCGGCCGCAGACCATCTCGTAGAGCACGATGCCGAGGGAGTAGAGGTCGGTGCGGGCGTCGACGGCGGTCCCCGACACCTGCTCGGGGGCCAGGTACTTGGCCGTGCCCAGCATCGTGCCCTCGGTCGTGTGGTCGGTGTCGGTCAGCTTGGCGATGCCGAAGTCGGCCACCATGACCCGCTCGTCGTCGCAGAGCAGGATGTTGGCCGGCTTGACGTCCCGGTGCACGAGGCCGGCCCGGTGGGCCGACGCCAGGGCTTCGGCCACGCGGGCCCCGATGTCGACCGCCTCGCCGGCCGGCAGCGGCCCCCGGTCGTCGAGGTGCTTGCGCAGGGAGACCCCCCGCACCAGCTCCATGACGATGGCCTCTTCGCCGTCGCTGCTATGGGTGTCGTAGATGGCGACGATCGAGGGGTGGGTGAGGCGGGCGGCGGCGATCGCCTCGCGGCGGAAGCGGTCGACGAAGTTCTGGTCGCCGGCCAGGTGGGGGTGGAGGACCTTGACGGCCACCGCCCGGTCGAGGACCTGGTCGACGGCCTCCCAGACCTCGGCCATCCCGCCGACGGCGATGCGTCGCTCGAAGCGGTAGCGACCGGCGAGCAGAGTCCCGCTCCGGTCGGACCGCTCCGTCGGCGGGGAGGTCGGCGGATCGGCCACGGCGGTTCCACGCTACCGCCGCTCCGGCCCGGGCCTGGGGCAGGCCGTGAGGACCGTTCCGGGGTTGGCCATGTGCCCTGTCAAGGTCCCGGCCCGGCGGGTCGTAGACCTACCCGTGAAGGCAACGTCGCCTTGGACGATCGCGGCTGCGGTGACGCTGGCCATCGTGGGGGCGTCGGCCGTCCCGAGCCTCGACCCGGCATCGACGTCGCCCGTCGCCGCGCCGGCCGTCGATGCCGTCCAGACCACGGTGGTGACCGATGAGGGCGGCCATCGCGTGACCGCCGGGGGCGACCACGGTCCTCGGGAGTACGCCACCTACGGCACCCGATGGACCGACCGGGACCTCACCTACGGCTTCGTCGACCACACCGCCGATCTCTCGGTGGTGGCCCAGGAGGCGGCGGTCGCCGCCGCGCTGGCCACGTGGGCCTCAGTCACTCCCATCACGTTCACGCTGCTGCCTGACTGCGGGCTGGCCTTCGACGCCGTCGACTGCACGGCCCCCGACATCCGGGTCGGCTTCGGTACCGGCGACCATGGCGCCGGGGCCAACGACCCCGACTTCGACGGCCCGGGGGGCACGGCCGCCCACGCCTTCTTCCCGCCACCGAACGGGTCGTCGGCCTCCGGCGACCTGCACCTGGACGATGCGGAGCGGTGGAGCACGAACGGCGACGGCGTCGACCTGCAGAGCGTCGCCCTCCATGAGCTCGGCCATTCCCTGGGCCTCGCCCACGCCTCGGCCGCCCAGTGCCCACTGCAGTCCAGCAGCACGCGTCCGATCATGTGCGGCACCCTTGTCGGCGTCGACCGCACGCTGGCCCAGGACGACATCAACGGGATCCAGACCCTCTACGGCCCGCCCGCCTTCTCCTGCGCCGGCCGGGCGATCACCGTCGACCTGGCTGAGGGCCAGCGCCCAACCAGTGGCGCGGACGTCATCCTGGGCACGGCCGATGACGACGAGATCGCCGCCGGCGGAGGTGCGGACACCGTGTGCGGCGGTGGAGGCCACGACACCATCGATCTGGGGGCGGGCAACGACCGGGCCGCCGGCGGTGCGGGCGACGACGTGGTCTACGGCCGCTCCGGGGTCGACCGGCTCGAGGGCGGTGCGGGCAACGACCGCCTGCTCGCCGGAGACCAGGGCGACACGCTCCACGGCGGGTCGGGGGCCGACAACCTGGACGGAGGGGCCGGTGCCGACAAGCTCTACGCCGGCACCCAGTCCGACACCTGCAACGGCCGCGGCGGCCAGGACGCCTCCACCGGCTGCGAGCACGCCATCAGCATCGAGTCCCGGATCGGTTGACCGTCGGTCGTCGGGCTGGGCCGACCGACAGCGCGTTCCTTGACGGCGCGGGCCGGGTTCAGGGCTTCACCCAGAAGCTGACCCCCATGACGCCGGGGCCGCCATGGGTGCCGATGACGGGGCCGATACGGCCCTGGCCGATCGCACCGTGGTAGTCGGGGGCCAGGAGGTCGACCAGTTCGCCGGCGTCGTCGGGGTCGCCGGCCATCACCCAGAGGCCCTCGACGTCGTCGCCGAACTCCAGCACCTTGTCGCGCAGCCAGAGCAGGCCCTTCTTGCGAGTGCGGGGCTTCGCCGCCTCGTGGACCTCGCCGGTGCTCATGTCCAGGATGGGCTTGATGGACAGCACGCTGCCCATGAGCTGCTGGGCCTTGCCGATGCGGCCGCCCTTGAGCAGGTTGTCGAGGGTGTCGAGCATGCCCCACATGCGGGTGCGGTCGGAGAGGTCCTCGACCTTGGCCACGATCTCGGCCGGCGTGGCGCCGGCGGCCGCAGCCTCGGCGGCGGCGATCACGATGTTGCCCAGGCCGAGGGTCAGCGCTCTGGAGTCCACCACCGTCACCGCGATCTCGCCCTCGAGGGACTTGGCCGCGGCGGCCGCCGACTGCATGGTCGCCGACAGCGCGGCGGACAGGTTGATGCAGACGACCTCATCGCCCCCACCGCCCAGCTTGCGAAAGGCCTGCTCGAAGGCCCCGGGCGAGGGAGCGGCCGTCTCGGGGAGCGTGTCGGACTGCGCCATCCGTGCGTAGAAGTCGTCGTTGCTCAGCTCGACCCGGTCGATGAACTCGTCGTCGCCGAAGCGGATGGAGAGCGGCACCACCTCGATGCCGTGCCGGTCGACCAGGGCCTGGTCCAGGTCGCAGGCGCTGTCGGTGACGATGCGGACGGCCATTGGATCCTCGGGGTGCTCGGTGGGTGACGGGGTGAGGTGCGCCGCGGGTCGGGCCGGCGGTGCGGGGCGCAGCGTAGTGCTGCCCTCGGACTCAGGCCGGGGCCGGCTCCGGCGGGCCACCGGCGTGGGGGTCGACGAGGCGGCGGTTGCGCCGGGCGGAGCGCCAGTGGCTGGCCCACCAGATCACGAGGACGAGCAGGGCGCCGACGGACAGGACGAGCCCCACCCCTGACACCGCAGTCGAGCGCACGGTGACGCGGGCCCGGGTGACGGTGAGCACGCCGTCGGGGGAGGTGGCGGTGATGCGCAGGGGGAAGGCCCCACTGGCCCGGGCGACCACCGGGACCTCGACCCGGTTCGGCCCCTCGTCCAGGCGCAGCCGCTGGGTCGAGCCGGCGGGGAACTCCAGCTTGTTGTCGCTGTCGAAGCTCAACCGCACCTCCACCGGTGCGCCGGTGTCGTTGCGGATGGTGAGGGGGATGTCCCCCTCGCGGGAGGTCAAGGTCACCGTTTCGTCGTCGGTGATGGCCACGGCCGCGGTGCGGGCCGATATGGCCAGGCTGACCGATCGGAGGTACGAGGCCCGACGGCTCTCGGTCAGGTCGATGGCGCCCGAGACCAGAAGGCGGCGGCGGAGGTCCCGGGTGAGGGGGTCGGCCTGCCCGGCGAAGCTGGCGTACCCGTCCACCGTCTCGCGGGTGATCGCCAGGTTGTGGCCGTAATCGGTGAGGTCCTGGCCCACCAGAGGGATGCCCTCGACGACCGGCCCCGGCTCCACCCCGGGCTCGCCGGACGGGTCGGCGTCCAGCAACCCGGCCAGGCTCACGGCCCGGACCGGGCCCCCGGCCTGCAGACCCGCCAGCAGCGTGTCGAGGAAGGCCGCGGGCAGCGGGCGGTTGGCGGTCAACTCCAGCGCCACCCCCGCGTCACCGTCGTCGTCGGCCACGCCGCCTTCGCCCTCGGGGGACGCCAACAGGGCCAGGTCGGCCAGGGCCCGGTGGGCCATCAGGACCGGGTCGCCGGTCCCGTTGACGTGGGCCCGGAGGACGGCGTCGGCCAGGACGGCGTCGATGGTCTGCCCGGTGGCGCCGGTGACCACGACCGGCTCGTCGATCGGCACGGAGGGGCCGGTGACCGACTCCTGGCGGAACAGGGCCCGGTCGATCCCGGCCCCGGCCAGCGCGTCGAGGGCAGCGGTGGTGGGGTTGCCGGTGCCGACCCAGGTGCGCTCGTCGATGTCCTGGCGCAGCACCCGGCGCAGGGTCCGGTCCCCGGCCTGGAACTGGTCCTCCAGCGGGGCGGCCAGTTCGGGGACCCCGGCGAAGGCGGCCAGGTCGAGGCGGACGAAGGGCCCGCCGACCACGTGGCGATCGGCCAGGGCGGAGCGCACCGTGGCCAGCAGGTCGGGGTCCTCCCGGACCAGGGCCGCGAGGGTCTCCGGCGTCGGGGCCACGGTCAGGGCCACGTCGTCGTACTTGTCGAGCAGGCCGGAGCGGATCTCCAGCAGGCGCCGGGCCCGGTCGCTGACCACGGCCTCGCCGTCGGGGCCGTAGGACGGCGGGGCGCGCAGGGGCAGGAGCACGGCGGTGAGCAGCGGGGTGGCGGCGGCGTCTTCGGGGGTGCGCACGATGGTGGTCAGCAGCCGGGGACCGGGCGTGCCGTCGGGGCCGGCGATGGCCAGGGCCAGTGGGTAGACGCCGGCGTCGGCCACGGGCAGCCCCGCGTTCGACCCGTCGGTGGCCAGGTGGAGGCGGAAGGCCCTGTCCCGACCTCGGGGCACCAGGGCCGTCGGCACCGACAGGGTGTCGCGCACGTCGCCCAGCACGGTCGGGTCGGCTGCCCCCCGGACGAGGGCCTCCCGCGAAGTCAGGGCGCCGTACAGGGTGAGCTCGACCGTGCCGCCGGCGGGCAGGTCGCCCTCGACGGCGAACGCCAGGGAGAAGGGCTGGTCCTCGGCCACCCAGGGCGTCTGGCCGATCAGGCGAGGCTGCTGGGCTGCGGCCTCCTGGGCCTCCGCCGGACCTCCGGCGCCGAGCAGGCTCGGGCCCAGGACCAGTGCGACGAACCCCAGGAGCCCGGCCCGACGTGTCAACGGAGAGGGGCCCCGAGCACGTCGAGGCCGACGGGCTCGGGCCGGAAGCCGAGCGCCTCGTACACGTGCAACGCGGTGGCGTTGCCCTCCTGGGTGTTGACCACGGCCCGTCGCGCGCCCCGCCGGTGCAGCCAGTGGAGGGCGTCGGTGACCAGGGCCCGGCCCAGGCCGTGGCCGCCCTGGTCGGGGTGCACGGCGACCCGCTGGAGGTAGCCCCGGCCGCCGGCCCGGCCGGCCACGGCGTAGCCCACGATCCTTCTGTCGACCAGTGCGACGCGGAAGTGGACCGACGGCGTGGCCACGAGGGCCTCCCGTAGGCCGGCGCCGTCGAGGCGCCACGGCGGGGAGAAGGCGGCCCGGTCGACGGCCAGCACCGCCGACCGGTCCCCGCGCCGGGCCCGGCGCAGCGGGCTCGGGCGCGGGGGGACCGACAGCCCGTTCAGGTCGTGGGCCAGCAGGTGGAGGTGCTCGTCGACCTCGAACCCGGCGGCCAGGAACGGGCCCTGCTCGTCAGGGCTGAGCGCCGCGGTGCGCACACGCTGGTACCCGGCGTCGGCCAACTCGGCCAGCACCTGGTGCAGGGTTTCGGTGTTGATGCGCCGGGTGGCGTAGGGGACGAGGTGGGCGGTGGTGGGATCGACCGGCCACGGCCGCACGCGCAGCGCGCGGTGCGGTGGGGCAGTGGTCATCGCGGCCGAGGATACGGGACGACCCGGCCGGCGTCGGGGGCGCGCCGCTAGCGTCGGTGTCGTGGCCGCCGTGCTCCTCGCCACCCATCCGCGCTTCGGCGACCACGACACCGGGCCGGGCCACCCCGAACGACCGGCTCGCCTCGGCGCCGTCCTCGACGGTCTGACCGCGGCCGGTCTGGACGAGGCCCTGATCCGGGTCGACCCCCGTCCCGCCAGCCGGGCCGAGTTGGAGGCCGTCCACCCCGCCGCCCACCTGGACCGACTCGAGGCGCTCTGTCGATCCGGCGGCGGGCACGTCGACGCCGACACCCGGGTCAGCGCCGAGTCCTGGGCCGTCGCCCTGCTGGCCGCGGGCGCGGGCATCGACGTCGCCGAGCGCCTGGAGCGGGGCGAGGCCGACGCCGCCTTCTGTGCGGTGCGCCCGCCCGGCCACCACGCCACCCCCGACCGGGCGATGGGGTTCTGCCTGGTCAACAACGTGGCGGTGACCGCCACCCATCTGGCCGACCGGGGCGAGCGCGTACTGGTCGTGGACATCGACGCCCACCACGGCAACGGCACCCAGGACGCCTTCTGGCGTGACCCCCGGGTCCTCTACGTCTCCTTCCACCAGCACCCGCTCTACCCCGGCTCCGGCGCGGTGCAGGACGTCGGGGTGGGGGCCGCGGCCGGGACGACGGTCAACTTCCCGCTCCCGCCTGGCGCGACCGGCGACGTCTACCGCGCCGGCATCGAGGAGGTGCTGGCCCCTCGGGTGGCGGCCTTCGCCCCGACGTGGCTGTTGATCTCCGCCGGCTTCGACGCCCACCGTCGCGATCCCATCACCGACCTCGGGCTGACCGCGGGCGACTATGCGGACGTGACCACCGACCTGCTGGCCTTCGCCCCGCCCGGCCGCCGCCTGGTGTTCCTGGAGGGGGGGTACGACCTCACGGCCCTCGCCGAGTGCGCGGCGGCCACCGTCGGCGCCCTGGTGGGCGAGCCCGTGCAGACCGAGGCGCCGACCTCGGCCGGCCCGGGCCGTGAGGTCCTCGGCGTGGTGGCAGCGGCCCAGGCCCGGGCCGACGAGGCGGCCCAGGCGTGATCCCCGAGCGGCTCCAGCCCGTCCTCGACGCGGTCGCGCCCCTGGCCGAGGCTTTCGCCGCGGCCGACCGGCGCCTCTATCTGGTGGGCGGGGTGGTGCGGGACCTGCTCGGCGGCCGGGACCTGGGCGACCGGGACATCGACCTGACCACCGACGCCCGTCCGGACCAGATCAAGGCGCTGGTCGCCGACCACGTCGATGCCCTGTGGACCCAGGGTGAGCGCTTCGGGACCATCGGGGCGAAGGTCGGCGAGTGGACGGTCGAGATCACCACCCACCGGGCCGACGTCTACCTACCCGAGTCCCGCAAGCCCGAGGTCCGGTTCTCCACCGAGGTGGAGGCCGACCTGTCCCGCCGGGATTTCACGGTCAACGCCATGGCGCTGGTGCTCCCCGAGCTCGAGCTCATCGACCCCTTCGACGGTGCCGCCGACCTGGCGGCCGGGCGCCTGCGCACACCGCTCGAGCCCCATGAGTCCTTCAGCGACGACCCGCTGCGCATGCTGCGGGCGGCCCGGTTCGTGGCCGGCTACCGCCTGGCCCCGTCCGCCGAGCTGGTCCGGGCCGTGACCGAGATGGGCGACCGCCTGGCCATCGTGTCCGCCGAGCGCATCCGGGACGAGATGGACAAGCTGCTCGTCGTCGACGACCCCTCCGACGGGCTCTGGTTCCTGGTCGAAACCGGCCTGGCCGACGAGTTCCTGCCCGAGCTGGTCCAGATGCGCCTCGAACAGGACCCCATCCACCACCACAAGGACGTGCTGGCCCACACCATTGCCGTGGTGGCCAACACGAAGCCCGACCGCCTGGTGCGTCTGGCCGCCCTGTTCCATGACGTGGGCAAGCCCAAGACCCGCTCGTTCGGGCCCAACGGGGTCATGTTCCACCACCATGAGGTGGTCGGGGCCCGAATGACCAAGGACCGGATGACGGCCCTGCGCTACCCCAACGACGACGTGGCCGTCGTCACCCGGCTGGTGCGACTGCACCTGCGCTTCCATGGCTATGGCACGGGCACGGGCTGGACCGACTCGGCCGTGCGCCGCTTCGTCCGCGACGCCGACGACCAGCTGGAGCGCCTCATCGAGCTGACCCGTTGCGACTGCACGACCCGCAACCAGCGCAAGGCCGAGATGCTGGCCCGGCGGATGGACGACCTGGTCGAGCGCATCGCCGTATTGGAGGCCGAGGAGCAGGTGAAGTCGATCCGCCCGGACCTCGACGGCCGTCAGGTCATGGACCACCTTGGCCTGGCCCCGGGACGCGAGGTGGGCGAGGCCCTCGACATGCTCCTGGAGCTCCGCCTCGACGAGGGCCCCCTGGGCGATGCCGAAGCCTTCCGCCGCCTCGACGCCTGGTGGGCCGATCGCTCCTAGCCCGGGGAAGGGCGCCCGAAAACCAGAACAGGGTCCCTCTCGGGACCCTGTTCCAACGGGCATCACCACCGTCGATCTTCGCACCGCAGCCCTTCCCTCAAGCAGCGGCTTCGCCTGGCCGATCACTCGTCGAGCTGCGGTGCGTCGTTGACCACTATGGCATCGGGGCTCCGGGACATCATGGGCCATTTGGCCCATTTACCTCCGGGTGGCTTCGCTGCGCTCGCCAACCCCGGAACCGCCGATGCTGCCGGTTGTCGCTGGTGCTCCGCACGCTCATCATGAGCGGGAGCGCCGGCGAAGTCGGCCCTCAGCCGTCCGGTTCGAGGACGGCTCTCAGGACGCGGTGCACGTCGGCCAGGTGGTGGTGGAGCTCGTGGAGCGTGTGGCGGGCGATCCAGTCGACGTCCTGCACTGACGGCTCGGGGTAGGGGTACGTCCCGGTGCGGGCCCAGCCGGGGTCGTCCAGGGTGGCCAGCAGGGCGGTGAGGGCTTCGGCGGCCGAAGTGAGGGCGCCGGCGACCGTGCCGGGGTCCTGGCTGTTGTAGCGGTCGGCGACGACCCGTTCGTCTCGGCCCATGGGGACGAAGGTGGGGGACTCCTCGCGCTGGGCCTGCTCGATGCGGCCCCGCTGGTTGACCAAGACGTCCCGGACGTGACAGCCGTACTCCAGGGCCGACCAGCCCTCCGACGGGTGCCGTCGCAGGAAGGCGGCGGGGGTCTCGGTCAGGCGCTCGCTGTGGCCCTCGGTCAGCGACCGGAGGCGTTCGACGATCTCGGTCCGGGCGAAGGCGTAGTAGTCGAACCCGCAGGCGTCGCACCGGTCCACGTTCTAGGAGCCCTCTTTCCTGGCTCGCAGGACGAGGGTGGCGGGCATCCAGGCCATGGCCGCGGCCCAGTGGGTGCTACGGGTGCCGCCGGTCACGGGCTCGGGCTCGAGGAAGGTGTCGAGTCGGAACTTGGCCCGGGTGAGGCTGGTGAAGAGGCCGCCGATGGTGTGGCTGTACTCGGCCTCGACGCCCTCGGCCCGGCCGGGGAGCGGCTCGGCGGCGGCGTACCGGCGGGCCAGGCGGGGCGGCTCGCCGCTGTCGGGGTCCAGGCAGGCGAACGCCGGGTGGGGGAGCGAGAGGGCGAGGGGGGCATTGGCCCCGAGCACCCGGTGGACCTGGCGGAAGACCCGGTTCAGGTCCTCGACCTCGGCCAGGGCCGAGACCGACAGGGTGGCGTCGATGGAGTCGCCCCGGAGGAAGGCCAGGTCGGCCAGGTCGGTGCGGTGGAACTCGACCCGGACTTCGGCCTTCTCGCACGCCTCCCGGGCCTTGTCCACCCGCCGGGCCACGTGGTCCACGACGATGACCTTCGCCTCGTTGCGGGCCAGGGAGAGGATGGCGTCGGTCCGGCGACAGCCCAGGACCAGGACGCGCTTGCCCGCCACCGGACCCAGCAGGCGCAGCTCGGTCTCGCCGGGGATGTCCGGCCCATACTCGAACTCCGTGATGCTCATGACGATGACCTTCGACTGGCTTCGCTGCGCTCAGCACGTCCGGCGTCGCCGGAGCTGAGGGTCGTGCGGGCTGCTCCGCTCCGCTCCGCAGCGTTGTTCATGCCGGTGTCTCGAAGGTCATGGCGTCGAACTCCCAGAAAGCGCGGAGGGCGACCAGCCGGCCCTCGTCGTCGACCCGGTAGGTGTAGACGCCCTCCACGACCGAGCGGTGGCCCTCCGGCAGCGTCGTGGTGATGCGGCCGACGTTGGCGCACTCGTTGCCGCAGGCGTAGGACTCGCGCAGCGTGAACCGGACCTGGCCCATAGAGATGATCTCGTCCCAGAAGCCGGCGATGGCGGCCTTGCCCCGTCGGCCGAGGCCTTCGGGGTCCAGCGGGGACGGGCCGATGGGGTCCTCGACCACGGCGTCGTCGGTGAACAGGGCCAGCCAAGCCTCGCGGTCGCCGTCCTCCACC
>Ga0315283_10001761_pt1 | contig 17682 bp, 15 predicted proteins | sample YL17G09_0_MG_FD_204541 | JGI IMG/M metagenome (GOLD analysis project Ga0315283, IMG submission 204541) | Sediment microbial communities from Yellowstone Lake, YNP, Wyoming, USA - YL17G09_0 | ecosystem: Environmental > Aquatic > Freshwater > Lake > Sediment | place: USA: Wyoming | collected... | reverse complement strand
GGCCGTCTCGATCTGGGCCTCGATGCCGATGTGGCCGACGGGGAGACCCGAGTTCCTCTCGACCTGGGTCAGGAGCAGGTCCATGGCCACGACCTCGGCGGCCGATTGGACCTTGGGGAGCATGATCTCCTCGAGGCGCTCGCCGGCGTTGCCGACGACCTCGATGATGTCGCCGTAGGTCCACTGCGTGTCCCAGGCGTTGACCCGGACACAGAGGATCTTCTCCCCCCAGTCCTGGTTCCTGATGGCGTCGACCACCTTCCCCCGGGCCGCCTCCTTCTCGAGGGGGGCGACGGAGTCCTCCATGTCGAGGAAGACCATGTCGGCGGGCAGCGTCGGGCCCTTGCCCAGCATCTTCTCGCTGGAACCGGGGACGGAGAGGCAGGACCGGCGCGGCAGGTCACGGGTGCGTTCGGACATGGTCCCAGCCTACGACGGCCACTCCGCGCCGGGCCAAGGCCGAGTCGCCTCAGAACGGCTTGAGCAGCTCCGGGGCGACGGGGCAGTCGGTGCGCCGCAGGGCGTCGGTCGGGTTGGCCGTCCCCGTCGGGCCCACGACCTTGTCCACCAGGTCGAGCGGAACCAGCTCCAGCTCGTCGTCCCATGGGCTGTCGGCGGCAAGGGTGCGATCGCAGAGCGCGTTGAACATGCGCTCGGGCAGGAGGCGGCCGATTCCGGCCACCAGCCAGACCTCGGCGCCGGAGAGGCGGGCCACCGAGGCCGCCGCCCTCGAGCCCGAAGGGGCCACGAACCCACCCGGGCCCATGGCCGGGGTCTCCAACACGACCACGTCCGCCTCCGCTGCGGCCGCCCCCAGCCCGCTCAGCGGTACGTCGGTGGCGTCGACATCGGACCGCAGCAAGCGCAGGACCAGCGACGAGCCGGCCCCGTCGACGTCACAGACGAGGACATCGACGTCACCCCGGCGGGGCAGGCCACCGGCGGCCAGCTCGGGCCAGCCCAACAGCAGGACGGTGGTGTCCTCGGGCAGGGCATCGGCCACCACACGGGGCGTTCGGTCATCCTCGATCTCGGCGGCGGCGAGCTGGGCTTCGGCGATCGGGTCCGGCGCGGTCAGGGTCCGGGCCGCCAGCCACCACAGTGGCCCGGAGCTGGGCTGGCGGTCGACGATGCGCCGGCAGGCCGTCACCAGGCCTTGCGGATCCCGACCGAACGAGCGCAGGGCGGCCGCCGTCTCCGCCACCATCACGGCCTGGGAGGCGCCGTGGGCCCGGGCCACGTAGCGCAGGCGCTCGATGGGGTGCATCGGCCCCGACGGTAGCGACCCGGGAGTTCGCGTTCGCCGAACCGGGCGCAGTACCTTCGCAGTCCGTGACGACGCAGGCGCCCCCCGACCTCGAGCTCGCGCCGCTGGCGGGCGAGGCCCGCCCCCTGTCGGAGTGGGTCACGAACTTCCACCTGGTGCTGGTCGTCCTCGACCCCTACACCAACGAGAGCGCCTGGCTCCTCGAGACCGCCGGACGGATCCTGCGCACGTTCGCCCAGGCCGACTGCCGGGTCGCCTTCGTGGTGACGGCCAAGGCCGACGACGCCCGCCGCTTCCTCGGCCCCTGGACGACCGAATTCCTCGCCTTCGCCGACCCCGACCGCGAGCTGGTGAAGGCGGTCGAAGCGGAGACGCTGCCCGCCTTCGTGCACATCCGCACGGATCTCACCGTGGCCTCCAAGGCCGAGGGGTGGGACCCGTTGGAATGGCGGGCTGCGGCCACCGACCTGGCCCGCGAGATGAGCTGGACCCCACCGAACATCCCGGCGGCCGGCGACCCCGGCCCCTTCCGGGGCTCCCCCGCGGCCGGCGGAGCCCTCCCTACTTGATGATCCCGCCGCGGGTCATCGCCTCGATGTCGAGGGCCTTGGTCAGCTCCTCATCGGACATCAGGCCCTCCTCGAGGACGATGGCCCGGATGGTGGTGTTCTCCTTGACGGCCCGCTTGATGACGGCGGCCGCCTTCTCGTAGCCGATGTAGGGGTTGAGCGATGTCCCGATGGACGGGGACGACTCGGCGTAGGCCCGGCACTGCTCGATGTCGGCCTCGATGCCGGCGATGCAGGTGTCGGCGAAGACCCGGGAGACGTTGGTCAGCAGGCGGATCGACTCCAGCAGGTTGTGGGCCATCATCGGCATGAAGACGTTGAGCTCCAGGGTCCCCTGGGAGCCGCCGAAGGCGACGGCGGCGTCGTTGCCGAAGACCTGGGCCCCGACCTGGGTCACGGCCTCGGGGATCACCGGATTGACCTTGCCCGGCATGATCGACGAGCCCGGCTGCAGATCCGGGATGTGGATCTCGGCCAGGCCGGTGCGGGGGCCCGAGCCCATCCAGCGCAGGTCGTTGGCGATCTTGACCAGGGCCACCGCGATCACCCGGAGGAGGCCCGACGCCTCGACCAGCCCGTCCCGGGACGCCTGCGCCGCGAAGTGATCCCGGGCCTCGGTGATGGGCAGGCCCGTGCGCTCGGCCAGCGCGGCGATGACCGCCGGAGCGAAGGCGGGCGGGGCGTTGATGCCGGTGCCCACCGCGGTGCCGCCGAGGGGGACCTCGCCCACCCGCCCGAGGACGCCCTCGATGCGCTCGGCCCCTTGGCTGATCTGGGCGGCGAAGCCACCGAACTCCTGGCCGAGGGTCACCGGCGTGGCGTCCATCAGGTGGGTCCGGCCCGACTTCACCACGGTGCTGAACTCGTCCGCCTTCCGGCCCAGCGACTCCGCCAGGTGGGCCAGGGCCGGGAGCAGGTCGTCCTTCAGGGCCTCAGCCACGGCGAGGTGGATGGCGGTCGGGAAGACGTCGTTGGAGGACTGGGAGGCATTGACGTGGTCGTTGGGGTGGACCGAACCGGCCTTGCCCAGCTTCTCGGAGGCCAGCGTGGCGATCACCTCATTGGTGTTCATGTTCGAGGACGTGCCGGAACCGGTCTGGAAGACGTCGATGGGGAAATCACCGTCCCAGGTGCCCTCCGCCACCTCGTCGGCCGCGGCGGCGATGGCGTCGGCGACGACCTGGTCGACGTCGGGCACGTCGTCGAGGCCGACGTTCACCTTGGCCGCCTCGCCCTTGATCATGGCCAGGGCCCGGATCAGGCGCCGGTCGATGGTCAGGCCGGAGATCGGGAAGTTCTCCACCGCCCGCTGCGTCTGGGCCGCGTACTTGGCACTGAAGGGGACCCGGACCTCCCCCATGGAGTCGTGCTCGATGCGGAAACCACCTGCGGACTTCGTCATGGTCCTGACGCTACCCAGCGCCCCTACCGGGCCGTCCAACCGCCATCGACCGCGATCGTCTGGCCGGTGACGTAGGTGCTGGCGTCGGAGGCCAGGAAGAGCAGCGCCCCGTCCAGCTCGTGCCCGGCCCCGACCCGGCGCATCGGCGTGTTGCGCTCGATCCAGCCGCTCCCCGAGTCCGAGCCGATCATCTCGCCGGTGAGGTCGGTGGCGAAATAGCCGGGGGCGATGGCGTTGACCCGCACGCCGTCGGTGGCCCACTGACAGGCCAGTTCCCGGGTGAGGCCCACCAGCCCGGTCTTGCTGGCCACGTAGCCGGCCTGACGGTTGGGCGACGACGCGACCAGGCCGTGGACCGAGGTGATGTTCACGATGGCACCGCCGCCCCGCTCGATCATCCCCGGGGCGACCAGGCGGGCCAGGTGGAACGACGCGGTGAGGTTCACCTCGACGGCGAGGGCGAAGTCGGCCGGGTCCTCGGTCTCGGCCCGCTGCGGACCATCGCTGATGCCGGCGTTGTTGACGAGCACGTCCACCCGACCGAAGTGGTCGAGGGCCACGGCCACCGCCGCCGCCCGCTGCTCGGGGTCGGCCAGGTCGGCCGACGCCACCAGCGAGCTCTCGAGCTCAGCAGCCAGCAGCGCGAGCCGATCCGCCCGCCGGGCCACCAGCACCACCGACGCCCCGGCCTCGGCCAGGACCCGGGCGAAGCGCTCGCCCAGGCCTGCCGACGCCCCCGTGACCAGCGCCACCCGCCCGTCCAACCGGAATCGATCCATCCTGGGGGAGACTACGGACATGAAGATCCGCGTCGGGTTCGGCCTCGGTACCCGGGCCGTCACCAACGACCCCGAACGGTTCGACCCCCTGGTCGACGGCTTGGAGCGCCACGGATTCGACTCGCTGTGGCTGAGCGAGCGGGTCAGCGCCGACTGCCCCGACCCGGTCGTCGGCTTGGCGTACGCCGCCGGGCGCACCGAGCGGATCAAGTTCGGGATGAGCGTCATGGTCCTGCCCGGGCGGAACCCGGTGCTGGTGGCCCAGGAGCTGGCCAGCCTCGACCGGCTCTCGGGCGGGCGCCTCCTCCCCGCCTTCGGGCTGGGCGTGGCCGACCCTCGCGAGCAGCAGGCGTTCGGCGTCGACCGCAAGGAGCGGGCGCCGTGGTTCAACGAGGCCCTGCCCCTGCTGCGTCGGCTGTGGGCCGAGGACGACGTGGAGCACCACGGGGCGCGCTTCGACCTCGACGGCATCACCGTGCGCCCCAAGCCGATCCAGCAGCCCATGGACGTTTGGCTGGGCGGCCAGGCGCCCTCCGAGCTGCGCCGGGTCGGTCGCCTGAGCGACGGCTGGCTGCCCTCGTTCTGCGACGCCACCGACATCGCCAACGGCATCCCGGCCATCGAGGAGGCGGCCGCCGAGGCCGATCGCAAGATCGACCCCGAGCACTTCGGCGCCCTCGTGGCCTACGCCCACGGCGAGGTCCCGGAGGTCTTCCTGCAGTTCGTGCAGAAGCGACGGCCCGACATAACCGACCCCACCCAGATCATCCCCTCCGGCCTCGAGGGCCTGAAGGCTCGGCTGACCGAGATGATCGACGCCGGCGCCAGCAAGTTCGTGGTCCTGCCCATCGTCGAGCCCGACGACTGGGAGGCCGAGCTCGACGCCCTGGCCGAGGCCGTGCTCCCGCTCCAGGCGTGACTCTCGGGGGCTGACCCGAGCCCTCGAGGCTGGGCAGACCGAGGCAGCCGAGAGGCGTCGGTTCGGCGATCCGTCCTCGGGAGCCCACACCGTCCGCTTGCCGGACAGACCGAGGCAGCCGAGAGGCGTCGGTTCGGCGATCCGTCGTCGGGGGCGGGGGAGCCCCCGAATCTCACGATGCAGGGTCAATGCGTGGGATCCACCCCCGGTCTCCCGAATTCGAGGACTGTGCCTACCGATTCGGTAGGCACAGTCCTCGACCTCGGCAATCTGGCCGGACGCCCCCATCGGTGCCTCGATTCCCCCGGGTTCAGGCCAGGCAGCTGGTCACGGCGTCGAGCAACGCCCGGTTACGGGGGTTCTGCCAGCGAGGCCCCATCTCGGCGATCACGTAGCCGAAGGCGACGTCGGCTTCGGGGTCGGCGAAGCCGAGGGAGCCGCCGGCGCCGAAGTGGCCGAAGGCCCGGGGACCGGTGCCGAAGGGGCGCTCGGGCTGCGGGAGCTGGAAGCCGGCACCGAAGCGGGAGGGGCGGTCGAGCACGAGGTCCGGGCCGTCGGCCTGGACCTCGGTCAGCGCGGCCACCGTCTCCCCCGCCAGCACGTCACCGGAGAGGACCCCGGCGTAGAACCGGGCCACCCCGCGTGCGCTGGCGTGGCTGTTGGTGGAGGGGATCTCCGCCCGTCGCCACGCCGGGGTGTTGATCACGCCGACGCCGGAGAAGCCCCGCGGGTTGGCGTAGCCGTTGCGGATCATCAGCTCGTGCTCGTTCGCCGGCTCCTGGGCGACGAAGCCCTCCATCGAGGGGAAGGTGAACGGCACGACCCGGTCGTGTTCCTCGCCGGGCAGGCCGATGAACACGTCGGCGCCCAGGGGTGCCGCCAGGTCCCGCAGGAGCGTGCCCACGGAGCGGCCCGTCGCCCGGCGGACGACCTCGCCCACGAGGAAGCCGAAGGTGTTCGTGTGGTAGCCGTGCGCCGTCCCCGGCGCCCACCACGGGACCTCGGCGGCCAGCGCGGCGACCATGGCGTCCCAGTCATACATCACGAACTCCGGCTGCGGTTCGCGCAGCGCCGGCAGTCCGGCCTGGTGACTGGCCAGTTGGCCGACCGTGAGGCCCAGGTCCAGTTCGGGCCACCACCGCGTCACGGGGTCGTCGAGGGTGACGCCGGCCGTCTCCATGGCGTGGCCCAGCACCGCCGCGGTCAGGCCCTTGCCCACCGAGAAGGCGTTGACCAGCGAGTCCGGCTCCCAGCCCTCCCCCGCGACCAGGTCGACGACCGTGCGCCCGTCGACGATCACACACACCGACGCCCCGACCTCACCGCGCGCCGTGAAGTTCTCGCGGAACTCGTCCTCGACGGCGGCGAAGGCCGGATCGACGCTCACAACCACGTCGGGTAGAGGGCGACGAGGCCTTCGGTGACCCGGCGCTCGAGCTCGTGGTCGCGGGTCGGGTCGCCGTGGTCCAGCCAGCCGAGCACCGCCTGGACGACGTAGTCGACCGAGAGAGCGGTGGCCCACCGGTGCAGGGCGGGGTCGGGCAGCAGAGCCCCGACCAGTGCGTCGACCGCGGCCACGGCCCGGTCGTGGAAGTCGTCGGCGAAGGCGGCAAACTCGGGCTCGCGGGTCGCATGGCGCCACAGCAGGCGGAAGCCGTCGGGGTCCTCCCGGGCCACGATGACCATGGCGTGGACGGCAAAGCCGGGCTCCTCCTCCCGCCGCTCGAACCCGGCCAGGAACTCGTCCCGAAGACGGTCCCGGACACCCGTGAGGACCGCTCGGTACAGATCGGCCTTCGACGCGTAGTTGCGGTAGACGATGAGGCGGCTGACACCGGCCTCGGCGGCCACGTCGTCCATGGACGTCCCGGCGAACCCGGTGTGGGCGAACGCGGTCGCCGCGGCCCGGCGAAGCTGGGCCTGGCGCTCGGGGCGGCGCAGGAGGGTGCGAGCTTGCGACTGTATACAGATGAGTTTACACTTGTGTCGATCACGAGGGGGACCGACGTGCAGCTGACCTACGACGAGGCCGAGCTCCTCGCCTCGCACGACTACGAGGAGCCGCTGATCGTCGGCGGTGTCCGCTGTCACGGGGGCTTCGATGCCAACGGGGCCTACGTGTCCCCCCGCACCCGGCACCGCACCCCGGCGATCGCCGCGTGGCAGGCGAATCATCGGGCCACCTTCGGCACCGACCTCATGGACGTGCCCCTCGAGACCTGGCCCGGCCACTACCCGAACGTGGCCCAGGCCCGCTTCCTGATCGAGTCCGGCCTGCCCGAGCCCATCATCAGCACCCTCACCCGCATCGGCACGGTCGAGGGCTTCGGCGCCATGCTCCGCCTCTCCCCGCTCCCCGACGCCCGCCGCACCCTCGTCGAGGACACCGAGGGCACGGCGCTGGCCCACCTGGGCCTCGGCCTGTTCGAGGCCCACGCCCGGGACGAGGCCGGCCACGACCCCGACGACGGCGAGGCCGAGGGGGGCCACAAGCAGATGTGGTTCGCCGCCCGCGACGTCGCCTTCGGCCATCCGCCCACCGAGGACGAGACCGAGCTCATGCTCCAGCGGATGGGCATCAACCAGTTGGCCAAGGCCGCCCCCGACCGCCTGTGGCCCGATGACGTGCCGATCGACCTCGAGATGCTGGTCGAACGCATGACCCGCCTACTCCTCATCGAGATCTCCGCCTTCCACACCTTCGCTTGGGCCGAGGCGCTGCTCGACGATCCCGACCTGGTGGCCGGCGACGGCGAGGCCTCCCGACTCATCGGCTACATCCGGGCCGACGAGACCCCCCACGTCGAGTACCTCAAGACGGTGTTGACCGAAATGCGCGATCGCACCGTGATCGGCGAACGGGGCCGCCACGCCGGCGGTGATCTTGTCGGGCGGACCTGGGACCGGGCGCTGGCCCAGTCCCTGGGCGAGCGCCGGCAAGCCGCCATCGAGACGTTCCGGGCTGAGGTGGCCCACGCGGCGTCAAGCCGGTCCGATGCCACCGACCTCCTCGCCCACTTCGACGCACTGGGAACCGAGACGGCGGCGTGAAGTTCGGGATCTTCTACGAGCACCAGCTCCCCCGCCCCTGGACCGAGGACAGCGAGCGTCAGCTCGTCCAGGATGCCCTCGACCAGGTCGAGCTCGCCGACAAGTTGGGCATCGAGTACTGCTGGGAGGTCGAGCACCACTTCCTGGAGGAGTACTCGCACAGCTCGGCCCCCGAGGTCTTCCTCGCCGCGGCCAGCCAGCGGACCAAGGACATCCGCCTCGGGCACGGGATCATCCAGACCGCCCCCGGTTACAACCACCCGGCCCGCACGGCCGAGCGCGTCTCGATGCTGGACCTCGTGTCCAACGGCCGGGTCGACTTCGGCTCGGGTGAGTCGTCGTCCGAAGCCGAGCTGGGCGGCTTCGGCATCGACCCGATGGTCAAGCGGGCCCAGTGGCTCGAGGGCCTCCAGGTGGCCCTGCGCTGCATGACCGAGACCCCCTTCACCGGTCACCAGGGCGAGTACGTCTCCATGCCGCCCCGCAACGTCGTGCCCAAGCCGGTGCAGAAGCCCCACCCCCCGCTCTGGGTGGCCTGCTCCCGACGGGACACGATCATGCTGGCCGCCGAACTCGGCATAGGCGCCCTGACCTTCGCCTTCATCGACCCCGAGGAGGCCCGCCAGTGGGTCGGTGACTACCACCGGCGCCTGGCCGACAAGGGCGTGGCCGTCGGCCAGGCCGTCAACCCGTCGGTGGCCTGCGTCACCCCGATGATGTGCGCCAAGGACGAGACGGAGGCCATCGCCATGGGCCTGGAGGGGGGCAACTTCTTCGGCTACTCCCTGGCCCACTACTACATCTTCGGGGAGCACCAGCCGGGCACGACCGACGTCTGGCAGGAGTTCCTGGAGCGACGCGAGGAGATGGGCTACTCGCCCGAGGCCGCCATCGCCGTCGAGGCGGAGACGCTGGGGGCCAAGCTCATCGCCGGCGAGCGGGAGGGCCTGCGGGGCGCGGTCGGCACCCCGGACCAACTCCGCGAGTTCCTCCGCCGCTACGAGGAAGCCGGCGTCGACCAGCTCATCTTCGTGATGCAGGCGGGCAAGAACCGCCACGAGGACATCATGGACTCCCTCGAGCTCTTCGGCGCCGAGGTCCTCCCCGAGTTCAAGGAACGGGACGAGGCCGCCGGCGCGGCCAAGGCTCGGGAGCTCGAGCCCGTCATCGACCAGGTCCTCGCCCGCAAGCAGGACGACGCCCCCCTGCTGCCCGAGGGGTACTCGATGAAGGCCTACCCGAAGCAGATGATGGAGGCCGCCGGGGCCGACGAGTCGTTCCTGCAGCAGATCGCCGACAAGACGGCGGTGGGCGACAGCGAGGCCCTGGGTCAGCTCGGCTGACCGGCCCCGCTCACCAGATGTCGGGCGTCGGCGGGCGACTCGACAGGCGGTGACCCCGGGCCGTGAGCAGCTCGTGGGTCCGGTACATGGCCCGTCGGGCCCTCGCGTGGATCTCGCCCATCTCGTTGAGGTCCAGGATCACGTCGCCGTCGAAGTTGGTCGCCAGCAGCCGGTCGGTGATGCGATCCAGGTGCACCGCGAACTCGCCATCCAAGTCGCCCCGCACCGTGAGAACGGCCACATCGCCCTGATCCCCCTCGAAACTGACGGTGATGGGCAGGCGCGACACCGCGTGGTGGTCCTTCGTCCGGTCTCCGGCCAGGGTCGATCGCGCGATCACGTCGGCACGTTAGTGAGGACACGATCAGCAAGGCGAACCGGAACGAGCCCGCCACGAGGCTCGAGCGGCGGACGGCCGGGACGTTCCGACCGACCGGCTCGGGCCTCAGTTCGAGGCGAGTTCGTAGCCGATGCCGTCAGCGGCAGCTGGTCGCCACCACGAAGTCACCGTCTCGGGTCAGCTCGGCCCCCACCTGGGTGGCCCAGGGGGCCAAGGAGGCCTCGAACGTGTCGACGTCACCGGCGATGGCCATGCGGAGACAGGCCAGATCTCCGTCCCGCCACAGGACGCTGCTGTCCCCGTCCCACTCCGGCGTCGGCTCGACGTCCTCGTCGATCCCGGTGAGCACGTGGAGCAGGAACTGGCCGACCACGCCTTCGTCGAGAGCCTCCTCGTCGGCTTCAGGCACGGGCACGTCGATCACCTCCTCCCGCTCGGGCCAGGCGTCGGGCTCGAGGATCTGCTCGCTGGTCGTCGGGGGCCGCCGCAGCGCCCGGTCGATCGCGGCATTGCCGCCGGCCGCGAAGAGAGCGTCCACGAAGGTCGCGCCGTCGCCGTACACGAACTGCTGCTGGACGAGGAGGATCGGGGGGAAGGCGTCGGGGTCGATGTCGGCGATCAGCGCCTGCTGCTCGGCGTCGGCCTGCTCCCGCTCGGCGTCGGTCAGCGTCGCCGTGTACGCGGCCTCGACCCGCTGGGCGCTGCCCTCGACCAGCGCCGAGAAGGCGAACCCCGACTCGTCGAAGACGTCGTCCAGCTCAGGCCGGTCCAGTTCGAAGTGCTGGTCCTCCAGGGCATGGGTCAGCTCGTGGACGAGGGTGATGCGGAGGTTGGGTGTGTCCGCCGATCCCCGCACCACCATCTGACCCGTCTCGGGGTCGTAGAAGCCGAGCGACCCGACGGCGGCGAACTCGCTGACCACGTCGACGGGGTCGGTGTCGGCCGGCCACAGGCCGAGGGCCTGGAGGGCGGCGGCCGAGTTCTCCAGGTCCTCGCGCGTGTCGACCAGATCGTCCTCGAAGTCGCTCTGGGCCCGGGCCGAGTAGGCCTCGTCGTCCAGGACCTCGAGGTCGATGTCCTCCAGGAACTCCAGGTCACGCTCGTCCTCCAGGAAGGCCTGGAGGTCGGGGATCAGGGCGTCCAGCGTCGCTTCGTCGATCGGCTCGCCGGCCACCACCGAGGTCCCGGTCGGCGTCGAGAGGGGCGGGTTCGCCACCGGGGTCACGTCCTGATCGTCCTCACCCGAGCCCCGGGTGAGCAGGAACGCCCCGATCATGACGGCCACGGCCACCAGGGCCAGGGCCGCGGTGGTGGCCACCAGGCGCCGGTTGGCGGCCTCGTCGGCCAGAAGGCGCTCCCCGTCCGGGCCGGCTGCGGTCGCGAGCGCGTCGGACGGGTCCCCGCCCGGGTCGGGGGGGCCCGACGGACCGGACTCCGGGGGGCCGGGAGGCATCTCCATGGCCGATCAAGGTACCGACCGCCGCCGCCGGCCCGCCTACCGTAAGGACATGGCCGGCCGCTTCGCCCCCGACGCCGTCATCCGGCGGGTCGACGCCGAGGGGACGATCCTGCTCGGTGGGGGCCGGGCCCTCCTGCTGCAGCTGGCCCACCCGAAGGTGGCGGCCGGCGTGGCCGACCACAGCGACTTCGAGGGCGACCCCCTCCGGCGTCTGCGGGGGACGCTCGAGGCGACCTACACGATCGTGTTCGGCACCGATGAGGCCGCGGCGGCGGTCGCCCGCCGTGTCCGCGCCATCCACGACCACGTCACCGGCCCCGGGTACGCCGCCAATGACCCCGAGCTGCTCTGCTGGGTGAACGCCACCCTGGTCGACACCGCCGTGACCGCATACGAGGCCGTCCACGGCCCCCTCACCGAGGACGAGAAGGAGTCCTACTACCAGGACTCGACCTCTGTCGCCGAGATCCTGGGTTGCCCCCGCGAGGCCCAACCCGAGGACTGGTGGGCCTTCCGGAGGTACTGGCGGGAGACCGTGGCCGGGCTCGAGGTCAGCGCCACCGCCCGCCGGCTCGCCCGATCGATCTTCGCCCCCGACCTCCCCTGGCTCACCGGGCCGCCCGTCGCCCTGGCCCGCTTCCTGACCATCGGCACCCTGCCATCGGAGATCCGGGACCAGTACGGGTTCCGCTGGCGGACCTCGGACCGCCTGGCCCTCGACGCGGGCACCGCTATGGCCCGTCGGGTCGTACCGCTGGTCCCCCGCCCCGTCCGGCGGCTCCCCCAGGCGGTACTGACGGGCTGATCAGCGCAGGTAGATCGGGAACAGGCCACCCCAGCGGTCGCCCCGCTCGGCCCGGCTCTGACTGCCCACGTTGTCCCCCTGGAACATGGCCCCGGGGCGGATGGCCCCCTCGCTCCCGGAGGCCAGCACGACGGCGCCGGCGTCGGTGGCCCCCGGCAGGTCCTCGCCCGGCACCCCGAGCACGAGGTCGCCGTATCCGTTGCCGTCGAGATCGCCGATGGCCACCGCCGCCCCGAGCACGTCGCCGGCCTCCGCCCGATCGGCCAGCCCGGTGGTGGCGGTGCCCGCGTCGAACTGACGGCTCCCGGCCCCGGTGAGCCCCGTGGCGCCGCCGTACAGCACGAGCGCGGCACCCGCGCGACCCGCCGTCCCGATGCGCTGCCCGGCGATGCCGACGAGGAGGTCCGCGATGCCGTCTCGGTTCAGGTCGCCCAGGGCCAGGCCCGAGCCGAGGCGGTCACCCTCCTGGGCCCCGCCGGCCACACCCGTCGAATCGGCGTGGAGGAAGCGGCTCCCACCGGGACCGATCCCGTCGACTGAGCCCGACAGGATGTAGAGGGCGCCGGCGTCGGTCGCCCGCCCGACGTCCTGTCCCACGGCACCGGCGACGACGTCGTCGAAGCCGTCACCCTGCACGTCGCCCACGGCGAGGGTGATGCCCATCTGATCACCGGCCCGGGCGTCCCCCGCGACCCGGCGGGTGTCGCCGTGGAGCTCGACGCTGTCGTCCCCGCGCAGGCCCGGGCGGGCATCGGTCGCGGGGCGGCCTCGGAGGACCAGCACCGCGCCGGTGTCGCCGCTGACCGGGTAACCGATGTCGGGGGTGTCCTCCCCGGTGACGCCGACCGCCAGGTCGTCGATGTCGTCGCCGTTCGTGTCCCCCGCCGCCAGGTCGACGCCCAAGCGGTCCCCGTCTTCGGGGCCACCCGCCACGGTGGCCGTCCCGGCGTGGATCTCCCGCCCGGTGGCGCCGAGCCCCGAGGCCGACCCGCCGAACACCGTGAGCGCTCCCGCCCCGGCATGGCCCTGCACGCCTTCGCCCGGCGCGCCGGCGACCAGGTCGGCGAACCCGTCGCCGTCGAAGTCCCCTGTGGCCAGGGACGCCCCGAACTGGTCGCCGCTCTCCGGCGCCGTGCCGACCAGGCGCAGGCTCCGCGGCGCCGGCAGCAGGCCCTCGGCCGACCCGTAGAGGACGATGACCTCCCCGGCCGCCCGGGCGCCGGCCTCGGTGGCCGCCGGCGCCCCGACGGCGACGTCGTCGAAGCCGTCGGCATCGAAGTCCCCGGTGGCTACGGCCGCGCCGAAGACCTCGTTGCTCTTCTGCTCGCCCGGGATGCCGTTGTGCTCCTGGAAGATCCGCTCGGCGCCGGCGGCGCTGACACCGGGCTCGGGCAGGCCGGCGCCGTAGAGGATGAACGCCCCGCCGCTGTCGATGTGGGGGCCGGTGTCCTCGCCGGGGACGCCGACGACCACGTCGTCGATGTCGTCACCGTTCACGTCGCCGGTGGCCACACCCGGCCCGCCCCAGTAAAGGCCGCTGTTGTCCACGGCGAAGCCCTGGTTGCGTAGACGGGTCCCGTAGGGCGTGTTCCACCAGGACGTGTGGCCGCTGGCGTTGGGATAGGCGAGGAGACGCCCGTCCACGATCCCGAACATGACCCCTGGGTCCTTCTGGGCGCCGCCGGCGGTCCGCTCCTCGTAGTGCAGGTGGGGCGACGTGGCCCGCCCGCTCTGGCCGGAACGTCCGATCGGCGTGCCCCGGTCGACCTGCTGACCGACGTTCACGTTCTCAGCCGAGAGGTGGAGGTAGCGGGAGTGGATCCCGTCGTCGTGTTCGATGTCGACGTAGGTCCCCCGGGCATCGCCCGCCGAGCCGGCGAAGGCCACGATGCCGGGACCGGCCGCGTAAACGAGGGTCCCCACGGGCATCCCGATGTCCAGGGCCGGGTAGTCGTGGTGGCTGACGCAGCCGGAGTAGCCCGGGTTGTGCATCGTGCACCAGAGCTCATGGTCACCGACGAACGGCACCCAGTTGGCGTCCTCGTTCTGACCGTCGGCCTCGAGGGGGGTCATCTCGGCCCCCGTGGGCGGGTCCGGGTACCCGCGGGTGGGCCCGGCGGCGACCGACGGGGCGGCGCCCACGAGCACGGCAGCCGCGAGTGCGGCGAAGAGCAGAGGGCGGCGAGGTCGCGGATGCAGCATGGGGCAGGGCGGGGCCCGTCCGACGAGGGTACGGGTCACCGGTAGCGTGCGACACGTGCACGACCTGGTGATCCGCGGTGGAACCGTCGTCGACGGGACCGGGGCCCCGGGCCGGCTCGCCGACGTGGCCATCGACGGTGACCGGGTCGTCGCCGTGGGCGAGGTCGACGGCCCCGCCCACCGCACCCTCGAGGCCGACGGCCTGACCGTCACCCCCGGATTCGTCGACGCCCACACCCACCTCGACGCCCAGCTCGGCTGGGACCCCGAGGCCACGCCGTCCTGCTGGCACGGCGTCACCTCGGTCGTCATCGGCAACTGCGGGGTGACCTTCGCTCCGTGCCGGCCCCAGGACCGGGCCTGGCTGGCCGAGATGATGGAGTCGGTCGAGGACATCCCCGCCGACGCCATCCTGGGCGGCCTCCCGTGGGACTGGGAGTCCTACGGCGACTACCTCGACACCGTGGACCGGCTGCCCAAGGGCGTGAACGTCGGCGGGATGGTGGGCCACTGCGCCATCCGCTGGAACGTGATGGGCGAACGCAGCCTCGACCGGTCCGAGTCCCCGACGGCCGACGAGCTCGAGGCCATGGCCGCCCACGTGGACGAAGCCCTCGAGCGCGGCGCGCTGGGGGTCAGCTCGTCGCGGACCATCATCCACACGCTGCCCGACGGCCGGGAGGTCCCCGGCACCTTCGCCGGGCTGGACGAGCTGGTGGCCCTGACCGATCCCCTGCGCCGCCGGGGCCGGGGCGTGTTCGAGACGGCGGCCATGCTCGGGGCCCAGAACGGGGTCGACGAGGAGGGCACCCGGCACGAGATCGAGTTGCTGGCCGCCGTCAGCCGGGCCTGCGGGCGACCGGTCTCCTTCGGCCTGACCCACACCAACGCCGGGCCCCATCTGCACGAGCTGGCCCTGGCGCACGTCACCCGGGTCAACGCCGACGGGGCCCGGCTGCGGCCCCAGACCTCGCCCCGTCAGATCGGCGTGCTCATCGGCCTCGACTTCCGCACGCCCTTCGACTTCTGCGCCGGATGGCAGGCCCTGGCGCCGCTCTCCCACGACGAGAAGATGGCGGCGCTGGCAGATCCCGAGCGTCGGGCCGCCCTCGTGACCGAGGCCGACGCCCTCGGCAACACCGGTGAGCACACCTTCCTGATGCCCCTCGACCGGGCCCGCTACGACCACAGCCCCGACGACAGCCTCGCCGCCGAAGCGGCCCGGCGGGGGGTCTCGGTGGCCCAGGCCTTCATCGATCTCAACCTCGAGTCCGACGGCGGCCGCATCTTCAACTACCCGTTCCTCAACCAGGATCTCGAGGCCGCCGGGGCCATGTTCACCCACCCCGACGTGGTGGTCGGCCTCGGCGACGCCGGCGCCCATGTCAGCCAGGTGATCGACGCCAGCCAGGCCACCTTCCTGTTGTCGTACTGGGTGCGGGAGCGGGGCGCCTTCACCTTGGAGGACGCCGTGCGCCGCATCACCTCGGAGACGGCCGAGCTGTTCGGCCTGACCGGCCGGGGGCTGCTGGCGCCGGGCGCCCATGCCGACGTGAACGTGCTGGACCCCGAGGCGCTGGGCCTGCCGCTCCCCGAGCACGTCCGGGACCTGCCCGGCGGCGCCGGCCGCCTCATCCAGCGGGCCGAGGGGTACCGGGCCACGATCGTCAACGGCCAGGTCGCACTGGAGGACGGCGAACACACCGGCACCCTCGCCGGCCGCCTCCTACGATCCGCCTCATGACCCAGGAGTCACCCCGCCCCTCGCTCGCCCCGTACCCCGAACTGGCCGTCAGCGACCTACTGGCCGGCGCGGCGTCGACCTGGCCGGAACGCATCGCCCTCGTCGACGGGATCACCGACGCCGAGTACACCTTCGCCCGGGTCTGGGAAGCCTCCCGGGGTGTGGCCCGCTCGCTGCAGGACGAGGGGATCGAGCCGGGCGACCGGATCGGCATCGTCGCCCCCAACTCACCGGAGTGGGTCATCGCCTTCCACGGCGCCCTGCTCGCCGGAGCCACCGTCACCACCCTGAACCCGCTCTACAAGGAGCGAGAGATCACCCACCAGTTCGGCGACTCCGAGCCCAAGGCCGTCTTCGTGGCCGACGCCACGGAGGCGACGGCCCGGGGCGTGTGGGGCGAAAAGGGCGGCTTCCACCACACCTCGGACGTCTGGGAACTGGCCGCGGGCGCCGCCGGCGACCCGGCCCCCCTCAGCATCGACCCCCGGACCGACCTGGCCGCGCTGCCCTACTCGTCGGGGACCACCGGTGCCCCCAAGGGCGTGATGCTGCGCCACCACAACATCACCAGCAACGTGCAGCAGATCCGGGGTACCGGCGTCATCCCCGACGGCTCGGTGATGATCGACTTCCTGCCCTTCTTCCACATCTACGGCCTGACCGTGCTGATGCTCTGCGGCCTGGCCAGCGGTTCCAAGCAGGTGGTGCTCCCCGGCTTCGACCCCCAGCGCTTCGTGGACCTGACCCAGAGCCACCAGGCCACCAACCTGTTCGTCGTGCCCCCGGCCCTGCTCGCCCTGGCCAACATGGGCGACCAGCTCGGGGCGGACCTGAGCAGCGTGCGCTACGTCATGTCCGGCGCCGCCCCCCTGCCCATCGACATCGCCCGCCGGGTGGCGGAGCACTATGAGGTCGAGGTCGTGCAGGGCTACGGCATGACCGAGGCCAGCCCCGTGACCCACATCAGCCTGCTGGGCCAGGACAAGCCGGGCACCGTCGGCCCACCCGTGGCCGACACCCGCCAGAAGGTGGTCGACCTGGCGACCGGCGAGGAGCTGGGGATCGGCGAGACCGGCGAGCTGCTGGTGCAGGGCCCCCAGGTCATGGCCGGGTACTACCGGCGCCCCGACGCCACCGAGGAGACGCTGCTGACCGACGTCGACGGCGTCTGGTTGCGCACCGGCGACATCGTCACGGTCGACGAGGACGCCTACGTCACCATCCGGGACCGGGCCAAGGAGATGATCAAGTACAAGGGGTACCAGATCGCCCCGGCCGAGCTGGAGGCCGTCCTGATCGAAAACGCCGACATCGCCGACGCCGCGGTGATCCCCAAGGACGCCGGCAACGGGATGGACGAGATCCCGAAGGCCTTCGTGGTCCTGCGGGAGGGGGCGACCCTCTCGGCCGACGAGGTGATGGCCTACGTCGACGAACGGGTGGCGCCCTACAAGAAGGTCCGGGAAGTGGCCTTCGTCGAGGCCATCCCCAAGAACCCGAGCGGCAAGATCCTCCGCCGCGAACTCAAGGAGAAGGAGCGCTCGTCCTCGTGAATGACCTGCCTGCCCTGTTGCACCCGTTCGCCAAACCGGCGGCGCCCAAGGACCACTTCATCACCGTCGTGCGGGGTGAGGGGGCCCTGGTGTGGGACGCCGCCGGCAACGAGTACGTCGACGCCATGGCGAGCCTCTGGTTCGCCAATGTCGGCTACGGCCGGGCCGAGGTGGCCGACGCCGTCGCCGCCCAGGCCCGGACCCTGCACGCCTACCACTGCTTCGACCCGTTCACGAACGGCCCGGCCG
>Ga0315283_10001757_pt1 | contig 17690 bp, 18 predicted proteins | sample YL17G09_0_MG_FD_204541 | JGI IMG/M metagenome (GOLD analysis project Ga0315283, IMG submission 204541) | Sediment microbial communities from Yellowstone Lake, YNP, Wyoming, USA - YL17G09_0 | ecosystem: Environmental > Aquatic > Freshwater > Lake > Sediment | place: USA: Wyoming | collected... | reverse complement strand
CATATCAGCGTTTATGCAAGGGTTGCACCTGAGCAGAAGTTAAAGATAGTCAAGGCGCTTCAAGATAAAGGCCAGTTTGTGGCCATGACCGGAGACGGGGTGAATGATGCACCTGCATTAAAGAGGGCTGATATAGGCGTTGCTATGGGCATGACAGGGACCGATGTCTCAAAGGAAGCTGCTCATATGATACTCCTCGACGACAATTTTGCAACCATAGTGAAGGCAGTAAAAGAAGGTAGAAAGATATTTGATAACATCAGGAAGTTCATAAAATATCTTCTTACAACAAACTCAGGCGAAATATGGACTCTCTTCCTTGCACCTCTGGTCGGCCTACCGATACCTCTTCTGCCGATCCATATACTCTGGATAAATCTGGTCACGGACGGCCTCCCTGCCCTTGCGCTTGCTGATGAACCTGCGGAGGGGGATGTTATGAGCAGACCACCGAGACATCCAAAAGAGAGCATATTTGCACACGGACTGGGATTTCATGCACTATGGGTTGGCCTTTTAATGGCGGGCATTGTTCTTTTTGTTCAGTCATTGTCGATTAAGACCGGGCATGCTCATTGGCAGACCATGGTATTCACGGTTCTTTGTTTGACCCAGCTTGGCCATGTCCTTGCCATAAGGTCTGAAAAAGAGTCATTGTTCAAGATAGGATTATTCTCTAACAATTACCTTGTCGGCTCAGTCCTATTGACCTTTATCCTTCAAATGGCAACAATCTATGTCCCGTTTTTGAATCCAATATTCAAAACAGAACCTCTGACTTTGAATGAACTTGCATTTACACTCGCATTATCATCGGTAGTATTTTTTGCAGTAGAGGTTGAGAAGTTAATTAAACGGGAGAGATCTAAGAAACCAGCTTAAAGGTGGGAAGGTATCAATAAACAACCATTTTAAACAACTCTATGGAGGATTACAAGATCATCTCCCTGACTGTAAAAGTCAGGAATTCTTCCGACCTCGGTGAACCCTGCACTCCTGTAAAAATTCCTTGTATGCGCATAGCCTTCTTTTCCGGCTGTCTCTACTCTTATAGTAGCTCTTCGGTCGGTGTGAGTAATGAACTCATACACCTTCCTGAGCAGGGTTTTCCCAATCCCTCTACCCTGAGAGGGTTTATTCACTACCAGCCAGTAGATATCCCAACTGAACTCAGTCATGGGAGATCTTCCAAAGATTACAAAACCTGCGATGGTGTGATCTACCTTTTCATCGAGGAGCATGTAGGTAGTGTCAGTGTTATGATACCAGTCATCGAGCACTTCCCTTAATACCTCTATTTCTGCAGGTGTAAATGCTCCCGTACATTCAGCGATAGAGATGTAGGTCTCTGCGGTAGCCTCTTCCATGGTTTTTAATTCGCAGGAGTGATTGCGGATTTTAAAATTTTCTCTATAACGTCTTCGTAGGTGTATCCCTTAGCATACGCTTGCCTCATGAATCCACTGTCCCTATTGATATCAGGATTGGGGTTTACATCCAGCACGAAAAGCTCACCATCCTTTTCCCTCATATCTACTCTAAAATAGTTCCTGCAACCCAATGCCTTTCCTGCCTCTCTCGCCGTTGTGATAATCTTCCTTTTGAGCTGCTCATCTATTGCCTCGTCAGGAGAAGGTGTGAGCACTTTATACTCTTCCGTTTCTGCTTTCCACTTAGCGTTGTAACTTAGAAAAGGCAGAAGCGTTTTGTGATAAGAGTAATTGAGCACAGAAACACCCAGTGGCTCAAAAGGGTATTCTCCCAGAAACCCAACATTGTATTCATTGCCAGGTATGAATGTTTCTACTATGATTCCTTTTGAGTGCTCTTTTAATTTCTTCTCCAGTACACTGTAGAGGGCTTCTCGTGTAGTCACTAGGGAATCTTCATCTATTCCTAGGCTCGCATCTTCGCAACACGGTTTTATGAAGGAGGGAAAGGTGACATGGTCAGGGTTGAGATCGCTGATGTGTGTGATAACTGTTCCCTTGGGAACTGGTATGTGGTGCTCCCGCAAGACCTTTTTGGACATCTCTTTATTGAGGCAGAGACTCAAGGTGCGAGAGGGATTGCCGGTATAGGGAATGTTGAGTGATTCTAAAATGCTCACAAATTCTGCCTCCTTGTAGGAATCGTTGATAAGTCCTTCAAAGAGATTGAACACACATGAGGGATTACTGTTTACTATTCTTTGCTTGAGTGCTTCCGCATTGTCAAAATCACTCGCTTCTAAGTAGAGAGCTTCACTGGCTAAGCCCTTCTTTGAAAAGGTATCCTCTAGAAACTCCTTGCTGTGTAGCACATCATGGGCATCGTAACGTTCCTTGATTTCTCTGCACACTGAAATGACTATCTTCACCGTACCCTCAGGTTAGTGTTTCCAGGTGAAACCGTGCCTTTTAAAAGATTCCCGTAACAAGGCCTCAATGAGTTCAGAGTAACCTTTTCCTTTCAGCCGGTAGAGAATGGGGAGATCACTGTAGTGGGGTGAGAGCCCGGGAAGGGGATTGATATCTATTATTTTGGGGATGTTGTTTTTATCGACTCTGAAATCTATGCGCGCAAGGTCGCGCAGCTCCAACGTACGGAATGCCTTCAGTGCATACTGGGTAATCTGTTTCTGGATACTGCGGGGAATAGAGCGCTGTGGCTCATATTTAATTTTTGTGTGCCACTCTCTCTTATTTTCTAGAGAATAGATAAAAGGTGTTGCTGAGGAATTGCGATAGGCAATTTTCATCATTCCCAGGATACGGGGAGAGCTATTGCCGCACACCCCTGTAGTGATTTCATCCCGCTCTAAAAACTCCTCAACCACCGCGGGCTGGTGGTAGTGTAAAAGTACGTTCTTCACCCTCTTTCTCAATTCAGTGAAGTTGTGCACTATAGAATTTGAAAATATTCCTTTAGAGGAACCTTCCCACCGAGGCTTCACAATAAAACTTTTTTTTCTTTTAAAGATGCCTTTGAGTGAATCAACTTCCTTTGCAGTTTTTACCATGAACATTAAGGGAACAGGAATACCTGCAGAGGAGAGAAGGAGATTGGTAAGGTATTTGTCGAGCGTTATGCCTAACGCAACAGGATCTGACCCCGAGTAAGGTAATCCCAAATTTTCCAGAATGCAGGGAACCTGAGATTCTCTTCCTCGTGTTTTCCCTACGCCCTCAGCAATGTTCAGCACAAACTCAACGTGCTCGCTGAGAATGTTTTTTAAAAAGTGTTGATTATGCTCAAGGAGGACTACCTTAAAACCATATCGTTCAAGCTCTCCTTGCAGTGCCTCTATGGTCTCTATCTCATCATATTCTTCGTAGGTGTCATCCTGCGATGGTTTTTTGAGGTTGAAGGCGATACCGATGATGGTGGGGACGTTACCCCCCATACGAAAATCATCCTGTGGGATTCTCATAGAAGAAGGTTTGATTGTTGTAGTTTCTTAGTAGTACGCCCTCACTGGTAACAGACATTAAATAGTTGGGCGCAAGCGGGACCTTTCCTTTTCCATCAATGCCATCAACCACAAAGGTGGGAACACACATGCCACTGGTGTGACCTCTCATCTTTTCAATTACCTCAACCCCCTTGAACAGGGACGTCCTGAAGTGGGAAGCACCGACTACGGGGTCGCACTGGAAGAGGTAGTATGGTCTCACCCTAATACTTTGCAGCTTATGACACAATTCGGTCATTACCTGAGTGTCGTCATTTATTCCCTTGAGTAGTACGGATTGGTTACTAAGGGGAATTCCGCATCGCTGCAGTTTCCTGCACGCACTGATTGCCTCAGGGGTAACCTCCCAGGGATGATTGAACTGCACATTGATCCAGAGGTGCTCATACTTTTCCAGTGCGCGGCACAAGCCTTCGTCGATTCTCTGAGGTAGCACTACGGGAGCCCTTGTCCCGATGCGGATTACTTCAACGTGAGGTATGCTGGCAATGGTGGAGAGAATGCGATCAAGCCTTCCCGTGGGCAGGGTGAGTGGGTCGCCGCCAGAGACAATCACTTCCCGTATCTGCTCGTTTCTTCTCACATAGCCCATGGCCTGCTCAATATCACTCAGGGTGGGTACAAAGTTCTCCGTCTTCCATAATCTCTTTCGGGTGCAGTGGCGGCAGTACATAAAGCAGTGGTTGGTGACGAGGAGCAGTACGCGATCAGGGTAACGATGCACCATACAAGCAGTGGGAGAGGTCCTCTCTTCGCCCAGCGGATCAATGCTTTCATGATCTCCTTCATACAATTCTTCTATGGCGGGAATGCATTGCCTTCTTATAGGATCGAGGGGATTGGAGGGCTCTTGCATGAGAGAGAGATAGTAGAGGGGAATTCTCATATGGTAGGTTTTTATAATCTGCCTGAGGAGAAGCTTTTCTCTCGCTTTGAGGAGAATGTAGTGGGAGAGTGCCTCAATATTTTTGAGGGAATGTTTATAGTCGCTGTGCCATTCGTGTGCAATGTGGAAGGCATGGCTTATACCTTCTGGTTCTTCATCATGTGGGAAGGCTATTTCTTCAGCCCTATTCATTGTGGCTCCTCCCTAGGGTGTTTAAAAAAATACCCCTCTCAATGATACTACGTGAGAGGGGTTGCTTCACCTTCGTTTTCCTTGTCCAGCTTCTAGTCATTAGTGAAAGAATCAAATGAAATACCCTTAGTTTTTCTTATACTAAAATAATGAGGTGCTGCCTGTGATTTTTTTCAATTTGTCTCTCTACTGCCACGTAATCCCTTGTTCTTTAAGGCCTGCAGTAGATTTGAAACAATCTCTAACGTAAAGGCCTCATTTCTATATTTTTCTTTCTTACTATCAAAGAACCACATTATATTTTTTTATCTGAAATATCCCTTTTCGAAAACACTTCATTAATTTAATGCAATACTATATAAATAAATTTTTTGTGTCAAGAAAAAAAATCAATATGTTGTATTTTCTTATAATATGAATACACTATGTTGTACCTCATTAATGTAACGCATGTTATATTTTAATAGGTAATTATAGGATATTATTTAAAAGTGTTGGATGAATGCCTGCGTATTGATGAGTGTAGTGAATAGTTAAGGGAGAAAAGGTAATAATTCATTAAGAAAGATAATGGTTGAAGGAAGAGGCGGTTAGGTAACTGACCTGAGGGAAGAAGAGCAGGAAGGAATCAAAGGTAAGGGGTTGATCGGCGATTAAAAAGTTAAAGCAGTTATTTAAAAAATTTTCCGTAGCAGAAATTTTCAGCAGCAGTAGGTTACCATCTTTACGACTTCTCATGGGGGGAATAGATCTGATAGTGTTTACTCTCTATCGCGTAGAGAGCAGGTAGAAAAAAACCCGGTACGCGTATGCGTACCGGGTTTAGGTTGGCTCTAAAAGAAGGGTGTTACTTAGAGGGGAGAATGGCGTCTTTGCAGGCTTTGGCAACTCTGAATTTCACAACGGTTTTGGCCTTTATCTGGATCTCTTCTCCTGTGGCAGGGTTTCTCCCGATTCGCGCCTTACGTTTTACTAAGACCATTTTGCCTAAACCTGGAAGCACAAAAGAACCAGCACTCTTAGTTTCCTTGTAAGCAATGTCATTGAGTGAATCTAAAAAGCTGCTCACGTCCTTTTTGGTGATGCCAAGTTTATCAGAGAGTTTTGCTACGAGTTGTGCTTTGGTCATGGGTTTTGCCATAGGCGTTCACCTCCATAGTTAGTGGTTAATATGTTAGATGATACATCCTTACCATATCCGTACACCAAGGTACTTAAGGCATTATAGTGGAAGAAAATATTTTATCAAGTAAAATCTACAAGGAAGAGCGTTAAGGAACAAAACTTTATAACTACTTGGTTTGCTTTTTGAGGAAGCTGTGGAGGGTTTCGAGGATATCCTTCGAAACCGCTGACATGGCCTCACTCATTGCTTCTGCGAGCGCCCGTGGATGTTTTCTCGCGCAGGGGTGGCGTGCGTGAAAACTTTTTTGGAAGAGAATTTTCCTGCTACTCTCTGGTTCATGTTCTGCCATGAGCGTAATACCCACAGAGAGCACCGCTTCCCACCGTTCCTCAGTATCGAACTCAAAGAACTCATCGACCGTTCCTTCTACCAGGAAAGAGGAAGGAAGTCTACTGTCATAGGAGAGCACCGCTTTAAATAGCCCAGAGTGCTTCATATCCCTTACGAGGAAAGAGGTAATGAGATCGCCGGGATTTGCACGCCACCGGTAGTACACATACGCATCTCTCTTGAAAGATTTATCCCGGTAGGTAATTCGGTCTGAATTGTATTCAGGAGCTACGCTAAAACGCTCTACTCGTATCACGTGGGCAAGAGGTGTGCGGTCGGCTAACTGAGGAGCATCATACTCTAGGGTGAAATGTTCAATTTTGCTGTTGGGCTGGCTGAGCTTGATGCATGACCCTATCAGTATAGTTATTCCAATAAGAGAGAGACACACTCTTTTTTGCAGACCCATGGGTACACTCCTTCACCGAAACGAAGTAATCAAATGAGGGTAACTACTACTTACCTTGTGAGAAGTTTACGAGTACTATTTTTCATCGTCAGGCTCCACCCTGCGGGGGGGAGGTGGTTCACCAAAGAGTAATTGAGACGGCTGATCAGCAATGAGCTCAAGTAACCTGTTTAGGTTTACACTTGCCTTTTCAAGGTTCTGCGCGGTAATAGCGAGGTGGTGTTCGAGAAGAGAGGTAGTTGATTCTACCCTTCCCAGGATCTGCGTGTCAAACCTCTCGATAGATGATTCCAGGTTGGTTGAGATGGCTTTCACATTGGCATCAATAATGGCGTGGTTGAGGCTGCCCATGGTGGATTTCAGTGCATCGGAAATTCCTTCAAGGTCAAGGGTGCTGAACTGAGTGAGGACTTTATCAATGCCGTGAAATAGTTCACTGATAGTGGATGGTTTTGAAGCGACCACCGGGTACTTAGTGGGGAAATTAAGAGGGGGTGAGCGATCAGGTTCACCCTCCTTTTTTTGATCCAGTTCGATGAACATACTGCCCGTAATCCCCACTGATTTCAGCTGGGCTTCCATATCACTTCCTAGCTTTTGCTCCGATTCTACTTTCAACACTACCTCAATCAGTTTTTCATCTGGCGCCACTCCTATCTTTGCCACCCTCCCGATAGAGACCCCCCTGTATTTAACCGGTGAGTCTTTATCAAGGCCTTGCACAGATTCGTTAAAATAGGTTGCATAGTAGTGACCCTTTTCGAAGTAGCGGGTTACCCCTAACCAAATGATACCCAGCAGGGCAATGCTCACACCTCCCAGGACGAATAGTCCCACCGCGAATTTGGTTTTTGTAGAAGCCATTAGTGAATGCCCTCCGGAATTGCTAGTGGTGAGTGAGCTGTCGATTAAAGAATTGCCTGACAAAAGGGTTAGTGCTTTTGTCCCGCAGCTCGTAGGGATTTCCCTCTGCAATTATTCCTTTGGCGCGTGCATCGAGCATAATAACCCTGTGGGCAACTGCGAAAATGCTGTGGAGCTCATGGGTAACAATCACCATGGTGGTACCCAGGTTTCTGTTGATGGTGATAATGAGGTTATCCAACTCAGCTGAACTGAGAGGGTCGAGTCCGGCGGAGGGTTCATCGAAAAAGAGGATGGTAGGATTAAGTGCCATTGCCCTTGCCAGCGCAGCCCTCTTTTTCATCCCTCCACTGATTTCTGAGGGCAGATAGTGTTCATAGCCGTCCAAGTTAACCAGGGTGAGCTTCATTTTCACCATGGTATCTATGGAATCGTGGGGGAGGTCGGTGTATTCCTGAATAGGGAGCGCTACATTTTCAGAGAGGGTCATGGAACTGAGTAATGCGCTTCCCTGGTAGAGTACACCGATTTTTCTCAGTACCTTTTGAAACTCTACCTCATCGCAGGTGGTAATATCTTCACCCTCAATGAGCACCTGTCCTGAAGGGGGATGGTAGAGGCCGATCAGGTGTTTTAAGAGGGTACTCTTTCCACACCCGCTCTCACCCACAATCACCAGTATTTCTCCTTGGTACACCTCGAAGCTGATGCGGTCAAGGATGATATGCTCATGGAAGCGGGCAATGAGGTTTTTTACTTGGATAATGACGCGTTGCTTCATTTCCTTCTATCCCCAGTATTGGAGAATGACTGCAAAAATTGCATCGGAAAGAATAATGAGAAAGATTCCACTCACCACTGCTGAGGTAGTGGCGTGACCTACGGACGATGCTCCGCCCCTCACCTGAAATCCTCTCAGGCACCCTATCCAGGCGATGAGAAAGGCAAACACGCCACTTTTAAAGAATCCCCAGAGTAGGTCAGAAAGCGTTAAGGTGTGAAGCGTCTGAGCGAGGTAGGCGTCGGCGGTAAGATCAAGCATGAGTACTCCCACGATGAGGCCCCCAGCGATGGCGAACATATTGGAAAAGAGCGTGAGGAGGGGAACTACTATCATCGTCGCAATAATTTTCGGAACGACGAGAAACCGAGTGGGGTCGAATCCCATGGTGAACAGTGCATCGACTTCTTCGGAAATCTTCATTGTCCCTATTTCAGCAGCAAAGGCTGAACCGGATCTTCCTGCCACGATAATAGCTGTCATGATGGGTCCCAGTTCACGCACCATGGCCAGTGCGACCAGGGAAGCGACGAGAATGTTGGCGCCAAATTGTTTGAGTTGGACAGAAGACATAAAGGCCATAATGAGGCCTAAAAGGAAACTGATCAACCCCACAATGGGGAGGGCATCAACCCCTGTCCTTTGCATAGCGGAGAGCGTGTCCTCTCCTCGTAGCGATTTGGGGTGAAAAAGTATAAAGAATAGTGCGAGGCACACTGCTCCCAGAAAGGAGATCAGGTATTTCATATCTGAAATGACACCGATGGTTCCCTCTCCAAGGCGAACAAAGATAGTGGAGGGCACCTTCCTTATGGTAGCAACCGATTCAGGCAGGGTAGGAAATTTGAGGAGGTCGAGGATTTCACGGACTTTGCCTTGTGCATTGGTGAGGTAAAAATTACCGTTACCACGAGAGAGTATCTGTTTTAGTTCCACCAGCACCAGCACACCGAAATCATCAAGATAGGTTATCCTCTCAAGATCCACGGTCAGGCTGAGAGGAGGGGAGTTCTTGAGCAAGAGGCGTAGCTCACTGATCATGGGTGCCGCGGTGGTAACATCCATGCGTCCTTCGAAGTGGAGGGTAATACGTTCCCCCTCTCCTTTAGAAACCACACAGTGATAAGATGGTACCGTTTTGCTGGTTCTCATACACGCTCGTGGTCAATGATGGTGGTGATACTATACGTGCGCCGCTCTCGCGGGGTATCTGGGTAATGAAATGTACTATAAAAGGTTTAGAAGCAGAATTTTTCCAGCTCTTTCTCTTCAATGCCAAATTTCTGCTTGAGTAGCTCTACGTTCATTTGAAAGATCAACCAGCCTAAGGATCGATTCTCCTTTTCTATCGCAAAGGCGATTTCTATCCCCTTTCGACCCATGGGATGGTTATGGTCAACCCTAAAAAGGGTCAGTACCTTGTGCGGGGATTGTTCACTGTCGTGGAATTCAATACCCGCGTAGCTACTCCCCACCATGGTTTGAGCATCGATTTCAGGTGTGATTGAGTATGCGAGAAATACCTTCTTATCCCTGTCGAGCACCACCACACCGGTATAGGGTACTGAGGCCTTATCCTGAATGACAAAAAAATCTTCCAGTAGGTGAGCTGCGTTTTTCCTATCCTCTGCCTCGAAGAGATTAGTTAATAGTGAGGTGAGCATGAGGTAGTCCTTGGCTATCTGGTTTCTTAACTCGCGCTTTCTCTCATCCGTGAGCTGATAGCTTTTAGTAAAGTGGGGATAGGTAAAGAAGAGTGCAGTAGAGAGAAGGACCAGGAGGATTACACAGGGAGTGAGCCAGTAGCGAGTTCGCCGGTACTTTTCCTCCATTTTCCTCATTGAGGTGACATCACGCGCGAGGGAGAGCATTCCCTGAAAGTGGTGGTGGCCATCAAAGAGTACGGTGGTACTGGTTGAAACAAAACGCGTACCTTTAATTGGGTGTCGTATCTTAAATATTTTTTCACTCACCGGATAGCTGGTGTGAACCTCCTCGATGAATGCACGATAGGCGTCAGGTTCTTCGTACATTTTCTCAACTGCCTTATAGCGCATCTGATTCCAGGAGCGCCCGTAGAGTTTTTCCGCGGCAATATTCCAGGAAATGATTTTTCCGTTTTTGTCAGTCAGTACCACCGCATCGGGAAGCTGATCGCAAAATTCTTTGAGTCCGTAGATCACCTGATTGGCTTCATCAAGTCGGTGAGCGAGCATGGTGGATATTTCACCTGCGACGGCAGGGAATTCATGGAGGAACACTGCCACTTCTTCTTTGGGGATGCGAAGCGCGTGAGCCGCATCGCGTGCTTTTACCGTCGCAGTTCTCTTGGTTCCCAGAAGGAAGGAGGTTTCTCCAAAAAGAGATCCTTCCTCTACAAGAGAGGAAATTATTTTAATTCCTTTATAGATGTCTAGTTGTCCAGATACGAGGATATAGAGATCTTGAGATGCATCACCCTCGAGAAAGATAGTGGTGCCTTTCTCAAAGGTAACAAGATAGCGGTGGAGTGAAGGATTGTGGATAATTTCTTCTAACATGGAACGAGAAACTATGGCATTAGTAAAATCCAGTATAGACAAATGTTCTCTGTGAGTCAAGGACTAAGAGTTGATGGTATGGTGAGGGACATTGGACAGTGGCATGGAAGAAGTGGTCCGCTGGGGAGAGAGGGAGATAGAGAGGATTACGACCTTAGGGAAAACCACCCTCCGAGAAAATGAGGAGAGTGGCTATCAGAAGTTCCTGGGCTTGACCAGCACTTCTTTAATTTTAATATCGAAGAAACGGTTGGATGAATGTGCTCCTATGAGTAGTGCAGTGTCAGCACCCCGTGCGGTCCCCGCTATCGCGATGACATCTTCACAGGGAATTAATCCCGCATCAGCCGCCATCGCCACCATTTCAACACAGACCTTGGTTCCCGGTCCCATCATGCGAAGGGTGTCAGCTACTATCTGTTCTTGAGAGTAGTGCATTTTTCCTCGGATGGAGGTTCCTAGCCCTTGTAAAACCATAGTAGCGGTGAGAATCTTCCCACCCCAGGTTTCAATTTCCTTCTTGGTGGCGGCATCTAATTCTTGGATACCCGGTTCTTTAAAACCTGTATTATGAGTTACCACGATCAAGGTGAGGTTTGTATCCTCACATAGATGAGCGGCTTTGAGTCCTGTGGCTCCTGTAGTGGAAGCCACTAGGAGGTACCTTACGTTTCTCGCCATTGCTGCCTGGTGAGCAGTTCTTAACGTCGCTTCTGTGTGCTCTTCACCTGACTTTTCAAAATACATGGCGTTATTCCTTTCCCTTGAGACCTTTATGCTCAAGAGCTCACCTGAAACAGAATACGATAGGGTATTTTTGTCCCTCTTGTGAAACACATAGATTCATACTGAGGTAGGTGATGAGTGAGTAGGCGAAAGTCTAGGGAGAGGTTCCTTGGTTTGTAGTGTGAAGACGGGGTGTCTCTACCTCAGGGGTTTGTTTTGCAGCACTCTTTGCATCAGGATGACTGCCGACAACGCCTTTCTCAGGGGTAATCATGTGGCAGCTTCCTTCAAAGATAACCCCCTCTGCAATGACCAGACAGGCAGTCTCGATATCTCCTCTTACTCTTCCGGTAGAGGTGATTTCCAGACGGTTTTTGGTTTTGATATTGCCATTAACTTGACCGCCGATAAAGGCATTTTCTGCAGTGATATCTGCCTTGACCTTGCCTCCCTGTCCTACCACTACACTCCCTTTGCACTCCACATTCCCCTTTATCGTGCCCTCGATACAGATGCTTTCATTGGAAATGAGAATCCCTTCGAAAACGGTCTTACTTCCTATGAGTGTATCGAGGTTCTCTGGGGTTTTATTTTTTTTAAATATACCCATGAGAGCTTTTCCTAAAACGATGGTGAGGGGTTGAGAAGGGTGATGAAGGTTTGCTACTATTGCATAGCCATCATGGTACTTGAGGTGTTCAGGTTTAAAATGTGTTGGTAAGGATTGACACTCACATTATCTTTGCATACCTCATAGTGGAGGTGGTATCCGGTAGACATTCCGCTATTACCCACAAGACCGATGAGGTCACCTCGTTTAACATTTTGCCCGACTTTCACATTTTGTTGCAGGAGGTGTCCGTAGAGTGTGGCGAGTTTATTATCGTGGTTGATTCTTATAAACTTGCCGAGGTGGAGGTCTTTCTCACACTCCTTCACTGTCCCGTCAGCGGGAGCAATAACCGGGGTACCTCTCTTGGCGGAGATATCTAAACCCCGGTGGAATTCACGAAGTCCGGTAAAAGGACTGTTTCTCCACCCGAAGCCGGAGGTGATGAAGTACTCGGTAGAGGCGACAGGCAAAATGGTTGGTTTGGTGTTCCACTCACTCTTACGATCGATTAATTCATCTATAAGCTCTTGTAAATCTTTTTTAAGTCCTCGGGCCCTCGCTATTGGTGATACCTCTGATTCATCGCTCGAGGTGAGAGAGATGTCGGTGGCAAGGGGTGGAGTAGAAGAGGTGTCAATGTAGGGGGGGTCTACTTTCTCAAGTCCTTCACCACCCATATTGGTGCCAGATTTTTCCAATCCCAGGAAATTTCTTATAAATGTTTCCTCCTTTTTTATCTGATCAATGATTTGTATCACCTTCTCCATCTCTTCTTTTTCAGCTTTGAGCTTAGTGTTTTCTTTGCTAAGTTGAGTACTCTCCTGGTACTTGAATACCGCGATGTAGTTACCTATAATGAGGATGAGGAGGAAGATGAGGGAGAAATAAAAGAACCTTTTGCTAAGGGAGAAATGTTTTGTCCTCCCAGCTTTTGGCGGTGAAATGAGTATGGTATAGTGATTTTTCTTCACGTATGAGAGCTTTTTTTAAGGATTGCCTTTGGGTATTGATTAACTGGTACAATAAATAATCGGTATAAAAAAATATTATTTTAGAAAAATAATATGAAATTGCAAAAATTATTATTGTGCCTAGCCTAGATTTAATGGAAAAAGGTAGACAATGTCAAGTTTTTTTTAAAAAAAACTTTATTTAAAATGCTTGACAAGGAAGGTCTGTTTTGATGTAGATAGATAGCCAATGGATAAAGCACAGAGGTGAAAGAGCACAGTTGTTGAAATCGGCTTGGGCCAGGAAGGTGAAAAGTGGAGAGGGATAATTACTATTGGCTCGCATTGAGTTTTATTGATGGTTTGGGGAGCGTGAGTTATCGAAGACTTATCGAAAGATTTCATAACCCCAGGCGGGTGTATGAGGCATCGACTGAAGAGCTAGAGAAGAGAGGAGGGCTCAAGCCGCACCTTATTAAGCAGCTCAAGGACGGTACGCACCGAGCGCGGGTTGAGAGAGAGTTAGCGCTCATGCGTAAGCATCAGGTAGAGCTTATTACCTGTCTGGATACACGGTACCCGGCCACCCTCTTAACTATCTATGATCCCCCTCCCTTTCTCTACGTGAGGGGCGAGCTTAGGGGAGAGGATACCGTAGCGGTGGCGGTGGTAGGTTCACGCTTTGCCAGTCACTATGGAACCTTGGTAACGGAGAGGATCAGCCGTGACCTTGCACTAGAGGGGATCACGGTGGTAAGTGGTTTAGCACGGGGTATTGATACCAGTGCTCATAGAGGTGCGCTCGTGGCGGGGGGGAGAACCATTGCGGTGCTGGGGTGTGGTATCGATGTACAGTATCCTTTAGAAAACAAGAAGCTTAAGGAGGAAATTGTAAAACACGGGGCAGTGATTTCTGAATTTCCTATGTCCACTCCCCCCGCATCGTTGAACTTCCCTGTTCGCAATCGCATCATCAGTGGCATGTCGCTGGGAGTGGTCGTGGTAGAGGCAAGCCATCGCAGTGGTTCGCTCATCACTGCCCGATTGGCGTTGGAGCAGGGGAGGGATGTGTTTGCGGTGCCAGGAAGCATAGATTCATTGAGAAGCAGGGGGACGCATGGATTGATTAAGGAGGGAGCAAAGTTGGTTGAAGATGCGCAGGATATCCTTGCTGAGTTACTTCCTCAACTACGAGGTGGAGTTCGCACAGGTAGCATCTCAGAAGGGGGCGAAGCGGTGTTAAGTAGAGAAGCAACAAGCATCTTGGATCTCTTAGCATGCGGTGAGCTTCAGATTGATACAATTATTACCGATACAGGATTAAGTAGCAGCCAGGTGTCCTCCACCCTCGTGGAGCTTGAACTTAAAGGGTTAGTGAGGCAGTTGCCTGGAAAATTATTTGTGAGACGAGAGGTGCATTAAGCGAGTAGTATCTATGAGTGGTGATGTGAAACAAGACATCCAGGGAACAGATACTTCCCTGATAGTGGTTGAGTCACCTACCAAGGCGAAGACCTTGCGTCAGTTTTTAGGTGCCCACTACCAAGTCATTGCCTGTCTGGGGCACGTCCGGGCACTTCCCAGCAAACCTGGCTCAGTTGATGTAGAAAAGGATTTTGAGCCACGGTATCATATCCTTCCCCATAGCAGGAAATACCTTATGCAAATAGAAAAGTTGTTAGCTACCTGTGAAAAACTCTATCTGGCAACTGATATGGACCGGGAGGGAGAAGCGATTTCCTGGCACCTCACGGTAGCGTTAGGTATCAGTGATGGGCCCCACCACGCGCCTGCGAAGAAGCTTCCTCAGGTCAAGAGAATCGTATTTCATGAGGTTACTAAAGAAGCTATCGAAGAGGCGCTAAGGCACCCTCGGGATATTTCTCCTCAGCTGGTAGATGCCCAGCAGGCACGGGTGGTATTAGACTATCTTTATGGATTCAACCTCAGTCCACTGCTGTGGAAGAAGGTGAGACCAGGGCTCTCCGCAGGGCGGGTACAGTCAGTTGCGTTGAGGGTGATTTGCGAGAGAGAGAAGGAGATCCAACGCTTTATCTCCCAGGAGTACTGGTCGATCAGAGCTGACCTTGCTTCTTCTCCAGGAGGTGCTCCTGAATCTCTCTTTTCTGCAGAACTGGTTGAGATTAACGGTGAGAGACTGGACAAGTTTTATATTAAAGACCACGGGAGTGCGCAGCGAATCATTCAAAACTTAGAAGGTGTTGAGTACCGGGTGAGAGAGGTTCGGCGCAAAGAGACCAGGAGAAATCCCGCTCCTCCCTTTACTACCAGTACGCTTCAACAGGAATCGTCCCGGAAGTTGAAATTTTCAGCGAAAAAAACGATGACCATTGCACAGAAGCTCTATGAAGGTGTTGCACTGGAGAGCGGGATGACAGGATTGATTACCTATATGCGAACCGACAGCGTACACCTCGCAGAAAGTGCGCTCATAGGAATTAGAGAAGAGATTGTTAAGCTGTTTGGCAAGGACTTTGGCTTGAAGACTCCCCGCAGATTTAAGACGAAATCAAAAAATGTTCAGGAAGCTCATGAAGCTATTCGTCCCACCGATGCTTCTTTAACCCCGGAAGGTGTGCGACGTTATCTCTCCCCTGATCAGTTTAAACTCTATGACCTGATCTGGAGGAGGGCCATTGCCTGCCAGATGACTCAGACGGTGCTCGACTCAGTCTCCGTTGACATTGAAGCCCGCGGGGGCTATCTGTTGAGAGCTACGGGGTCAACGATCACGTTTCCTGGTTTTATGAAGGTCTACATTGAGGGGAAGGATGATGACGGTGATGAGAGCAAGGGGATGCTCCCTCCCCTGGAGAGAGATCAGGTGATAACGCTCATCGCACTCGTTCCGGAACAGCACTTTACCCAGCCCCCTCCCCGCTATACAGAGGCGACGTTAGTCAAAACCTTAGAAGAGTATGGGATTGGTCGTCCCTCAACCTATGCCACCATTATTGATATTCTCCGCACGAGAAATTATGTGAAGACGATTGATCGAAGATTTTTTCCTGAGGATTTGGGACTTACCGTCAATGATCTCTTGGTAAACCACTTTCCCCAGTATGTAGACTACCAGTTCACTGCCCAGATGGAAGAGGAACTGGATGAGATAGCTCGAGGAAAAATTGCGTGGAAACCGGTGGTCCGAAATTTTTGGAAACCTTTTATCACCCTCATTGACCGGAAGGATAGTGAGCTCAAGAAATCAGATATTATTACTGAGGAAACAGACGAACAGTGTCCCCAGTGTGGTGAGCATCTGGTGATCAAGCTCGGACGCTATGGTAAGTTCTATGGGTGTAAGGGGTACCCACGCTGCAAGTATGTTCGATCACTGGAGAGGGAAGAGGGTGAACATCTGCAGGATACGGTTGAAGCGTGTTGTGAGAAGTGCGGTAAACCCATGATCGTGAAAGAGAGTCGCTATGGGAAATTCCTCGCCTGCTCTGGATACCCGCACTGTAGGAATACCAAATCGCTCAACAAGGTGATAGGATTAGGCATGAGGTGTCCTGGGTGTGGTGAGGGAGAAATCGTTGAAAAACGGACTCGTCGAGGCAAACTCTTTTATGGGTGTTCCACCTATCCTCGCTGTGGGTTTGCATCCTGGGAGAAACCGGTGGATGAGTCGTGTCCCCTGTGTGGACGTTCACCCCTGGTGGAGAAAAAGAGCAAGCGATATGGGGTGGTCATCAGATGCATCAACAAGGAGTGCACGTATAAGAAAACGTTAGTGGATGGATAACGCCCCCCAGAGGTGTATTTCCTTCACCTCTCCTCTGAAGGGCACGACGCCCCATCGATCAAACCCTTTGCTCACCTAGTACCACAGATACCTGTTGGCATCTAGGCAGGGGTGTGTGAGGAGTGTACATTGCCTGGAGGTGCTTTCACCGGAAGATTAATCGAAAAAATAGTCCCTTTTGCTTTCCTCTTCCTTACTTCAATGGTGCCTCCATGGTGGTTGATGATTTGGGCTGATACGGTGAGCCCAAGGCCAGATCCAGTGGATTTGCTGGTGAAGAAGGCATCAAACAGCTTGTCCATCTCCTCATCTGTAATCCCTACCCCGGTGTCAGCGATTTCAACCTTCACCCACGGGTGCTCAACGATAGTAGCAACAGTAACGGTACCGCCATCAGGCATAGCCTCGATCGCATTTTTAATAAGATTGATTAACACTCGGCGTATTTGATTTTCATCTAACCAGAGCGGGGGGAGATTCACCTCGTAGTACTCCTCCACGCTGATGTTGTTCTTCTCTAGCTCTATGCCCATCACCACCAATGTGGTCTTCACAATAGCATTCACATCGGTAGCACTACATTGAGGTTCAGCAGGTTTGGCAAAGGCAAGAATATCGGTGAGGATAGTTTCCAGGCGGCTTATTTCCTCTACGATGATTCTCAGATAGTTTGCGTTTGCCTCTCCCTCCTGATCCCCTTTCAGGATGCGTCGGGCGAATCCCCCTATCGCCACCAGGGGGTTCCTGATCTCATGGGTAATCCTCGCTGCCACATTGCCCACCGCCGATAACCGCTCGTAGCGAAGCAGTTTATCCCGGTTCTCCCGAAGCTCATGGTAGGCGCTGCTCAACTCCTCTATCTTCTCCTCTAAACTCTGGTAGAGGTGTGAGTTCTCAATGGCCAGACTGGCATGGTTAGCAAATGCCCCCAACCGCGCTACGTCCTCATCACTAATGGGTTTTCGGTTGATGAAGTTGTCGGCTAAGAGCAGC
>Ga0315283_10001756_pt1 | contig 17693 bp, 10 predicted proteins | sample YL17G09_0_MG_FD_204541 | JGI IMG/M metagenome (GOLD analysis project Ga0315283, IMG submission 204541) | Sediment microbial communities from Yellowstone Lake, YNP, Wyoming, USA - YL17G09_0 | ecosystem: Environmental > Aquatic > Freshwater > Lake > Sediment | place: USA: Wyoming | collected... | reverse complement strand
TTTTTGGGTTCAAATTCAACGGGGCTTTTTTTTTTTTTTTTTTCCCCCCCCCCCCCAAATTTTTCCCCACTGCCCCCCGCCCGGGGCCCCCCCCCCCCCCCCCCAGCCGCGTCTCATCCACGATGCCGCCCGACCCGGGTGCAGCAGGGGCAGCAAGCAGACCCGCCCCACCACTCATCCCCGCCCGCCCAGCCGCTCGCTCGGGCGTGTCCCCCCTCGCGCCGACCCGCCCGCCAACGCCGACGCATGGCCAGCCCCCGGCGCGCTGCCGGCCCCTCACGGCGCCCTCCGCCCGGGGTCGGCGCCCGCCGCCGACGCCGCTCCCGCTTCAGAGGTTGGACATGGTCGACCCGGCCGTGGACGACGCCTTGGATTGGAACAACGAGGCAGGGGGAGCCCAAGCCCAGGCGACAACTGAGGGCGGCCGCGCCGGACGCCCTGCCACCGCCGCGCTCGCTAGCGCCCGCCCGGCCCGGCCCCCACCCCCGCCACCGCTCTGGGAGACGGCCGCGGCACGCTACACCCTGGCCGCCCCCGACTACATTGCCGGCCCCGGCTTTGTGAACGATTTCAGGCGCCTGGTGCTGGGGGAAGGAGGGGGGGCGCCCTGCGGCGGGGGCGCCTTTGCCGCGGGTGTCCTGCCTGGAGGCGGGGAGGCGGCAGGTTCGGGTGCCGCCGCCTCTGCCGATGTGAGGCCGGCGCCGCCCCTGCCCAGCCCCGCGGCCATGGCGGGCAGCGAGGCCGAGGATGGGGGCCAGGGCGAGGAAGGGGAGGAAGACGACCCCAGGGGCAGCAGCGCCGCCCCGCCTGGGCCACCCCGACCCACGACGACGACGACGACGACGACGGCGACGACGACGACGGCCGCCGCCGCCGCCGCCGCCGCCGCCGCCGCCGCCGCCGCGCTGGCAGCCTTGCGGGCCGCCACCTCCCCGCCCGCCGTCGCTGCCGCCCTGGACGGCCTGGACCTGGCGACGGTGGCGGACCACACGCACCTGGAGGCCGCCCTGGCCGCCCTCGCCCGGGCCCGGCGGCGGAGGAGGGACGGCGCCGTGCAGGCGCCGCCCGCCCTCTCACCCGCCGCCGCGGCGGCCCTGGCGGCCCTTGCGGCCCGCCACGCGCCGGCCTTGCCCCCGGCCGCCGCCTGCACGGCGCTGCGCCGGGCGTCCGAACTGGCGACCGATGCGTGTGAGGGCGGGGAGGGCGTGCAGCGCGACACGCTCGCCACCGCGGTCACCCTGGCCGGCGCGGCCGGCGCGTGGCGCCCGGCCGACGTGGGGCCCGCCCCCGCGGCCGCCGCCCTGATCGCCCTCGCCCGCCTGGCCCCGCTCACGCCCGGCCCGCTCGTCCCGCCCGCCTGGCCGGGCGCAGTGGCAGCCTCTGCCTGGGCGGATGCAGGGGTGGCGGCGGCCGGCCTGGGCGGGTCGGCAGACCCGGCCGCCGCGGCGGCCGCCACGCTCTCCGCCTGCGTCTCCCTCGGCCTCTCCCCGCCGCCCGGCCTCGCCGCCGGCGCGGCGGCGGCGGTGGGTCTCAAAGATTCGGGCGTCCTGGAGAGTACGCCGGGGGCTGCCCTCGCCACGTGCGCCTGGTGCGCGGCCACCCTGTGGGGCGGTGGCGGTGGCGACGGCGGCGAGGGCGGCGCCACCAGCAGCCCAGCGGGCCCGCTCGTGGCCGCGCTCGCTGGGGAGGCCGCGCGCCGGCTCTCTGCCGCCGCCGGCACGACCACCGCTCCTCCCTTCACCCCATGCGAACTGGGCGCCCTGGCCTGGGCGGTGGGCGAGGTGGTGGGCGGGGAGGTCGCCGGCCCGACCCTCCAGGCGGCGACGCTGGTGGTCGTGCAAGCAGCCGCGGCAGCGGCAGGCGGCAGCGTGGCCGCCGCCCTCCCGCTGGACGAGGGCGCCCGCCTCGTCTGGGCCCTCGCCCGCACCTGCGCGGACGCCGGGGCGGTGGAGACCGGTGTGGCGACGACGGGCACGGCCTTGCACGCCACGCCGGCCGCCCCACGCCGGGCGGCGGCGGCCCTGGCCGCGCACGCCGCGGGACGGTTGGCCGAGAGCGGCGCGCTCGGGGCAGGGTGCCGGGCAGCGGCCGGCCCCGACCTCGCCCTCCTGGCCTGGGGCCTCGCCCGCCTGGACGCGCCGCTGAGCCCGGCGAGCGCGGCCGCCCTGGGCGCGGCCGCCGGCGCGATCGCAGCCAGCCCTACCTCACTGGACGCCCGCACAGGCCCAGCCCTGGCGTGGGCGCTGGCGCGCCTGGCGGCATCTGCCGCTGTGGCCGCTGCCTCCCCGCTCGGCCTCTCCCCGGCCGCCGTGGATGCCTTGGCGGCGTCCCTGGTCCCGCTCGCCCCCGCCATGAGCCCGGGCGGCGTGACCGACTCGGCCCGGGCACTGTCCGCGCTCTGGGCGTCCGTGCCCCCGGCCCCCGGCCCCGCAGGGCGGCGGTCCCGGGCGGGTGGGCGGGCCGCGTTGATGCGCGCGCTCGGCGACCGGGCCGCGGCCACCCTCCACGCCTTCCGCCCGGACGACGTGCTGCGCCTGCTGACGGCCTTTGCGGCGTCTGGGTGGACGCACCCGGACCTGCTGGCCGCCGCGGACGGGTGGGCCCAGACCCGCCTGGCCGCCCTGCCGGCAGAGCCGCTGGCGGCCGCGCTGGGCGCGCTGGCCCGCCTGGGCGGGCCCCGCCCGCTCTCGCCGGCCGCGCTGGCCGTGGCCGCCGACGCGGCCGCGGCGCGGGTGGACGCTTTCACGGCCGACCAGTTGGGGGTGGTGGCCTGGGCGCTGGCTCGCTTGGGCGCGCCCTCACGCGGCGGGCCCGCCGGCTTTGCAGCCGGCCTGGCCACCCGCCTGGCCGCGGCGCCGTCCACCTTTGGCCCGAAACCGCTCGCCAACGCGCTGTGGGCCCTTGCCCGCGCGGGGCCGGGCGTGGTCGGCCTCGGGCCCGCCCTCGACGCGGTCGCCCTGGACGCCAGCCCCCGCACGCCCTCCTTTGACCCGCAGTGCGTGTCGACGCTGCTGTGGGCGATGGCGACGCTGTGTGGTGGTGGTGGGCGGGGGGATGGCGGCGGCGCCACCCCGCCACCCCCGCTCCCCCTCTCCCCCCCTCTCGCCTCGTGCGTGCGCTCCCTGGCCGCCGCCGCCGTCGCCCGGGCCGACGACTTTGACGGTGCCCAGGGGCTGGCCATTGCGGCCTGGGCGCTGGCCACCCTGGCCACGGGTGGTGGGTCTGTGGGCCGGGAGTCGGCTGACCTGGCGGCCGCCGCGGCGGCCGTGCCCGCGCTCGCGGCCGCCGTCGGCGCGCGCGCAGCGGCGGGGGGGGTCGGCGAGATGACGGGCGGCAGTGGGGCCGCGTCCCTGCCAGCGGCGGCGCCCTCGCCCGTGGAACCCCAGCACGTCTCCAACGCGCTGTGGGCTTTGGCCAGGGTCGCCAGCGCTGCGGGGCCACAGGCGCGGCGGGGCGGCGGCGGTGGCAGCGGCCGCACCACGACCAGCCCGCTCTCCCCCCTGCCCGCCGCCGCCACACCGCACCCCCCCCCCAGCGCGGTGGCAGTGGCTGTCGCCTCCCTCCTCCCCGCCGCGGCCGCCGCCCTGCCCGGCTCCGGCCCGCAAGAACTGTTCAACACGGCCTGGGCACTGGCCACGCTGGCCGCCACTGGCTCTGCCCCTCCACCCCCGCCGTCGCTGGCGGCGGCGCTGGCGGGCGCGGCTGCAGCCCGCGCGGGGGAGATGAATCCCGCCGAACTGGCCAACACGATGTGGGCCCTCGCCCGCCTGGGCCTGGCCGGCGAGCCCGCCGCCCCACTGCTCGAGGCCGCGGCGTCTGAAGCGACTCGGCGGGCCGTGTCCCTCGCCCCTCGCTACGCGGCGACGATGGCGTGGGCGGTGGCCAGGCTGGGCGGGCTGCGCGGGGTGGGCAAGGCCGCGGCCGCGGCGCCGGGCACGCGGGCCGCGGTTGGGGCGCTGGCCACGCTGGCGTCGGCCCTGGAGGCTGCGGCCGCCCCTTTGTCCGGGGACCCGCCCTCCATTGCGGACTATGCGATGGCGTTGCCGGCCCTGGCGGACGCCCGGGTCCGCCCCGCGTCCCTGCCAGAGTCGGCGGATGCTGCTGTGGCGGCCGCCCTGCGAGAGGGTGGTGGGTTCAAGGCCGCGTCCGCCTCCGAGGTGGCGGCCGTGCTGTACGGGTGCGTGTCCCTGACGGGGCGGGCGACGCAGCTTGAGGTCGCGCTAGCCGATGCGGTCGGAGGCGGTGGGCGGCGGGGCGGGCGGGTGGCGGGCCGGGCTGCCCAACTGCTGCCAGGTGGGCATGGGCGGGCAGGGATCGAGGGGCCGCGCACCAGCGGCGTCCCCCCCCCCGCCACGCCCACCCCGGCCGCGGCGTCCTTCGCCGCGGCCGCCGGGCCCACGGGCCGCGCCCGCGCCGTCTGGGCCCTGGCCGTCCTGGGCGACTGGGGCTCCCCGCTCTACGCGGCGCTGGCCGCCGGGCCCGGCCCGTGCGTGGGGGCTGACGCCGCTGAAGGGCGGGTCGCTGCCCGGTCGCTGGCCCTCATCGCGTCCGCCGCCGCCCTGGCTTCCGCCGCCCGGGCCGCCCCGCCCCTGACCTTGCCCGTGCGGGTGCGCAAGGAGGTCAAGCGGCGCCTGTACGCGGACGGCGGCGCCGGGCCTGGCCCGCGTGGGGCGCCCGCGCGCAGCGCGGCGGCCGCCCTAGCGTCCCTGCCTGGGGTCGAGCCCGTCCCGCCGCGCCGCCTGCCGGGCCTGGGACTGGACATCCCCATCGCCGCTCACGTTCCGGGCGGGGGCCTGGTTGCCCTGGAGGTCTTATCCGCCTCCGACCTGACGCGCGGGCCCGTGCGTGGCCCGGCCGGCCCCGCCCGCGCGCGGCGCGCCACGCTGGGCGCGCTGGGGTATCGGGTAGTCGCCCTGGACGGGCCGCGGTGGGCGAGCGCGGCGCAGGCACAGGGTGACAGTGCTCCTGGTGCTGGGGAGGTGCTGGCGGCGCTGTTGGGCCCGGAGCTGTTGTCGGGCGGGGGTGTCGGAGAGGGGGATGAGGAATGGGCGGGGTTTTTAGGGGAGAGAGACTAGAGACCATTTAGGCAATTGAAAATGGACCAACCCCCTTTTTGTTTTGTCCCTCTAATCTTTCCTCATCACGCACCACGCCCGCACGCCATCGCCCACGCCCGCCACGTCCGCCGCGGCGGCCGGGTAATCCACCTCCCCGCCCAGCGCGGCTGCCTCTACGACGACCAGGCCGGGCGCGGCGGCCAGGGCCGCCGCGTCGGGGGGCAGACCCGGGACGGCGGCGGGGCGGGCGCCGCCTGGGGCCAGCCCTGCCGTCGCCACCACCCGCAACAGCGAGCACACGCTCACCCGCACCATCGTGCCTCCCCTGCCCGCAATGGCCACGACCACCCCATCCCGCACGCTTTCATGCACCGGCGTGAACCCGGCGGCCACCCAGGCGGCGGGGACGTCGGTTCCGGAGACGGGCACCGCGGTGCGCGGGCGGGCCGCGGTCGGCAGGGCGGCCGCCCCGCGCCCGCGCAGGCGCTGGCCGTAGTGCACCGCCGTCCAGGGCGCGTCGAGGGGGGGTGAAGGTGGGGGGACTCCTGCCGCGTCCGCGTCCTCCGTCCCATTGCTGACCGAGCGGCGGAGGGTGAGGGGCGGGGGGGGGGGGGGCGGGGGCGGGGCGACCTCGTCCGTCAGAGGGCTGCCCGCCGCTGCGCTCGCCGCCGCCGCCAGATCCCGGACCAGGCGGACCTCGCCGCCACTGGGCAAGGGTGATCGCAGGACGACCTCGTGCTCCAGCAGGCGGGAGGGCGGGCGCCCGGCCAGGGCTTCCAGGGCGGCCAGGAGGGCGGGCAGTTGGGTGGGCGAGGCCGCGGGCAGCGCGCCGGCAAGCTTGACCTCGATGCAAGCGCCGCCGGTCGGGAAAGACGGGGACGGCGTCGGCGTTCCGCCGGTGGCCAGGGTGGTGGCCATCGACGGCCTGATGGGAGGGGCGGCCGCGCGTCCTGGCCCCGGGCGTGTGTTCCCAATTTGGAGGAGAAACACAGGTCTGCGCAGGCCATGTCTTGTGCTCACTCTTTGTCTCTCTCTTTTCGCGAACGCGCCTGCGGCGTCAGCGCGTCCCATCACACGGCACACGCTCCTCTCACACATGCCCGCCGACCTTAGCGCCGCGGCCGGCGCCAAGGAATTCGTGCCCGGCGGCGGCGGCGCGGCCGCTGGGGACGGCAACCCCAGCGGCGATGCCCGCCTGCCCTCCTCGGCCAGCGGCCTGCTCGTCAACGCGGCGCCCTTTGTGCCTGGCTGGGGTGGGGGTGGGGGCGGCGGCATGTCCCTGAGTGCGGCCCCCTTTGTGCCCCGCGGCGAGCAGGATGGTGAGGGAGAGAGAAAGGCGGGCGCGGCGGGACGGGGGGAGGAGATCGCTTGCTCGGGCACCCAAAAACCTTCTCAACCTTTCCACTCACACACCAGCCATGCCCGCCGGCACCCCGCGCCCCTCCGCCCTGCCCCCCACCTATGCCGCCTCCGCCACGCCCGGCGGCCTCCCCTTACCCGATGGCGACGAGCTCCTCGGCATGACCGCCCACACGCCGGGGCTGGGCGGCGGGACGGGGACGCCTGCGGGGGTGGGCGCGCCTGGCGCCTCCTCCTCCGCGTCCGGGCCGCCCACGCCGCCCGGGCCGCCGCCCTATGGGGGCGGGGGTGGGGGCGGGGGCGGGTACGCACCGCCGCCACCAGGAGGCGCGCCACGGACAGGTGGCGGGTGGGGCGGGGGGGGGGGCGGCTACGCCCCGCCCGCCGCTGCCGCCGCCCGGGGGCTGCCCCACCCAGGAGCGGCCGCGCCACCCCCGCCCCGCCCCGCCCCCGCCGCCGCCGCGCCCGCCTCCAGCGGCGGCCTGCCTTCCGCCCTCGCCCGGGCCCGCGCGCACGCGACCTCCACGGCGGCCGCCCTGCGGGCCGAGCTGGCCGCCCACGCCCACCTGGCCCTGGCCCAGGCGGGTGACGCGGGCGGGGGCCTCGGCATGCCGCCGTCGGTCGGCGCCTTCCACTCCTTGTACCCGTTGGAGGGCGGGGCGTCCGGGGCGGAGCCGCCCGGGCGGCCCTCGCCCGCCTTTGGGCTGAGCACGGCCCTGGTGAAGGGCCTGGCCGCGTCGGATGGGGCGGCCGCCGCCCTCAGGCGCCTCGACCCGGCGCGCGCGCCGCCCACGCCCGACCTCGTCGCGGCCGCCCGCGCCTCCCTGGCCGCCTGGGCCCCGCTGGCCGGCCACCCAAACCTGGCCACCCCTGTCGGCGCCTTTGTGTCCTCGGACTGGGCGGGCCCGGGCGGCGGGCCCGGCCCGGGCGCGCCCGCCCTATGGTTTGTGCACGAACTGTTCCCGGGGGCCGCCTCGCTGGCGGCCGCCCACCTCCACCCCATCGCCACGCCCTCGGGCGCGCTCGTCCGCCGGGCCGCCACGCCCGACCAGCTGTGGTCGTACCTGGTCCAGCTGGCGTGTGCGCTGCGGGCCGCGCACTCGGCGGGGCGGGCGGTGCGGGCGGCGGCGCTGCACCCGTCCAAGGTGCTGCTCATCCCGCCCGGGCGGCTGCGGGTCGGGTCGCTGGGCGTGGCCGACGCGCTCGCGCCCCTGGCCCCAAGCCCGGGGGCCGCCGCCATCGCGGGCGGCCCCCCACCCCCGCCCTCACCGGACGCCCTGGCCGCCGCCCAGCGGGCCGACCTGGCCGCGGCCGGCCGCCTCATCCTGGAGCTGGCCGCCTCGGCCGCGGGCGGCCCGCCCAGCCTCGACCCCCGCACGCTCGCCCGCCTGCCCCCGGACCTCGCCTCCCTGCTCTCCGCCCTGTGCGCCGCGGACGCCCCGCCCCCGCCGCCTGGCACCCCCGCCCCGCCCCGGGTCACGTCCTGGCACCAGCTGGCCGCCTCGCTGGGCGGGCGCCTCCTGGCCGAACTGGATGCGGGCAGCCTGATGAACGACGCGCTCTCCTCCCAGCTCGCCCTGGAGGCAGGCCACGGCCGCCTCCTGCGCGTCCTGTCCCGCCTGTCCGCCGTGACGGAGCGCCCGGAAGGCGCCGACGTGGACGCCTCCTGGGCGGAGGCGGGCGACGCGTACGTGCTCAAACTGTTCCGCGACTTTGTCTTCCACCAGCCGCCCGCGCTGGCGGGCGGTGCTGCCGACCCGCTCGCCGGCCTGGGCGGCGGCCCCGCCTCCCTGGACTGGGCCCACGTCGCGGAGTGCTTGGCCAAGCTGGACGCGGGCGTCCCCGAACGCATTCTCCTGCTGTCCCGGGACGGGGCGACCATGCTGGTCGTCTCGTATGGCGACGTGAAGCGGTGCGTGGAGGGCGCCTGGCGCGACCTGGAGGCGAGGGCGGGGGCGGCCCGGCGCCGGGCGCGGGGGGATGCGTAAAGTGATGGAAAGGGAGGAGAAGGTGAGCGTGGCTTGTTAGTGGATGATTTTGTCTTCCTTGTCACTTTCCCTCTTTTGCGGGACGGCGGGGGACGGACGGCGGGGAGGAGAGAGACAGGGAGAGAATGGAATGAGATGGGTGGTTGGTGGTGGCCTTTTTTTTTTTTTTCCACCTCTCCCTCACTCACACGGGGCCCCTTCTCTTTCTCCTCTCTAATGCGCGCTCGCCCAGTCGTCCGAATAGTAGCGCAAGCCCGTGTACTTGCACACGGCCGGCTTGTCGACGGAGGTGCCGCGGAGCTGTGTGATTGAAAAAGGGAGGACGGGGGGAAGTTGTGAAGGTTGAATGAAGGAAAAAGGGCGCGCGCACGAGACCTCTCTCTCTCTCAACCCCACTCCTTCCCTCTCTCCCCGCGCACACGCCCCGTCCACTCACGTCAATGTACTCGACCGGGCACCCCAGGGCCGGGTCTCCGTCCACGCCCGTCGAGGCGACCACGGCCCCATGCACTTTGATGGGCGGGGAGGCGGCAATGAAGTCGGCGGGCGAGACAGTCACGCCGGCTGCGGGCGCGTCGGCCTGCAACCATTTCGCCGTGTGCGAGGTGATGCCGTCGCCCAAGCCCAGCGCACTCATGGAGCGGAGGTCGCCCTTGAAGGCCTGGGAGCCGACCTGGATTTCGCGGGAGGCCAGGGCGGTGGCGGGCGGGCCCGCCGGGATGGGGCGGGGGCCGGTCAGGGTGGAGGAGGTCGAGGCCGCGACGGCGTGCGCAGCGGTCGAGACCGCGTCGGGCGGGATGTCGGTGGACGAGGAGGCGAAGGCCGCCACGTGGGGCAGGCTCCCCCGCCGGCTAGCCGCGCGCGCAGTGGCCACCAGCATCAGGTGTTGTCGGGGCGGTGTGGGTGTGGTGGGCTGCGGGGGTCTGCGGGGAGGAGGGGCGTGTGAGGGAAAAGGGCGCGGCGAAATCGCGGCACGGCGTTGCCGGCCATGCTTGCGCGTGGCCGGCACTCGCGCACGCCAACAGGGCGGGTATAGGGACAACGGCGCGTGGCCTGGCCGGAGGAGCTGGCGAAAACGAGCGAAAGTGATGATGCGCTCTCCCCCCTGCACGCACACGCGGCGACAAGTAAAGACGCACCGAAAGCCTATGTCTGCACCCCGGCCACCGAAACTCTTTCCCACATCTCTCTTTCCCGATCGAGGCGCCGTGCCTCGATCCCGTGCACACACCGGGGTTGCGCACCCTCGCCACACGTCTCACCCCACGATGGCCGACAACGCCGCCCTGTTCGGGTCGTCCGACTCAGAGGGCGCGGCGCCACAGAATGAGGAGGGCCAAGCAGGCGCTCCCGCCGCCGGCGGAGACGCGGAGCACTCCTCCCCGCCGCCGCCTGCCGAGAAACCTGCTGGTGGCGACGCCGACCTGCCACCCGAGACTGCGACCAATCTCCCGGCCGACACGGACGCCATGCGGGCCGCGTTCGGCACGGATTCAGAGGACGAGGAGGGAGGACGCAGCGACGGCGCCGCCGCCACCGCCCGCACCGAACCCACTGCCCGGCCGACCCCGCCCCGGGAAGGCCCGCCCGTCACCCTCGCCGCCCCGCTGTTGCCGTACCCACCCCACCCGGACGCGCTGCGCCTGGTACGCCTGTCCCACCTGGTCGGCATCGAGAAGCGCCCCTTTTCGGCGGCGGCGTTCGAGCAGGCCCAGCTCGAGAAAGGGGGAGCTGGCGGCGGCGCGCTGGCCCCGCTGGAGGGCAACGGCAGCGCGCCCGACGCGCCCGCCTCCGTGCCCCAGGGCGGCGGTGCTGACGGCGCGTACGTGGGCGGTCTGGGCGACGTCCTGGCGGCCCGGGCCCGGGCGGGGCTGGCGGCGGCGCACACCGTGCGGTGGCGCAAGCGGACAAGCCCAGGCAGCGCGCCGCCCCAGCCCCAGCCGCCGCAGCCGCCCTGCGAGTCCAACGCGCGCTGGGTGGAGTGGGGCGACGGCTCCCTCCAGCTCCTCCTGGGCGACGGGTCCGCCTTCGACGTCCGCTCAGCGCCCATCGCGACCGAACACCTGCACCTGTACGCCGACCACGGCTCCGTCCTCCAGGGCGTGGCGGGCCTGGCGACCCGGCTGGCCCTGACACCGGCCGCGGGCGGGGTGGCCCGGGGGCCGGCGGCGGAGCGGGCGGTCGCCGCGGCAGCGGCTGCCCGGCACCCGTCCACCGGCCCGGCGGGCCTGGTCATCGGCGGCGGCGTGGGGGGCGGGCGGGCGGCCCGCGTGAAGCCGGTCGCGACAGTGACCGACCCCGCCCGCGCGAAAGCCGAGCGGGAGCGGGCGGAAGCGGAGGCCGCCCGCGCCCGGGACGGCCTGGGCCGGCGCCAGGCCCGGGCACGGGGGGCGGGCGGTCCAGCCGCCTGGGCGGGCGCGGGCGTGGGCCGGGCGGGGCGGGCGGCCCGCTACAGCGCGGCGTACCTCGAGGCCCTGGACGAGGCCGACGTCGGGGGCGGGTCCGAGGAGGAGGAGGATGGGGACGGCGATGGGGACACCGCGGCGGACCGGGCCCGGGCGGAGCTGGCCCGGGGCGGGGCGGGCGGGGCGAGCGCGCGCGTGGCCGCGGCGGCGGCCGCCGCCCGCGCTCACAGGGCGGGGCGGGCGGGGCGGGCGCGGGAGGAGGAGCCTGATGAGGAGGACGCCGCCTTCATCGTTGATGACGAGGACGTGGCCGCCCTGGCGGCTGACGGTACCGCCCGGGCGCCCGATGAGGAGGACGATGACGGCGACGCGCAGCGGGTGGCAGCCAGGAAGTCGAAGAAGGCGGCCAGAGTTGCGTTGAGTGATGACGAAAATTGAAAAGGCACTGGTGTCGCATTTTTCTATCACTCACTTACACACACACGCACGCGCGTCGCGTCTTTGTTTCACCCTTCCACCATCTTGGCCGGCACGGCGGTTCGGGCTGTCACGGCCCGGGCGGTGACAATCCGCCCCAACGCCTTCAGGGCCTTGCGCTTACTCTTGCCTGTCCGGGCCCCGCTGTTTTGGACGCACGCGGCCGCGTGCTTGTGCGCCGCGCCTGCCTTTTTGCGGGCCTCCTGCTTGAGGCGGCGGCGCTCACGCGTGAAGTTGCGGAGGCGGCGGTTGGTCTTGGCAAAGGTGGTGCCCATGATGAATGGCGACTTAGGCTGTTCGCTCGCACGTCAGGTGCTCGCTCAGAGACTGCCTCGGACTGGCGAGCGTTTGCAGGAGAGGAAAGAGTGCGGACGGGTCGGGGCACACGGTGTTTTTGATTTGGAGAGAAAGAGCGGCGGCTAGAAGAAAAGAAAATGAGGAAAAAGCAGACAACCGCACTCTCAGCCGCGGATGATGATGAATCCCGTCGCTTCTGCCACCCGCCCGCCCTCCCTGCCCCTGGCTCACGCCAGGGGACGGCGCGAGCTTGCCTGGCCAGGACGCACACAGCAGCCTCCATCCTCAGGGCGTACCCCACCACTGAGCGGGCGCGACCGCCAGCCAACCACTCGCTTTGTCGCTGCCCGTTCGACCTCCTCCTCCTTGGGCAACACCCCGCCGCCCCCGCCTCCTCCACGCCGCCGCGCCACCACCGACCCATCCACCTCCTCCTCCTCCGACGGTGATGGGACCTTCATCCTCCTGGCCATCAACCTCGCAGTCTTCTTGCTCGCCCGGCTCACGCCGCTCCCCGTCATCCCCACCCTCGCCCTCGTCCATTCCAACCCCCAAGCCTGGCAGTTTGTTACCTGCGCTTTCACACATTTTGACTTCGGCCACCTTGCGGGCAACCTGTTCAGCCTGCTCGTCTTCGGGCGCATGGTGGAGGAGGAGGAAGGGGCGGTGGGCGTCGTGCTGACCTACCTGGTGTGCGGCGCGGCGGCCGGGTTGGCCTCGTTCGTCGCCTTGCCCGCCGCCTCCATCTCCCTGGGCGCGTCCGGCTCGGTCTTTGGCCTGTTTGTGGTGGCCGTCTTCGCCAAGATCCGCCCCTCGCCGAAAAAGCTGCTGGAATGCGGAGTGCTGAGCGTGTACGTGTTTGCCCAGATCAGCAACGAAGTCAAGGCCCAGGCGGCCGTGTCGCTGGGGCGCGGGGCGGCGGCGGTGGGCAGCGCGGGTGTGGTCGCCCACGTCGCACACATTGCGGGCGCGCTGGCGGGCGTGGCGCTGGTGGCCCTGCTGTCCCGGCTGCCGGCAGCGGGGGATGAGTGAGTGAGTGAGATGTAGAGAGTGTGTGTGGCCTTCGTTTTCTTTCTTCGTTTCATGCCAAACCTGCATCATTCAGGCTCACTCCTCTGTCGACGGCGACCGCACCGCCTTTCACTGGGACATCGCCATGGGCGCCACCAACCTCCCCAACCGCCGGTGTCGGCGGCGACGGTTGCGGCCGCCCATTCGCATCACCACCACCTCCCAACGCCGCCGCCAGCTGCCCAAGGGCCGCCGCCGCACTGGCCGCCGCCGCCGCGGCCATCGGGTTGTCACCGCCGCCCTCGCCGCCCTCACCCGCGCCCAGCGCTGCGGCCAGCTGCTGGATGGCGGCCACGCCCGCGGCCGCGGTGGCAGTGGCAGCAGCCGGGTCGTCAGCGGGTGGTCCCCTGGCGGGCGGTGGCGTCACCCGCCCACCCCGCCCCTCCTCCTCCTCCTCCTCTTCATCATCATCAGAAGGTGGGGGCGGGTCCGTGTCCGCCCGGGCCGCCGCGGCCGCCGCCGCCGCGGCCGCCCCGCCCGCCGATCCGCCCGCTCCATCTAGGTCCGGGGGCAGGGACAGACCCGCCTTGACGGCCAGCTCGCGCAGGCCGCGCGCGACAGTCTCCGCCTCCCGCAGGCTCGCCGCCAGTCGGCCCGCGTGCGCGTGGTGTTCTGCGTTCTTACGCCGCAGGCCGTCCTTGACCCGCGCGAAATCGTCCCGGTCTGCCGCCCACGCGGCTTTCAGCCGGTCCTTCGCCTCCCCAAACTCCGCCCTCTCACCCTCCCGCAAGCCTTTTTGGCGGGCGATCTCCCGCTCCAGGCGGTCCACGTCCGCGGCTAGGCGGGCGCCCTCCCGGCGCAGGCGGTCGGCGGTGGCGGAGGAAGAGGGGGCAGGCGCAGTTGGGGCTGCGGCGCCTCCCCTCCCGCCCACACCGCCCTCGGTCGGCGCCCCGCCGGCCGCCGCCGGTGCGCCCACCAGGATGGGCGGGGGCGGGTAGTGATGGGGGCCCAGGCCTGCTGCCGCGACGGCAGCCGCAGCGGCGGCGGCAGCGTCCTCGACACTCAGGGCGTGGTGGTGGTGGTGGTGGTGAGCGGAATGGTGGGCGTGGGCGCTGCCAAACGACACCTCCTCCGGCGCGTGCCCGGCCGCGACCGCGCTCAGCGCGGCCTGCTGGTGGGCGGCCGCCAGGGCTTGGGCGTGGGCGGCCGCGGCGGCCGCCGCCGCGGCGGCCGCGGCGGCCTGCTGCTGCTGGTGGGCGGCGGTTGCGGCGGCCAGGGCGGCCTGGACGGCGCTCGGGTCCTCCCCGCCCCCTCCACCGCCACCGCCAAGGTCCGCGTGAGACGGTGACACGCCCTCCACAACCAGGCCGCCCGCCAAGACGGCGGCCGTCAGGTCGGCGGTGGAGGCGCCGCCGCCCCCGCGGCGCAGGCTGAGGCTGGAGAAGTGGGAGGAGGAAGCCGCAGCCGCGACCGCAGCCGCAGCTGCGGCCGCTGCCACCAACCCACCGTCTGCGGCGCCCGGAGGGGATAAGCCATCATTGCCACCGTGTGGGGATGGGCCACCACCTCCACCCGCACTGCCATACTCACTCACATTGCCGCCCACCGCCGCGGCCGCGTGGGCGGCGTGGTGCAGGCGGGCTGCCGCGTGCGCAGCCTCCGCCTCGGCCGCCGCGGCCGCGTGGGCCGACACGCTGGCCGCGGCTTCCAGGGCCATCGCGGCCGCCGCGGCACCCCCACCTCCCGCCGGGGCATGGACGTCATGGGGGTGGTGGCTGTGGTGGCCGCCTCCAGCAGGGGGCCCAGCCGCGAAGTGAAGGGCCCCTGCGTCGCGCTGGGCGGCCGCGTCTGCGGCCGCCGCACCCGCCGCGGCTGCCGCATGCGCCGCCGCGGCCGCGTCCACGGCTGCCGCCTCCAGCACCGCCGCCGCCTGGTGCTGCTTGTGCTGGTACAGGCTGGTTGCGTGGGCGGCCATCGCGGTCTCCGCCTGTTGGTGGTAGGCCGCGGCCGCGGCCGCGGCCGCCTGGGCGTGGTGGTGGTGGGCCGCCGCCGCCGCGGCCGCCATGCCGCCACCGCTGCCGCTCATGCCTCCTCCATAGTCTGAGTGAGGCGAGGAGACTGAGGCCGGGCCGCCACCACTGCCGCCGTTGTGCCCAGCGAGACATGGCGGCAGGTTGTTGGATTGGGGTGGTTGGCCGAAACTGGCGGGTGGATAGGCTTCATAGCCCGGGCCGTCCAGGGTGCCCGGGGCGTATGCGGGTAGGGGTGAGCTGCAGGTGTGTGCAGGGCGAGGAGAGCGTGAGCGATGGGCGCGGCACGTGCCAATGCAAAGAAAGGGCCTTGCTGGCGTCCGGGCAGCTTCGGCTGGCCGCGTATTCCCTCTCTCTCTTCCGACACACGCACCTGCGCTCAGACTCGCCCAGGTAGCTCTCCCCGCCAGCTGAGCCGTTGGGCTGGTGGTCCATGTCGACGATGTGGGATGGGGACCACCGGATGACACAGGGAAGAGGGGCGAAGAAAAGGAGGACGCGGCGCCGCCCCCAGATGATTCACTGTTTTATAAAGGGCACTCTTCCGACCGATCCCGATGCAGCTTTGGGCCTTGGGCCTGGCCAACCTACACTTCACCGGGGAGCCAACCGCCGCGGCCTGTAATGCCGCCCTAGCACGGGCACAAGGGTAACAATGCACGCGCGCGAGAGAGAAAAAAACGCGCGCTCGCTCGCGCGCTCGCGCTCTTTTCAACCTCGACCTTTTCAACCTCCTCTCATCTACCATCATCACACGCTGTCACACACAGCCGCGTCAACCACGCCGCCCCGGCCGCCGCCCTGGCCCTCCCTACCCACCCACCTTCCGCAGGCTGGTTTGCGGTGGACGCCCACGCGGTGCAGGTGGGGAGAGGAGACGAGGATTTTAGGACCGCCGCGGCAGCAGTCTCGACCTGGGCACACGCAAACGCCTTACCGTGGGTGGCGGTGACGGCGCCAAAGAGCTCCCGCCGCCCGCCCAACCCTGGCGACCCGGTTGTCATCGCCGTCCGGGCGACGGGGCCGGTGAACTTTGGGCGGTGGCTGTCGCCCTGGTTGGCCAATCCCCTGGTGGTGGTCGGCGTGCGGGAGGGGAGAGGGAAGGCGCGGTGGCAGACAGCGGGCGGGCCGGCGGCGGCGGTGGCCTTGCCTGCCACTGCTGCTGCTGCTGTTGTTGCTGCTGCTGGCGGCACGCTATCTCGCTACGACCTCGCCCTGGCCACCACGGCCTCGCACGTCCTGGCGGGCGGGGAACGCTTCTCCATCATCCACCGGGCGGCGGACGACAGCGTCTGGTTCGAGGCGGCCGCCTTCGCCCGGCCCGCGACTATGGTAGCTGCGCTCGGGTGGCCTGTGGTGCGGGGGTTGCAGGCTGCGTTCAGGCGAGGGGCGGGCGCGGCGGTGCAGGAGGCTCTCAGGGTGGGAGGCGGTGGGAAGGAGCGGCGGAGGAGATTTGGATTGTGGTGAAAAATGAATTTTGTTGTTGTTGTTGTTTGGGTCAAAAGGGCGCACACGCACGCCGCTCCACTCTCATGGTGTGGCGCGCACGCGACAAGCTCTCTCAGTATTTTTGCAAGGCAGCCGTTTGGTAAAAAGGGGAAGAAAAAAGGGGGGGACGCACTCCATACACCCACACCCACACGCGCACAGTTCTCTCTCTCCATCCATCCATCTCTTTTTCATTTCCCTACGCCACGACCGCAGGCCCGTACGCGTCCAGGTCGAACGTCAGCGTCGCCGAACAGCCCGCATCCGGGTCCCGGCATACGCCCACCAGGGCATCCGCGTGCTGGTAGAAGCCGTCCTTCAAGGAGATGACGACGGCCTGCAGCGGCGCGACACCCGCGGCCGCGTCCCCGCGCGCCTTGCGGGCGATGTACTGCGCGACCCGGGCCACGTTGGCCGCGTCCAGGGCCGCGTCCACCTCATCCAGCACGAAGAAGGGGGCCGCCTGAAAGGAGTGGATGGCGAACAGCAGGGCTAGGGCGGACAGGGTCTTCTCCCCGCCGGACAGCGCGTCCATGTCGCGGTACCGCTTGGCGGGCGGCATGGCCGTGAACTTGACGCCCCCCAGGTACGGGTCGTCCGCGGAGTCGAGGGCCAGGTACGCGCTGCCGCCGGTGGGGTGCGCGGGCGACCGGGTGAGGTCCTTGAAGACGTCGTTGACGGCGGCCGCCGCGTGCTCGAAGGCCCGCATGAACAGGTCGTGGCGGCGGGCGCGGATACCCTCAAACGCGTCGGCCGCCTCCCGCGCGGCCGACCGGGCGCCGTCCAGCTCGCCCGCCTGGGCGGCTTCACGGGCGCGGACGGCCTCGTACTGGTCGACCGCCTTGAGGTTGGGCGCGCCCTTGGCCAGGTCGGCCGCGTGCTCCTCGATCTCGGCGCGGAGGGCCGCCTCCACGCGCTCCCGCTCGCGAGGGGACGCGGCGGCGGCCTTGAGCTCGGCGGGGAGGTCGCCAAAGTCGAGGGCGGCGAGGGCGGCCAGCGCGGCGGCCGCTGCCGCCGCGTCCTCCAGGCCGCCCGCGCCCAGGTCGTCGGCGTCCGCGCCGCCACCACCCTCCGCCCCCTCCTCCTCGCCGTCCACCTCCATACTGTCGCCGCGGCCCCGGCGGCCCCGGCGGCGGGCGGCTGGGTCCAGGCGGGGCAGGACCACGCCCTCCATGTCCGCGGTCTCCAGCACGTCGGCCGCCCGCCCGGCCGCCGCCTCCACGTCGGCCGCGCGCGCCGCGCCCGCAGCCTTGAGGGCGGCCGCCTTGGCCGTGGCCGCGCCCGCGGCCTTGCGCTTTTCCCGGGCGGCCGCCTCCGCGCCCTCCGCCTGGGCTTTCAGGTCCGCCACTTTCGCGGCCTCGCCCGCCAGCTCGCCCTCGGCGGCCTGCATGGACGCCGCCGCCGCGGCCGCCACCTGTTCGCACTCCGCCCGGCGCGCGCGCGCGGACGCGAGCTCCTCCCCGACCTCCGTGGCCGGGCCCACCAGGTCCCGCCGCCGCTCGTACGACAGCTGGTGCCCGACCTTGGAGGCCTGCGACGCCAGGGCCATGCGGCGCTTGGCCCGCTCCGCCGCCGCCGCGG
>Ga0315283_10001754_pt1 | contig 17698 bp, 20 predicted proteins | sample YL17G09_0_MG_FD_204541 | JGI IMG/M metagenome (GOLD analysis project Ga0315283, IMG submission 204541) | Sediment microbial communities from Yellowstone Lake, YNP, Wyoming, USA - YL17G09_0 | ecosystem: Environmental > Aquatic > Freshwater > Lake > Sediment | place: USA: Wyoming | collected... | reverse complement strand
AGCGCGGCGGCCCGGGGCTGCCTGCGGCGGTCTCGCTCACAGGAACTCGTACAGCGGGAAGCGCTCGAGGAGGTCGAGCACCTCGCGGTGGATCTCGGCCAGGGCGGCGGCGTTGCTGCGCGCCGCCAGCGCCCGCAGCATGAGCTCGCCGGTCTGCCGCATCTCGGGTTCCATGAACCCGCGGGTCGTGACCGCCGGCGAGCCGACGCGCAGACCGCTGGCGACGTTGAACGAACCTTCCTCGAACGGCACGACGTTGCGGTTGGCGGTAATGCCGACGCTCTCGAGGAGATCTTGGCACTGCAGGCCGTTGAGGCCGGTGCTGCGCAGGTCGAGCAACGCCAGGTGCACGTCGGTGCCCCCCGACACCAGGCGCACACCGCCGTCGGCGAGCGTCTCGGCAAGGACGGCGCAATTGGCGACGACCTGACGCTGCAGGCGGCGGAACTGCTCGCTCTGGGCGATCTTGAGGCAGGCCGCCTTGGCGGCGATCACGTGCATCAGCGGTCCGCCCTGCATGCCCGGGAACACCGCCCGGTCGATCGCCCTGGCGTACTCCTGGCGACACATGATGAGACCGGCGCGCGGGCCCGTGAGGGTCTTGTGCGTCGTGCTCGTGACGACGTCGCAGTAGGGCACCGGGTTGGAGTGGACCCCGGCCGCGATGAGGCCGGCGATGTGAGCGATATCGGCGAGCAGCAGTGCGCCGCACTCGTCGGCGATCGCGCGGAACGCGGCCCAGTCGACAGTCCGGGGGTACGAACTGTAGCCACAGATGATGAGCTTGGGGTGACGCGCGAGCGCAAGCTCTCTGACTTCGTCGTAGTCGATGGTCTCGGTGTCGCGACGGACGTGGTACTGGACCACGTCGTAGGTGCGCCCGGAGTAGTTGATGTCGAGACCGTGCGTGAGGTGACCGCCGTGCGCCAGCTCCATGGCCAGGAGCGTGTCGCCCGGGTCGAGGAGGGCGAACAGGGCGGCCAGGTTGGCCGAGGAGCCCGAGTGGGGCTGGACGTTGACGTGCTCGGCCCCGAACACGGCCTTGCAGCGGTCGATGGCCAGCTGCTCGACGCGGTCGACGATCTCGCAGCCCCCGTAGAACCGCGCCCCGGGGAGGCCCTCCGCGTACTTGTTGGTCAGCACCGAGCCCGTGGCCTCCAGGACCGCGCGGCTGGCGAAGTTCTCGCTGGCGATGAGCTCGAGCGTCTCCTGCTGGCGGATGAGCTCGCTGCGCAGCAGTTCGTTGAGCTCGGGGTCGAGGTGATAGAGCGGCTCGCGGCGCCACTCCCGACCGACTGGGCTCACGAGGGTTCGCCCTTCTCGTCGATGAGGTCGACGCGCCTGCTGTGGCGGCCGCCCTCGAACGGGGTCGCCAGCCAGATCTCGGTGATAGCCCACGCTTCGTCTTCGCTCAGAAGGCGGCCGCCGAGGCACAGCACGTTGGCGTCGTTGTGCCGGCGCGCCATCTCGGCGAGATAGGGCGTGAGGCAGTCCGCGGCGCGCACTCCGCGGTGCCGGTTGGCGGCCATGCAGACGCCGAGGCCGGTGCCGCACGCGAGCAGGCCGCGATCGACCGCGCCGCTCGCCACCATGGCGGCGACCCTGTGCGCGAAGGTGGGGTAGTCTACGGATGTCTCGGCCGAATCGGTGCCGACATCGACGACCTCGTGGCCCTGCGAACGCAGACCACGCACCACGGCCTCCTTGATGGCGTACCCGCCGTGGTCGGCGCCTGCAGCGATCTTCACGGTAGTCTCCCTTTCGTTCGGTGCTTGCTGCGGTCGCGGCCGGGGCCGCCGTCGCAGCGCCGTGGCCCCCCTTCAGACTCCCGATTCTATCAGTCCTCGAGGGCCAGCTCCCCGCGCAAAACGGGCTGCACGGAGCCGCCCACCAGCACATCTTCGCTGCGGTCGGAGGCCGCGACCATCCCCAGCCGCACGAGCTCGCAGGCGGTGCCGACGCTGGCGTACCCGGCGAAGGGCAGCTCGAGCGCCGGCGCGAAGATGCGCACGCGGGCATCCCCGTCGCTCTCCGGCTCCATCACGAAGGTGGTCTCGGAGAGGTTCATCTCGCCGGCGATGGCCTGCATCTGCGCGGCCGTGAGGCCGGCGGCCGCGCTCAAGATGGCCGGCGGGTTGTCGGCAAACGGTCGGTCGGTGAACACGTCCACTTGGTAGAACGGTAGCGTCCTCATGGTGTCGGCGGCTCCTCCCGCGTGCCGGCCAGCCTTGCGGCGACCTCGGCTTCCCCCCAGGCGCCGGCGCGCAAAAGCCGCCAGCGGCCGGTCTCGGCGTACCGGCTCAAGTCCACGACGGCCGACGCCAGGCCGCTCACCGGACCGCCGTCCAGGGCCAGGTCACAGCTCGCCAGAAGCGACGCGTCGACCTCGCCCAGAGAGGCAGGCGGCGGCGCGCCGCCCGGGTTGGCGCTGGAAGCGACCAGGGGCCGCACCAGGCCCGCGAGGACGCGCGCGGCCGGCGGCCACGCCGGCACGCGCACCCCGAGCGTGGCAACGGCCGGCCGGCCGAAGGCCTCGCCGGCCTCCCCCGGCAGCGGGAAGGCCCAGCCGGCCGGATACGGCAGCAGCAGCGTCACGGGCCCGGGGAGCAGGCGCCGGCAGGCAGTGCGCAGCTCCGGCGCCGACTCCACCTCGGCCTCGAGAGCCTCGACGGTCGCGAAGACGGCCTGCAGCGGCTTGCCGGGATCGCGGCCCTTGGCCGCCACCAGCGCGCCGGCGACCGCAGGCGTGAGCGCTCCGCCGACGCCGTAGACCGTGTCGGTCGGGAAGCAGACGAGGCGCGCGGCACCGATGCGGTCCTCCAGGGCGGCTGCATCGTCCGCGCCGAGCGCGGCGAGATCGATCGAGACGGGGCGGGCCACGGCGTTGCCGGCCGTCACCTGGCGGCCGGCGGCGTCTCGGCCACGACGCGCACCGGGATCCCCTGCGCCGCGAGATACTCCTTGGTCTCGGCGATGGAGTACGTGCCGAAGTGGAAGATGCTGGCGGCGAGCACCGCGTCTGCCTCGCCGGTCGTGAGGCCATCGGCGAGGTGCTCGAGGGTCCCTACTCCACCCGAGGCGATGACCGGGATGTCGACGGCGCGGGCCACGGCGCGCGTGAGCTCGAGGTCGTAGCCGTCGCGCGTGCCGTCACGGTCCATGCTGGTGAGCATGAACTCCCCGGCGCCGAGCTCGGCGGCGCGCACCGCCCACGCCAGGGCGTCGCTGCCCGTGGGGGTGCGGCCGCCGTGCACGTAGACCTCCCAGGCCGGCGGCCGGCCCTCCTCCCCGCTCCCCGCCACGCGCTTGGCGTCGATGGCCACGACGATGCACTGCGCCCCGAAACGCTCGGCGCAGCGCCGCACCAGCTCGGGGTCCTGGACTGCCGCGGTGTTCATGGTGACCTTGTCGGCGCCGGCGGCGAGGATCATGCGCACGTCTTCCACGCTGCCCAGCCCGCCGCCGATGGTGAACGGGATGAACACCTCTTCCGCGCAGCGCGCCGCGAGCTCCCAGATGATCTCGCGGCGCTCGTGCGACGCCGTGATGTCGAGGAAGACGAGCTCGTCAGCCCCTTCGGCGTCGTACCGCGACGCGAGCTCGACCGGATCGCCGGCGTCGCGGAGCTCGACGAAGTTCACGCCTTTGACCACGCGCCCGTCGCGCACGTCGAGGCACGGGATGATGCGTTTCATGTGCACCGGCTTCTCCTGCCCCGCGCGCTCAGCCGGCGAACACGGCCAGCGCGTCGGCGAGCGTGAACGCCTTCTCGTAGAGCGCGCGCCCGACGATCACCCCTACGACGCTGGGCACGTCGAGCTTCTTAAGGCGCCGGAGGTCGTCGAGCAGCGCGATGCCGCCCGAGAGCACGAGCTCCAGCGAGGTGACCTCGGCGAGGTCGCGCAAGCCGATGAGGTTCGGCCCGCCGAGCATGCCGTCGTGGGCCGTGTCGGTGTACACCACGCGCTTGACGCCGTGTTCAGCGAGGATCTTGGAGAAGTGGATGGCGCTCATCTGCGAGCGCTGCTGCCAGCCATGCGTGGCCACCATGCCGTCGGTGCAGTCGAGGCCCACGACGAGGCGCTCGCCGAGCCACTTCACGGAGTCGTCAAGCAGATCGAGCGCCGTCACGGCGGCGGTGCCCATGACCACCCAGTGAACGCCGATACCCGCGACGAGGGCGAGGTTCTTGGCGCTGCGGATGCCGCCGCCGTATTGCACGGGGATGTCGAGGGACTTGACGATACGTTCCAGGATGTCGAAGTTCGTGAACTCGCCGGTGCGCGCAGCATCCAGGTCGACGACGTGGAGGGCCTCCGCGCCCTGGTCCTGCCAGAGCCGCGCCAGCGCGACCGGGTCGTCGCCGAACACGGTGGCGTCGTCGAAGTCGCCGCGCCGCAGGCGGACGGCCTTGCCGCCCTGGATGTCGACGGCCGGGAAGACGATCATGAGGCGCGTACCTCCTTCTTGGCGCGCTCCACGAAGTTGGCCAGAAGACTCAGGCCCACGACGGAGCTCTTCTCGGGGTGGAACTGCACCGCCCATACCATATCGCGGGCGACGGCGGCTACCACCTTCCCGCCGTAGTCGGTGCTGGCGGCGACGATCGCCGGGTCGGCGGGCAGGGCGGCGTACGAGTGCACGAAGTAGACGGCGGCCGGGGCGGGCAACCCACGGGCCATGCCCGCCCCCGCCGGCGCCCACTCGAGCTCGTTCCAGCCGATGTGCGGCACCTTGAGCCCGGTCTGCAGGCGCTCGACGGTGCCGGCGAAGACGCCGAGCCCGGGCCACCGGCCGCCCTCTCCGCTGCTCTCGAACAGGAGCTGGAGGCCGAGACACACGCCCAGGAACGGCGTGCCGGCGGCGATGCGCTCGAGCACGGCGGCCCCGAGGCCGCTCTGCTCGAGCCGCGCCGCCGCGTCGCGGAAGGCGCCGACCCCGGGGAGCACCACCGCGGCGGCGGCGCGCACCGCGGCGGCGCTCTCGGTGACGCGCACGTCGGCGCCGCTGCGCTCGAGCGCCTTGGCCACGCTGGCCAGATTGCCCATGCCGTAGTCGACCACGGCGATGTGCGGCTTCGCCACGGGCCGCAGCGCCGTCAGAGCGTGCCCTTGGTGGACGGCACCGCGTCGCCCCGCCCGTGGCGCTCACACGCCTGGGCAAGCGCCCGAGCCACCCCTTTGAACACGGCCTCCACGATGTGATGGGCGTCGCTGCCCGCGAGCAGGCGGACGTGCAGCGTCATGCCGGCCTGCGTGGACAGCGAGCGCAAGAAGTGGGCCGTCAGATCGCCGTCGAACTCGCCGATGCGCACGCCCGCCAGCAGCTGGAGATCGTGGACGAAGTAGGGACGCCCGGAGAGATCGAGCACCACCATGGCCAGCGCCTCGTCCATGGGCAGCAGAAAGGAGCCGTAGCGGCGGATGCCGCGCTTGTCGCCGAGCGCCTCCTTGAGCGCTTGGCCGAGGGCGAGCCCGATGTCCTCGACAGTGTGGTGGCCGTCGACGTCGAGGTCGCCGTGCGCGGCAACCACCAGGTCGAAGCCGCCGTGATGGGCGAAGAGCTCGAGCATGTGGTCCAGAAAGCCGATGCCGGTGCTCACCTCGGCGGCGCCCGCGCCGTCGAGCTTGAGCGTCACGGCGATGTCGGTCTCGCTGGTGACGCGATGTACCTCTGCGCGGCGGGTCTTCATGCTGGGCTCCTTACTGGGCGGGAGTCGGGCCGGGCGGCGGCCCGAGTTCTACCACAGGCGCCCGCCTTTGAGAATCGGCCGCCGGGGCACTCATATCTCCTCCACCGAGGCCCGCAGGCGTTCGAGGAGCTCGGCCAGGCGCCCGCCGCCGAGGGCGCGGGCGGCGCGCCCCGCGACGAGACGGGCGCTGCAGGCGGCGATGTCCTCGCGCACGCGAAGTCCGACGGCGGCGCCGGCGCCGGTGCTCCCGTCGTCCAGAGTAAGCCGGCTGCGCAGCTCGACGACGCCGTCGGCGATACCGAGGCCGGGCGCCAGGAGAGCCGCGTCGAAGGCGACCAGATCGACCTGCCGCCCGGTAGCAGCGAAGTGGCGCCGCGTCACCTGTGGGTAGCGCGTGGCGACGCGCGTACGGGCGCGGCGCAGGACTCCGACGGCCGGCTCCGGCGTCGCGTACACGAGGACGTCCCGGCACACCCGCAGATCGAGGAGCTCGTGCAGCTGCGGCGCGAGCTCGAGAAGCAGGTCCTTGCCGGCGACCCCCGCATCGAGCGCTCCGCGGGCGCAGGCCTCGAGCACGTCGGCGCCCGGCGCCAGCAGCCACGTCGCGTCATCGGCGTCCAGCAGCGCCGGGCCGGGCACGCCGCGCAGAGCTCCCGCCTGCAGGCCGGCCCGTTCGAGGAGGTCGAGAACCTGCGAGGGCGGCGGCCCGCCGTCGCAGGCGAGGCCGAGCTTCACGCGATCCCCAGGGCACGCAGGACGTCGCGCCAGCTGCCGCTGACCGTCTCGCCGTCGGCCGGCTCGAAGACGTACGAGCCGCCGCTGCGGTGCAGGCGCGGGCGCGGCGGCGCCGGCGCGTCATCGGGAAGCGCGGCGACCGCCCAGCCGGCGCGGCGCAGCTCCATGGCCCGCGCCGGCTCGTCGAGCCCGCCGGCGAAGGCGATGCAGGCCGGAGCGGCGGAAGGCACGGCGCCGGCCTCCTCGAGCGCCTCGTGCAGCCGGTCCAGGGCGACGGCGAAGCCCACCCCGGGGATGCCCCACCCGAAGCGCTCCAGCAGCCCGTCGTAGCGCCCCCCGGAGGCGATGGGCAGGCCGACGCCCGCGGCGTAGGCCTCGAAGATGACACCGCTGTAGTACGTGAGGTCCTGGTAGAGGCCGAAATCGAGGCTGAGCGCATCCTCGAAGCCGGCGTCCTCGACGAGGTCCCTGACCTCCACGAGGCGCCGGATGGCGTCGTCCATGGCGTCGCTGCTGGCCATCTTGCGCACCTGGCTGAGCCCGTCGCGGGTACCGCTGAGCTCCAGAGTGCGCCACAGCACCTTGAGCGCATCTTGGTCCACGCCGGCGTTGCCGGCGATGCTCTCGAGCAGCGGGTAGTCGCGATCGGCCAGCGCCTCCAGGAACTTCTCGCGGTCGTCGTCGAGGCCCAGCGAGTCGACCAGCGCCGTGTAGAAGGCCACCGTCCCCAGCGCCACCCGGAAGTCGCGGAGTCCGAGCGCGGCGAGGCAGTCGCAGAGCAGGATCACGCTCTCGGCGTCGGCCGCCGCCGTATGCAAGCCCAGCAGCTCGGCGCCGGCCTGCACGAACTCCCCGTCCTGGCTGCGCTGCGGCGCCCAGGGACGGATGGAAGGCGCCACGTAGAAGAAGCGCAGGGGGAGCGGCCTGTCGTGGAAGCGGGCGGCCGCCAGCCGCGCCACGGGCACCGTCATGTCGGTGCGCGCCATGAGCTCGTGACCCTGCTGATCGCGCAGCCTGTACCCGGCCTCCAGCGTGTCGTCCTCCACCGCCTCGAGGGTCTCGGCGTACTCGAGCCACGGGGTGCGCACCTCGCCGTAGCCGTAGGCCTCGAAGCGGCGGCAGAGCGCGGTCTCGATGGCCCGCAGCTGGCCCGACTCGGGGGGGAGCACGTCACGCATACCCTCGGGGATCATGGCTACCTCTCTCCCGGATCCGCGCAGCCGGCCTCAGCCGACTCCGACACAGCTCTCGCCGAGCAGAGCCTTGAGCTCCGCGTACAAGCCCGCCACGGGCTCGACCCGCAGGCCGTCGCCCACGCGCAGCTTCGCGCGCTCGTCGCCGCGCACCATCTGCAGCACCACCGGCACCTGGCCGGGGAAGTCGCCGAGGATGCGCTTGAGATCGTCGAGCACGCTGGGCCGCACCCTGCGGGCGTCGATGGTGACCGTGAGCGGGCGGTACTCGCTCACGCCGCTGAACGGGAGGACCTCGATGGCGATCAGCGTGGTCTCGCCCTCGGACTTGCGCTCCACGCGCCCCTTCACCTTGACGATGCCGTCTTCGACGAGCAGGTCCCGGTACTGCTCGTAGGTCGCCGGCCAGGCGCGACACTCGACGCCGCCGTCGATGTCCTCGAGGCGGAACGCCAGCCACACGCCGCCGTTCTTGCTGACCTTCTTCTGCGCATTGGCGACGATGCCACCCGTCCACAGCATGCCGCCGTCGACGGCGTCGTCGAGCGCGCCCACCGGCACCTCGATCTCGTCGCGCAGCTGTTCGCGCAGATCCCTCAGCGGGTGCGAGGAGACGTACAGGCCCAGGGCCTCCTTCTCCTGCCTGAGCAGCGTGGCCTGGTCGAACTCGCGCTGCGGCACCCGCGGCCCGTGCGCGCCCGCGTGCGGTCCGCCGGCCACGTCGAACAGGCCGCCCTGGCCCTGAGCCGCGTCCTTGCGGCGGCGCTCGCCGTCGGCCATCGCCGCCGGCAACGTCTCGAGCATGCCGCGCCGCGGGTCGCCGCTGCCGTCGAAGGCGCCGCTGTGGATCAGCGCTTCGAGGACACGCTTGTTGGCCATCTGCCCATCAACGCGGGCGCAGAAGTCGTAGATGGAGGTGAAGGGGCCGGAGGCGCGCGCCGCGACGATCGCCTCGATGGCGCCGCGCCCCACGCCCTTGACGGCGTTGAGCCCGAAGCGGATCTTGCCCTCGACGACGGTGAAGCCCACGTCGCTCTCGTTGACGTCCGGCGGCAGCACCTCGATGCCGAGCTCGTGGCACTGGTTCACGTAGAACGGCACTTTGTCTTTGGTGCTCATGACGCTGCTGATGAGGGCCGCCATGTACTCCACGGGATAGTTGGCCTTCAGCCAGGCCGTCCGGTAGCTGATCAGCGCGTAGCAGGCGGCGTGGCTCTTGTTGAACGAGTAGTCGCCGGTGGCCTCGAAGTTGGCCCAGAGCTTGTGGGCCACGGCCGACGGCACGCCGCTGGCGCCGAGGCCCACCATGAGGGGCTCCTTGAGGCTGGCCATCAGCTGCCGGTCCTTCTTGCTGATGGCCTTGCGCAGGTCGTCGGCCTGCGCCGGCGTGAACCCGCCCACGCGCCGGGCGATGGCCATGTACTGCTCCTGGTAGATCGTCACGCCGTGCGTGGGCTCCAGAATGGGGCGCAAGGCCTCGTGGTCGTAGACGACCGAGGCCGGGTCCTTCTTGTTGCGCGCGTAGGCAGGGATATACTGCATCGGCCCGGGCCGGTACAGCGCGACGATGGCGATGAGGTCCTCGAACTGCGTGGGACGTACGTCGCGCAGTGCCTCGCGCATGCCCGGGCTCTCGAACTGGAACACGCCCGTGGAGTCGCCGCGCGCCAGCATCTTGTACGTCTTCTGGTCGTCGAGCGGCAGCCGGTCGATCTCGATGCAGACGCCATCGGTGCGTTCGATGATGTCGAGCGCGTCCTCGATCACGTCCAGGTTGCGCAGCCCGAGGAAGTCCATCTTGAGGAGGCCGAGCTTGGCGACGTCGTTCATGTCGAACTGGGTGACGAGCTCGGCGTCGCCCTTCTTCTGCAGCGGCAGATACTCGGTGAGCGGCTTGTCGCTGATCACCACCGCGGCGGCGTGGATGGAGTCGTTGCGGATGAGGCCTTCGAGGCTCATCGCCAGGTCGACGACCTCCTTGACCTCCGGGTCGGCGTCGTAGGCCTGCTTGAGCTCGCCGCCGGGCAGCAGCGCCTGGCCGAAGGTCGCCGGCGGCGCCTGCTCGGGGATCATCTTGGCGATCTTGTCGCCGACGGCGTAGGGCTTGCCCATCACCCGAGCGGCATCGCGCACGGCCGCCCGCGCCGCCATGGTGCCGAAGGTGATGATCTGTGCGACGTGGTCGCGGCCGTACTTGTCGGCGACGTAGTCGATGACCCTCCCGCGGCCGGCCACACTGAAATCCATGTCGATGTCGGGCATGCTCTTGCGCCCCGGGTTGAGGAAGCGCTCGAAGAGCAGGTCGTACTTGAGGGGGTCGATGTCGGTGATCCCGAGGGTGTAGCTCACGATGGACCCGGCGGCCGAGCCGCGGCCTGGGCCGACGCCGATGCCGTTGTCCTTGGCGAACTTGACGTAGTCCCAGACGATGAGGAAGTAGGCGTCGAAGCCCATGTCGCCGATGACGCCGAGCTCGAACTCGAGGCGCTCGCGCGCCTCGGCGGACGGCTCGGCGCCGTAGCGGCGCACGATGCCTTTCTCACAGAGCTCGCGCAGATAGGGGCCCTCGGCCTTGCCCTCAGGCACCGGATACGAGGGCAACAGGTAGGTGCCGAAGTCGAGGCTCACATCGCAGCGCGCGGCGATCTCGACGGTGGCTTCGCAGGCGCCCGGATAGTCCTTGAAGCGCTCGTACATCTCGTCGGCGGTCTTGAGGTAGAACTCGTCGCTGCTGTAGCGCATGCGGTCCTCGTCGCCGAGGTTGCTCTGCGTCTGGATGCAGAGGAGCGCGTCGTGGGCGTAGGAGTCTTCGTGGCACAGGTAGTGCACGTCGTTGGTGGCCACGGTGCGCAGGCCGGCCTTTGCGGCGAGCCGCGCGAGCTTGGGGAGCAGCTCGCGCTGCTCGGGCAGGCCGGCGTCCTGCAGCTCGACGTAGACGTTCTCGGCGCCAAGCAGCGCGGCCAGGCGCCGCACGTCGGCCAGAGCGGCTTCGTCGTTACCATCCTTGAGGAGCATGGCGGCGCGCCCGCTCATGCAGCCGGTGAGCGCGATGAGCCCCTCGTGGTGCTCGGCCAGAAGCTCCCAGTCGGCGCGCGGCTTGTAGTAGTAGCCCTCGAGGTAGGCGCGCGTGCTCAGCTTGACGAGGTTCTTGTAGCCGGTCTGATCGCGGGCCAGCAGGGTGAGGTGCGCGTTCTTCTCTTTGGTGCCGGCGCGCGAGCTGCGGTCGGTGGCCACGTAGAGCTCGAGGCCGATGATGGGCTTGATGCCCTCGTCTTTGGCGGCGCGGTAGAACTTGACGACGCCGCCCAGCGTGCCGTGGTCGGTGAGCGCCACGGCCGACATGCCCAGCTCCTTGGCCCTTTGGACGAGGCTCTTCACGCGGCAGGCGCCGTCGAGCAGCGAGTATTCGCTGTGCACGTGAAGATGGACGAAATCGGCGGCCATTGAGGCTTTCGATTCTAGCACCTGCGCCCGCCGCCGGGCTGGCGTTCGCCCACAAGATTCTGAGAGACCTTCCCCATGGCCAAGAAGAGCGACAAGAGAGGGTCGGGCAGGGGATCGCGCGGCGGCGCGAAACGCGGCGGCGCGCGCTCAGCCGCGGACCGCTTGCAGGACCCCCTTGGGGTCGACGGTCTGGTCCGCGCCGCGCTGAGCGGCGCTCGAGAGCTGCTTTCGATCGACGACCCGCTCGAAGCCGAAGACTGGGCCAGCGGCGTGCTCGGCGCGTTCTACAAGCTCCCCGTCCCCTTCGACGTGCGCGAGCGGCTCGAGCGCTCTCTGGGGCCGGCGCTCGTGCAGGGAGCCGAGAGCAAGCGCAACGCGACCGGCCTGGCCGTGCTGTATGCCCTGGCCGGAGTGACCGGCGACGAGCTCGGCGCCCGCGAGGCCGCGGCGCGGATGGCGGCTCGAGGCGTGCCGCGGCCCCGCTGGGCGGACGTCATCGGTACGCCCGACTATGTCGGCGGCTACAGCGTCAGCGATCCCTTCGGCGACCAGATCGGCTACTACCTCATCTTCCGCTACGCGGATCGCAAGCCGCACATGGTGATGGCCCTCTACGACGAGAACCTCGGCGGCATCATCAAGGACGCCTTCGTCGCTGAGCTGCGAGAGGACGTCGACCCGCGCACCGTGCTGGGCACCGATCCCGACGTCACGGTGCAGGACGCCGATCCGGCCGAGGCGGCGGCGCGCATCGGCCGCGCCGTCGCCACCGGCGACTTGTTTGTCGACAACGACTGGGCGCCTGACTTCAAAGAGACGCGCGCCCTCCTGCTCGCTCGCCTGCGTCTGCTCCCCGCCGTCGAGCTCCCGGTTCCGCCGGAGCCGCCCGACGACGAGGCCAGGGAGGCGCTGACCCAGGAGTTCCTCACCGCGGCCCTCGCCCCTCAGCGCGAGGAGACGCTCCGCATCGTCGATCACTGCATGATCGCCCGCTGCGACTTCGGCGACGGCGACCCGCTGCGCTGGAGTCCGACCGTAGTCGAGCTCTTCATGCTCGACTACCTGCCGCGTAAGGTCAGCCTGAGCCCCGCGGAGATCGAAGCACTTCCGGAGGTGCTCACCGCGTGGGTGCGTTTCGCCCTCACCAGGCGCGGCCTCGACGAGCGTTTCATCGTCGAGACCGAGGAAGCCGTGCAGGACTTAACGGAGGAGTTCAGAGAGGCCGTGAACGACAGCGACAGCTTCGGCCCGGCCAAAGCGATCATGCGTGCCCTCCAGGCGGACGGCGTCGACGTGACGGATCAGCAGGCCGTCGACGCCTGGCTCGCCGACTTCAACGCACGCCCCGAGGAAGAGCGCCAGCGGTTCTTCGGGGGCTTGGACGAGCTCTGACGGCGATCCGGGCGCTCACTTCACTTCCCCGTCCGAGAAGAGCGCACGGAACGACTCTTCGGCCCGGCGCCTGCCCTCGTCGCTGAACACGACCGACCGCGCCTTCGACCGCGGCTCTGAGATCAGCCCTCGTGCGTGCAAGCGGTCGAGAGCGTCCCAATCCAGGCTCTTCCAGGCGCGCGTGATGTCATGGTCCGCGAACGAGGTGAGGTGGAGCATGGCGAGCACCACGTCGTCCACCTTGTCCCTGTCGAACGTGCCGCTGTCGAACTGCATGCGATTCCTCCCTTCTCGCACTCGCAAGGGCCGGCGACCGCCCGCGACCGCCTGACTTCGCTGGCTCCATTGTCGGCTTGACCGTGTAGCGCTGCCCCGTTTCGGGGTCGACGGCATCGCGCAACTCGACCAGTACGATCCGGCCCTGCCTGGACCCCGCCACCGGCGCCTGGAACAGGCGGAACGAGCCGTCGGGGATCCTAGGCTCCATCGAGTGCCCCACCACCTTTGCGACGAACATCCCGGGGCGCAGCGAGCGGCCAACATCCGGCTCGACCCTGGTAGTGCCGGACGATGTAGCCCTCAGTGATCACGAGGCGCCGATCTCGAGGCCCGTGGAGTCGATGACGTCGAAGACGCCGGAGTGACGTCCGGCCCGATCACGCGGACCCAAGTAGTAGGGCCCGGTGCCGGGGGGCGCGTCCTCAAAGAGCCTCGCCGCCAAGTCGGCCTGACCGCCGATATCGAGCACGTAGGCCGCGCGCGCCCAAGCAGCTCGCGAGCGCCCTTCAAGCTCGGCGCGGAGCAGATCTCCGTCAACAGCTTCGGCCGCCGAACGAAGCCACTCACCGGTGTTGGGCCAATCGCGATAGAGCGACGGTCGTGCCGCCATGAATGCGATGAGCGTGGTCGGGCTCCACACGGGGAGGCTCTCGCGTTCCACCAGCGGCGCACGCGGCACCCAGCGCACGACCCGGTACGCGCGGAGCGCCGGCGGCACGGTCAGACCAGCCGGCGCGCTCACCACTTCGCGGGCAGGCCGACGGCTGGCGTAGCCCAGCAGGTACGTCGCGGACTCGGCCGCCACTGCGAACGGCGCATCCGGGCGGCGCGTCAAGGTCGCACGCAGCTCAATGAGAGGATCACCGGCGCCATATGCTCCCGCACGCGCGGCAGGCGCGAACTCCCACACCCCGCGCGTCTTGAGGTCGAGGAGCCAGCCACGCTCGCGCAAGCGCTGCAGCACCACGTTCGTCGGCCAGTGGATGCCGGCCTCGCGAGCCCATCCTTCAAGGCTCTCGCGGCTGACAACACGCGGCTGCTCAAGCTCGAGGAACTCGAGCAGGCGGCTGAGCGAGGGAGTCGATGAGCGCGCTGTCATCATCAGTTACTATCCTTGCTGATTCCGATATAATAGTAATCATAAGTGACAGCGTCTCGTCAATGCCGCTTTCTCCGCAGCACTCGAGGACTTCGCGATACGATTGCCGCAGGCGACCCGAAGGAGCTCGCATGGAGACCATCGTCACCCTGAAGATCACGCTGATCCGCGCCAAGCCGCCCGTCTGGCGGCGCCTCGAGGTGCCGGCCTTGTACAACCTCGGTGAGCTGCACAGCACGCTGAACGCTGCTATGGGCTGGCTCGACTCCCACCTGCACATGTTCGACGTCGACGGGCGCGAGTACAGCATCTCCGACGATGACATCTGGATCGACGCCGATGCGCCGCTGCCCGAAGAGAGCGTCACCCTCGCCGACCTGGTGCGCGCCGGCGTCAAGCGCTTCGGGTACTGGTACGACTTCGGCGACAGCTGGCATCATGACGTCTCCATCGAGAAGACCGGGCCGGCAGAGAGGGGCGTCTTCTACCCGCGCTGCGTCGCCGGCCGCCGCGCCTGCCCTCCCGAGGACTGCGGCGGCCTGTGGGGCTTCGCCGAGTTCCAGGAGGTGATGGCCGACCCACGGCACCCTGAGCACGACGAGCTCAAGGAGTGGTACGGCCGCGACTTCGATCCGAAGGCGTCCAGTGCCGAGGACGTCTCGAAGCTCCTCCGGCAGATGGCCGGTGGCGTTCGATGACGCAGCAGGACGCGCAGCGTCGCACATTCACGCTCCTGCAGGGCCAGTATCTTGCGTTCATCCGCGCCTACACGCTGATTCACCGGGAGCCGCCCGCCGAAGCGGACATGCAGCGGTTCTTTCGGGTGACGGCGCCGTCCGTGCATCGCATGGTGCTCACTCTCGCGGAACGAGGCTTGATCGAGCGGACACCAGGCCGGGCGCGATCACTGCGCGTCCTCGTGCCGCCCAAGGAGCTGCCCTCGCTGGAGGACCCGGCTGCGCATGAGGACGCGTGAGGAACCGCAGAACGCCCGCATCCACCGGGCAGCCGCTTCGCGGCTGCCGGTGATACGCATGGCGTTGGCGGACAGAGACAGAGAGCGCGGAGGCGAAGGTGGATCCTGAGTCGATCGCGCTGGCAAGAGCCATCGGGGAGCAGGTGCTCCGCGACGAGCACCGCTGCTTCGTGGACGAAGAGACAGATGACTCCGAGCACGTTCCTCGCATCGCGAGGATCGCCGAGTCGGTCCGTTGCGCCCTGGAGCAGGAGGGCTGCGACACTGCGGACGCGGACCTCGTCAAGCGGGATCTGCTCGAGCTCCCAGAGCAGCTGCTCCTCGACCGGCAGCTGGTCGTCCTTGTACTCCACGTGGACGAGGTGCAGGCGGCCGCTGTCCCCGTCGAACGGCTCGACCCCGGCGACGACGCCGCGGCGACCTGGTCACGACCACATGCGAGCCGCCCACGCAGGGCTGCGAGCCAGAACACGTGGGCGACCCGGAGACTTGCGCCGACACCGATCACGATCGTGCCGCCGAGGAGCTGCTCAACCTGATCAACGTCCACTCGCCACGCCGCACACTGTCACGCTGCGGACCCACATCTGCCGCAGACCATGCCTGGGGGCGCCTGCTACCATCTGAGCCGCGCATCTCAGGCCGCTGCATCTCCCACGCTCACCGCATTGCGTCCTGCCGCCTCCGTGCCTACAATGTGAGCACAAGGAGGTAGGCTCATGCGCACACGCATCGTCAAGATCGGCAACTCCCAGGGGGTCCGCATCCCCAAGGCGCTGCTCGAAGAGTCAGGCTTGCAGGGCGAGGTCGACATGAGCGTGCGCGACGGCGTGCTGCTCATCACCGCGCTGGGGCAGCCGCGGCAGGGGTGGTCCGAGGCCTTTCGCCACATGGCCCAGCAGGGCGACGACGAGCTGCTCGACGGCGGCATCGCGACCAGTGATTCCTTCGACGCGGAGGCGTGGGAGTGGGAGTAAGCCGCTTCGAGGTGTTCCTCGTGAACCTCGACCCCACCGTGGGCAGCGAGATCCGCAAGTCCCGCCCCTGCGTCGTCGTCTCCCCCGATGAGATGAACCTCTACGTCCGTACGGTCGTGGTGGCGCCCCTGACGACTGCCGGCCGCCCGTACCCTTCGCGCGTGCCCGTGCGCTTCGCCGGCAAGGACGGCCAGGTCGTCGTCGACCAGCTGCGCACGGTCGACAAGATTCGCCTTGCCCGGCGGCTGGGCGCGCTGAAAGCGCGGGAGGCCGCTGCGGTCCTTGAGGTCCTGCGGGAGTTCTTCGCGCCCTGAGCGGCCGGCGCGCCCGGGCCCGGCAGAATCCGCAGCTTACGCGTCTGCAGCGAGACCGGGTCGGCCGGCGGCCCGGAAGACCGCTTGGCCGCGCGCGCCACATGCTAGGCTCCGCCGCGCAGTGAGTGACGGTCTCGGACAAGCGAGCGAGGCGCGGCAGCCTGTGGCAGTCGGTATGAGCGCGCCGGCCGCCGGCCGGCGCTCGTTCGGCCCGCTGCTCACGACCGACGGCCGCCTCCGCTTCCTCGACATCGCGCGCGGCCTGGCCATCGTCTTCATGGTCTTTCAGCACGTCCAGCTGCTGTTCGCCGTGGGCTCCGGGGAGGACTCGCTGCTCGGCGCGACCTTCCTGCTCCTCGGCACCGCCCCAGCCGCCCCGGTGTTCATGGTCGCGATGGGGTTCCTGTTCGGGAGCTCCACGCGCACCGGCGTGCGCAGCGGCCTGGTGCGCGGCCTGCAGCTCTTCGCGCTCGGCTACGCGCTCAACCTCCTGCGCTTCGTCCTGCCGCTGCTGCTGCGCGGCGACCCGCAGGCCATCGAAGTCTTCGGCGGCACCTGGTGGGGGGCGTTCTTCGAGATCGACATCCTCCAGCTCGCCGGCCTCTCGCTGATCGCCCTCGGGCCGGTCAAGCGGTACGTGTGCGACCCGCGCCTCGTCCTGGCGCTGGCGGCGACGGTCGCGGTGGTATCGCCGCTGCTGTGGGGCATCGGCGGCGGGCATGTCCTCCTCGACCCGCTGTGGGGGCTCGGTGACTGGGTGTCGTTCCCGCTCTTCCCCTGGCTCGCCTACCCGCTCCTCGGCCTCTCGCTCGCCGGGTTCACCGCCCGTGCGACCTCCGCGCGCCGGCTGATGCGCGCCTGGGCGCTGGCCGGCGCGGCGGCGGCGCTCGCCGGCGCAGTGCTGGTCGTGTTCGCGCCGGGCGGCTCGAGGATCCTCGCCTTCGGCGACTACTACCGCAGCGGCCTGCCGGTGCAGCTGCTGCTGGCGGGCTTCGTGCTGCTCTGGCTGCCGCTGCTGTGGTGGCTGGACCGCCGCCTCGCCTGGCGCGCGGTGCCACGCTACCTCACCTCGCTGAGCCGCAACATCACCGCCGTCTACCTCATCCAGTGGATGCTGATCGGCTGGCTGGCCATCGGCCTCGGCGTGTTCGACCAGCCGTCGTGGCTGGCGGCGCTGCTCGGCGTGCCGATCCTCGTCGCCAGCCACCTGCTGGCGCTCGGCTACGCTCGTCTGGCCGCCGGGTGGCGTGGCCGCGGGCGGTCATCGCCGAATGGCGGATGAGCGGGATTGACCGAACGCCCTTGGACGTACCGGCGGTATACTCATTCCATGTCCTCGACCCCGACACCGCAGCAACTCGACGCCTACCGGCAGACCATGCGGCGCCGTGCAGCAGAAGCCGACATGCGCCGCGCGGACCGTCGCGAAGCGGCTTGGGCGCTGGCGCGTGAGGCGGCGGACCTTCTGCGCTCGGGCTACGGGGCCACGCGCGTGCTCGCCTTCGGTTCACTCGTCGAGGGCACGCATTTCAGCGAGCGCTCAGACATCGACCTCGCCGCCGAGGGGCTCCGCCCCAGCGATCACTTTGCCGCCCTG
>Ga0315283_10001753_pt1 | contig 17704 bp, 26 predicted proteins | sample YL17G09_0_MG_FD_204541 | JGI IMG/M metagenome (GOLD analysis project Ga0315283, IMG submission 204541) | Sediment microbial communities from Yellowstone Lake, YNP, Wyoming, USA - YL17G09_0 | ecosystem: Environmental > Aquatic > Freshwater > Lake > Sediment | place: USA: Wyoming | collected... | reverse complement strand
CCTTAGCCGTCCCGTTTCTATCATAGGTCGCTCTGCGATTGCCCGCCCCCTTGCCATTTTCGCCCGCTTTGCCTTAATCGTTGACTCTGCAAGATGCGGCCATCGCACCCCGCGAACCATTGTATTGTCTGGCCTTCTTCCACGAAACATGCTCATAGTCAAATAATGTATAAATCGTTGTACTTTCTTTAACAGAGGTTTCGGACGCTCTACCTTGTTAAGTAATTTGTTAATCATTTCATTAACTTCTCGCGTTTCGAGATGTATCGACATTCCATCAGACACGGGAATACCTCGCATAGTCAATATTGTCATTCCTGTACGTTCGCATATATCGCAAAGTTCCCTCTACCGAACTCCCGCTATCGCAATCAAAATACCAAGCGTCACAGTATTCATCATCGTATAAACCGCCCTGCCTGATATACCAATCATCCGGATATATCCACACATTGTTCGTCGCGCTTATCACCTGCGCCGTAAACGGTATTACCCGCGGCCACATACCCCCGGTTGTCGTTCTGCTGCCGATTACCATTGTCTTATCACTTGTCAGGGAAATGGTCTGTGTCTTCCATTCCGGTTCTATTCTAATATCAACCAGTTGTTTTTTAATTCCATCTTTGCCGTATAAAAACTCATGCCATCGCTGTGCTTCTTCCCCGTTCCTGCTCCGCTGCCCGATTTGCTTATAGTAAAAAGCCTCTGCCGAAATTAAACACAATTCCCCTATTTCCGCAGGCGCAAGTATTGACTCAGGCGATTCTTGATAATCATCAAACGGGTCATACCTGTTTGCCCATGTATTTACAAAGCTCGATGCACGATTGACGGCAAGGGTTAAGTCAGTACCGCTCGGCGACCCCGGCAACCTTGCGGATAGCATTGATACACTTACAATAGCCATGTATACCGCCTAGTCCTGGTTCTTGTCAAAGCCCAAGAGTACATTTTGTATAGGTATAGCAGTTCCGGTTAATACCCGTTGAACATACATGTGATAAATTGTTTTTGTCGTAAAAGTACCCGCCGGGAAAACTCTTGTTTTGCCAAGTCCGGTCTCTATCTTTAACGCCGCATCTGAGAGAATCATAAAACAGTTTGCGCACGGGCTTAATGTAGCATCTAAGCCGCCGACTGCTTCAAGTTGAACCAGGTCACTTATTGGATTAATTCCAGTTCCCATAATAAAATTCTCCTTATAAATTAAAAAGGTATCCTAAAAAGAGAGCCTTTTCAGGATACCCAAACAATACACCATACAACTATGAGCACTCCGCTTACGCGGCTTCTTTGCTTCTCAAAGGATACAGTTTTGCGCTCCATGTGACGGCGGATGCAGAACCATTTACATACGTGTATACTCGGACTTGGTTGTCTCCATCATTCCAGATCGGGAAAGTATAAACATCAATTCCAAGTGCAACTCCTATACCGGTGGCATCACCGAGAACAAGCTGACCGATATTAGTCCATTGTCCAGTCGCACTCATAGTATTACGCTGAATCATGAAATTGATTGTATCGAAACCTGAACCAAGCAGAATTGACGTAACGGTCAATTCACACATGAAAAGTCCGCGTCCAACGAAAACACCAGCGCCTTCAGTTGAAGAGGTAACCTGCCCGGATGCAGATAAAACCTTTCCACCCACAGTATTCCACGGAACCGTAATATCATTGTTTGCTCTCCAAGCAGTAGTAGTAGATGAAGCGTATGCCATAAATATTCTCCTTTACGGAATTAAAATTTCGTTTTGTGGTTTAATATATTTTTTCTCATTATATACGGGTCTCAATGGATTTCCATTAATGTCAACCGGCACTCCTCCGTAAATCATAGGTTCTGCACTATTTGATTCTCCAAGATATTCCTGAACTGTAGTTCCAAGTTTATTATCCTTGACAAAATTGTCTTTTATTTTTGAATTAATCTGTAGAACATCAACCTTTAACTCGACGAGCTTACTTAAAAAAGATTCAACCTCTTTTTGTACGTCTCTAATATCTGCTTTATACTGTGACACAATTTCATCAATATTTTTTTTGTTCTGTGCCACAATTTCGGCAATATCTTTTATGTGCGATTGCAGTTCTTCGTATTTAGTTTTCTTTACATTAATGTCGTTCATAAAACCCTTCTATTAATTATGCAACAGCATTCTTTACATATTGCAATTTTGCAATACAGCGAACCGACTGACAAGCGAAGTTCATGGGATGTTCAATGTCAAAAGCCTCCAGAACCGATATTTCGTTCATCGGAATTACAGTAATTGGTTTTAATTGGAACCCAATTACATTTTCAGCACCGTAAGTTACAGCGTAAACTGTCGTTGAACTTCCGTCACCCGTAGTATTTGAAAGTAAATCAGTTCCTTTTCCATCCTGTAAAACGATACATGGAACATCATCATAGAATCCTGCAAAATACCCGAACTGTTCAGGGGTATATTGAACATTGTATCCCGTTGTAGCTATATTGCCCCGTGCAAGTTTTCTCAATCGACGATATGGTGCTCCATTCATATAGAAAAATGTACTGCCAGGGACATAGTTTATTTTCGCCCGAAATTCATCCATCATGTCCTCTGTAATAAGAGCACCAGTCGAAGCCGTCCCGCCATTTACAACCTGACCCCCAAAAAGAGGTTGATTGTCAATAAGATTAGTAATCCCGTAAAGAGCCGAACCACCTGCGCCTTCAAACATATCAATGGTAATCTGGCGTGCATACGAGGCGATCTGACCTTCTCTTTGTATCGGGACATCTCCGGGAGCAAGGTCTTTCAATAACCTGTCCATTTTTACACGTCCCCCGGCGATTTTGACATTTGCATTAAATGTTTGTGTTGGTGTTTTGGTTGCGATATGTTCAGCCTCAAGATTCCTATACGCAGAACTCGAATCAGAGTACGAAAGGTCGTTGACAACTTTCCATTTTTTTGTCCCACCAGGAACAGTTTCGAATGGCATTGTTGCGAGTGGATGATACGATGTCGCATACGTCATTATAATGCCTTTTTCTTTAGAATCAGGCATATTTTTTGCGACATCAAGCAATGTTACGTTTCCTAAAAGTGCCATAAATTATCTCTCCTATTTTTTAAAGTCTCTTTCCATTAATTGTCTGGCGGTATTCCTTGCGGCCATTAAATTTTCAAATCCTGATTGCGGTATTGAATTATTAGGTGCGGACGAATGATTAATTCCCGACCCTCTATTTCCGCTTGACTTTACAAGATTTTCATGTTTAGTAGCCATATAGTCAGCCAGTTCACTAATTGACGCTGAAAGCGGTTCGCCCTTGTCTCCTTTTACAAAAAACTTTTCGGCAAATCCGGTTTCAGTTTCATCAAGTTTAAACAATCCCTGTTTTTCAATTACTGCTATTGCCATATCCGCATCACTTCCATTGATTCCTTTATCAGATAAGGCTTTGTAAATCTTTGTTTCAAGTTCTGTCCTTTTGCCTGCATAGGTTGATTCTTTACTTCTTTTCTCTGCATCAATTCTCTTTTGTGCTTCGGTTTTAATTTCAGCCTTTAACTCTTCGACAGTTGCTTTGAGTCGATTAAATTCAGCTTCCGCATCAGATGTCATGCCCTTTTTCTTTGTCTCAATCCACTGTTTTCTTTCTTCGTCTGATAGTTGACTTGTTTTCAGTTTTTCGATTTCGGAACCCATGTCCTTAAGTTCCTTATCTTTCTTATCAACGATTTCTTTGTATTCCTTGTTTTTCGTTTTTAATTCTTCGCGCTCTTTAATATGGTCTTCATTTGCTTTCTTTATTTTATCAGCAGCTTCATATTGAGCGTAAATTTCGGAAATAAAATCGAGAACAGGTTTTTCATCATACGTTTTGTCAACTAGACTTTCTTTTAAAACCTTATGCAAGGCACTAGGCATCGCCATAAAACAAAATTCCCTTCGGTTGAAAGTTCCTTATCAACTATATCCGGTCAGTTCCTCGCCGGATTATAATAAAAAAAAGGCTCCAATAATAATCACCAGTTCCTCGGCAAAAATCATTGGAGCCTTTTCAGGTTACCAATTTACAATAATTTAATATTACTCTAAATTAATTTGTCTTTTTTTGTGTTCCTCTTCTATCATTGGTTCACCTTCCTTCCAGTGCACAACTATTTGTCCAGTGAACTTTGTTTCTACGTATTTGATATTTTTATTATTTAAATATTCAATCTTTTCAAGTTTTTCAGACATTGTGTCTTTCATAGTATATAATAATCTTTTTTACATTAAAAGTCAATAATTATATTTTTTTAATTATTTTTTCCCTATTCTTGCGGATTCCAAATGGAGTCCCAGGGGTATAATTTTTAAATTGCGATGTAGTAGTTGCTGGTACTGTTTTTTTTACTTCTTTTTTTGAAATACTTTTTGATTGTATCATAGATCACTCCTTTTTATAATTATATTGGTTTTTCTTTGCTTCTAGTATCCGCTCTTCAGAAGCGGTTGTAAGCACAAGTTTTTTACTGTCAATATTAAATTCCCGGACTGTGGGAAATTTTTTATCCGCAATAGACACCGGGACAAGTTTGCACCGGCAGAACTTCCCGCATATCGTGCGCCCGGCTCCAGGTACTCCGATAGCCTCCCATCTGCTCATAGGTAGGATTTTTGCGGCCCGCTCTTGGCAATCCGGGCACGGGGAAGCGCTTATCGTAATCCAAACCCACTCCTCATTCGGAAGTGCTTCTTTTTCGTATTCCTCAATCTCACGCGCACTTTTTTCACGCCGGACCGCCGCCTCTGTAACCGATTTTACCCGCTTGGAAAATCCATCAATTATTCCCACCTTATCCCCTGCGGCCTGCACCAATTGACCCAAAATCTGTTTATCGGTGTATCCTGCGAGCCGGGCATTTGCCATGAATATTTTTATGTCAGCCTTGAAAATACCGGTTTCCTTTTCAAGCTGCATGAGTGCAAGGTTAAGTCGTTTTGCAGCCTGCTTTTCATTTGTCCGCGCAATAATCGCAAGAGCTTTCTGTGACCAGTCCTTTCTTTCTGAAGCAAGCAGATATTTTTCAACCGCTTTCTTTCCAAGTATTTTACCAGTATAGCCGGACTGTTCAATATATTTTGTCATCGATTCTTGTATTTCATCAATCATTTTTTGCATCTTGTCAGGATTGGAATATAATGAAGAAAGAGTACTATAGGAATTAATTATTTTCTGGATAGGTTCACGCCCGTCCGTGCTTTTTATCATAAATTCAAGCTGTTGCGCTTGCATTAATTCATCTTCAAGTTCTTTTATAGTCTGTAATTCTTTTTGATTCATTTATCGACTCCTACGAAATTACGCATACAATCCAAACGAATATCCTCACGATTAGAAACATTTACCATGGAAGATTCATCGCCAACATGGGCAATAAGAGATTTTCCAACATGCGCAAGCACCCATCCAATGTTTACAGCACGGAGCGCCATTTTATAATCAACCAGGTTTCTTATTTTATGATCTACATTGCGATAAGCATTGTTTAATAAATCCATACCATAATCATCTAATTTATATTTTTGTTTATAATTAATCCAGAATTTTTTATCGATGACGATAGCAACCCCTCCAGGGTGACCACACTTCATAATATAATACTTTTCTTCACAACACCGTTTATCACGATTAAAAAAAGACAGGTATGCAACATTAAAATATTTTTCTTTTATCTGTTCAAAAATACTGATCCCGCGTTCAAGCCATGATCTGGAAAATAATAGATCATCCTGCAACACAACGAGATAATCTGAATTATATTTATTAAACATGTACTCAATGTTCGGAATTGTGTTTAAAACAGTGCCCTGATTTTTTTTTTGTCTGTTAATAGTATACTTTGTTGATAATGTTTCTAAATGTTCAATCTGTTTTTTATTTGTACTGCAATCGTCAAATATTTCAAAACTATCTAGCCGTGCATTTGTTTTTTCAAGTGCATCTATTGTCGCTCGAAAATATTCAGGTCTATTATAAGTAGTCATCATTATTGGTATCATAAATTTTCAGCGTCCGATTCACTTATTTCTTCAGATTCTTTATAACAAATCATCAAAAGACTATGTTTACATTGCTCTACAACTCCAAGTAATCTCTGAAATCTGATCACGTTTGAATATTCTGTTTTGTCTTGTATACCAACACTAAATGAAGATATATCGGTTCCATCAATCAGCAATCCACAATAAAATCCGTCAATTATTCCTGCCTCATCAAAAGCATTTTTTATTATTTCGTGAACTCTTTTGTGTTCACTATTCATAAATTTTCTATAACCTTTTCAATTGTTGGCTGCCAAGTGGGAATAAAAACGCATGATGTATCAAATGGATTCCATAATTTTTCATACCGCTCCCGGTTGTTGTAAATTCCTCTATCCTTTTCCGTAGACCACACTATATGTCTAAGACCACAGAGAGACGCAAAATGAACTGGCCCAGAACTAGGTGATAATAACACCGTACTACTCGCCATTACATCAGATAATAGGCTTAATTCAATGCCTCGACAATCATCCGTACCAGCTATGTGCAACGCCCCCCCAATCGAACCTATTGAAGCCACGCGCAGACCACATAATCGCCTTGATAACTCAATCCAATTATCAACAGCCCAGTTTCGGTATCCGGTATTATTATTTTCTGTACTTCTTGCATGAATGAGAATATCATATTTTAATGAAGCGTCTTTATGTCCATATTTTATAAAGTCCTGATGATATTCGTTTTCTAAACATACATTTCTTGACGGTAAAAAATTTGCTTTTTCCATAGGATAGGTAGTGCCGTTCGACATCCACATATTTCTACTGTTTATTTTAATTCTCAAATCTTCAAAGTATTTAAATTCAGTTGCAAAGTCTTTAAATAAAAATGAGTATTCCTTTTCGCATCCAATAATTGTACCGTTATAATTTTTGGAAACGTGTCGGCATATTCCTTGCCAGCGCATTAGCAACCAACCCATTTCTGCGACAAAATAACCGGCAATTAATTTACTCATAATTTAATCTCGCAAATTCACCATATATATTGTTTTATTAAATTCACAACAACTTCAATAGAATTTTCCTTTTCATATTCCTCAGAAATTGATCTATAAAAAACATTATATTCAATATTGATTTTTACATCTCCCCAAAAACTATCTTTATTTGATCCCCCGCCGTTAAATAATAGATTTCGATATACGACGGTATCGGCCATTAGAACAGGCAACCCGCAGGCCATCATTTCGGGTATCACTCGCGGGCATGAATCAACCCCACTCCAATACGGCACGATACCAACCTTACAGCGATTAATCCATTTCGGCATATCTATACGGTCAACCCGCATACAGGTGACGTTTTCAGGTGGTTTATATTTTGACGGATACCCCAAATGCAATACTTTCAGGTCACGCGGAACAGTATCGTATACCCATTTAACGCTCTTTATCTCTGCCTGTTGTCCGTTAGCTATATAGCACACGTCAAAATCTTTTTCAACTTCCGGCATGTATTTAAAGTGTTCTGCTGCTGGTTTTATCCATATTTGAGCGTTGCAATCGGGATATATTTCTTTTATCGCTTTTTTCTGATTGTAAGAATCGACAAGAACCAAATCATATTTAATATCCGGCTCAGGCATGAATCGTTTACCTGCGCCGTACCTGATTTTATATGCATTTTTATCGTTCCTACAAATAAGCGCCTGCCAATCAAAACCTCCACGAGAAAATATAGTTTGTTTGTCTCCAACTATTCCACCGGTAAAATATGTTGATATATCACAATTATGTGTATATTTAATTGCTTCTGGACAATCGCTTCCATCAATTTTATCTTTAAAATAAATATTCCCATAATCATTTTCTCCAACCAAAGCAGCAAACAACTGCAACCACATATCGTCGTTATCGTCAATGCTCTTTCGTGTTCGCTCATCCCATGCACCGCGTAAAAATAGCCAATTCATTTTACGACTCCGTTCATAATATCTTCTACTTTTTTTATATCTTCTGGAACATCCACCGATTGATAATGAGTTGTAAGCTGAACCATTTTTATTTTTACACCATATTCCAGCAATCTCAATATTTCTATGTTTTCGTATGATTCCAAAACACCTTTTGTCGATCCTGCGCCATAATATGCCACTAACTGTTCTTTCCAGTAGGCATATATGCCAATTTGCCTTTTGTATACTATTATACCTGTCGGTATTGGCTGTCTGGATATGTAGACTAAATTATCACTACTTGTTCCATCGGTTACGACTTTCGGAGTATTAAGATTATTAATATCATTTTTCTCATAACAAAAACAATTTATAACATATTCGATTTTGTCTCTTTTTGCTTCTATAACTGATAAAATATCGGCATATTTTACTAATGGTTCATCTCCCTGGACATTTACTATTAAATCTGAATTAAATAATATTGCTGCATTTGCAATCCTATCCGATCCACTTATAGCATCGAGATTGTTTTTTATACACTGGTATCCATAACCAGATACGCAGTCAACAATCCTGTCATCGTCGGTTACAACATAAACGTTTTCTTTGCCAACAGCAATAATAGATTCTTTCACAACATGTATAATCATTTCAAGACCGTTTATTTTTGCCAATGACTTGCCGGGAAATCGACTGGAATTATAACGCGAAGGAATCAAAACTATGGGCATAGCACTCCTTTAAATTTACTTCGTTCATTCAATGGTATTTTTTTCAATTCTTCGATTATATCAATAGGGTTATTGTGCTTTGCCATGAGCGCGGTGACGTAATTCGGGTGTATGTTTTCAATTCCTGAATAGTGATAAGCGTAATTGTACCCCCACTGGTATTGTTTTCTCAGCGGCTCAAAATACTTTTTCTGCAAATCATACACCGCCCGAACGTCAAGCCCGGATTCAAGCATAAGACCGATTAATTCAGTATTACCCGCCCCGCGACCGATGCCGATAATTGTTGCGTCAAAAATACCATAATGAATACGGTTTGGCATTGTACGGAGGCTATTTGCATGACCATGATAGCCTAAATTAACATTACAAATATTTTCAGCTTTATTTAAAATTGACCTCATCTCTGCACTTCCAAATGAATTAGCAAAATAAAGATGCTCTATAGGCCAGCCCTCGAATTTTGGCATATTTTTAACAATAGATATTTTCATTATATTTAGAATTATTTTATACCCTAAACTGTGCAAAACGTCTACGGCCAGTTTTGCAGCGTGATACTCGTCAATACTTTCTGATATATCAATCGCTATTCTTACATATTCAAACGGTGATTCATTTTTCTTTTTAAAGTACTTGATTAAAAGCTGTATGTCGAGCACTCCGTTCGACATATAATCTTTCATGTCCACCATGGCACAAAGATTATTATACTCTTTTTCCAGTACCTTTCTTATGTGCTCATCTTCACAATACCGATATAAACCGCAAGCCTTTTTAACCTCTTCCGGGCTTCGGTATCCGATTTCGATTATATCAATGCCGGATTCATTCAACACCCTCACGGTATCGCGCACAAGTTCATGATCCCAATTCCAGTTCGTTAAATAACCGCCATCTCGTAAACTACAATCCAGTATTTTCATTTAACCGCCTTTTCAAATCTTCCTCATAATCAGTATTTTCTTTCCACCAATTCTTATCATATTCTTTATCCTGTAAATATAATGCTGTACTCATTCTTTTTGCCATACTATGTAGTTCTTTAAACTTTTCAACAACGATTTTATCTTCTCTACAATGATCTATTTCAAATATTTCTCTTATAACTTCGCAGATCATTCTCTTTTTATTGGCATATTTCATTGACTCAGGAAAGTTCATTGTTTACCTATAATTTTATTAAAGTTTCTTTGAATATCCGATAATTCATCTTTTGTTATATTCGGATTATAAAGTATTGATTCACAAAAAATGTTTGAGCAAATAATATTTTCATCTAACAATCCCTTGTCAATAGCTATCTGCCTAAGTCTAGTTCCATGATAGGGAGTAAATATAAAAGCCGATGCACTGGTAATATACGGAGCAATTTTTTTGTTAAAATCGATAGTATCCTGAATTAATTTCCTTGTTTCTCCAGGGAAACCGATAACGTTATTTACTATTAAATGTATATTACTTCCTGTAAAACATTTTACAGAATTTATTATAGTTTGATTGGATATTTTTTTATTAATTATTTTCTTCCTGTATTCTTCATTACCGTGTTCAATTCCTATATTGCAGCGTATGCATCCTAGTGTTTGTAAATCGAATACTTTCCGTATAGTTATTGATTCTGCCCGTGTGTTCATCCAAAAGGGCAATCCATATTTTATATACATTTTTTTAAATTCATTCCATTCAGAATCGGGCATTGTTAAAAAGGAATCACCAACAAAATAAATAAACTCAGGATTATACCTATTTATATAATAAAATAATTCTTTGTCTAATTGTTCCACACTTTTTCTTCTATAAAATTTTGGATAAAAATTTTTCTGTGCTTCGCTATTACAGAATGCACAGTTGTAGGGACATCCGCGTTGCGTTTCTATCATCAATGTTTTTCTTAGATTTCCCTGCATTGGTCTATACATCATCATTTCGTCAAAAATATCATAATCAGGAATAGTACTATTTATATCATGTAGTTTATTATTTAAATTATTATCATTAACATCAAATATATTATCAAAATAATTTTCACCTTCACCTATACAAATTTTAATAATATTATTATATTTTTTAACTTTATCTTTTGCAAACGTTGGAAATACACCACCTACAATAATAGGTTTTTTAAGATGTTTTGTACCTTCCATTAATTCACATGCAAGATTCCAAGATTCCTCTACTATGCTATATGCAATTATATCAGGAGCGAATGATTCTATTTTTCTTATAAAATTAGGTATCATTTTTTCTTTTGGTTTGATGATACTAGAAAAAAAATCATAATTTGATCTCTCTGCCTGATTCAATTCTTCTTTTTTTTTGTTTTCATTCTCTCCGGTTTTGTAAAATGTAGTATCAAATAAGTCAACAGAATGCCCCTTGCTTTTTAGAACAGCGCTAATACTTGCAATCCCTAAAGGTATTGAAGTAGTTAAAAAACTATTTGGATAACAGAATAGAACGCGCATAATGATTCTCAAATAATGTTGGAGTTATTATTTTAAAATTAATTCCATTTTCCATCATACAATTCATAACATTTTGCATCGGTAAATCATATCTAAAATACCATTCTATATTTGTAAATCTATTTTTATCATCAATAGAAGGATACCAATGTATTTCACCACATTTTTTCATATCATAAGAAAACCCGTCAAGTCCTGCAATGTATATATTTTTCGATCCTAATAGATGACAAATCATTATAGCCAGACACCCCGAAGTCCGATAATACCCCTTAATAATCCCGTTTCTCGAATCATAAAAAGGCTTCTCGCTTTTATCCCTGTCGGTATAGTCAATCAAGGTATAATTCGTTATTTTGTGCCGCTCAAGATTTTCTGTCTGTATGTGACACCCGATAAATACCTTTGACTTCTTAAGTATACATTCCCCGAACTGCTTTAACCGCTCGTTATTCGTCCAAAGGTGTATGTCAGGATGATACAGTTCTGTTATATTGTTTATTCCAAGCACAATCGGCTTTTTCTCTGCTATAAATTTTTTTATATTATTCCAGTATTTCAATACGCTTTTACCGGGACAAATTATAAGAAAATTCTTTCCTCTTTCAGAACCAACTATATCTTTAAACCTTGTTATTCCGCTTTGCATAGCATGACCTTCATTGGCAAATTTAAAAACATCATTATTGCACACCTATGATGACCTTCCCATATTTCGTAAGAATCATTATACCGATTAGAAATAATTGGCTTGATAAGTATTTCAGGAATTTCTTTTATTCCATAATCTATTATATCAATAATCAACAATGAAAATTCTGTTATTTTTTTGTCAATCCACTGTTCGGTTCTCCCATAACCCCGATACATTTCAGTATAAGGCTTTTCGTCACCCTTTAAAAATTTGTAATGAGGGGAATCACTTAATTTCAAACTATCTGCAACAGACAAGTATTTATTTATCAAATCTGGATTATATTGACAATGGATATTATCATAATCAATATTTACTATTCCGATTTCTTCAATTTTCAGTGTTCTGCGATATTCAGAGAAATTCATATTATCCTGAAAACAAATTGTATGTTAATTTAAAATCCATTTCTCCTATACTCACTTCTGGATTTAGACACATTACATACGGTAAAGATATTATATCCCTATAGGAATAATTCGTTATTTCCTCATGCCAGTCATACATCATTTTCGACAAAGCATTTACACCGTGTTTTCTGAGCATTATTCCAGGCGCCCATAATCCATAACCTCGATACATTCTTAATTTGGTATACCTTATAATTTGATTTTTAATAATCGCTTTTTCTTTTTTGCTAACAATATTACTATTAAGTATAAATTGCGCTTCCTTAAACAAACAATCCCTTTTGTTGTGCCTCATTACGGTAAAATCTTTTATCATATTGACTCTCGAAAAGGCCGTAAGGTCTGTTTTAATAACAAATTTTGAATCTATATAAATGCTCATATCATAATCGGGAAGATATTCCTCGTTGAGTATTTTTATTGTCCTGGATTGCCTATTGTAATCATCTTTTGTTTCAACTATTTTTATAGTCCAAATATCTGATTTTAAATTTGTTCTGTCTGTAAAACAAATATGATCCCATCCATTAGATATTATTTTTGGTTCCTTTAATGTATATTCACTTTTATCACCGAATAGTACTGTATAAACTGCTCGTTTCAATTTACCCGCCTGACTATTGTCAATCCATAAAAAAATGGGAGTGTAATAAATTGACGATCAGGAATATTATTTTCATATAGCCATTGATTTATTTTATAAGCATCCATGCAATGTTCATCATACTCCGGCGATGGCGAATAAGTATCATGCATAATAATTAATCCATTCTTTTCTAAAAACATCCATGCATTACGGAAATCCCTCAATACATTTTCGTATTTATGGCAAGCGTCTATAAAAATAAAATTGTATTTTTTTGTGTTTTTCAAGAAAAAATTATCAGTAGTACCTATGAAATTTATTACGTTTCTTGAAATCACCCATTTTGCAAAATCATTTATATCAACTCCGGTGCATTCATCGAAATAAGGCGTAATACGATTTAAGCAAGACGCTTTCAATACACCTAGTTCAAGGTATCTATGATTCATTCCTGCGGCTTGCATACCGGCAGCAATTTCTTCAATCAATTGTATGTGTGCTGTTTTAGAAAACAAATCCATACTCCTTTTGTGTATAAAAACCAATTCTTTCTTTCCACATTGCTCCCCATGAACCATCTAAAGGGTGATTCCGGCTTGCTTGTTTGTGAGTAATAAATATTTTGTCTCCAATATGCCATTCTGCCATGTGCGTATGTTTTGATAAACACATTTCATATTGGTCATCGTCTCGATATGGCAATAATCTTTCTTTTGAAGCAGGAATATAATCATATGTCAAATTATTTATTGATGCTATAAAAGGCAACATATATCCGGTATCACATTTTAAAGTATCACCTATTTTTTTATTATATGCCTTTGATTCCAATGTTGTTTTAATTTTAAGTTTTACGGGTGACTCAATTCCTATATTTAATAATGGATTAAAGTCTAAATTAACTTTTTGTAAAACATCCCTGCGGAAACAAAACATAAATACATTAGGAAATTTATTATACTGATTTGCATTGTCAGGGAATGCTGTTCCATAAATATCAACCCGTTTCAATGCTTCAATTATGGTTAAATCCCAATCCTTATACAGTATGCATGTGTCCGCGTCAATGAAAACCACATTGCTTTCGGTGACAAGTTTACAAGCAGAATGTATCGCTGCGGCATGATTAAGACAGTTGTGCCCTAAGTCATTGGTGATTTTATCAACCCGGCGCCATCCCTCCGGTGTACGCTCAGAACCAAGCGATAAAATGCATTTATAAAAAATATCAACCTGGCCGCTTTTCATCTTTTCGCAATGCCAGTGCAAAAACTCTGCGTACTTCTCGCTATTACGTCCGATAAAAGTATATATTCCTATTTCTTTATCCATGATGTAAATTGTGCCTTTTTTAAATATCTTGGGTCTGTTTTATACAACATCTGCGGTCTGATGTAAGGTGAATTTTCTAACCACTCTCTACCGTTATCCTTTACAATTATTGCGGTAAGTACATTTGGATATGTTGCAATATATTTTTCAGGTTCTTTGCAATTATCTTTGTTTGGAATAAAAATACCAAAATCTTGCCGTGAATGAGTCTGCGTTTCAGGATTTCTTGTCAGATCGAATTTCCCTCCTATAGCCTTGTAATACCTCTCATGTAATATGGCAGGGCTGGTGCATGTACACGGATACCTATAAGCATAAGCACGCAAAACGCATTCATACAAATTAGGATTAAGTGTAAATGGTCGTATCAATGCTTCAATATTGCAATCCCGAATAAGTTTCCAATCATCCTCCAAATTTAATATATATTTATTCTGTGCGTGTGACCATAACCAATCATAAGCAGCGGTATAATTTCCGTGATAAAATTTAAATTCCTCATTGTAATATATAGGTAAATTAGCAACTACATTACCAAAGTAATTTTTTGCTATTTTAATAGTTAACTGTCGATTGTATTCTATTTCTTTTAACTCGTTCTTATCACACGGAAACAAATCAATGTTTATGTAGCATGTACACTTATCCCATTCCACCCCGTGCAGACGATTAACGAATGAATAATACGTCTGGTCAACAATCTCAGGCCGCGGCATTGCCGTTGTGGTGATATCAAGAATCATTTCGGTATATCCCTATTTTATCGTTAATAATATAAAATTCTTTTTCTCTCAATCTGGATATCGCACCTTCTGCTTTTTTGCAATCCAAATCCTCTACGATATACAATGCGTCATCAGTAAGATATTTTTTCAGGTAATCGAAAGTAACCATAATATCATCAGCCCTATGACTTCCGTCATCAATTATCAGGTCAAATTTTACATCTTTCAGCGCTGCATACGTTTCGACATTATTCTGATTACCAACTATGTGCGTATACCTCTTGTGCTGTATAGGTGCCTGAAAAATATCAATTCCGTAAACATGCGCCGATAAAAAATAATCGAGCCACATATTTATTGATGCGCCTTTATCAACTCCTATTTCGAGAATGTTTTTCCATTGCGGCTGAAAAATAAGATTGTAAAGAAAGCAATAGTTGTGTTTTGCCTGTCCCTTGTCGCTGTTGTGCTTCGATGCAAGCCAGTTCAAATCTTCCATTTGGATACCTCTATCACCTTTGATTTCCCGCCTCCAAACCACCACTGGCAGTCATTGTATTGACTATGCCATGTTACTATCATAAGCCGGTTAAGCCCCGCAAGATATAATTCAATCAAAGCCTCCTGCATCCCGACAACAGAACGCCAGTCGCAGGAATAACCGGGCATGGCCTTCTCTTTCGGGTAAAATAATAGCTTTGAACCATACCGCTTCTTTGCCTGTTTATAAATCGACTTGTCATCAGTCGTTAAATATAAATAGTCGTATAGATTCTCGTCGATTGCTTTCCAGTATTCCTCAATGTAAAAAGCCCTCTCCCGGTCAGTCCCTCGCACATCTTTCCACGCCCGGATACATGCGGATATCGTAAATGGCGTGAATAGCTTTTTGAAGTCGCTTACCTGTGTCCTGATATGCTCTATCGGGATAAGTTTCCCGGCCTGTTCAAGCAACTGCAATTTTATAGGCTCAGGCGTTTTGTCGAAAAGAAAATCAACATATTTACCGTGCTGTTCGCGCTCTTCGAAAGTCAAATCAAATTTCCATCCGTAATACACGTCAGGGTAATCAAGCCCTTTTACAGTTGCGTCGGTATCAATATCGTTCTCATACAGGTCATGCCATGAACACGATGCATTGTGATTATTTTCAAAACGTATTTTGTACTCATCACCGGTAATATTTGCCATTCTCATTACCGATATAAGGCACTCCAACCGGCTGCCAATTCCTTCCCTGTTTGCCGCTATTCTAAGCATCTTTTAATTCCTTCGGTGCATGTTTCGTGTGAATAATAAAACAGTCTTGTTCGTTTTGATTATATAGATTGTTATAATTTTTACAGTCGAATAATTCTATTTTATACCTTTTCTGAAAATCAGAATCTGGATTCTCTATTTTGTTCTTTACCGCTGCTGATAAATAAACCTGGTCAACCCACCAGCGTAAATCTGTACGGTAATGACGTTTATTCTGTGGTTTTTGTGGATTTTCAAGCTCTTCCCAAATCGTATCATATTCTGGAATTATTGATTTTCCTATATTTGGATTTCTTATAATTTTTATTGCTTCATTTAAAAAATCAAGTGATATTTTTTTGTCCTTTATAAAAAATACACCGCCATTAGCATAGGCCCTTAATACCTTTTTTGTTTGTATAAATTCATTGCGAATAGTTATTCCAATATCGAAATCAATATTTTTAATATGTCCCCAATCTTTTACAAAATATGTATCAAAATCAACGTATGTAATCAGTTTTCCGCATAATGACATCGAATCTTTAACAACAACAAATTTTAATAACTGCATTTCATTTTTAAAAGTATCACAGTTTACTTTTTTATGATTTATACCATACGCTCTCAGTGTCTCAATCTGCTCAGGTGTTGCATCAGGCATGTAGCAAAAAAAATCAGCATTGACCCCGTTTCTTGTTTCAAGCAGCTTTTGACCATACTGAAAATAATTGGAATCACACATTGTTATTACGGTATTCATAACCACCTCAATATTGACTCATAACTTTTCTCAAGGGAATAATTGTTTACAGCAAATTGTCTTATACTATCAATGTAGTCTTTGCGTTCCGGCATTGCGTTATATAATTCGAGTACATTTTCTGCAACCTCTATAGCATCCTGTTTTTTATCTATCAAAAAAGAATTATATTCATTGAAATAATTATGATTTCGTGGGCCTAGATAAATGACCGGCACACCGCACATTGTCATTTCAAGAAATGACTGCGGAAAACCTTCTGCTTCTAATTCGGATAAAATAATTCCTATTCTCGCCCTAGGGATTAAATCCCTAACTTCAGACATCGATTTAAACGGTGTGCATATTATTCTGTGATGTGTCTTTTTGATGTTGTGTTGATGTAGTGCTCCACCTATCCATAAAATATAACGTTCAGATTTTACTCTTTTGGTCAATTCGTTAATAAAATATACTTCGTTTTTATCGCCTCTTGCACCAACAAACAGATAATCAACAAGTTTTGAATAGCCGACTTTCCAGTAATCCGGATCTTTGCCTTTAATCCATAATTTACCGTTTCCATATATCCGCTCAGTAGTATCGACAAGCGATATGGTACAATTCGGATTTATAGAATTGTTTGCGCAGCAGGAATAATACACTGTTTTATTTTTTATTTTATTGATTATAGAATCCTTGTGCGGATCATGCTTTACGCTCCATATTACCGCATCGGGCTTTTTTGAAAGATAAGAAATCAATTCACATTCGTTAGAAATCCACCTTTCCCACGGCTTATA
>Ga0315283_10001752_pt1 | contig 17705 bp, 16 predicted proteins | sample YL17G09_0_MG_FD_204541 | JGI IMG/M metagenome (GOLD analysis project Ga0315283, IMG submission 204541) | Sediment microbial communities from Yellowstone Lake, YNP, Wyoming, USA - YL17G09_0 | ecosystem: Environmental > Aquatic > Freshwater > Lake > Sediment | place: USA: Wyoming | collected... | reverse complement strand
CGCCATCTCGAGCGCCTTGTGCCGCGGGTTGCTCTTGTCCTTGCCGGGACAGACCGTGACACAGATGCCGCAGCCGGTGCAGTCCTCCGGGGCGACCTGGAGCGTGTACTTCATCCCCTTGAAGTCACCGGTCCGGTAGTCGATGGACTTGAACGTCGGCGGCGCGCCGTCGAGGAGGCTCGGCTCGTAGACCTTCGCGCGGATGGCCGCGTGGGGACAGACGAGCACGCACTTGTTGTCCTGGATGCAGACCATCTCGTCCCAGACGGGGATCTCGATGGCGATGTTCCGCTTCTCCCACTGGCTCGTCGCGGTGGGCCAGGTGCCGTCCGGGGTAAAGGCGCTGACCGGCAGCGTATCGCCCTTCTGCTCGATGATGACCGCGGAGACGCGCTTGACGAAGTCAGGGGCCGCGTCGGAGACGATCGCCGGGCGGCCGCGCGTGGCGGTGACCGCCGCCGGCACGCGGACCTCGTGCATGTTGGCGAGCGTCTCGTCGACGGCGGCATGGTTCTTCTGGACGACCTCCATCCCCTTCTTCTCGTAGGTCTTCTTGATCGTCTCCTTGATCTTCGCCACGGCTTCCGCGGGAGGCAGGACGCCGGAGACCGCGAAGAAGCAGGTCTGCATGATGGTGTTGATGCGTCCACCCATCCCGGTCTTCCGGGCCACCTCGACGGCGTCGATCACGTAGAACCTCAGCCGCTTCTCGATCAGGTCCTGCTGGACCTCGCGCGGGAGATGGTCCCAGATCTCGTCCTTGCCGTAGGGCGCGTTGAGCAGGAAGATCCCGCCCGGCACCGCGTAGCCGGTCATGTCGTACCGGTCGAGGAACGAGAACTGATGGCAGGCGACGAAGTTCGCCCGCTTGATCAGATACGTCGAGCGGATCTTCCGGGGCCCGAAGCGCAGGTGCGAGATGGTGACCGCACCGGCCTTCTTCGAGTCGTACACGAAGTAGCCCTGCCCGTCATTCTCCGTCTCCTCGGCGATGATCTTGATGGAGTTCTTGTTCGCCCCCACGGTGCCGTCGCTGCCGAGCCCGAAGAACACCCCGCGGACCACGTCGGCCGGCTCGATGTCGAACTCCGGGTCGACCGGCAGCGAGAGGTGCGTGACGTCGTCGACGATGCCGACGGTGAAGTGCGCCTTGGGCGCCGGCTTCGCCAGCTCGTCGAAGACCGCCTGGACGCAGCCCGGCGTGAATTCCTTGGAGGACAGCCCGAAGCGGCCGCCGATGACCCGCGGATCCGCTGCGAAAGGCGAGAAGCCGGCGTCCTTCGCCTCGCGCAGGGCCGCCAGCACGTCGAGGTGGAGCGGCTCGCAGAGGGCGCCCGGCTCCTTCGTCCGGTCGAGCACGGCGATCGACTGGACGCTCTTCGGCAACGCGGCGATGAACTGCTTGATCGCGAAGGGGCGATAGAGACGGACCTTCACCATCCCCACCTTCTCGCCCTTCGCCACCATCCACTCGACCGTCTCGTGCGCCGTCTCGGCGCCCGAACCCATCAGGATGACCACGCGCTCGGCCGCGGGATGCCCGACGTAGTCGAACAGGTGGTACGCCCTTCCGATCCGCCCGGCGAAGTCGTCCATGGTCTGCTGGACGATCCCGGGGCAGCGGTCGTAGAAGCCGTTGCACGCCTCGCGCGCCTGGAAGAAGACGTCCGGGTTCTGCGCGGTGCCGCGCAGGACGGGATGATCCGGCGTCAGGGCGCGCTCCCGGTGCGACTGGACGAGCGCGTCGGGGATCATGAAGCGCAGGTCGTCGTCGGTCAGCTCCTCGATCTTGGCGACCTCGTGCGAGGTCCGGAAGCCGTCGAAGTAGTGCAGCAGCGGGATGCGCGAGCGCAGCGTTGCCGTTTGGCCGATCAGGGCCATGTCGTGCGCCTCCTGGACCGAGCCCGAGGCGAGGAGCGCGAAACCCGTCTGCCGGCAGGCCATCACGTCCGAGTGGTCCCCGAAGATCGAGAGCGCGTGCGTGGCCACGGTGCGGGCGGCGACGTGCATGCAGTAGCTCGACAGCTCGCCGGCGATCTTGTACATGTCGGGGATCATCAGCAGCAGCCCCTGCGCCGCCGTGAACGTCGTCGTCAGCGCGCCGGCCTGCAGCGCCCCGTGGACCGCCCCCGAGGCGCCCCCCTCCGATTGCATCTCGACGACGTCCGGGATGGCGCCCCAGATGTTGCGACGCCCCAGGGCGGCCCATTCGTCGGCCCACTCCCCCATGTTCGAGGACGGGGTGATGGGATAGATGGCGATGACCTCGTTCGTGCGATGGGCGACCGACGCGGCCGCCTCGTTGCCGTCTATCGCGACCAGCGACCTGCTTGCCATGAAATCCTCCTGGTGAGCCTGGAAACCGAAGGCGCCCCTTCCAAGGGCTTGCCGCCCGGGTGCGCGGCGCCCGCTCCACCTCACCCCGGGGCGCGGCCCCGGCGCGAAACGTGGCAAGCGGCGCAGGCACCTGCGCGCGCGCGCGGCGCGGAGCGATCGCGTCCGGCCCTCCCATTCCCTGGGCCGAAGACGCTCACGATGCCGCACCTCGGTGCTTCTGAGTGATGTGTCTGGCCCGGACCTGCCGTCACGACATGCTGCGGCAGCAGCAGCGCAGTTCCTTGGGCGCACGCTGCCTGCCTTGATCCGAGTCTGCAACTCGTACTATACAACCGGGCCCGGGTTTCGTCACGAGTTGCCTCTTCAGCAACGCGCGGGCCCAGGCCCGGTACTCGTCGCCACTGTGCAGCGCTTGCCCCGACCCTGTTGCCCCCCAAATAGAAGGGCCGGGCTCATCGCCCGGCCCCGTGGTGCGGCCCGCCAACTGCTGACGTCCACTTCTTGATCTCCGCGAGTTCGTTCAGGCGATCGACGTTGTCCTGCACCCAGGACTCGAACGACTCCAGGTACCCCTCGCGTCCCGGTTTCACGCGGATCTCGAGCACGGACTCCTGAAGGATGCTGCGCAGGTCCAACGGCTTAACGGAAATCCTCACTTCTTCCAGAGGATGGCGGCAGCCGGACAGTCTGCCATTATCTTCTCCATTTTTGGCAGGAAGCTGTCGTCGAGGTTGGTGTTGTAAACCTCTGCCAACTCTTCACCTGCGACCTTCCGGAAGGCCTCCGGGACGGCCGTCATGCAGTCGCCGCATTCCGTGCACAGATCGGCGTCCACGTAGAACTCGGGAATCTTGCCCAATTTCGCGCTCCTTCTAGAGTTGGCGGACTACGGCCTTGCCGGGCCCGGTGAAAGGCGCCGGGCTGGACTTCACCGAAGCTGTGCTAACCTGCATGAATCATGCTAGTCGGGAAAGGCAGCAGCCTGCCTTCCCGCCCGGGGCCGCCGGGGAGACCTCCATCGCCAACCCGAGGAGTCCGTAGCCCCATGGCGCGCTCCCAGTCTTCGCAATTGCCGCCCGACGGCCCGTTTGTCGAGCGGAGGATGTTCACCCGCCGCAACTTCCTTGCCGGCCTCGGCCTGCTCGCGGGTGCTGGAGTCCTGGCCCCCGTGCTGCGCCGCGCGCAGCGGCCGTCGGCTGCGAGCATCGAGGCGGGCCGTCCGCTGCTGGGCACCTGGGTACGGGTCGTCGCGCGTCACCCCGACCGCGGTCGCGCGACGCGTGCGGTCGAGCGAGCATTCGCGGCGGTGCGCGAGGTGGACGCGCAGATGAGCGTGCACCGCGCGGACAGCGAGTTGTCGCGCCTGAATCGCGCCGCGGGTCTCGGGCCGATGCGCGTCTCGCCGGCGTTGCTCGACGTGGTGGAGCAGGCCTGTGCCTGCGCGCGCCGTTCGGGTGGGCTCTACGATCCGAGCGTGCTGCCGCTCATGACGCTCTACGGGTTCTACGGGTCCGAGCGCTCGAGCTTGCCTACGACCGCCGAGGTGGACCGCGCGCTGGCCGCGGTCGCCTTCGAGGACGTGCAGGTGGATCGCGACGCGGGCACGATCGCGCTGGCGCGGCGCGGCATGGGCCTCGACCTGGGCTCGATCGGCAAGGGCTGGGCGGTGGACCGCGCGGTGGCCGCACTGCGCGCCGGGGGTGTCACCTCGGGCCTGGTGGATGCGGGCGGCAACGTCTGCGGCCTGGGTGTGCCCGAGGACGGTGCCGACGGCTGGTCGGTGGCGCTGTTCCACCCGCGCACCGGCCGCTCCGAGCGCGTCTTCACGTTGAAGGACGCCGCGGTGGCCACCAGCGCCAACCACGAGCGCTTCCGCACGATCGCGGGCCATCGCCTGGGACACATCTTCGATGCGAAGCGCGGCACGCCTGCGGATAGTCACGTCAGCGTGAGCGTCCTGGCGCGCACGGGGGTGGAGGCCGACCAGATGTCCACGGCCGCGTTCCTGCTCGGTCCGAGCCGCTTCCGCGGCTGGCCTGGCGCGCTCGACGCACTCTTCCTGTAAGCCAGGGTCCATGACGAATCCGGAATCTCGCGGCACGGCGCTATTCGATCTGCTGACCCTCGGGCGGGGGCCGAGTCATCCCGGTCCGCGCAAGGAAGCCACCGCGGGACGCCCGATCGAGGACCTGCCGCCGCCGGCAGAGGTCGTGCTGCCGCTGGTGCAGCACCTGGGCGATCCGGCGGTGCCGGTGGTGAAGAAGGGCGAGTTGGTGCGCCGCGGGCAGAAGATCGCCGAGGCCGCGGGCAGCGGCGTGCCCCTGCACGCGACCATCAACGGCAAGGTCAAGTCCATCGACAAACAGGCGCATCCTACGCTGGTGCAGGCGCAGGCCATTGTGCTGGCGAGCGTGACCGGGGCCGAGGTGACAGGCCTCGAGTTCCCCGAGGACCCGGCCTGGCGCACGCTCGAGCGCGAGGAAATGCTGGCGAGCATCCGCGAGGCCGGCATCGTGGGACTGGGCGGCGCGGCGTTCCCCACCTTCCGCAAGCTCCGGCTGCCGCCGGGGGTGACGGTGGACACGCTCATCATCAACGGTGCCGAGTGCGAACCGTACCTGACTTCGGACTACCGGCTCATGCTGGCCGAGCCGCGCGCCATCGTCGAGGGAGCGCGGTTGCTGGCGCGCATCGTGGGCGTGCAGCGCGTCCTGATCGGCGTGGAGTCGGACAAGCGCGACGCGGCCGCGGCGCTCGAGGCGGCGGCAAGGCAGGTAGCGGCGGACGGCCTGACGCTCGAGGTCCGCGTGGTGCCGGCGCGCTACCCGCAGGGTGCCGAGAAGCAGCTCGTCACCGCGCTCACCGGGCGCGTCATCCCGCCACGGGCGCTACCCTACGCGGTGCACGTGGTGGTGCAGAACGTGGCGACCGCGGCGGCGGTGCATGACGCCGTGCGCTACCGCCGCCCACTGCTCGACCGCGTGGTGACCGTGACCGGCCCGGGCGTGGTGCAGCCGCGCAACGTGCGCGCCCCGATCGGCACGCTGCTCACCGACCTGGTGCGCTTCTGCGGCGGCCTCACCGACCAGGCGACGCGCGTGATTTCGGGCGGCCCGATGATGGGCCGCGCGCTGCCGCGCCTCGACGTGCCGCTCATCAAGGGCATGAACGGCCTGGTGCTGCTGACCGGCCGCGGCCCGTTCGAGGAGGGCTACGGGCCGTGCATCCAGTGCGGGCGCTGCCTCGACGCCTGCCCGCTGGGGCTCGAGCCCAACCAGGTCTCGGTCCGGGTCGAGGCCGGGCGCGCCGCCGAGAGCGCGGAGTTCGGCGCGGTGGAGTGCTACGAGTGCGGCGCCTGCGCCTACGTCTGTCCCTCGCAGCGCCCGCTCGTGCAGTTCCTGCAGGTGGCCAAGAGCGCACTGCGCAAGCAGCGCGAGAATCTCGCGACGGGGACGCGATGAGCGACGAGTCCACCCCGCGGGCGCCGTTCGTCGTGACCCCGGGTCCGCACCTGCGGACCTCGGAGAGCACGGCGAGCATCATGTGGTGGGTGAACGCCGCGCTGCTGCCGACCACGGCCTGGGGCGTGTGGGTGTTCGGCCCCCCCGCGCTCGAGGTCATCGTGGGCGCGATCGCCGGCGCGGTGGGGGCCGAGGCGCTCGCCAACCGGCTCATGAAGCAGCGCCTCACGGTGAAGGACGGCAGTGCGGTGTGCACCGGGCTGCTGCTCGCGCTCACGCTGCCGCCGCTGGTGCCCTGGTGGGCGGCGCTGATCGGCGGCGCGTTCGCCATCCTGTTCGGCAAGATGATCTTCGGCGGGCTGGGCTACAACCTCTTCAACCCGGCCATGGTCGGTCGCGCGTTCATGATGGCCTCCTTCCCGGTGGCCATGACGATCGGCTGGTCCATTCCGCGCGCCTGGTACTCGCGGCTCGAAGCCATCACCACCGCCACGCCGCTCGGCGTCATGCGCGAGCACGACCTGCAGGCCGCGCTGCACCTGATCGGCGGGCCCGAGGGCTGGTTCCGGCTTCTCATCGGCCTGCGGCCCGGCTCGATCGGCGAGGTCTCGGTGGTCCTCATCGTGCTGGGCGCCCTGGTCCTGCTGGCACGCGGCATCATCCGGCTGTACGCGCCGCTCGGTGTCTTCTTCGGCCTGGCGCTCATGACCTCGTTCAGCGGCGCGGCCTGGCTGCACCTGCTCTCGGGCGGCGTCTGGCTGGCCGCGTTCTTCATGGCGACCGACTACGTCACCGCGCCCGTCACGCGCCCGGGGCAGCTCGTCTTCGGCGTGCTGATCGGGATGCTGACGGGGCTGATCCGCCTGTGGGGCGGCTACCCCGAGGGCATCTGCTTCGCCATCCTCATCGCGAACTCCATGGTGCCGGCGATCGACCTGTGGTTCCGGCCGCGCCGGGTGCAGGCCGCGGGGGCGCCTTCGTGAGCCTGAACGTGATCCAGCCGAAACCGAGACTCACCGCGCGCGAGCTCGTTCGCATCGTGCTCTCGATGAGCGTCGCGTGCCTGGCGGGGGCGGCCGTGCTGGGGCTCGTCTACCTCGGCACCGACCGCTACCGGCGCGCCTCCGTCGAGGCCACCGAGCGCGGTGCCATCCGCGACATGCTGGGCCTGGACGCGACCGCGCGCCTGCTTGAGGTGCGCCAGTACCTGGTGCCCGGCGCGCGCCAGGTCGTCTACCGCGCCGCGCCCCTGGGTGCCACGTCCGGGATGGCGCACGAGGTGACCTTCACGCTCGACGGCGCGCTGGCGGGCGAGTGCGAGGTGCCGGTCGCGCTCCCGGTCGGCAAGGAGATGACGCCGCTCGGCCGCATGTTCGTGGCGGCGCGGGTGGGGCAGCCAGCGGGGTTCGTGGTGCAGGGCGAGACGCGTGGCTACAAGGCGACCATCCGGCTGTTCGTGGCGATGAAGCCCGACTTCGAGATCGTGGACATGCGCGTGATCGAGTTGCAGGACGACCCCGGGCTCGGTGCCGAGGTGGCACAGCCCTGGTTCCGCGAGCAGTACGTCGGCCGTACGGCGGAGGAGATCGCCCGGCTCGACGTGACCCGTGACCCGATGCCCGAGGATTGGAAGCAGGCGCTCGTGGCCTTTGCCCGGCGCGCCCCGGACGGTCCGGCGCGCCATCGCGAACTGTTGCAGCGCGAGCGCCACAAGCCCATCTACGCCGTGACCGGCGCAACCATCTCGAGCCGCGCCGTGACCGAGGGTGTGCGCAAGACCGTGGACCACTTCCGCCGGCGCTGGTGGCTGCTGGCGCCGCATCTGGAGGGTTTGCTGTGAGCACCATGCTCCACCCCGGGCCGGCGCCGAGTGCCCGGCAGTTGATCCTGAACGGCATCTTCGCCGAGAACCCCGTGTTCCGGCTGGCGCTGAGCCTGTGCCCCGCGGTGGCGGTGACCACCACGGTGCTGAACGGCCTGCTGCTGGGCGTGGCGGTGCTGTTCGTGCAGGTGCTCTCGAGCGTTACGGTGACGCTGGCGAAGCGGCTCATCCACCCGCGCGTGCGCATCCCGGTCTACACCATCATCATCGCGGTGTGGGTGAGTGCGATTGACATGTCGCTCGCGGCCTTCGCGCCCGCGCTCTACGCGCAGGTCGGGCTCTACGTGAAGCTGATCGTGGCCTTCGCCATCATCATCTCGCGGCTCGAGGTGTTCGCCTCGCGCCAGCCGCTGGTGCCGACCTTCTTCGACGGGCTCGGCATGGGGCTCGGCTTCCTGCTCGCGCTGCTCATGATCGGCGCCTTCCGCGAACTGCTCGGCAGCGGCTCCTTCGCCGGCATTCCGCTCGTGCCGGGCAAGCCGCTGCTCTTCTTCGCGCTGCCGGCGGGCGGTTTCTTCTCGATCGCGCTGCTGATGGCGCTGTTCAACTGGATCGAGCGCCGCTCCCAGGGCGGCAAGGCCGGGCCGGCGAAGAGCGCGGGAGGGCACGGTGTCTAGCCCGCGCGCGCTGCTGCCGGCGGTGCTCGCCGTGCTGCTGCTGGCCGCGCTGGCGCTCGTCGGGGGGCCGGCCCGCGCCGCGGAGATCCGTGTGCTGAGTGCGCGCGTGGTCGCGCCCAACGAGCTGCGGCTGCGCTTCTCCGCGCCGCTGCCGCGCGCCGACGCCGAGAACTTCCGCCTGACCCACGCGCAGGCGCCCGACATCCCCATCCCGGTCGCGCGCGTGATGCTGGCGGGCGGGAACCGCGTGGTCCTGACCTTCGAGCAGCGGCTCATGCCTGCCGAGCACTACCGGTTCGAGCTGTCCGACCCGCCGCTCGCGCACGACGTGCGGCCCGCGGCCTGGGCGCTGCTGCTGAGCGTGATGCTCGCGGCCGCGCTCATCAACAACTTCGTCTTCACCCGCTACCTCGGGCTCTGCATCTTCTTCGGGGTCTCGAAGAAGCGCGACACGGCGATCGGCATGGGCATCACCTTCACGCTGGTGATGATCTTCACCGCCATGGTCTCGTGGGCGCTCGACACCTACGTGCTGCGCCCGCTGCAGCTCGGCTTCTTCCAGATCCTCGTGTTCATCGGCGTGGTGGCCTCCGTGGTGCAGTTCCTCGACACCATGCTGCGCAAGACCCACCCGGTGCTGCACCGCAAGTGGGGCATCTACCTGATGCTCATCACGACGAATTGCATCATCCTGGCCGTGCCGCTGCTCAATGCGCAGGCCTCGAACGGCCCGCTCGACGCGCTGGCGCTGGCCATCGGCTCGGGCGCGGGCTTCGCGCTCGCGCTGTTCCTGATGTCCTGCGCGCGTGAGCGCCTGGAGTACGCGCGCGTCCCGCAGCCCTTCCAGGGCCTGCCCATCGCCTTCGCGCTCGCCGGCCTGTTCGCGCTCGCGTTCATGGGCTTCTCCGGCCTGGACTTCTTCCGGTAGCCGCGGATGGAAACCTCGGCGCTCGGCATCGTGTTGTGGGGGCTGGCGTTCTTCACCCTGCTCGGCCTGGTGTTCGGCTTCGCGCTGGCCGTGGCGGCGGCGAAGTTCCAGGTGCCGGTGAACCCGCTGGTCGAGCGCGTGCGCGACCGGCTTCCCGCGGCCAACTGCGGCGCCTGCGGCTTCGCCGGCTGCCAGGCCTACGCCGAGGCGGTGGTGGAGCGCGGCGAGGTGTCGCCCAACCTCTGCCTCCCGGGCCGCGCTGCGGTCGCGGGCGCGGTGGCCGAACTCACCGGCAAGCAACTTGGCTCGGTCGTGGACCGCATCGTGGTGCTGCGCTGCCACGGCACCTCGGCTTTCGCGCCCGACGAGGCGCGCTACTCCGGGATCCGCACTTGCACGGCGGCCTCGTTCGTCTTCGGCGGACCCAAGGCCTGCAAGAACGGCTGCCTGGGACTGGGCGACTGCGTGGGCGCGTGCCCGTTCGGCGCGCTGGCGATGACCGCGAAGGGCATCCCCGAGGTGGACCACGCGAAGTGCACCGGCTGCGGCCTCTGCGTGACCTGCTGCCCCAAGGACCTGTGGAGCTTCGTGCCGCGCAACCACCGGGTCGAGTTGTCGTGCGTGGCGATCGACAAGCGCAGCGTGGTGCGCGCCACCTGCATGGTGGGCTGCACCCTGTGCCGCCGCTGCGTGGCGAAGTGCCCCGCGGGGGCGATCACCTGGGACGGCCAGACCATCGTCGTGGACCACGAGCTGTGCGTGGCCTACGGCCCGTCCTGCCAGGAGATCTGCGTGGACGTCTGCCCGAGCATCATCCTGCACCGCATCGGGCAGCTCCCGGAACCGGAGAAGACCACGCCCGTCGCCGCGGCCGCCGAGGCCTGAGTGGCGCGGCGCGGCGCGCTGGAGGTGTGGGAATGAGAATCCTGGCAAGGTCCGTCGCTCGGGATTTCAGCCTTGCGCGGTGCTTCGCGATGCCCGGCCTGATGCTGATCCTGGCGGTCGTGGGCTTCGGCTGCAGCAAGCGACTGACGACGGCGCCAGGGGGGCCTGCGAATCTGCGCCTGGAGCTTCACTTCCCCGCCGCGGTGGCCCGCGGGTTGGGGGCCGGTCCGCTGGGTGCGAGTGCCACCCAGCAACTCGATTCGCCGCGGGTGTCGGTCTACGAGTCGCTGGGGGGCCGGGACTCGGTGTGGCTGGCGGGGCAGGTGGTGCGGCTGGCGCCCGGTGCGAGCGAGTTCAAGGTCGGCCTGCGGGCGGCGAGCGTGCCGCGTTACGGGATCCGGGTGGAGACTTACGGCCTACTGCCGGCCTCCGCGATGGCTGTGCGTCGGGGCCCCGCCTGGCGCTGAACCGATGACCTGAAGGCCCGCCCAACCTCCGTATCCAGGTGTTCACCAGCAGCGGTACCTGTCTCATCCAGTGGGGCGGATGCGGTAGCGGGAACGCGCAACTCAACGGCCCATGCGGCGTGGCGAACGAGGCAGGCCTGCTCGCGCGGTGGCTCCCGCCCGGCTCGGGGGGGGGGAGTTACCGAGCCGTGGCGTGCAGCGGGGAAGGTGCGCTCCGGGGGCGTAGCCGTGAGGCCGGCTTCCCGGCGGTTGTCCGGGTAGGCCGGCCTCAGTCATGACCGGTCGGGGGACTCCGGCGTGCCGCGCCCGACGGCGCCGGACGTCTCTCAGCGCCCTACAACTTCCAGGCGATCCCCATGCTGATCTTGACCTGGCTGTAGCTCGGGATGTGGTGGTACTTGATCTCGGTGAAGTTATCGAGGTGCGCGGTGAGCGGGAAGGTGATCCCGGCGAGCGCCGAGAGACCGCCCTTGATGACCGAGTCGCTCGCGTGATCCAGGCCCAGTGAGGGCGCATCCACCTCGGTCGAGAGGAAGTGGACCCCGAGGCCGGCTCCGAGGTAGGGCCGCCAGCCATCGCGCTGAAACGTGCAGCGCGCGTCGGCGCCCAGGGTCGCGTCCTTACGGATGCTGGTGATGGTGTGGCCGAGGACCTCGATTCGGGCGCTGTTGCGCCAGTACTCGACGTAGGGCAGGAAGTCGAAGCCCTCGACGATGCGAGTCGAGCGCAGCCCTACGCGGGCACTGATGCCCGAGAACGAACTCTGGTGTTGCTGCATCACGGTGGAGGTCATCATGTCCACGCTGGAGAAGACCTGGGCGCGGGCGAGCACGGCGGAGACGAGCAACAGGAGGGTGACGACGCAGAAGCGAAGAACGATGCGCATGCGGGCTCCTTGAGGATCCATCCTCGGGGCCAACGTTCCATGTTCGGGGGGAGCTGCCGTGTCGGCACTATAAGCCCACCGCAGGCCGGAGCGCCATAGATTTCGACGCCAGCGCCGGCCGACTGAGCCCGCTGCCGTACGCCGCATCCTGCGCCCGCCGGGCCCGGACCATCGCTGCGAGTCCTGCGCCGCCCCTGTCGCAGGCTTCGCCTGCGCCCTTTGCCAGTCCCGCCCCCTGTGCTAGATAGTCCGGCGATGCCCCCTCTCTCCGTCGCTTTGCAGCCGCGGCCCGCGCGCCGTCGCCGCCGGATCGTGCCGCTCGAGCAGCTCGCGATGGACATCGGCCCGCCGCGTCCACGCTGGGAGCTCTCGCGGCTGGTCGAGCGATCGCCCTACCGGGCGCGCATCCTCGAGCGCCTGGAGTTCGTGCGGCGCTTCTTCCCCGAGCTGGCCGACGGCACGGTGCGCGTCGGTCTGGCTCAGAAGCGCGGCGTGCTCGGCTGGGGCTCGCTCGACCCCGAACGCCCGGGCATCTGGGTGCGGCCGCGCCGGCTCTCGTATTTCACCATCGCGCACGAGTTCACCCACCTGCTGCAGGCCCGCCGCCTGGTGCCGCGCGGGGAGCGCGCCTGCGACCTGTGGGCGCTCGCTCGCTCGCCGCTGATCAACGACGCGCCGCCGAGCTATCTGCGGTTGCCCGGATCGCTGCGCCGCTGTCGCAGGCTCGATCCCGAACAGGCGGGCTTCCTCTGCCAGGCGGCGCGCCTGGCCATCGCCGCGCGGGAGTCGGGCGAACGGCGCTACCTCCTGTTCTTCGAGTCCGAGGCGCGCGAGGCGCCGGGGGAGGGATCGCATGGTGGCTGACGAGACGCCTCGCTCCATCAAGGTCGCCGCCGCGGTCGTCTGGCGCGAAGGACGCGTGCTCCTGACGCGTCGCCCGCCGGGCGGGCCCTTCGGGCTCAAGTGGGAGTTCCCCGGCGGCAAGCTCGAGCCCGGCGAGATGGCCGAACAGGCCCTGGTGCGTGAGCTGCGCGAGGAGCTTGGGGTCGGCTCCGTGACGCAAGGCACGCTGGCCGTGGAGACGCACGAGTACGCTCACGGCCTCGTGGTCGAACTGCACTTCGTGCGCTGTGAGCTGGACTCGCTCGATTTCACGCCCAGCCCGGAAGTGCACGAGGTGCGCTGGAGCCGGCCTTTCGAGATCGATCCGGCCGAGGTGCTGGAGGGGGACCGCGGGTTCCTGGCGGCGCTGGTGAAGTTGGACGGGAATCGGAGTCTTGGATAGCCTTCCGTTGGGAGCGATCCAGGGACTCCTGACGGTTCATGAGTTAGCGGCGGGCGCTGCCCGAGCGCCTGCGTGACGCCCGGCCCAAGCGACTGCGCTTCGAGCTATTCACTCTTCCCGGCGCGCTGACCGTCCACCAGAGCCGGCTATCGGTACGCACCTCGGCCCAGAAGGAGCGGCTGCAGGAAATCGTCGAGGCCCGCGACCGCCTGCTGGCGATGCGCCAGGCTAGACCGGCCGCTGGCACGGCGGCGCACCAGGAGCCGATCTGCGCTCGCTGCCACCCCCGCAAGGCCGTCCGCGTCAGAACGCCCGCCTCCGCCCTAGATTCCTGCTCCCTATTGACGACCGCATATAGAACGCAACGGCAGCAGGGCCACCCGAACGGCCGTTTTGGCGGTCCCGATGCGCGGCGCTCATTGCATTCTTTGTGCGTCGCTCAATAGAGCGGAGTTATGGACCACCGCAAACCCTTGCAACCCGAGATAGGTCGCGACACAATCACTCGGTTCCTGGTTCATCCCGCTGACCTCGCTCTCTTTGGGAGGAGAAGAAAGGTCATGGACGGACCAGAACACCTCATTCTGTCAACTCAAACAAAGGCTCCACGGAAAGTTGAGAGGAGCCTCATTTCGGCAGCCTGCCAGGAAGGAGAGACCTCGATGCGTGCGTTCCGTCGCTTGAGCCTCATGTTCCTGCTGCTGCTCCCATCGGTATCAGGGTGTGGGAAGGCAGGGCCGCCTGAAAATGGGCAAGCTGCAGTGGCCAAGCGTGGCTACGCGATGGCGCTCAGGCGCTTGCGTCCTTTGGCCGAGCAGGGAAACGCCACTGCTCAAGACAGCCTCGGCGTGGCGTATGTCAGTGGCAAGGGGGTGCCGCCGGACTACGCCGAGGCCGTGAAGTGGTTCCGTCTGGCTGCCGAGCAGGGGAACGCCGACGCCCAGTACAACCTCGGTGTGATGTGCGCCGCGGGCCGAGGGGTGCCGCAGACCGACGTCGAGGCCGCGAAGTGGTTCCGCAAAGCAGCCGAGCAGGGGAACGCCGACGCCCAGTACACCCTCGGTGTGATGTGCGCCAATGGTCGAGGAGTGCCGCAGACCGACGCCGAGGCCGCGAAATGGTTCCGCAAAGCAGCTGAGCAGGGGAACGCCGACGCCCAGTACAACCTCGGTATGATGTGCGCCAAGGGCCGAGGGGCGCCGCAGGCCGACGCCGAGGCCGCGAAGTGGTTGCGCAAAGCAGCCGAGCGGGGGAACGCCGACGCCCAGTACAACCTCGGTGTGATGTGCGTCGCGGGCCGAGGGGTGCCGCAGGATTACGCCGAGGCCGGGACGTGGTTCCGCCTGGCCGCCGCGCAGGGATACGCCGGGGGGCAGTACAGCCTCGGTTGCATGTACGAGTATGGCCGAGGGGTGCCGCAAGACGACGCCGAGGCCGTGAAGTGGTACCGCAAAGCCGCCGAGCAAGGATTCGCCGAGGCCCAGAAGAGCCTCAACGAGATGCGCCGCGAAGGCCGCGGGGTGGCGCAGGACTACGTCGAGACCGTGAAGTGGTCCCGCTCTGCTGCCGAGCAGGGGAACGCCGACGCCCAGTTCAACCTCGGCCTGATGTACCACGAGGGCACGGGGGTGCCGCAGGACTACGCCGAGGCCGCGAAGTGGTTCCGCAAGGCCGCCGAGCAGGGAGACGCTGGGGGCCAGTTCAACCTCGGCGGGATGTACGACCTTGGCCAAGGGGTGGCGCATGACGCCGCCGAAGCCGTGAAGTGGTACCGGCTGGCGGCCGCCCAAGGAAACGCCGCCGCCCAGTCCGCCCTCGGCTTCATGTACGCCGAAGGCCGAGGGGTGCCACAGGACAACGACGCGGCCGTGAAGTGGTACCGCAAAGCCGCCGAGCAGGGAGACGCTGGGGGCCAGTTCAACCTCGGCGGGATGTACGACCTTGGCCAGGGGGTGGCGCATGACAACGCCGAAGCCGTGAAGTGGTACCGCCTGGCCGCCGAGCAGGGATTCGCCAAGGCCCAGAACATTCTCGGCGTGTCGTACGCCTTCGGCCGGGGGGTGACGCAGGACTACGCCAAGGCCGTGAAGTGGTTCCGCCTAGCTGCCGAGCAGGGGAACGCCGACGCTCAGTACAACCTCGCCAAGATGCGCGGCCAAGGCCTGGAGATGACGAAGTAGGGAGAGAAGGGTGGACGGCCATGTAGACCCCGCGTCTTATGTTGCGTTCGACATAGGCGTTTGCGAGACCCCTTTACTCCCATGTCCCTAACTCGAATGGAGAGAGACGAATGACTGGCCAGGCTCGCTTCACGGACCGCGTCTGTCTCGTCACCGGCGCGAGCAGCGGCATCGGCCGGGCGTGTGCGCTCGCGCTGGGCGCGGAGGGCGCGAAGGTGATCGCTGCGGGGCGCCGGCAGGCCCGGCTCGACGAGGTCGTGGCGCGGATCCGCGCCGCCGGAGGCGAAGCCATCGCAGTGGCAGGCGATGTGCGCGAGGAGCGCGCCTGCCGCGCCTGGGTGGATGCAGCGGTGAAGCAGTTCGGCGGGCTCGACGGGCTCGTGAACTCGGCCGGCGTGATGGGCAGCGGCGGGCTGCTGAACCTCGAGCCCGCGGAGTGGGACCGCATGATGGACACGAACCTGCGCGCCATGTACCTGCTCACGCGTGTCGCAGCGCCAGAGTTGATCAAGCGTCGCGGTGCGGTCGTGAACCTCTCCTCGGTCGCGGGTCCGCGTCCGTACGCCAACCTCATGGCCTACGTGGTGAGCAAGGCGGGTGTGGATGCCTTCACGCGCTGCGCCGCGCTGGACCTGGCGCCGCACGGCGTGCGGGTGAATGGGCTGAACCCGGGCGTGGTGGTGACGGAGCTGCAGACCGTCACGAACGCGGTGCCGGACTATGCGGGCTTCCTCGAACGCTCGAAGGTCACGCACCCGCTGGGCCGCGTGGGGCAGCCCGAGGAGATCGCCGCGCTGGTGCTGTTCCTGCTGAGCGACGCGGCCGCGTGGATCACCGGCGCGACGATCCCGATCGACGGGGGCCGGCAGCTGCTCAGCGCGCGCTGAGCGGCGACGCCCACACCTCCGCCACGATCCGCCGCATCACGGGCTCGCGGAAATGGTACGGGTCCGAGAAGTCGGCCCGGTCCCGCGTGAACTCCGGGCGGAGGTCGAAGTCGTACACCGGTGCGAACTCCCGCAGATCCTGGCGGAACCGCTCCTGCTCGGCCAGCAGGCCGAAATCGGCCACCCGCGCCTGCAGATCCGCGTGCGTGGGGAAAACCACGAACACCAGCCGGATGCCACGGCGGCGGCAGTGTACGGCCACCCGCTGCAGCTCGGAGCGGAACTCGGTCGGATAGCGGTAGTGGCTGAAGCTGTTCCGCGCGGTCACCTGCAACTGGTAGCGCCAGAACTGCTCGTGATCCATGGGTGGCAGTTCGATCCGGGGCACCACGCCGGTGGCCATCGCCTGGAGGCAGGTCGCGGCGGCGCGCACCACCGTGTGGTTCACGAAGTAGAGGCCGGGGTTCCGCTCGAGATCGCGGTAGTCGGCGGTGCGGTCGCCGTCGCTGAATCCGTTGTACATGTTGAAGTTGAACCCCATCACCACGCTGTTCAGCCGGGTCATGGAGTCGGCGAACCAGAAGGTGCGGAGCATGTCCGGCACGGAGCCGCCGCCGTAGCCGAAGTTGTAGTACTCCACCCCACAGACCTCGTGGACGGCTGCAGGCGTCACCGAAAGCATCCGCGAATCGCCCAGCAGGATGTCGGCCCGGGGCGCGGCCCGGTACCGCAGCATCTTCCAGAGCGGATAGTTCAACTTGGCGGCGGTCTGCGCCTTGATCGAGTCGGGCACTACCCGTGACGCCGCGAAGAAGTCGTAGGGGTCCACGATCACGATCCCCGACACGTAGAGCAGCAGTGGGAGGCAGAAGAGCGCCAGGCGGCCCAGGAATCGGCTCACGGACCGATCCGGTACGGTGGTGGGCTCTCCCGGCGGCATGGCGCGTCTCCTCTCAGAACTGGAAGTAGATGAACTGCCGCGAACGGTTGAACGCGCCGAAGAACAGGACCGCCGCCAGCAGCGTGTAGTACGCCGCCCAGCGCAACGCCACCGGGCGTGCGGCCAGCCACGCGAGCAGGCTGCCACCCCGGGCCTCCGCTCGCTCCTGGGCCCATTGCACTGCCAGCAGGGCTGCGATGGCCAACAGCGCGATGACGAAATCCGAGGATCCCTGCCCCAGCAGCAGGTTGGCCTTCAGGTACTCGCGGTCCCCCAGTTGCCGCAGCGACCCGGCCAGGCCTGAGACCATGTGCCCGATGATCCGGAACGCGTCCGCGATGCGGTCGGCTCGAAAGAAGACCCACGCCAGGCAGGTCAGCCCGAAGGTCAGTGGCAGTCGCAATGGCGCGGCCGCGTGGCGGACCGCCTTTGGCCACTTGCGCACCTTGAGGCGTACCCACGCGCGGTGGGCCAGCAACTCCCCGATCAGGTACAGGCCGTTCAGGGCGCCCCACACCACGAACGTCCACCGCGCGCCGTGCCACAGGCCGCCGAGCAGGAACGCCCCCATCACGCCTACGCCGTAGCCGCCGTATTCTTCGGCCCCCCGCAGCACGCCGCGACGGTCGGCCCAGCGCATGAAGCTGTAGGAGATGGGCAGCATCAGGTAGTCGCGCAACCAGGTCGAGAGCGAGATGTGCCAGCGCTTCCAGAACTCACCCACGGTCCTGGCGAAGTACGGCCGCCGGAAGTTGGTCATCAACTGGATGCCCATCACCTGCGAGGCGCCGATGGCGATGTCGGAGTAGCCGGCGAAATCGGCGTAGACCTGGAAGGCGAAGAAGAACGTGGCCACCGCCAGCGGCAGCCCCTCGTACCGGCCGGGGTGGTCGAAGACCTGGTTGACGAACGGCGCCAGCCGGTCGGCGATCACCACCTTCTGGAAGAAC
>Ga0315283_10001747_pt1 | contig 17718 bp, 14 predicted proteins | sample YL17G09_0_MG_FD_204541 | JGI IMG/M metagenome (GOLD analysis project Ga0315283, IMG submission 204541) | Sediment microbial communities from Yellowstone Lake, YNP, Wyoming, USA - YL17G09_0 | ecosystem: Environmental > Aquatic > Freshwater > Lake > Sediment | place: USA: Wyoming | collected... | reverse complement strand
GCCGGCGCGGCGGCGCGCGGCGCGGCCGCGGCCGCGGCGCCGCGCGCGGCGGCGGTCGGGGCGCGAACGGGGGCGGCAGAGGACAGCATGCTGGATGCGTGCGGCGGCAAAGGGGGGCGCGAAGCGGCGAGCAGTTTGCAGAGTGGCGGGGGCGGCCACGTCGCCCGCCTCTCTCTCAACTCCCCGACCCCAAAAACCCTTTGAGGTCGGCGGCCGACCGCTTGGCCGCCGCCGCGCGCTCGCGCGCGATGCGCGCGCGCTCGCGCGCGACGTCGGCGGCGGCGGCGGGGTCGGCGGCGGCCGCAGCGTCGAGCGCAGACTCGGCGTCGGCCGCCCGCCCCAGCGCCGCGCACGCGGCCGCCTTGCGCAGCAGCACTTTGACGTGGGCGTCGTCGTCCTCCAGGCACTTGTCGCACCAGGAGATGGCCTCGCCCGCGCGGCCCGCGCGCAGCGACGCGAGTGCTAGGTTGGCGTGCGCGGCCGCCCGCCCCGCCGCCGCCTGCTTGGCCGCTTCCTCATCCTCGCAGAAATCCAGCGCGTTGGCCAGCTCGCGCGCGGACGCGGCCCACTTGGCGGCCGCGAGGTCCCCCGCGCGCGCCCCCCCGGCCGCCCACACCGCGTTGCCCTGCGCGCGCAGCTCGCCCGCGCGCGCCAGGCGGTCGCACGGTTGCGCGTCGTAGTCGCGCACGGGGGCGTCGAACGAGAGGAGGTCGAGCACGAAGCGGGTGCCGCGCGCCGCGTCCCAGCCGGGCGGCGCGTCGTTCCGCGCCCCCCACGCGTGGCTCGGGCGCGCCACCAGTTCCGCCCGCTCGCCGGGCGTCATGAGGCGGACGCCCAGGTCGAGGGCGGGGGGGGCGGCGTCGGTGCCGGTGGTGAAGGTCCAGGGAGGGGGCGAGGGGGCGGCGCCGCCGCCGTCGCCGTGCCCGCCTGTGCCGCTGCCGCCTTTGCTCCAAAATGGCTCTGCGTCGTCTCCGTTGTACGCCATCACCGCGACGCGCACGACGCAGTCCTGCAGCGGGCAGTCGGCGGGGAACTCGCCGCGCCCGTCGCGCACGCGCCGCTTGACGACCGCGCCGTCCCCCGTCAGGTCCCGCACCTGCACCATGGTGGTGAGCGCGATTTCAAACTCGACGCGGTCGGTGGAGGTCGGCGGCGGCGGGACGCCGGCGCGGCCGCCGGCCGCGGCCGCGGCCGGCACCGACACGACCGCCGTCTCCCCCCGGCACACGGCGCACACGGCGGCTTCCAGGGACGGCGGCAAATCCCCCGACCCGATGGTGGCGGCCAGGGCGTCGGACGACCAGTAGGGGGGGGAGTCGGCGAGGCGCCCGCTCGGCACGGGCACGCGCGCCTGGACGCGCGCGACGACCTCGAAAGGCGCCCGCGGCGTCTCCCACGTGTCGCCCTCGATGATAGTGACCTTGACGAGGTCGTCCAGGGCGGAGACGGCGGCGGAAGGGTGGACGGCGAGCAGGTCCAGTTCGGCCGCGACGTCGGCGTTCGCGTCGACGCCCCTGGGCGCCGCCAGCGGCGTCGCGCCCGACTCGTCGCCCGCGGCCTTGGTCACGTACCCGTACTGGGCCGCGGCGCGCACGGCGAGGGACGTGCCGGCGGGGGCGGCCGCGAGGGCGAGCTCGAACGCGCGCGGCGCGCGCGGGCCGCCGCGCGGCGCGCCGAGCACGGCCAGGGCAGGGGGGCCGCCCCGGGTCGTGGCGAGAGGAGGGGCGCCGGGGGGGGCGTTGGGGTCGACGTGCGTCACGTGGAAGGCGATCTAGGGAGGAGGAGAGGAAGGGAGGGTCGGCCGAAGCGCGCGGCACGGCGGCTGCTCGCACCCCTCCTCCGCCCTCCACCCGCACCGCGTCGCCCTCGGCCGGCGTCGGGCCGTCGCCCGCCGTTATGATGGCCACCTGCACGGCGCCGTCGGCCAGGTCGGCGGCTTCCCTGAGGAGGGGGCGGCGGGGCGGCGGGGCGGCGGGGTCGCGCGCGCGCGACGCGCGCCACCACCACCCTCCCCACCTCCCCACCACCACTCTCTTTCTCTCTCTCCCTCACTCACTTGACCTCGCGCGCCTGCTTGGCGTCCAACTCGTCCACGTCGGGGTCGAGTGCCGGCGGCGGGGGGGGCGGCGCGAGGACCTCGGCCGCGTGCGCGCGCAGGGACGCGAGCGCGGCAGCGGCCGCCATGATGGGGTGGGAGGGAGGGGAGGGGCGGCGCGGCGCGGCAGGTGTGTGGGGTTGGGCGCGCCGCGCGCGCCCGCCAGCCACAGCGCGCGCCCTCCCGGCGCCCGCCCGCCGCCCGTGCGCGGTGCGTCTTGATCACGGCTCCCCGTCCCCGCATCGAACGCGCCGCGCCGCCGCCGCCATGCCGACTGCGACGCGCGCGTCCTCCCGCGCGCGTCCCTCGGTCGCGTCGTCGGCTGCCGACTCGGTGGGGGGTGGCCGCCTGTCGGAGCTGCATCCGCGGTGGGTGGGAGAGGCGTCAAGGGAGAGGCGGGGCCGGGACACGGCACGCGGCGCGCCGCATGCCGCGCGCCGACGCGCGGCCCCCTCCTCCTCCAGCAACCTGGCCGGCGTGTTCCGCGGCCGCCGGTCGTCCCGCATGTCGTCCGGCGTGACGTCGTCGCAGGGCGGGCGGCGGTCGAGCGAGGCGCGCGCGCCACCACCGCCCCCCCCCGCCGACCCCGGCTTTGACTCCGACATGGAGGACGAGCTCCTGGAGCTGCGCGCGCGCGTGCGCGAGCTGGAGGAGGAGCTGGCGGCGGCGGACGCGCGCGGCGCGGCCGACGCCGACGCGGCGCGTGCGGAAGCGGCGGCCGAGGCGGCGGCGTTGCTCGAGGAGGCGGAGGCCGACCACCGGGCGAGGCTGGAGAAAGAGGTGGCGGCGGCGTTGAAGCGCGGCGGCGGTGGGGAGCAAGCGGGCGAAACCGCGGCCGCCGCGCTGCGCGCCGCCAACGCGCGCGCCGCCGACGCCGAGCGGCGCGCCGACGCCGCGAAAGCCGCGGCCGCCGCCGCTCTCTCTCGCGCGGTCGCGGCCGAGCGGGCGGCGGCCGACGCCGAGGCCGACGGCCGCGCCGACGCCGACGCGGCGACTGCCGACGCGGACGCCGCGCAGGCGGCTGCGACCCAGGCGTATGATCAAGTGCATATGCTGGAGGGGCAAGTGGCTGGCTTGCGGGCCGAGCTGGCTGCTTCCCAGGCCGCTCTGGCCGACGCCTCCCGCGTCGCCCGCCTCTCGCGCGGCGCCCTCGCCGCCGCCGAGACGCAGGCCGCCGCCAACGCCGACCTGGTCGTCGACTCGCTGCAGGAGCAGCTGCACCGCGCGGTGCGCGAGTGCGCGCAGGCCAAGGCCGCGCTGGTGGCCGCAGCGCGGGGGGGCGGGCGCGGCGCGGCGGAACCTGCGTCGGCGCCGCCCGCGCCGCGGCCGAGGCCGGAGGCCACTGCGCGCCGCGGGCCTTCTTCGGGCGCGCGCCCAGACGGCGGCACGCCGCACGCCATCGCGCTGGCGCGCGCGCGCGCGGCGGTGAGGGCCGAGGAGGAAGAAGCGGCCGCGGCCGCCGCGGCCGCTCGACCCTCCTCATCCGCACTGGGCCGCACCCCCGCGTCCGCTGCTACGGCCACCACCAGCGCGCGCCGTCGGCCGACGCGGCTGGCGCCGACGCCGGCGGGCGTCGCGCTCTCGTTTGGCGGCACGCCCGCCAGCGGCGTGCGCGACACGCCCACGGGAGCGCTTGAAGTCACGCCGCACGCCGAATCTGCCGCTGACGCTTCTCCGCTGCCGCCGCCGCCGTCGGTGGCGGCCACGGTCGCCGCGCAGTCGTCGCCGTCGGCCGCGCCGTCAGACCCCTCGCCTTCCGCCCTACCGTCCACCGCCCCGCCGCGCGCGCGGTCGCCCAGCGTGTGGGGGGGGCGCTTCGAGGAGGGGGAGGGAGGGGCGGGGGGCGGCGACGCCACGCCCGCCGCGCCGTCGCCGCCCTCGTCGCCCCCTTCATCGTCAGCCGACGAAGACGACTGGACGCCGGGCGCCGCCTCGGACGCGGCCGCGTCCTCGCCCGCGTCGTCGTCGGCCGCAGCGCCGCGCGCGCGGCGCGCGGCGGCCGCGCCGGCCGCGTCGCGCCTCGGCGCAGCGCCCGCGCCGTCCCCCCTGCGCCCGCCCTTGGCCGCCATCACGGCGTCGCCCGCGGTCAACGCGCCGCCCTCCGTCGCCGACGCGCCGGCGAGCAAGCGGCGGCGGCGGCTCGCGCCGCCGCCGACGCTCGCAGCGCTGCCCGCGCGGCGCCGGTGAGTGCGCAGCTCCCGGGGCGACTCCCAGTGTTGCAAAAAATGAGCGGCGATTCCCCCGTCTCCAGCGCGTCGCCTGCCCCCGTCGTCTCACCGCCGCCCCGGTTTCAGGGCCGGGCGCGGGGGCCCGGGGGGGCCCGGCCGCCACCCCCCCCCTCCCCCCCCCCACGTCCACGCCCAGCGCGGCCAATACTTCCCGCTCGCTCGCCTCGTCCACCCGCGGCGCGGGCGGCGCCCGGGAGAAGGTGCCGGCGGCGACCGCGCGGATGTCGTCGGCGGTCAGCGTCTCGTGCTCGAGCAGCGCGGCCGCCAGCGCGTGCAGCACGGGCTCTTTGGACTTGAGTAGGGCGTACACGCGGGCGTACGCGTCGCGCAGCAGGGTGCCGACCTCGGCGTCGACGGAGCGCGCGACGTCGGCCGAGACGCCGCCGGCCTTGCCCTCGCCGCCCACGAACCGCGGCCCGACCGCGTCGCTCATGCCGCACTCGGCCACCATGTGGCGCGCGACCGCGGTGGCGGCGCGCAGGTCGGAGCGGGCGCCGGAGGTGACCGCGTCGTCGCCAAACGCGAGCGCCTCGGCCGCTTTCCCCCCCATCGCCACATCGATCTGCGCCCGCAGCTGCGCCCGCGTCACGCTCGTCTCGTCGCCGTCGGGCAGTTGGGACACCATGCCCAGGGCGTGGCCGCGCGGGACGATGGTGGCTTTGTGCACGGGGCGCGCGCCGGCGGTGGCGAGCGCGACCAGAGCGTGGCCGCCCTCGTGGTAGGCGGTCAGGCGCCGGGAAGCGGCTGATTGCACCAGGGACCGGCGTTCCGCGCCCATGAGCAGGCGGTCGCGCGCTTCGTCGAGGAGGGCGGGCGTGACCGCGGGCGCGCGGCGCCGCGCGGCGAGCAGCGCGGCTTCATTCACCATCGCCGCCAGCTGCGCCCCCGAAAACCCGGGCGTGCGCCGCGCGATCGACCCCGCGAGCTCTGTCGCGTCGACGGCGGGGTCGAGTTTGGCCTTGGCCAGGTAGTGCCCGACGACCGCCATGCGCCCGCGCACGTCGGGCAGCGGCACCGCGACCCGGCGGTCGAACCGCCCCGCGCGCACGAGCGCGGGGTCGAGGCCGTCGTCGCCCACATTGGTGGCGGCGACGACGATGACGCCGCTGTTTTGTTCAAAGCCGTCCATCTCGACGAGCAGCTGGTGGAGCGTCTTCCGCCCGCCCCCGCCGTCCCAGGCCGCGTTGCGGGGCCCGCCGACGGCGTCGATCTCGTCGATGAACACGATGCAGGGGGCGGCTTTCTTGGCGGCGGCAAAGAGCGCGCGCGCGCGGCGCGCGCCGACGCCGACAAACATCTCCTCAAACTCCGACCCCGCCCGGAAGAAGAACGGCACCCCCGCCTCGCCCGCGATGGCGCGCGCCAGCATGGTCTTGCCGGTGCCGGGCGGGCCGGTGAGGAGGACGCCCTTGGGGAGCTTGCCGCCGAGCGCGGTGAACCGCGCGGGGTCTTTCAAGAAGTCGACGACCTCCTCGAGCTCGGCTTTCGCCTCGTCGCAGCCCTGCACGTCGGCAAACCGCACTTTGGAGGCTTCGGGGGTGTCCTCCCCCTGGTACTGGTTGGGCGCGAAACCTTGGCCCGCGGCGGGGGCCGCCGCGCCGCCGCCGAAGCCGGGCGGCGCCTGGGGCATCCCCGGCGCGCCGCCGCCCGGCGCGCCGCTGCCGCCGAGCTGGGGCGCCAGGCCGCCCCGGGCGACGGACAGGCCCAGGGCAAAGAGGGCGACGAGCGCGACCGAGGTCGCGACGCCGGAGACCACGGCCGCGAGCGGCGACGGCGCCGCGGCCGCCCGCCCCAGGGTCAGCCCGCCGGCCGCTCCGGCGGCCAGAGCGATGTGCAGGGGGCGCCCGGGCGAGGCGCCGGGGTCGGGGAGCGCGCCGCCGGCGGAGCGCGCGGCGAGGTCGGCGAGCAGGGAGGGCAGCGGGGGCCCCGCGCCGCCGCCGCTTAAACGCCCCGTCGCGGCAGCCGCCGCCAAGTAGGCCGACGCGACGTCGGCCGGCAGCGGGCCGCTCGCGGCCTCGACGCGCATACAGAGTTCTGCCCTCCCGGTCACGCCGCGCGCCGCCAGCGCGCGGTGCAGCGCGTCGGTCGCGGCCGCGTCGCCAGGGGACGCGTCGGCCGCGGCGCGCAGGGCGTCGAGAGAAGGAGAGGAGGCGCCGGGGCCGCCCGCGGCGCGCGCGAGCGCGGCGCCCGCCGTCCAGCGCACCGAGTCGGCCAGGATCGACCCCAGTTCAGAGACTGGTGAGCGATTGTCCGATGTCGCAGGGGAGGGAGGAGGCGGCGGGGCGCCCGGCGCCGACGCGCCGCTGTCGCCCGCTGTCGACCGGCTCAAAAAGCGACTGCCGGCCCGCGACATGCTCCCACACTGACGCGCGAGCGACGGCGCACGGCCGCCAAGGGGCGGGCGCGGGCGGCGGGGCGCGCACGCCGCGGGGCGCATGGCGGCGGGGGCTCGCGGCCGCGTCGGCGCCGCGTCGACGGGCGGGCGGGCGGGCGGCGTCGTTGGCGCGGACCGGGCGCGAGGCTGGGGGGGGAGTGGCGGCAACGGCGTGTCGCGCGCTGGCCAGACCCGCTCTCCCCGTCGCCCGCCGCCATGCCCGCCGCCCTGACCGCCGCCCGCCCCCTTGCCGCGCCCCGTCGCGCGGGGTGTGTGAGGTCGTCGATGGCCAGGTGAGGAAAGGGTCGATGGGGGGGCCGCAGGCGCGCTGCGTCGGCGGGTGACGGCGCAGGCGGCGTGGGCTCGAGGGCGCGCCCCAACCCCTCGCAGCGCTCGCATTGCGGGGGAGGCCCGCCTCGGGCAAAGGGGGTGGCGGGATCGGGGCCCAACCACCGCCCCCCCCGCAGCCGGCCGCGCGTCCCCCTCCCCCCCCGCGCCGTCGACCCCGGCGCCCCCGGCCTCGACCTCGCCAAATCCGGCAACGCGTTTGCCGCCAACATGGACATCGAGCGCATCATGGAGGTGCTGCCCCACCGGTGAGGCGGAGAGGGGGGCCAGCGCGGGGAGGGGGGGCCGTGTGGGGGTCTCCGAGCTCGGCGCGACCACCCCGGCACGCCCCCCAGCTTCCCGTTCCTCCTCGTCGACCGCGTCGTGGAGCTCGTCCCCCAACAGTACGCGGTGGGGTACAAGAACGTCACGGCCAACGACAACTTTTTCACGGGCCACTTCCCCGACCGCAAGATCATGCCCGGCGTGCTGCAGGTGGAGGCGCTGGCCCAACTGGGCGGCATCGTGATGATGGACCCCGCGGATGTCGGCAAAAACTTCTTCTTCGGCGGGATCGAGGGCTGCAAGTTCCGCCGCCCCGTCGTCCCCGGCGACACGGTCATGATGCGCGTCGAGCTCACCAAGTTCAACAAGCGATTCGGCATCGCCAAGATGGCGGCGCAGGCGTTTGTGGGGCCGGACATGTGCTGCGAGGCGGAGCTGACGCTGGTGCTGGCGCGCGAGTGACGAGAGGGGAACGGGGGGCGCAGGTTTGTTGTGGGGTGCGTCGCCCCGCCCCGGCCGACGCGCCGGGCGCGGGGCGCGTGTGAACGCGCGGCAGTTGAGTTCCGGGGTTCAGGTGCGCGCACCCCCCTCCCTCCCTCCCCCCTCCTCGTCTCTCTCAATCCAGCAGGCCCGCCATGACGTCGCCCGCGCCCAGGCGGTCGGGCGCCGGCGGCGGCGGCGGCCGCGGCGGGTCTGCGGCGCGGCGCCGCGGCGACCGGCCGTGCCGCCGCTCGGGCGACCGGGACCGGGACCGGGACCGGGACCGGGACCGAGACCGCGGCCGCGACCGTCGGCGCCGCCCGCGCTCGCGCGACCGCTTGCGCCGCCGCCGCCGCCCGTCCCGCTCCTCCCGCCGCCGCCGCTCCCCCGCCGCCGCCAGGTCGGCCGCGTGCACCGGACAGAGCCGCACTTTGACGAGGGCGGTGCGCGGGGCGGGGTCGCCCGGGTCGGAGTAGGTGAACGGGACTTCAAACGACGCCAACCCTCGCGCCTCGCCGCACCCGCGCGCCCCGCACGCCAGCTGCCCCTTGCCGGCCACGACTTCGGCCGCGGTGCGCCAGCGCAGGCCGACGGCGCCCGTGGCGCGCGCGGCCGACAGGTCGGCCAGCGCGTACTCCCGGAAGAGCGCGCCATAGTAGCTAGCAGCCAGCCGCGCCACCCACGCGCCGCCCGCGGGGCCGGGGGTGGCGAAAAGGGCGGTGTCGTCGGCGGGGGTGCGGATGAAGCGGTGGGAGGCGGCGAGCGCGGCCTCGTCGGTGATCGGCAAGGGGCCGGTGGCAGACGCCGAGGCGCCGCCGCCGCCCGGGCCGGCGCCGGCGCCGGCGCCCGCGCCGCGTGCGGCCGCCACCAGGGCCGCGTGGCGCTCGGCCTCGGGCAGCGCGCCCAGCGCGGCGCGCGCAGCCGCCTCGGTCGGCGCGGCGAGCAGAGAGCCCGGCGCCGCCTCCTCCTCTCTCCCACCCACCATCGCGCCGCCTCACGAGCCGCCGCCGTCCTCCAAATGCTCCACCAGGTCGGGCGCGAGCCTCGGGGTCGCCAGGAACTTTTTGAGGGGGTGGCCTTCGGAGACGGAGAAGTGGGCGCCGCCCGCGGGCGCGGCCGCGTCGTGGATGTCGGCTGCAGCGAAAGAGAGGGAGAGAGGAGGGGCGTGGGCGCGAGGCCGGGCGTCGCGGCTGGACGCCACCCCATCCTCGCCTCTCCTCCTCCCCCCCCACACCTTTGCCCGCCAGGTCGCGCCCGCGAAAGTGTTTGTCCGCGAGCAAGCCCTTGAGCGCGAGCAGCTGCTCCGTGTAGCGTGCGACGAGCGCGGCCTCTTCGTCCGCCTGCGGCAGCGGGGCGGCGCCGCCACGGGGGGCGCCAGAGGCCATGCGGCGGAGGAGGGCGGGAGGTGGGGGGGCGATGAGCACGCTCGGGGTGGGAGTGGCGCGCCGGCGCTGGCGCACAGTCTCTCCTCTGCCTCCCGCGCCGATGCGCGCCCTCCTGCTCGCCCAGCCGCTGCGCGCGACACACGGCCGGCGCGGCGCGGTGAGGTTTCGGGGTTGGGCGGCGTCGGGCGCGGCTAGGGCGGCCGCTGCGACGGGGGGCGTCGGCGCCCAATGCGGCGCCCGCCGACCCCCTCCCTCCCCCACGACAGCCTGCCCGCACCGCGCGCGCCATGGTGAGATGGGGGCGGTGGCGGGAGCGTCGTTGCAACTGCCATCGCCGCGCCGCGCCCCACGCCCTCCCCCCCCCCCCCAGGCCCAAGCCGCGCCGCCCGCCGAGAAAAAGCTGTGGGGCGGCCGATTCACCGGGGCGACCGACCCCCTGATGGAAAAATTCAATGAATCCCTGCCGTTTGACAAGCGCTTGTGGGCGCACGACCTCTCCGGTTCCCAGGCGTACGCCCGTGCGCTGGCCAAGGCGGGGGTGCTGACCGCGGACGAAGCAACGACGATCGTCGACGGCCTGGAAGCCGTGCGCGGCGAGTGGGCGGGCGGCGCGTTCCTCGTCAAGCCCGGCGACGAGGACATCCACACCGCCAACGAGCGCCGCCTCACGGAGCTCGTCGGCGCCGTCGGCGGCAAGCTGCACACGGGGCGGTCGCGCAACGACCAGGTGGCGACGGACGCGCGGCTCTGGTTGCACGACCACCTGACGACAAAGACGCGCGGCTACCTGGCCGACTTGATCAAAGCCGCGGTCGCGCGCGCGGAAGCGGAGGTCGACGTCCTCATGCCCGGTTTCACCCACCTGCAACCCGCCCAAGTCGTGCGCTGGTCGCACTGGCTCCTCGCGCACGCCGCGGCGTGGGCGCGCGACGACGCGCGGTTGGCCGACCTCCTCCCCCGCCTCGCCACCCTGCCCCTGGGCGCCGGCGCCCTGGCCGGCAACCCGTTTGGCGTGGACCGCGTCGCGTTGAGCGAGGACCTGGGCTTTGGGGGGCGGGTCTGCCCAAACAGCATGGACGCGGTGTCGGACCGCGACTTTGTGCTCGACACGCTCTACTTTGCGTCCGTCACCCTCGTCCACCTGTCCCGCTGGGCGGAGGACCTCATCATCTACTCGTCCGGCGCGTACGGCTACGTGGCCTGCTCGGACGCGTACGCGACCGGGTCGTCGTTGATGCCGCAGAAGAAGAATCCGGACGCGCTCGAACTCGTCCGGGGGAAGGCGGGGCGGCTGCAGGGCAACCTGGCGGGCATGCTGGCGGTGGCCAAGGTCGGGGGCGGGGGGTGGGGGGGGGGCGGGCGGCGGCGGCCGCGCGGGCTGGCGCCCCCGCCCCCGCCCCCCCACACCCCCCCCCCCCCCCCGGCCCCCCCCCCCCCCCCCCCCCCCCCCCCCCCCCGCCCCCGCCCCCCGCCCCCGGCCCGCCGCCGGCCCCCCCCCCCCCCCCGGGCGGCGGGGGCGGGGGCGGCCGCGCGGGCTGGCGCCCGCGCCGCCGCCCCCAAACACCGCCCCGCCCACGCCCCCACCCACCCCACCCCGCCGCCAGGGCACGCCCACCACCTACAACAAAGACTTTCAGGAGGCGTGGCCCCTCCTCTTCGACTCGGTCGACACCCTGGACGACGTCCTGCGCATCGCGACCGGCGTCCTCTCCACCCTGACCATCAAGCCCGCCGCCATGGCGGCCGGCCTGTCGGCCGACATGCTGGCCACCGACTTGGCCGAGTACCTGGTGCGGAAAGGGGTGCCGTTCCGGGAGACGCACCACATCTCGGGCGCGGCGGTCAAGTTGGCCGAGGACCGCGGGGTGCCCCTGTCGTCCCTCTCCCCCTCCGACTTGCGCGCCATCCACCCCCTGTTCGCCGACGACGTCGCCGCCGTGTGGGACTTTGAAGCGTCGGCCGAGCGGCGCGACACCGTGGGCGGCGCGTCGCGGCGGTCGGTGCTCGAGCAGGCGGCCAAACTGCGCGCGGGGCTCGCGGCCGCGGGGCTCGCGTGACGGGGTGGTGGGCGGCACCGAGGGGGCGTGCAACACGGGGGCGGCAATCGCGGAAGAACGGCAACAGGGAGCTGGCGAGAGGGCGGCCAGCCCACTCACCCCGTGCCCTCCTTTTCCTCCTCGCGCGGCAGCCCCCCGGCCAACGCCGCCGCTATGAGCGCCCCCCGCGCGTCCACCGCGCGCGCGCCCGACCCCGGCGGCGGCGCGCCCGCGCCCGGCGCGGCGGCCGCGTGCGCGGCCGCCGCGAGCGCGCGCCGCGCCGCCGACGCGGGCGCGAGCACGCCCCGGTGCGGGTCGGGGGCGCCGTCGGGGGTCGGGAGGGTGAGGCGGTCGACGAGCGCGTTGACGGCGTCGGCGGCTGCGCCGAGGGCGACGTACGCGTCGCCCGGGTTGACCGCGCTCGCCCCACCCCCGACCCCCGCCCCCGCCGCCGCCGCGTCCGCCGCCGCGGTCGCCGCCGCCGCCGCCTCCGGCAGGGGCGTCGAGGAGAGCAGGATGGGGAGCGTGGCCGCGTTCGCGGCCGCGACGGACGTCGGGTGCGCCGCGTACGCCCGGGTCAGCGGCCTCAGCGCCGCCGCCACGCTCGCCGCTTGCTGGCCCGCCACGCAAAACTTGTCCAGCACGTCGGGCCTGGGGGAGCGGGCGGGGCGAGGCGGGCGGGAGGCGTCGCGGCGGGCGGCGCGGCGAAGAAAGGACATTAACGCCACTGCCTCCACCCTGCCACCGCCCTCACCACGTCAGCGCGTCGGGTCGGTACGCCAGCGCGCGCGCCACGTCGTCGAGCGTGCGCCGCAGGTCGGCCGCGCGCGCGCGGAGGTCGCCGAGGCCCATCTCGCCGGGCGCGCCGCCCAGGACCAGGCCGCGAAAGGAGGCGGGGGGTGGGGGTGGGGGAGGGTTGCCGGAGCGGGCGGGGCCTGGAGGGGGCGATTGTAGGGGGGGAAGGGGTTGGCCGTGCTCGCGCTTCAGCCGCCGCCCTCTGCAGGGCGATGACGGGACCAAGCACGCACCCGCGGCCGTCGACTGGGCGGCCGACATGGCGGGCGGGCGCGGCAGTGAGCGCGGCGCCGACAGCGCTCGCTCACACCCCCACTCTCCCCCACCATGCGGAAAGCGACCGCCCTCCTCTTGCTGCTCGCGCTCGTCGCGGCGACCGCCCCGGTCGACGCCAAGAAGAAAAAGGCCAAGGCGGAGGACAAGGAGGCCGTCCTCACGGGTACTTGGAGGACGGGGGGGAGCGCGCGGCCCCGCCCGCGCCTACCGCGCCCCAGATCGGCCCCCGGTTGGTGGCGCGCATCACGCCGCGCCCGCTGGGGGGCGCACTCGCATCGATGCGGCCGCGGAGGGGCGCGCGCAGCGCGCGGGCGCGTGCGCGCGATCGCTGCCCCCGGCGCGGGCGCCGGCGCGCGTCCCGCCCGCCCGCTCGCCCGCCCAAACGGGCCGGCGTTGCTTTACACTCGTAAATGTGGGGCCAGCCGGGCGAGCGGCGCCTTTCCCGTGCGGCGCCCCCCCCTCGCGTCCGCCGGCGCGCATCGTGCCGCGCTCGCGCGCCCGCCGCCGCGCCGGCCGCCCGCCGCCGCCTCCCACGGCCGCCGGGCGACGGCAGTGGCCGCAGCGGTGGCGCGATCAGGGCGCGCGGAGCCCCCCCCTCCCCCCGCCAGCGGGGCGCCGCCTTCCCGCCGACGCCGACCCCCCCTGTTTGAATCCCTCCCCAGCCACCGGCGAGAAAGAGTTTGCCGCCATCCTCAAGGCCCACCCCTTTGTCGTGGCCGAGTTTTACGCGCCCTGGTGCGGGCACTGCAAGACGCTGGCGCCCGAGTATGAAAAGGCGGCGGCCGAGCTCGACGCGGGGGCGACGGGCATCAAGCTCGTGAAGGTGGACGCGACCGAGGACGCCAACAAGGCGCTCGCGGAGAAGTACGGGGTCAAGGGGTTCCCGACCCTCAAAATCTTCAAGGGCGGGAAGGGGGAGCCGGCCGACGCGGTCGACTACGCGGGGCCGCGCGAGGCGGCGGGCATTGTCTCCCACCTGACGAAACTGGCCGGCCCCGCCTCTGCCCTGGTCGCCGACGCCAAAGCGTTGGCCGCGGCCAAGGAAGCGCACGACGTGGTCGTCGTGGGCGTGTTCAAATCGGCCAAGGACGCGGCGTTCAAAGCGTTTGAAGCGGCGGGCGACCGACTGCGCGACGACGCCGCGTTCCTGCACACGTTTGACGCCGCGCTCGTGCCCGGCGCCGCCGCGCCTTCTATCGTGCTGCACAAGAAGTATGACGAGCCGACCGCGACGTTCGAGGGCAAGGCGGACGATACTGCGGCGATCGTCTCGTTCGTCGACGCGGCGACCGAGCCCGAACTCGTCGAGCTCGACCAGACGCCCCGCATGAAAAAGGTGCTGGCCAAGGTGTTCCAATCGGACGAGCCCAAACTGCTCGCGTTTGTGGGGGCCGACCACAAAAAGGCGGCCGACTTTCGCGCGGCGCTGATCGCCGCGAAGGCGGTCGGCGGCGCGTCGATCCTGCTCGTCGACCCCGTGGCCAACGGCGGCGCGGTCCAGTTCTTCGGCCTGACGGACGCTGACTTGCCCGCCCTGGCCGTGCACGCGCCCAAGGCCAACGCCAAGTACATCAAGGCCAAGGCGGCCGCGAAGGACGTCAAGGCGTTCCTGGCGGCCTTCTCCGCCGGCAAGCTCTCCCCGCACGTCAAGTCGGAGACGCCGCCCAAGAAGAACGACGGGCCGGTGGTGGTGGCCACGGCCAACACGTTTGAGAAGCTCGTGCTGACGCCGAAGGGCGCGACGGCCGTCGTCAAGTTTTACGCGCCGTGGTGCGGCCACTGCAAGACGCTCGCCCCCATCTGGGACAAGCTGGGCGAGGCGTTCAAAGCGGACAAGAAGGTTGTTGTCGCCAAGTACGACATGACGGCCAACGACCTCCCCCCCGGCTCCAAGTTTGAGGTCAAGGGGTTTCCCACCATCGTCCTCTTCAAGGACGGCAAGCACACGACGTACACGGGCGAGCGCACCGAGGAGGCGATCGCCGCGTTTGTCAAGGCGGGGGGGGTGCTCGCGCCGCCGTCGGCGGGCGACGACGAGCCGGCCAAGGACGAGCTCTGACGAGGGGGCGAGGGGGAGGGACGGAGAGACGGCGCTGGGGGCGGGCCCGCGCGCCCGGTGCAACACGCGCGCAGCATGCTATCCGGCTACACGAGGAGGGGCGGCTTGGGCGGCCGCGGCGCGCGCGGCGAGCCGCCAGAGGCGCGCGGCCGACCGCGCGCGCTCGGCCGCCGCCTCCTCCCTCGCCCGCCGCCCGCCGACCGCCGCCTCGCTCAGGCTCAGTTCAACAAACGCGTGCCCCACGCGAGCGAGGCGCAAGAGAACCACCGCGAGGTTGGCCGCGACGGCGGGCGCGCCGTGCAGGGCGAGCTCGAGGGCGAGCGCGGCGGCGACGAGGCCGGCGTCCAGCCAGTGGGTGAGGGAGGCAAAGAAGCGTGCAGGGCCGATGATGAGGGCGCGCACGACCCAATCCACGTTGAGCACGGCCAACAAAGAGACGGTCGCCCAGTGCAGGCCTTCCGCCGCCGCTTCCGCTGCCGGTGGCGGCGGCTCACACGCATCGAGGTGGGTCGGGTGCACGCCGCCCAGGGCGACCTCGGCCAGAACGACGGCCAAGTCCAGGCACACGAGGGCGGTCTGAAGGAACGAGGGCATGTGGGTCAGCCGCCGGCCCTGCCGCCCTGCCGACACTGCGCGCCGACCCTCCTGCCACGCACGATGACCCAGTGCCAGCGCCTGCCGCCCGCGGCTGCGGCGGCGGCCGCGCGCCACCGCGACAGGCGGGCGCCGCCGCCCAAGCGGCCGCCGGCCGGCGGCCGCTTGGGCGGGCCCGGCCCCGGCAGCATTGCGGGGCGGGCGCGGGGCGCCCCGCGGCGGGCGCAGGCCCGCCGCGGCGGGCGCGGGAGAGAGAGTGGCGCCGGAGTCGCCGGCGTCGATGCGGGCCCCATCACTCCTCGCCACCTCCGGCGATCGCGGAACCCCCCTCACACCTCCCGCGCCCCATGCTGGAGATGCGGGGCGGCCTGGCGCGCCGCGGGTCCAAGGCGGACGACCTCGGCGCCGCGCCGCCGCCGTATTCGGCCCGCAGGAGCGGCTCCGCGGGGGAGGTGCCGTGGTCGGCGATCGTGCGGTGAGGACGGGGAAGGCGTCGCGTGCGGGGCGGGGCGCGGGCGGTGCGCAGCGAGCGCTCAACCCCCTCCTTTCCCCCCCTTGCAGCGCCCACCTCCCCGACTACGTCACCCTCGCCGCCCTCTTTGCCGTCGTCGCCCTGACGGAAGCCGCCCCCCCCTACCTGCGCTCGCTGGAGCCGGGCAAGGACGAGGACCTGTGGTGCGGGGGGCGGGGCGAGGGGCGGGGCCGAGCGTCGCGCGCGCGGACTCCGCCAACCCCTCCCCCCTCCCTCCCTCCTCAAGGCGCTACTCCTACCCCCTGCGCGCCGGCGGCGCCCAGCGCGTGCCCGGCCGCACCGTGCTCCTGGTGTCGGCGGGCGTGCCGGCGGCGTGCCTGACCGCGTTTGCGCTCGCCGCGCCGCCCTCGCGCCTCGAGACGCACGCCACCTTCCTCGCCCTCGCATCCTCCCTCCTCATCACGGGCGCCGTCACCAACACGCTCAAGCTGGGCGTGGGGCGGCCGCGGCCCAACTTTGTGGCGCGCTGCTGGCCCGGCGGCGCCGCGCCGGCGTTCGACGCCGGCGGCGTCCCGCTCTGCGCCCCGGGCGCGGTCGGCCCCCTGGAAGGCCGCAAATCGTTTCCATCGGGCCACTCCTCGTGGTCGGCGGCCGGCCTCGGGTTTTTGAGCTTTTGGGCGGCGGGCAAGCTGCGCGTGTGGCGGCGCGACGCGGCTGGCCATCCCTGGCGCCTCGTCCTGGCCTCCCTCCCCGCCGCCCTGGCCGTCGCCATCGCGGTCTCCCGCGTGCAAGACTATTGGCACCACGCGTCCGACGTGCTGGCGGGGTTGGGGATCGGGGCGACCGTCGCGTACGCGACGTACCGGCAGTCCTTTCACTGCTTCACCTCGGCCCGCGCGGGCGAGGCGCACGCGGCGGCGATCGTGGTGGCTGCCGGGTCTGGCGGCGGCAGGGGGGACGGGGGCGCGCAGCAGGATTCGTTCGTGTGACCCCCCGCAATGTCGCCTTGCGCCCCCGTCTCCCCCCTCCCCCCTCTCCTCACGTGGGCCCCGGCAGCGCGCTCTTGAACCCGCCCGTCGCCGAAAAATAGGTGTCGGCCCCGCCGCGCGCGCGGCCGGCGGCCGCCGCGCGCGCGGCGCGCGCGGCGGGGTTTTCGAGCTCGATGCCCTGCACCGGCGTGAAGGCGAGGGAGGAGGCCGTGCCGCCCACGCCGCCCAACCCGCCAGCCCCCCCGACGGCGGCCAGGGCGCGGGCGTGCTTCTTCTGTTGCGCTTTGTTCAGTTTGACCTTGGTTGTGCGCGCCTGAAGCCGCAGCCGGGTGCCGGCGCCGCCGCCCGCGCCGCCGAGTTGGCCGATGCCGACGAGTTCGTCGCCGTCGAGTACCTCCTCTTCCGCGACGCCAAACGCGGCCCGGTTGGCGGCTTTGCGCATGTCGGTCTGTCCGTACCGCTCCTTGGCCGCCCGCGCCCGCCTCCCCCCCCGCCGACTTTTGGGCTCCGCGTCCGGCGCCGGCAGCACGCGCGCGACGCGCGCGGGCGGCGGCTCCTGCCATTTGGCGATGGTCGCTTTGATCGAGTCGCGCAACGCGGCGCCCGCGCCGCCGCCCGCGTCGCTGCCGTGCGCGTCCACGCGGGCGAGCAGCGTCGCTTTGGACGCGATGAGGCGGGCGGCCTTTTGGCGCAGGGCGGGGGGGGTGGCTTCGACGAGGTCGCAACCCCACACGAGGCCGCGGTGCGTGCCCGCGCCGCGCGACGACAGGCCCGCCAGGGCGCCCTTCTTCGCGCCCAGCACCTGCACGTTGCAGGCGGGCATGGAGGCCAGCGGAATCAACCCGCCCGCCGCGCCGACGAGCGCGGCCGCGACGTCGGCGCCGACCGCGGCCGACAGGTTCGGCGCGACGCGGTGCATGCGGGCCGTGACAAGGGAAAGCATCGTCGCCCGGTCAGTGTCCAACCGCAGGATCATGTCGCACGCGGCGGCGACCTCGTCCCGGGCAGACGGAGGGAGCGGCACGCCGGCGGTCGTCGCCGCGGTGACCGAGACCACCATGATGGTCGCCGCCGGCAGCAACCCGTCCAGCGACACCGTCGCCGGATCGGCTTCCCCCCCCAAAGCGCGCACGACGCGCGCGTAGTCACGCGCGTCGGCGACGAGGGATTCCAGCTCGGGGAAGCGCGCGCGGTAGCGGTCGCGGGCCAGGGCGGCCACGGCCGCGATCTCGGCGTCGATGTCGGTGGCGAGGGCGTTGCAATCGACGAGCAGGCGGTGGGCGGGGTCGGTGGCCACGGTTGGGGTGGGGGCGAGGGAGGAGG
>Ga0315283_10001745_pt1 | contig 17736 bp, 12 predicted proteins | sample YL17G09_0_MG_FD_204541 | JGI IMG/M metagenome (GOLD analysis project Ga0315283, IMG submission 204541) | Sediment microbial communities from Yellowstone Lake, YNP, Wyoming, USA - YL17G09_0 | ecosystem: Environmental > Aquatic > Freshwater > Lake > Sediment | place: USA: Wyoming | collected... | reverse complement strand
AAGCCAAGCTCGCCGGTCTGCTCCGAGCCGGGGACCCTCACGGCGAAGTCGCGTACGCGTGGCACGCGAAGGAAGCTGTTCGGTTCCTCTACGACATTCCGAACGCCGAGTTCGCCGGCCGCTACCTCGACGAGCTCGCCGTAGACCTTCAAGACGACGAGTTCCCTCCCGAGGTCCGTGCGCTCGGTCGGACACTCACGCGTTGGCGGGACCAGATCGTCGCGTGGCACCGCGCTCGAGCGACCAACGGCCCCGCGGAGGCGATCAACAACCTGGTCAAGCGCGTCAAGCGCGGCGCGTTCGGCTTCCGACGGTTCCGCCACTACCGGATCCGCTCACTCCTCTACGCCGGCCGACCCAACTGGGAACTCCACAAGACGAACACACCCCCCTGAATACCCACGAGCCGGGAAACCGGAAAGCCCGCGACCCGGTGCTCGGAAAGCTGTGTGGGGCGGGCCCCACGGCCCGCCCCACACTGCTAGTCCTGATTGCTTGGTGATGGGCTGCCCGGAAGCGGCGATGGCGACTGGTCCTGTGTCTACCCTGCGTTGGCTATCGCCGACGAGGACTTGGAGAGGCTATCCGCCGTCGACTGTTGGAAGTAGACCAATGCAGAGATGCAAACAAAGGCGATAAGGGCGAGGAGGAGTGCGTACTCGATGAGGCTTGCGCCGTCCTCGCCTTTCCTCCGCAGTCGCCGCCGGCCCGGTGAAGAATGGGAACCCATAGGTCATCCCTTTCTGTCGTCCGATGCCAGAACGGGAGCGGGGCGGGTCTTGAGGCCCGCCCCGCTCCCGTTCCCGGATTGCCTAGGCGCCGTTGACGGAGGAGCCGACCGCCGAGAACTTGCTCGACGCACTCTTGCCGAGGAAGGTCACGGCGAGGATGCACACGACGGCGATCAGGGCCACGAGCAGGGCGTACTCCACGAGGGAGGCACCACGGTCGGTCTTGCAACGAGCCTGGAGCCAAGCGCTGGCGAACTCATATGAGGTAAGCATCTGGGTGAATCTCCCTTTTCTGGTTCTGATGGAAGCCCCGAGTCTCGGAGCTTGCTTCTTGTCCAAACCAGTATCGTCGCCGGGGTCGCTGGACCTTTATAGGGCATTTGACCCATTTTGGGAACATCCGGCCCAAAGGGGGCGAATAAGCCGAGATCCTGCCGACGCGTCGAGGCTGACGATCAGTCGAGGCTGACGATCAGTCGAGGCTGACGATGCCCATGCGTACCGCCTGCAGCACCGCCTGGGTGCGATCGCGTGCGTCGAGCTTCTGATAGATCGAAGCCAGGTGGTTCTTCACCGTCTTCTGGCTGATGTAGAGCTTCTCGGCCACCTCTGGGGTGGAGCAGCCGTCGGCGATGAGCTGGAGCACCTCTTCCTCACGGCGGGTGACGATGCGCTCCTCGTCGCTGGAGGGGCGGTCGAGTCGGCGGACCTCGTCGAGCATGCTTGCCGCGAGCTGGGGTGACAGCGCCGTCTCGCCGCTGACGGCCATCCGCACCGCGGAGGCGATCTCCTCGGTCGAGCAGTCCTTGACCAGGTAGCCGCTGGCGCCGGCTCGGATCGCCGAGGTCAGAACCTCCTGATCGGCGTGCATCGTGAGCATGACGATCTTGATCTGGGGCAGCAGTGCCCGGATCTGCCGGGTGGCCTCGACGCCGTCCATCTCGGGCATGGTGACGTCCATCAGGATCACCTGGGGACGGAGCTCTTCGGCCAGGCGGACGGCCTCTTCGCCGTCACGGGCCTCACCGACGACGTCGAATCCCTGATCGATCATCGAGCGACGTAGTCCCTCACGCAGCATGCGATGGTCGTCGGCCAGCATCAGGCGGATGCTCACGCCGTCCCCCTCGAGAGTCATGTGATCAGTACACCGGGAAAGCCCATGTCGCGGAGATGCTACCGGGTCTCGCGTCGGAGGTGGGTATGGCCCCGCGGCCGTGGGTACCGGGAGGCTCAGGAGCCGACGCGGGCCGGTGTTGACAGACGTCGACTGTCCTCGTCGATCGGCTGGATCAGACTGCAGCGCACCCGCGTTCCCCGCCCCACCTGACTCGAGAGCTCCAGGGTGGCGCCGATGCTCGAGGCTCGCTCACGCATGCCGAGGATGCCGTAGGAGTCGAGGCGCCCGGCGTTGGCGATGGGGAAGCCTTCGCCGTCGTCGGTGATCTCGAGTACCGCCGACAGGCCATTGCACCGCCAGAGCACGCGGGCCCGGCTCGCCTTGGCGTGGCGCTCGATGTTGGTGAGCGCCTCCTGGGCGATGCGCCACATCTCCCGCTCCTGCAGGATCGGCAACCGGGAGCCCCGGTCGCAGAAGAGTTCGAGCTGCAGGTCGCTTCGCTCCCTCACCCGGGCGGCGTGAGACTCGAGGGTGTCGGCCATGTCGTGGCTGTCGGAGACGTCGGTGCGGAGGTCATAGAGCGTGTCGCGCACCTCTCGGATGACCGATCGGACGTCGTCGCGGAGTTGCTCGAGCGAGGGTCCCAGCAACTCACCCTTCTTGTCACAGCCCACGATCCGATCGAGCTCGAACGCCAGGTAGGCGAGGGATTGACCGATTCGATCGTGGAGGTCCCGGGCGATGCGGGTGCGCTCCTCGTCGGCGCCGACCGTGCGCAGCCGGGCGAACCAGCGGGCGTTGTCGATCGCCAGGGCGACGGGCTCGACGAAGCCCTGCAGGAGCTCGAGGTCACGGTTCGAGAAATGGCGCTCGGCCTGGTGCTCGACGGCGATCACACCGATGATCGACCCCCGGGTGGCGAGCACTGCGTAGAGGCCCGAGCTGGCCTTCGGGCTGAGCCCGGGACCGCCGGATTCGGCCAGGTTCGGTGCGCTGATCACGGTCTCACCGGCGACGGCGTCCAGGATCGGGGGCGGAAGGTCGCGATTCGTCAGCTTGGCCGGCAGGCGCACGTTCTCACGGCGGATGACCTCCCATCCGGCGTCGGTGTCGTCGAGGGCCAGAATGGCCACGCTGTCGAAGTCGAACAGACCGCGGAGCCGCCCGATGGTGGTGTCGAGCACGTCGTTCAGGTCGAGTGAGGCCGGCAGAGTCTGCGTGACCCGGTGCAGCGAGAAGAGCAGCGCGTTGGCATCGGCCAGGCGCCCGAGCCGGTCCAGGGCCAGGGAGTGCTGTCGGTCGGCCTCGCCGGAGATCCGACGGGCGTAGCCGGCGACGACGGCAACCAGGATGACCACCAGGCTCCACTCGGCGGAGAACTGCACGCGGGTGCCGGTGGAGTCGGGGATGAGTTCCACGATCGTGACGGCGAGGGACGACACGATGCCGACGCGCAGGGCGAAGGCGAAGCCGCGACCGAAGCCGGCCACGATGACAGCCGTCATCAGCGAGAAGATGAAGGGCGAGTCCCATGCTCCCGTCGTGCCCACCGCGGTCACGCCGAGCGCGACTTCGGCGAGCACCTCGATGAGGCTCCGGATCGTGCCCATGTAGCGGATCGGGCGCAGCGTGCGGAAGACGGTGTAGGCCAGGATCACGGCACACCAGATGGCGATCGCCCGGTTGTTGTCGAAGCGCTCGATGGCCAGGGCCAACGACACGACGGTGGTTCCCCACCGGATGGCGAGGATGGCCGCGCCGAACGCCGCTACCCGGTCGACCGACTCGACGATGCCCAGGCCGTCGGTCTTGGCGGTGCCGTCGGTGGTGCTCGCCAGGTTTCCGATGCGCCGGCGCCATGAGGTCGAGGGGTGGGGATCCGACTCGGGCGGTGACGATCCGTTGAGCGTCGGGTTGTTCGTGCCGTCGAGGTCGGAATCGTCCACAGTTGTGCCTGTCGGCCGGTGAGCGGGTCGAGTTGAGGACCAGACCGGACCGGACCGGACGCGATGGTATCGTCATCGATCGTGCTGCTCATGGGACTTACCGGAGGCATCGGTTCCGGTAAGTCCACGGTGTCGGCCGCGCTTGCTCAGCTCGGGGCCGAGGTGATCGACGCCGACGCCATCGTGCGTGAGGTGCAGCGTCCGGGAACCGAGGTCTTCGACGGAATCGTCTTCCGTTTCGGTGATGGCGTCGTGAGGCCTGACGGAACGCTCGACCGTCAGGCCGTGGCCGACATCGTGTTCGCCGACCCGGCGGCCCTGGCCGACCTCAACGCGCTCGTGCACCCGGCGGTGGGCGCCGAGATCGCCCGCCGGCTCGACGGGGCGGCGGCGACCGGCGGGGTGGTGATCCTGGACGTCCCGCTACTCGTCGAGTCAGGACGTGACGACATGGCCGGCATGATCGTGGTCGACACCGACCCGGACGTGGCCGTCGAGCGCCTGGTGTCGCAGCGGGGGTTCACCGAGGCCGATGCCCGGGCCCGCATGGCCCGACAGGCCTCGCGAGACGAGCGATTGGCCCGGGCCGACTTCGTGATCGCCAACGATGGTGACCGCGATGCGCTGCTGTCGAGAGTGGGTGAGTGTTGGGAGTGGATCCAGCAACTGCTCGCCCGGCCACCGAGCTAGCGGCTTGGTGATCGACCGGTCGACCGGCCGGTCCGTTCGGTGAGTCGGTTCAGGTGAGGCCGAGCCGGCGGCTCAGATCGCTCTGCATCCGGTGCCCGGGATCGGCCTGCTCGCGTACCGAACGCCATTCGTCCAGCCGCGGGTACATGGTCGGAATGAGCTCGGGCCGTACGCGGCTGTCCTTGGCCAGATAGACCCGACCGCCCGCCGCGGCCACGTCCTCGTCGAGCCGGTCGAGGAGCGGAGCCAGGTCTCGCGCTCCGGTGGGGATGTCGAGGGCAAGGGTCCAACCGGGCATGGGGAACGAGAGCGGCGCATCGTTGCCCGGCCCGAATCGCTTGAGCACGGCGAGAAAAGAGGTGCAGCCACTGGCGCTGAGCTGTTCGACGGTGTGGCGCACGACATCCTCGGCTCCCAAGGGCACGGCGTACTGCCACTGGATGAATCCACGAGGGCCGTAGATGCGATTCCAGTTGTCGACCATGTCGAGCGGATGGAAGAAGAAGGGGATCGACTGCAGTTCGTCGCGCCGGATCTGGGGGGCCTTGCGGAACCACAGCTCGTTGAAGGCGCGGATGGACAGCCGGTTCAACAACCCGGGCGGAACCAGGGGAGGGGCCCCGATCAACACCGAGGGGTCATAGGCGAGCGCGTCGGCACCGGTGCGGGCATCGACCTCGTCACGGTGGGCGAAGCGGCCCCGGGTCAGTACCGAGCGACCCAGCTTCGAGCCCCGGGCCAGAAGATCGATCCACGCCACGGAGTAGTCGTAGTCGTCGTCTCCTGATTCCATGAGGGCCATCACCGCGTCGAGATCAGTGGCGCGGTCGGTGTCGACCAGGTCTTGGCTGGTCTCGATGCGCGGGCACCGGAACGTGGCCGCGAGGATGAGGCCGGTGAGGCCCATGCCTCCGACCGTCGCCCAGAAGAGGTCCGCCCGCTGTGTCGGCGTCGTCTCGACGGTTGAGCCGTCGGCCAGGGCCAGCTCGATCGAGGTCACGTGGTTTCCCCACGATCCGGCCCGGTGGTGGTTCTTGCCGTGGATGTCGGCGGCGATGGCCCCGCCGACGGAGACGTAACGCGTGCCGGGGGTGACGGGCACGAAGAAGCCCCGAGGCACGAGGTCGCGCATCAGTGCGTCGAGGCTCGCCCCGGCGCTGGCTCGCACCAGACCGGTCGCGGCATCGAGATGAAAGTCGATCACGCCCGCGGTGTCGATCACCCGTCCTCCGGCGTTCTGGGCGCCGTCCCCGTAGCCGCGCCCGAGCCCGCGCCCGATGGCGCCGCGGTCGGACAGTTCGTCGAGGGCGTGGCTCAGGTCCGCAGCCGATGAGGGCCGGGCGACCAGCGCAGCCGACGGGCTGGTGCCACCCCATCCGGCCAACAGTCGGCGACGGAGGGCCGGGCCGCGGCCCGGCGGGTCAGGTGCGGTAGACGGCATAGGCGTAGATGATCGCCCACAGGGCGCCGGCGGCGAGAATGGCCCGATCGGTGGTGAGCACCTCTTCGGGGTTCTCGCCGCCGCCCTGTTCGAGGATCAGCCCGTATTGGAAGATGGCGACAGCGAACGGCACGATCGACAGTTCGAACCAGGTCGACCCATCAGGGCTGCCACCGGCGGAGTCGAACGCCCAGAGGCAGTAGGCGACGAGCACGACCCCGGTGGCCACACTGCGCAGGTAGCGCAGGAAGTCGGGGGTGTAGGCGCCGAGCGTCGCCCGCACCTCGCGGGCCTGATCGCCGAGCGATCGCAGCTCGCCCTCCCGTTTGCCGACCACCACCAGGAGCGCCCCGAAGCTCGTCACGATGAAGAACCACTCGGAGATCGGCAGGTCGGTGGCGGCGGCGCCGGCGATCGCTCGCAGCACGAAGCCGGCGGCCACCGCCACGATGTCGAGGATCGGCTGTCGCTTCAGCCAGAACGAATACGAGGTGGTGAGGGCCAGGTACGCGATCAGGGTGATGCCCAGGTTGCGGGCGGTGGCGAACCCGATGGCCAAGGCCGCGACGACGAGCACGAATCCGACCACGTAGGCGGTGCTCACCGGTATGAGGCCGGCGGCTATGGGGCGGTTGCGCTTGGTGGGGTGAAGGCGGTCTGACGCAACGTCCCGAGCGTCGTTGACCAGGTAGGTACCGCTCGCCGCCAGGCAGAAGGCGACGAAGGCCAGCAGGGAATGCAGCGCGACCGACCGGTCGTCGATGCTGCCGGCGGCCACGGGGGCGGCGAAGACCAGGACGTTCTTGGTCCACTGCCGTGGGCGCATCGCCTGTACCAGTGCCCCGACGCGATCGGAGGCCGAAACGTCGGGGCCCATGCTCAACGGGCCGAAACGATGCGCCACAGCGGTCGGGGGAGGTGGCGCATCACCATGAAGACCCAGCGCACCATCGGCGGAGCCCACACGATGTCGCGACCCCGCTCGACCCCGCGCACGATCTGGTCGGCGACCACCTCGGGTGTGGTGGCGAATGGTTGGGTGTCCATGCCCGCGGTCATTCGGCTGTGCACGAAGCCGGGTCGTACGACGAGCACGCGGGCGCCGGTGCCGACGAGCGAGTCGCCGAGACCCTGGGCGAAGGCGTCGAGCCCGGCCTTCGACGAGCCGTAGACGAAGTTCGTCTTGCGCGCCCGCTCGCCGGCGACCGACGAGAGCACGACGAGGGTCCCGTGACCCTGCTCGCGGAACCGGCCGGCGACCACGAGCCCGGCCGACACGGCACCCACGTAGTTGACGCGCACCGCCGCGGCGGCCGACTCGGGATCGGCCTCGAAGTCGCGCTGATCGCCCAGCACGCCGAAGGCCAGCAGCACCAGGTCGAGGTCGGGATGGTCATCGAAGATCGCGCCCAGGACCTGGGCATGTGAGGTGGTGTCGAGCGCATCGAAGGCCCGCACGTCGACGTCGGCGCCCAGGGCGGTCAACTCGGCCACCGTGGCCGCGACGGATGCGGTGTCGCGCACGGCCAGCACGACCTGTCGGCACCGGGAACCGATCAGCTTGCGCACCGTCGCCAGGGCGATCTCGGATGATCCCCCGAGGACGAGAATCGACTGCGGTGATCCGAAGGCGTCCTGCATGGGCGTGGGCTTCGCTTCCTCGATGGTCTGACGACGGCGAGTGATAACCCTAGTTCTCGTCACCCTCCGGACCGCTGATCGCGACGGACGGCACACCGTCCGGGGTGGGGTCCCGGGCCTGCCTGTCGTACCCCCTCGGTAGGATCCCTGCATGCCCGAGGTCGCCGCCAGCCCCAGTGTCGTTTCGTCGGCGATCCCGTTCCGGCTCGTCTCCGACTTCCAGCCGGCAGGCGATCAACCGCAGGCCATTCGACAACTCACCGCCGGCCTCGAACGCGGCGACCGGTTCCAGACCCTGCTCGGCATCACCGGCAGCGGCAAGAGCGCCACCATCGCGTGGACGATCGAGCAGGTCCAGCGACCCACCCTCGTGATCGCCCCCAACAAGTCGCTCGCCGCCCAGCTCGCCAACGAGTTCCGCGAGTTCTTTCCCGACAACCGGGTCGAGTACTTCGTGTCGTACTACGACTACTACCAACCCGAGGCCTACATGGCCGCGAGCGACACCTATATCGAGAAGGACAGCTCGGTCAACGACGAGATCGACCGCTTGCGGCACTCGGCCACCTCGGCGCTGCTCACTCGCAGCGACACCATCGTCGTGGCGTCCGTCTCGTGCATCTATGGCCTCGGCTCACCCGACGAGTACCGCGACCAGCTCCTCGTGGTCCGCCGGGGCGAAGAGCACGATCAGCGCTCGATCCTGCGGCGGCTCGTCGACATGCGCTACGAGCGCAACGACATGAACCTGGTGCGGGGCAAGTTCCGGGTGCGCGGCGACACCATCGAGATCCACCCCGCCTACGACTCGACTGCGGTGCGCATCGAGCTGTTCGGCGACGACGTCGAGGCCATCACGGTGGTCGACCCCCTGACCGGCGAGAAGGTCGAGGCGCTCGACGAGCTCGTCGTGTTCCCGGCGACGCACTACGTGTCGGGCGACGAACGCATGCGGGTGGCCATCGGCCGTATCGAGTCCGAGCTCCAGGAGCGCCTCGCCGAGTTCGAGCAGGCCGGCAAGCTGCTCGAGGCCCAGCGCCTGCGCATGCGCACCCAGTACGACCTCGAGATGATGCAGGAGGTCGGCTACTGCAACGGCATCGAGAACTACAGTGCACCCATCGACGGACGTGCGGCGGGGGCCGCGCCCAGCACGCTCCTCGACTTCTTCCCCGACGACTTCCTCGTCGTGCTCGACGAATCGCATCAGGCGGTGCCCCAGCTGCACGGTCAGTACGAGGGCGACCGCAGCCGCAAGGCCAACCTCATCGAGCACGGGTTTCGTCTGCCGTCGGCCGCCGACAACCGTCCGTTGCGCTTCGAGGAGTTCATGGAGCGGGTCGGCCAGGTGGTGTTCCTGTCCGCCACCCCGGGACCGTTCGAGCTGCAGCAGTCCGCCCAGATCGTCGAACAGGTCGTTCGACCGACTGGGCTCATCGACCCGGAGGTCATCGTCAAGCCCACCAAGGGCCAGATCGACGACCTCATCGAGCAGATCAACCAGCGCGTCGCCGCCGGTGACCGGGTGCTCGTCACCACCCTCACCAAGAAGATGTCCGAGGACCTCAGCGACTATCTGCTCGAGCTCGGTGTGAAGGTCCGCTACCTGCACAGCGAGATCGACACCATCGAGCGCATCGAGATCCTGCGCGACCTCCGCCTCGGCGAGTTCGATGTGCTCGTCGGCATCAACTTGCTGCGTGAAGGCCTCGATCTGCCCGAGGTGTCGCTGGTCGCCATTCTCGACGCCGACAAAGAGGGCTTCCTGCGCAGTGAGACCTCGCTCATCCAGACCATTGGGCGGGCAGCCCGCAATGTCGACGGCCAGGTCATCATGTACGCCGACAAGATCACCGACTCGATGCAACGGGCGATCTCCGAGACCAATCGGCGCCGCGGTCTGCAGCAGGCCTACAACGTCACCCATGGCATCAACCCGCAGACCATCCGCAAGGCGGTCACCGACATCCTGGCCTACCTGCGGCCGAACGCGGCGGCGCCGATGCCCGGCGCCGATCAGCGATCCCGCCGCCGCGACCAGACCCGAGTCGACCTCAACGAGCTTCCCCATGACGAGCTCGAGCGGCTGATCCGCACCCTCGAGGAAGAGATGCACGAAGCATCGGCCGACCTGCGCTTCGAGTACGCAGCCCGGTTGCGCGACGAGATCAAAGACCTCAAGCGGGAGCTACGCGAGGTCGGCTGACCCCCTCCCGGGCTTGCTCTCCCCGAGGACATACGCTTCGAGAAATGCGACGTGAGACGGAGGCCTCGGCACCGGAGAACGGGCCCGCAGCGCCGATGGTGTCGACGACCGGGCTCCCGGCCGGCGCTCGATCGTGGCTCCGTCGGCCGTTGGTCGCCGCGCTCGTCTTGCTCCTGGTGTATGTCGGGCTCTCGTTTCTCAACGACACCCGGGGGTACCTGGGCACCGACACAGGAGGCAAGGTCGCCACGCTGAAGGTCATGGCCGAACGCGGCGACCTCGACCCCGACGTCGGTTACTGGGCCCGGGACTGGGACGCCGAGGGTCGGGTCCACGGATTCTTCTACACCTCGCACATCGGTGACCGGTACGTGAACATCACCTCGCTCCCGATGGTGCTGGCCGGTGAGCCGCTCTATCGGCTCGGCGGCTATCGGCTCGCGCTGCTGGTGCCCATGGCCGGCTCGATCCTGGCGGCGTTCGCGGCGCGGGCGATCTCCCGGCGGGTTCGTGACGGCGACGGGTGGGCCGCGTTCTGGATCGTGGGTCTGGCATCGCCCATGACGATCTATGCGCTGGACTTCTGGGAGCACAGCCTCGGCGCCGGCCTGCTGGCATGGGCGGCCGTCGTGTTGTGGGATGCCGTCGAGGCTCGATTCATGTGGTGGAAGGGCTTGGCGGCCGGGGCACTGATCGGCGCGGCCTTCAGCATGCGCACCGAGGCTCTGGCCTTCGGGTTCGCCATGGTCGGGCTCGCCTGCATCGTTCTGGTGGTCCGGCGCCGTAATGGCGGCGCCGCCCTGGTGACCGGTACCGGTGCCGTCGTCGGCCTTGCGCTGCTCATCGCGGGCAATGCGGCACTCGAGTGGGCGGTCCTTGGCTCGACGTTCCGCTCCGGGCGAGCCCAAGGGGCGGCGTCGGCCGGCGGGGGAGACTCGTTGCTCCGCCTGAAAGAGGCGGTCATCACGACCATGTCGCCGGTGTCGTCGTTCGGTGCGGAGGCCTACGTCCTGGGCGCCTGCCTCACGGTCGCCCTCGCCTACCTCGTCTGGTGCTCGGCCCACCGACGCAAAGGCTTCGTCCCCATCGCCCTGGCCGCCGTGGTTGGCCTTGTCTACCTGATTCGATTTTCTTCGTGGCGCGGTTTCATCCCTGGACTTGTGGCGACCACACCACTGGCCGTAGCCGGTGTCGTGCTCGGATGGGCCCGCCTATCAGGTCGACTCTTCGTGGCCTTCGCCCTTGTCCCGCTCCCGCTCGTCTTCTACTTCCAGTTCGCCGGCGGAGCATTGCCACAGTGGGCCGGTCGGTACATCCTCACCACCGGCGTGATCCTGGTCGCGGTCGGCGCTGCGTGCCTGCCTCGCCTCGAGCTGTGGGTTCGTCGATTCCTGGTCGGCCTGTCGGTCGCCGTCACCGTGTCCGGGTTGGTCTGGCTGTCGGTTCGCAGCCACGAGGTCGCCCGGGCCGCAGAGGTGCTCGAAGGTCGACCCGAGGCGGTGCTGATCTCACCTGATGGCTTCGTCCCGAGAGAGTTCGGCGGCTCCTATGGCCGCAAGAACTGGCTGGCGTCGAGCAACTCGAACGACCTGCAGTTCGCCGCGCAGGTCGCCCTCGCGTCGGGCGCGCCGACATTGGGACTGGTCGCCCTCGACGTCGAGCAGGCCCCGCCCGCATTCGACGGCTGGCAGATTTCGGGCTCGGAGTTGGTGCCGTTTCTGGCTCACACCGAGCTACGCGTGACCACCTACACGAGCCGAGCCGAACCGTGACTGCGGCTCAGGTGACCGCGGAACCGCGACGCGGAGTCACCGCCCGTCTGATTGCCCGGGCGGGGCACCGACCGCTCGGGGCCCATGTGGCCGTGCTGGCCGTCGTACTGCTGATCGGCCTGCTGGTGTCGGGCCCCCGCGTCGCGTACACGAGCGACGAGGGGGCGGCGGTCCTGCAGGCCCGGCTGCTCGAGCACGACGGCACCTGGCTCTACCGCTATCCGCTGACCGCGCTCGACGCCGAGGACGGTGCCCGCCCGTTCGTCCGTGGCGATCTGGGCACCAAGGGACTGGCGCCCTACGCCAAGCATCCTCTGTACCCCGTGATCCTGGCCGGTGCTCTGCGCATCGGCGGTGAGGCCGGCCTCGGCCTCGTCGGAGTGCTGGGGACGCTCGGCGCCGCCACGGCGAGCGCACTGCTGGCCCGGCGACTGCGGCCGAGTCTGGCGGTGGCAACGCTGTGGATCGTCGGCATCGGAAGCCCACTGCTCTTCGACGGCTATGTGGTGCTGGCCCACGCCCTCGCCGCCGCGGCGGCCGGCGCCGGCGTGTTGGCCCTACTCGACGGGCTCGATCCTGGTCGCTCCCGGCTCCGGCGAGTGGTCGGCCTGGCCGCGGCGGCGATCTTGGTCATGGCGAGCTCGATGCTCCGCACCGAGGCCCTGTTCCTGGCCCCTGCGCTGGCGTTTGCCTGTCTCGTCCTCGCGGTGCTGCGGCGGGCGCCCGTGTTCAGGCTCGCGCTCGCCGCCGCGGCCGCCCTGTTCGGCGGGGTGATGGGCTGGGTGCTCGACAGGGTCATCTGGAAGGCCATCATCGGTCAGCCGATCGCCGGCCAGTCCGACCTGCCCCCGTCCTCCTGGATCGCGGGGCGCTGGCAATCAGTCGGCGTCACCTGGTTCCAGGCCAGCTACCACGGCCGGCCCGTTGCCGATCTGGCTCTGGTGCTGGCGGCATTGATCTTGTTCGTCGCGGCGGTCGTGCTACGGATGCGACCACATCGACGTGATCTGGCGGCCCTGGCCCTGCTCGGCGCCGTCGCCTGCTTCTTGGTGCGCCTGGTTGTGGGCCCTCCAGGATCGATTCCGGGCCTGGTCATCGCCTTCCCGGTGGGCTGGGCTGCGCTGTGGATGCTGGGGCGACAGTCGCTCGCCGGCGTCACGGCCACGTTGCTCACCGTCACCTCGGCATGCATGACTTTGGCGATCCTCTTGGCCCAGTACCCCCGCGGCGGCGGCATCGAGTGGGGCGGGCGCTACTTCGCGGTGGTCCTTCCCCTCGTCGTGCCGGTCCTGGTTGCTGCCGCTGCCCCTGTGCTTCGCTCCGAATCCGACGATCGCCTGGCCCGGGTGGGCCCGGTCGCGGTGGTGGCCCTCACCGTGCTCCCCGCACTGATCGCCTTTCAGGCGCTGCGGTCGGTGCACGACGTGACGGCCGATGTGCTCGCCGGCATTCGGGCCGCGGCGGCCGAGGCGGGCGTCCCGGTCGGTGCTGAACGACCGGTCGTGCTGTCACCTAACCGGTTGCTTCCCCAGATCGCCTATCGCGATTTCGATCGCTACGACTGGGTCGTGCCCGACGACGTCACGAGCTACGGCCCCCGGCTGGCCGCCGCGGGCATCAAGCGGGTCGTGCTCGTCTCGCCCGAGATGTCATTCGACTTGGCCAACCTGCCGGGGTGGCATGTCGTGAGCGGGCCGCGACCGGGCCTGCCTCTCGACGTGTTGGTGATCGAACACGAGTGAGGCGCGGCGAAGAACATGCGTTCCCCCGGATGGCTTGGCCTCCCCACTAGGATGCCGCGGTGGCCAACACCAACACCATCACGATCCGGGGTGCCCGGGAGCACAACCTCCGCAACATCTCTCTCGAGTTGCCGCGCGACAAGCTCATCGTCTTCACCGGGCTCTCCGGCTCGGGCAAGTCGTCGCTCGCCTTCGACACCATCTACGCCGAGGGCCAGCGGCGCTACGTCGAGTCGCTCTCGGCCTACGCCCGTCAGTTCCTCGGCCAGATGGACAAGCCCGACGTCGACTTCATCGAGGGCCTCTCGCCCGCCATCTCGATCGACCAGAAGAGCGCGTCACGTAATCCCCGTTCGACGGTCGGCACCATCACCGAGGTCTACGACTACCTGCGGTTGCTGTACGCCCGCATCGGCGTGCCCCACTGCCCGTTCGACGGCACGACCATCACCCGCCAGACCCCGCAGCAGATCGTCGACCGGGTGCTCGCGTTGCCCGACGGCACCCGCTTCGAGGTGCTGGCCCCGGTGGTGCGGGGCCGCAAGGGCACCTACGACACGTTGCTCGCCGACCTCGCGACCCAGGGCTTCGCCCGGGCCCGGGTCGACGGCGAGATGCACGAGCTCACCGACAAGCTCGAGCTCGAGCGGTACGAGCAGCACACCATCGAGGTCGTCGTCGATCGTCTGGTGCGGCGCGACGGCATCGACCGCCGGCTGACCGACTCACTCGAGACGGCGCTCCGCCTGGCCGACGGTGTCGCCGAGGTGCATCTCGTTCCCAAGGCCGGCGAAGGCGAGGAGGAGACCCTCACCTTCAGTCAGCACCTTGCCTGCCTCGAGTGCGGCCGCTCGTACGACGAGCTTGCGCCTCGCGCCTTCTCGTTCAACTCGCCCTACGGGGCCTGCGAGCGCTGCGACGGGCTGGGCACCCGGTTCGAGGTCGATCCCGAGATGGTCATCTCGAACCCGGCGCTCACTGTGGGCGAGGGGGCCATTGCTCCGTGGGCCGGGGGGCGCACCCAGTACTTCGGTCGACTGCTCGAATCGATCTGTGCCGAGCACGACATCGCCGACGATGTGGCCTGGTCGAAGCTGTCCAAGGCCAAGCAGAAGATCCTGCTGTACGGCGTGCCCGGCCGCGTGAAGGTGCAGTACAAGAACCGCTACGGCCGCAGTCGCAGCTACGACGCCAAGTTCGAAGGCATCATCCCGTACCTGCAGCGGCGCCACAGCGAGGCCGAGAGCGACTCGCAGCGCGAGCAGATCGAGGGGTACATGCGTGAGGTGCCGTGTCCCGACTGCGGCGGCGCCCGACTGAAGCCGCTCTCGTTGGCCGTCACCATCGACGGCCACAGCATCGCCGCCATCTCGATGATGTCGATCCGTGAAGCGGCCGAGGTGCTCGAGGGCCTCACGCTCAGCGAGCGCGACCACCTCATCGCCGACCGGGTCGTCAAGGAGATCAACGCCCGCATGGGGTTCCTGCTCGATGTCGGGCTCGACTACCTCAACCTGTCGCGGTCGGCGGCCACTCTGGCCGGCGGCGAGGCGCAGCGCATCCGGCTGGCCTCACAGATCGGCAGCGGCCTGGTCGGGGTGTTGTACGTGCTCGACGAGCCGTCCATCGGGCTGCATCAGCGCGACAACCGGCGTCTCATCGAGACACTCGAGCGGCTGCGTGAGCTGGGCAACACCGTGCTCGTGGTCGAGCACGACGAGGACACGATCCGGGTGGCCGACCATGTCGTCGACATCGGCCCCGGGGCCGGCGAGCTCGGCGGCGACATCGTCTACGCCGGGCCGGTCAAGGGCCTGCTCAAGTCGCGCGCCTCGATCACCGGCCAGTACCTGTCGGGTCGCCGGTCGATTCCGGTGCCCGAGTTGCGGCGCAAGCCGTCGGCCGAATCGTTGATGGTGCGCGGCGCCCGCGAACACAACCTGCAGGGCATCGATGTCGAGTTCCCGCTCGGGTGTTTCGTGGCCGTCACCGGTGTGTCGGGGTCGGGCAAGTCCACGCTCGTCAACGACATCCTCTACCGGGCCCTGATGCAGCGCATCTACGGGTCGAAGGTGCCGCCCGGCCTGCACACGTCGGTCGGTGGGCTCGAAGCCGTCGACAAGGTCATCAACATCGATCAGTCGCCCATCGGGCGCACGCCCCGATCGAACCCCGCCACCTACACCGGGGTGTGGGACCACGTGCGCAAGCTGTTCGCCCAAACGCAGGAGGCCAAGGTGCGGGGTTACCTGCCCGGGCGCTTCTCGTTCAACGTCAACGGTGGTCGCTGTGACGCCTGCGCCGGCGACGGCACCATCAAGATCGAGATGCACTTCCTGCCCGATGTGTACGTTCCGTGCGAGGTCTGCAAGGGGGCCCGCTACAACCGCGACACGCTCGACATCACCTTCAAGGACAAGAACGTCTCCGATGTGCTCGACCTGTCGTGTGCCGATGCGCTCGAGTTCTTCGGCAATCAGCCGGCGATTGCCCGCCACATGCAGACCATCGTCGACGTCGGTCTCGGGTACGTCCGGCTGGGTCAGCCGGCACCGACGCTGTCGGGTGGCGAGGCGCAGCGCGTGAAGCTGGCCAGCGAGCTGGCCAAGCGGTCCACCGGCCACACCATCTACATCCTCGACGAGCCCACCACCGGCCTGCATTTCGAGGACATCCGCAAGCTCCTCACCGTCCTCAGTCGCCTGGTCGATCAGGGCAACACCGTTCTGGTGATCGAGCACAACCTCGACGTCATCAAGACCGCCGACTGGATCATCGACCTCGGTCCCGAAGGGGGCAACGGTGGGGGCACGGTCGTGGTGGAGGGAACTCCCGAGCTCGTGGCCAAGACGCCCGAGTCCCACACCGGGCGGTTCCTGGCCCCGCTGCTCGAGCATCAGGCGCCCTGACCCGACCTGGTTGCGTTCGATCGGGCGTACACCGTCGGCGCGCGTCGGATCACTACCATCGTCCCGGCACCCGCCGACATGATCAGAGGATGATTTTCGTGGCGCGACATGAGCCGTGGTCTCGGTGAGGCGGTTCTCGCGCGCCCTCGTCTACCTGGGCATCGTCGGTGTCGTCCTCGGCCTCAGCAAGGTCCATGCCGCCTATGTGGCCGACCCTCCCTACTCGTTCACGGGATCGTTCCGGTTCGTGTGGGCGATGGCCTACATGGGTCTGCTGGCGCTGGCCGCCTATGGCGTCGGGCTCCCGGATCTGCCCCGTTCGATTCGCTCGGCGTTCCTCTCGGCGCTGGCCGCCGCTGTCGGTGCCGCAATCGGCATCTCGGTCATCCAACTCGTCCTGGGCGATGCGCTGCTGCCGCGGTTCGTGGTGTTCGGCGCCGCCTTGGTGCTCGTGCCGTGGTACCTGCTGTGTGTGGCGATCGCGACAGGTGGCCGTGTCCTGGCCAAGGACCGCGATCGGGTCGCGCTCATCGCCGATACGGCCGAGGTGGCCACGCTCCAACGAGATCTGGCTCTGGGCGCCGAGCAGCCTGCAGTGGTGGTCGTGGTTCTGTCTCTGGACGACGCCCGGCCCTCGCCCACCAACCCGCTCCCGGTCATCGATGCCGTGGGCGCCGCCCACGCCACGATGGTGGTGCTCAGCCGCGACGCCCAGAGCGACCATGACATCGTCGACCAGGTCGCCGTGCTGCACGAGGGCGGCCTGCGCATCCGTACCCTGTCGCTGTTCTACGAACAGTGGCTGGGCAAGTTGCCGCTGACCGAGCTCGAACGGGTGTCGTTGTTGTTCGACATCGGCGAGGTCCATCGAGCGCGGTACGGCCGGGCCAAGCGGCTCGTCGATGTGGTGCTCGGGGCGCTGGGCACGCTGGGTTTTGCTCTCATCATCCCGTTCGTGCTGGTGGGCAACCTCTTCGCCAATCGGGGGCCGCTGTTCTATTCGCAGCCTCGGGTCGGCAAGAACGGCGTGGTGTTCCCGATCCTCAAGTTCCGCACGATGCGGCCCGAGGCGGCCGGCAACCTGTCGAACGAATGGACCCAGGAGCACGATCCTCGCATCACCCGATTCGGTCGGGTCCTGCGGGTCACCCATGTCGATGAGTTGCCGCAGATGATCAACATCCTCAAGGGCGATCTCGCCGTGGTGGGGCCCCGGCCGGAGCAGCCCCGGTACGTGGCCGAGTTGGTGCAGAAGTTGCCTTTCTACGATCTTCGGCATCTGGTGCGGCCCGGCCTCACGGGGTGGGCCCAGGTGAAGTACGGCTATGCCGGTGACGAGGACGACGCACTCGAGAAGTTGCAGTTCGAGTTCTTCTACCTCCGTCACCAGAGCCTCGGCCTGGATATCAAGATCGTCGGCCGCACGGTTCGCTCGGTCATGGGCCGCCGGGGCCGGTAGCCACGGCGATGGCACCCGCCGCAGCCTCACCCGACACGCCCACCCTCGCCAGGCCCGCCCCTGAACACGAGGCCCGGCT
>Ga0315283_10001741_pt1 | contig 17746 bp, 15 predicted proteins | sample YL17G09_0_MG_FD_204541 | JGI IMG/M metagenome (GOLD analysis project Ga0315283, IMG submission 204541) | Sediment microbial communities from Yellowstone Lake, YNP, Wyoming, USA - YL17G09_0 | ecosystem: Environmental > Aquatic > Freshwater > Lake > Sediment | place: USA: Wyoming | collected... | reverse complement strand
GCACCGTGTGCCGCGCCACGTCCTGACCGAGCCGATCGAGGGTGAGCCGGTACAGGAGCCCGAAAGCGGCCGCGCCTGCAGCGAGCGAGACCACGACACCGGCAAGGACGGTGTGGCCAGCGAGTACCCAGCCCAGGCCCGCGACGAGGAGTGGGTAGAGCGGAAAGAACGCCGGCGTGCTGGAAGGCCAGGAGTAGCCATGCTCGGCGATCCTGAGGAACCAGTCGCTGTCCCAGCGGGCCCAGACGTCGATTACCGCACCGAGCTCATGGAGTCTGGCGCTGTCCCATTCGCCCCGGCGGGCGTTGAGCGCCCCGTCGAACCCCACGACGGCCACAACAGCGAGCACCCAGATCGCGACGCGTGTCCAGAGGTACAGCCAGAGCGCGGGTGCGACGCTGCTCCTTCCCCCGAACGGAGCGCCCCGGCGAGGGCGAATCCGCTCGGCAGGGGGAAAGAGCTTGATTTTTGGGCTACGCCTCATTTTTCGAGGAATAGCGGAACGTGAAGGTGTTTGCCAGGATTCATGAAGACACAAGGCGAAGCCTGCCTCTCGACTTGCTTCCCCTGCGGCACCGCTACGGCTCGCCGACCGCGTTAGCCCAGGGGAAGTAACTACCATCGCAGCATGAGCGCGCCGCGCAGGCGACCACAGCGTGGGCCCCGGTTCGACACTGCGGTTCGCCGTCGCCGTCGCCAACGGAAGCGCCGGCAACCGCTGCTCGTGCTCCTGTTCGTCGTTGTAGGGCTGCTGACGGTGGCGGTGGTCGCGGGCGGCGCGGGGGTGTACACCTTCGGGTCGTCGTGCAACCTGTCGTCGTTGCGCGAGGTGCGCATCGGTCAGAACACGTTCGTCTACGCGGCCGACGGCTCGCTTCTGGGCTCGATTCCGGCGGAGCGCAATCGGCAGGTGATCCCGCTCGGCCGCGTCAGTCCGTGGATGCCGAAAGCGACAGTTGCCATTGAGGACCGGCGGTTCTACTCCCACGGCGGTATCGACCCGCAGGGCATCGCCAGGGCGGCGTGGGTGGACGCCCGGGCCCGCAAGGCCGTGGAGGGTGGCTCGACGATCACGCAGCAGCTCGTCCGAAACCTCTACATCTCGAACGAGCGCACGCTGCAACGGAAGCTCAAGGAGGCGTGCCTCGCGATCAAGCTCAACGACGCGTGGTCGAAGCAGCGAATCCTCGAGACGTACCTGAACCAGGTCTACTACGGGAACCTCGCGTACGGCATCGAGGCGGCGTCGCAGACCTACTTCTCGAAGCCGGCCCGAGCCCTGGATCTGCGCCAGGCTGCGTTGCTCGCGGGGCTGACGCAGGCACCGTCCGCGTACGACCCATTCGTCGAGTCGGGGAAGGCGCTCGCCCGCCGCGACGCGGTGCTCAAAGCGATGCGAGACGAGGGGTTGATCACGGGAGAGCAGTACACCTGGGCCCGCGCCTCGCGCGCTCTCCAGCTGAAGCCGGGCCGGCTCTACAAGGAGATCCGTGAGCCCTACTTCTTCGGGTACGTCCGTGACCAGCTGATCCGGAAGTACGGCGCAGAGACGGTTCGCTCGGGAGGCCTCAGCGTCTATACGACGATCCTGCCCCGTTGGCAGCGCGCGGCCCAGGAGGCGATCCGGGAGACGCTCACCGAGCCGACGGACCCGGCGGCGGCCGTGATCTCGATCGACCCCGGAAACGGCGCCATCCGGGCGATGACGGCCGTGGTCCCGGGTCGGCGCAACAACCAGTTCAACCTGCTCTCGCAGGCCCGCCGGCAGCCGGGCTCGACCTTCAAGACGTTCGTCCTCGCGACCGCGATCGACAAGGGCATCGACCCGGACACGAGCTACTACGTCTCCGCACCCTTCACCTACCGACCGGTCGAGAATGGCAACTGTGAGGACGGATCGTGGTGGTGCGTGAAGACGTACGACTCGACCTACAACGGCTGGACGTCCGTCTCGCGGGCGACGCTTCGCTCCGACAACACGGTCTACGCGCAGCTGACCCTGGACGTCGGCCCCGAACGCGTCGGTGAGATGGCGCGCAGGCTCGGCGTGCGCTCGCCGCTCGAGGTTGGTGGCCAGTTCGTGCCGGCGATGGGCCTCGGCTCGGTCGCCGTGTCGCCTCTCGACATGGCGTCGGCCTACGCGACTCTTGCAGCAGGGGGCATCTACTCCGAGCCGACGGCGATCCGCAAGGTCGTGCTGCCGAACGGGAAGGAGGACACCGAGGCCGGATGGGGCTCGCCGAAGCGGACGCGAGTGATTCCCGACGGTGTCGCCTGGAAGGTGACCCAGATCCTCGAGGACAACGTCAGCTACGGAACCGGAGTCCGAGCCGCGTTCGGGCGCCCTGCCGCCGGCAAGACCGGAACCACGGACAAACATGCCGACGCCTGGTTCGTCGGTTACACGCCCGATCTCTCGACCGCCGTCTGGATGGGGTACCCGGCCGGCGAGATCCCGATGGAGAGCGTCCACGGTATCGCAGTTTCGGGAGGGAGCTTCCCGGCCCAGATCTGGCGGCTGCTGATGGAGCGCACGATCGGCCTGCGGCCGGCAAGGGATTTCCTCGAGCCGAAGGCGCTCCCGGTGTACCAGCCATTCCAGCGTGGCCCGCTCTCGCTGAGCTACGACCCCTACGCCGTCACCACCACCACGGATACCACTACGACCGAGACGAAGCCGTCGGAAACCACACCAGCTGAGACGACGACGAGGCCGTGAGAAGAGCGGCCGCCGTACCGGCGGGTGTGGTCACGCTCACGCTCGTCGCCGCGGCCTGTGCTCTTGCCTGGCAGCCCGGCTCGCCGCTCGTGCCGCGGGACGGTGGGAACGTCTCCGGCACCGCGCAACTCTTTCTGGTTCTCCTGCTCGCTGCCTTTGCGACGTATCTGCTGGCGCTCCTGGCAATCCGCCGCGTGGCGCCCTCGACCCGCGTCGTGATCGCGCTCGCTGCTGCGATCCAGTTCGTGCCACTCGCTGCGCCACTCCTGCTCTCCACCGACGCCTGGACGTACTGGTCGTACGGGTGGATTGCGACCCACGGCGACGGAAACCCGTACGCCGATGCTCCGCAAACCTTCCCCTCCAACCCGGCACTCCCCTTCATGGGCAGTGCCTGGCTCGACACGACGAGCGTCTACGGGCCCGCGTTCACGATCGCCTCGGAGCCCCTCGCGGCGGTCGCAGGAGACTCCGACGCGGTCGCGGCCTGGACCTACAAGACGCTGGCCGCCGGCGCGTCCCTCGCGGCGGCGCTGCTCGCCGGCCGCCTCGCTCGACGAAGGGCGTTCGCCATCGCGTTCGTCGGCTGGAATCCGCTCCTCGCGGTGCACCTCGCGGGCGGTGGCCACAACGATGCCTGGGTCGGAGCGCTGATCCTCGCCGCGTTGGCGCTATCGGCGTCACGCCGGCTGCAGGGTGCGGGTGCGATGTGGGTGCTCGCGATCTTCGTCAAGTGGGTGCCGATCCTGTTCCTCGCGCTTCGGGCTGTCGAGGCTCGCGCCACCGGCCGGCCGACTGCGCACCGCGGCTTTGCGATCACCGCCGCGGCGGTCGTGCTCGCCGCGAGCGTCCTCTACGGCGGCGCCTGGCCGTTCGCGATCCTGCCGCTTGCGGGTAACGCGGCGCTCGAGACGAGCTACGCGATTCCGCACCGGCTGGAGCAGATCGGGATTCCCGGCCCGGTGGCGCTCGGGCTCGCGGTCGCGGTGTTCGTCGGAGGTTTCGCCTGGCTGACCCGTCAGGCCGGGCGGGGGCGCGCGCGGCTCGGGCTCGCAGCCTGCCTCGTGCTCGTGACAACCCCGTACCTCGCAGTCTGGTACCTGGCGTGGGCGGTGCCGCTCGCCGGGGCAGAGGAGGACGCCGCCGCCACGGGTGTATGCCTCGTTCTCTGCCTCTACCTTCTCCCCCAGACGATCCCGGTCTGAAGGCACGTTCTACCCCCGGCGAAGCACGACGACGCCATTCTCCTCGCGAACGACTACCCATCGGGCGTCGCGCCGGAGCGCTGCGTAAGCAGCGGCGAACCTCGTGCCGCGGGCGTCGTCGAGGTAGCTCGGTCGCGTCAGATCGACGGCAACCCAGCGTGCCTCACGGAGGACGGGAAAGCTGAAAATCCGCCGCCGTTCGGAGAGGTGCGCCCCAAGAGTGTTCGTGGCGCTGACGGCGACCCCGGGTGGTACCGCCCGCAGCACGCGCGCTGTAGCGCGGTCGTGCGCCGTGATGATGTGGTCTCGGGTCGCGAGCTCGGCGCCGAACGGAACGTGACGCCAAACCGGCAGCGGGCCCAGCACGACACCGGCGACGAGGACGAGCCCGACGAGCCCGCGAATGAGCGCGGGAGACGCGCGAGGCCAGCGTCGCTGCACCCGGGCCGCGCCGAGCACGGCACCTGCAACGAGCCCCGGAATCGCGGCGGCGGTGTAGTGGAAGTGGATCGATGTCTGCGTGCGAGTCCCCGAGAGGAGGTTCAACGCGAGCTCGGGTAGAGCGCTTGCGGCCACGAGCGGGGCGAGCAGCGAGAGGCCCCCGAGGGGCCAGAGGAGATCGAGCAGGTAGGACAGATCGCGGTGCTCCGTTGCCGCCTGGATCAGGCGCAACGGGTGCACGAAGGCTGTCTCGGCGATCCCGGCCGGCGATCCGCCGACCGACGCGTAGCGCCCTTCGAAGGGTGATCCTCCACCCGGTGCGTAGTGCGGGACGATGACCGCTGTCGCCAGGATCGCCGCCGCCACACCCGCGCCCGCGATCACCGCACCCGCCCGGCGCTGCCCGTGGGCGAGAACGTGCCAGAGGCCGAGCATGGCGACCACGAGGCCGACCTGCTCCTTGGTCAGACAGGCCGCTCCGGCGCAGAGCGCGAACGGCGGCAGGCGGTTTTCATCGAGAAACCAGATCGCCCCGAGCAAGAGCGGCGCCGCGAGCGCAACCGGGTGGAAGTCGTCGACGACGAGCCACTGGGTCGGCGGATAGAGGAGGTAGACGAGGGCGAAGCCGAGTCCTGCCCAGTCGGTGCCGAGGTGCTTGCGGGCAAGGAGGAAGACGGGTACCGCTCCGAGTGCGACCGAAACAGCCTGGACGACGAGGAGCAGGCTCGGGTGGGGCCACAGCCACCAGAGCGGCGCGAGCAGCACGACCAGCGGGTCGAAGTGGGCGCCGAGCCGGGAGATCTGGGCGCCCTGGAGGTCGGTGATCTCGAGAAACCGGCCGTGGGCCGTCGACCAGACGGCCTGGGTGAGGTTGCCGACATCGAAGCGGCCGGACTCGAAGGCCCGTTGCTGGAGAACTGCGAGTGACGACATGCCGGCGGCAAATGCCCCGATCGCGATCCAGAGCAGCCCTCGCGCAGCACGCCCTGGCGACGAAGCGCCATCCAGGCTTGACCCTGTCTGCAGGTTCCGGATCACGCGGCAGCGATCGCGCGCTCGAGCAGGGCGCGCCAGAGGAGGCCGAGGACAGCCTCACTCGCTCGCGCGTCGTACGTCTCTCGCCCCGCCACGCCAACCGTGTCCGCAAGAACGGGGTCTGCGGCGAGGCGCCGCACCGCCGCCGCGAGCTCTTCGGCGCTGCCGGCCGGTACAAGCAACGCGTCCTGGCCGTTCGTCAGCAGCTCGCGAGCCGCTCGGGTATCGGCCGTGACGAGCGGGATGCCACAGGCGAGCGCCTGGAACGCCTTGTTCGGGATCACGCGGGCTGCCTTCTGACCGGTGCCGAAGACGCCGAGCGCGCAGCCGGCCGCCTGGATTTCGGCCGGAAGGTCTTCGTACTCGACCCAGGGAACCCACTCGACGTTCGCCGGGCGGTCGTGGAGGAGGGGCTCCAGTTGCCCGCTACCGACGACCCGAAACGGAATTTCCGGAGCGAGCGCTGCTGCAGCGAGGATGGTCTCGAGTCCGTGCAGGGGGATCAACTTGCCGACGAACAGGGCGCGGAAAGGGGTTTCCGGCTGCCAGCCAGGTCGAAAGAGCCGGTCCTCGGCTCCCACGAAGCACACTTCGACTCTGTCGTCGGCGAGCCCGAACTCCTCCCGGAAGAACCGGGCGTGGGCCTCGGTGTCCGCCACCACGACGTCGGCCCGACGGAACGCCCGGCGATCGACGTGGTGCAAGACACCTGCCCCGGGAGACCCGCGCCGAAAGCGACCTCGGTCGCCGACCAGCGTGTCGTAGAGCGACACGAGGGGGTTGAAGACGACGGGCCGGCCCCTCGCGACATGTTTGGCGGCCGGCAGGTCGAAGTGCCCGGGATAGCCGACGATCAAGGCGTCGGCGTCTCGCTCGCCGTTCCGGGAGCGACGGAGGCCCCGCTCTGCCTCTGCCACTCGAAGCATCTGCCGGAGCCCGACCGACCAGTTGTGGCGTCGCTCCCAGACGGCGCGGTGCTGCTCGACAACCTCGACGCCCGCCCCCCGAAGTGCCGAGATGACCTGTGCATTCCGCGGGTAGGCGCGGTCGTACGTGCCGAAGTAGATGACTTTCATGCCTGCGCCCGAAGGCCCCGCCAGAGGCCCTCCGCGAAGCGGAGCAAGGCGTCCGGCAACACAGCCCGCGGCGAAGCGGCCGACCCCAGCCAGCGAGTGCGGCCGCCCACACGGACAACGAGTTTCAGGTGGAACGCTTGGAGAGGCCGCACTAGCGCAGCACTTCGCAGACGAGCCGCGTCGTCCGGTCTGCTCCGCCTGCCCGCTCCTCGTGATGGCTCGTGATCAGTTCGGAGATCAGGCCGAGGGAGAGCAGCTGGATACCGACGACGACGAGGAGGACACCCAGTGTGAGCAGCGGCCGTTGACCGATCGCGTGACCCGTCAGCTTGACAACTGTCAAGTAGACGAGAATCACGAATCCGAGCATTCCGGCGAACAGCCCGAGGCCGCCGAACAGGTGCAGCGGTCGGTGGCTGTATCGGCCCATGAACGTCACCGTGAGGAGATCGAGGAACCCCCGGACGTAGCGTTCGACGCCGTAGTTCGAGCGGCCGTGCTCCCGGGGGCGGTGGTTCACCGGCAACTCGGTGACCCGGTAGCCGCGGTAGTGGGCGAGCACCGGGGTGTAGCGGTGGAGCTCGCCGTACAGCTGCATGCCCTGGACGACTTCGGCGCGGTAGGCCTTGAGCCCACAGTTCATGTCGTGCAGGCGGACACCCGACACCTTGCCGGCAACGGCGTTGAAGATCTTCGACGGGATCCGGCGGGTGAGCGGGTCTTGCCGTTTCGTCTTCCAGCCCGAGACGAGGTCGTACCCCTCGTCCAGCTTCGCAAGCAGCCGCGGAATCTCGGCCGGGTCATCCTGGAGATCGCCGTCAATTGTCACGATCACATCCCCTGCGGCTTCTCCGAACCCGGCGTCGAGCGCCGTCGCCTTGCCGAAGTTCCGGCGGAGCCGAACGACACGGACGTTGTCGTTTGCATCATGAAGACGAGCGAGGGCCTCGAAGGTGCCGTCCGTCGAGCCGTCGTCGACGAACACCGCTTCCCAGGCGCGGCCGCCGCCGGAGAAGGCGGCCACCAGCTCGTCGTAGAGCAGAGCGACGCTGCGCTCCTCGTCGTGGACGGGGATGACGACCGAGATCACGTCGCGAGGGTACCCCGTGCGCCTGGATGATGGAATCAACCGTCTGCTGTAGCGTGCGGTCGTGACCCCGCTTCTGACCGTTGACGAGGCATTGGCTCGCGTCCTCGCGTGCGCCGCGCCGTTGCCGGTGGAGCGTGTGCAGCTCGGCCAGGCCGCCGGCAGGATCCTGGCGGAGGAGGTCGTCTCCCCGGTCGACCTACCGCCGTTTCCGAGCTCGTCCATGGACGGATATGCCGTCAAGGCGGCCGATCTGCCGGGTGTGTTGCGGGTCGTCGGCCGGGTCGCTGCAGGCCGTCCGGAGCTTCGCACCCTCGAACCCGGCGAAGCGATCGAGATCTCGACGGGTGGCGTCGTGCCGGTGGGAGCAGACGCCGTGATTCCGGTCGAGCGGGTTGTCGTGCGGCCTACCGAGGTGGAGATTCGCGAGTCCGCACCGTCCAAGGACAACATACGGGGAATCGGAGGCGATGTTCGTACCGGCGCCACGCTCCTCCCGGCAGGCGAGCTGTTGACGCCGGCTCGGCTCGGTGCACTTGCGGCTTGCGGAATCGAGGACGTGATCTCGAGCCGGCTGCCGCGCGTCACGATCGTCGTCACCGGTAGCGAACTCCGCGGCCCCGGCGAGCAGCTCGGCGCCGGCCAGATCTACGAGTCGAACGGGATCATGCTCGGGGCAGTCCTCGAAGCGGCGGGTGGGGTCGTCGAGCGATTGCCCGCGACAGAGGATACGGAGGAGGCCCACGCACGTGCCCTCGAGCACGCACTCCAGGCGGACATCGTCGTCACGTCCGGTGGAGTCTCGGTCGGGCCGCACGACCTCGTCCGCCGCGTGGCGGCACGGCTCGGTGTGCAGGAGGTGTTCTGGGGCGTCGCGATGCGGCCAGGCAAGCCGCTCGCCTTCGGCGTTCGCGACAGGACGCTCGTGTTCGGTCTCCCGGGAAACCCCGTCTCCGCACTCGTGGGGTGCCTGCTGTTCGTGCGTCCGGCACTTCTCGCGCTTCAGGGTCACCCTGCCCCGGCGCCACCATTTCGCCCGGGCCTTCTTGCGGTTGACATTAGACAGCGCCCCGAGCGTGACGACTTCGTTCGCGCGCGAACCACCTGGAGCGCAGAGGGCGCACTGCTCGATCCGATCCTCGGGCAGGATTCGCACATGATCGTCCGGACGACGGCGGCTGACGCGCTGGTGCACATTCCGCGAGGAACGGATGTGCTTGCGGCTGGAACAAGAGTCCGCTTTCTGCCGCTCTAAGCGTGGATCCAGGCTGAGCCAGGGTTAGGCCGCGGCTGCGGAGGCCGAAACGTTCTCGGAGGTCGGCGGCAGCGGCGTCATGTCCTACGAGCCACGAGACGACCTCGGCCGGCGTCCGACCTGCCGGTAGCGTCCTGCTGCAAGCACACCGAGCTGCGACGCAACCGCGGCCCAGCCGATCAGCACGAGGACTGTCGTCCACGGGATGAACCCGAGCGTCGCAAGCGACACGAGGTAAAGCGGCGTGTTCAGCCCGAGCCCGAGTTGCGTGCCGACGACGACGGCCGCAAGTGCCGGCCCGGCCAGCCCGATACCGTACAGCGTGTCACGCGCCCAGCCGGCTCGACGCTCGATCTGGGGTAGCCACAGCCAGGCGTAGAGCGAGGGAACGACGAAGATGACACCGTACGGACTTAGCAACGCAGTGGCCACCGCGACCGCTCCGAGCGCGAGAAGCGCAACGGCGTACCCGGCGAGCACCTCGTCTGCGGTCGCCGGCGCAATCGGGACGAGTACGCGGCGGGCACGCCACCAGCCGAGCGCGGCAAGCGCTCCGACGACCGCGAGGCCGACGACAGGCCACTCGGTGACGGCGGGACTGCCGGGCGGTGGCGGGATCGGTGATCCGCGGGGGAAGACGCCTGCGACTGCCGCAAGGCCGACGACCAAACCGATCCAGAGCCATACACCGAGGCGCGTTCGGAGCGCCCGCCAGGCGCCGATAAGAGGTAAACGCCTCCGCCGGCACCGGGCAAAGAGGTCGATCGCGCCGGCGAGAAACGGCACGAGTGCGACGACGAGGACGAACTCGATCGCCCAGCCCCGAATGATCCGGCTGCCGAGGTACACGTACCCCGCAGTGCCTCCGGCAAGCTCGATTCCCCGGTCGAGCGACGCCAGGATGGACTCGGCGGCGCTGCCGAGTCGCACGAACTGCGTGCGATCGAGCCTGACCGTCGTGTCGGCCGTCTCGCCACCGCCGCTGTCGTCCGCAGTCGTCAGCCGGATTGCCGAGATCTTGCGTCCAAGGAACGGCGCCTGCTCGCCGTAGCCGAAAGGCATGCCGAGATCGACGAGTTGCGCCAGCCAGCCGGGCCGCGCCGGTGACCGCCCGAGTTGGCGTGCAACCCGGACATCGACCGTCCGGACGAGCGCGGGGGCCGGAGAACGGGGCGCGAATCCTGCGATTTCGAGCCGGGGCCTCGCGCTGCCTGCCAGCGCGTCGAGTGACACAACCGCTCGAACGCCGGCTCGGAGGGGCGACGTCGAGGCGAATCGCTCGGCGCCGAAACCACCGAAGGCGCCGCCATCCGAGGAGAGGAAAATGAGCGTGTGCTGGGGCTTCGGCCGGCCCGCGACCGTGCCGAGCCGCCCGTAGCCCCGCACGAGCTCGAACAGGGCTGCTGTTCCTGAGGCGTTGTCGTTCGCGCCGGGTCCGACGCCGCTGTTGTCGCGATGAGAGATGAACAGGATCGAATCGGGCCTCGCGCCGGGGATGACCGTGACGAGGTTGCGCAGACGGACGCGACCGAGTCCCGGGATCGTCTCGTCCCAGACGTCCTCGCGCGGGGTGAGACCGTAGAGACCGAGCTTCTCCTTCAGCCACCGGGCGGCTCCGTCCGCGCCCGCTGAGCCGGGCGCTCGGTTGGGGTAGTCGCGAGCGAGCTCTGCCGAGAGCGCCGCCGCGGAGGAGCCGTCGAACGATGGCGGCAGCGTCGGCGCCGGGAACGGCCCCGGTCGCCCGATCGAGAATGCGAGCAGCACGAGCGGCAGGATCAGGAGCAGCCCCGCGTTGCGGACGAGCCGACTGTTGATCGGCTGCTCGCCCGACCTGCGTCTGGTCCGCCCGGGTACTCCAGCCGCCCGATCGTCTCGCCCGCGTACGTCTGAGCCTGGGGCTGCCACGACGGGGGCTATAGTACGACCTGGCGGGCGCATGGCCCCGTGCCCAGCAACCTCGACGATGCCCGAATCCCCGACCATTCTGCTCGTCGATGACGAGGACGCGATCCAGAGGCTCCTCACGTACCCGCTCGAACGCGACGGTTATCGCGTCGTTCAGGCCCGTGACGGCGAGGAAGCGCTCCGACGCTTCGCGGAGGAGGAGATCGACCTCGTCGTGCTCGACATCATGCTCCCGAAGCTCGATGGGCTCGAGGTCTGCAAGAGGCTGCGTGCCGAGAGCACGGTTCCGATCATCATGCTCACGGCCCGCGACGACGAGCTCGACAAGGTGCTCGGTCTCGAGCTCGGCGCGGACGATTACATCACGAAGCCGTTCCTGATTCGCGAGTTCCGCAGTCGTGTCCGCGCGGTGTTGCGGCGGGCTGCCACTCCCCACCTGGGCGGCAAACGGGACGAGGTCATCGACCGTGGTGACGTCCGGATCGACCTGCCGCGCCGGACGGTCGAGGTACGCGGGGCGTTGGTCCAGCTGACGTTCGTGGAGTTCGAGCTCCTGGCCCTGCTCGCGGCGAACCCCGGGGTCGTGTACTCGCGCCGCCAACTGCTCGAGCGCCTCCGTGGCGGTTCGGACTACCGGGAGCCCCGCACGATCGACGTGCACGTTCGACATCTACGGGAGAAGATCGAGCAGGAGTCCCGCGAGCCGGAGTTGATCCTGACGGTGCGCGGCGCCGGATACCGCTTCCGCGACGGATGAGAATCCCAGGGGGCATCCGCGTCAAGCTGGCGCTGGCTCTGCTCGCGATCGTCGGCGGTGCCCTCCTGACGGCGTATGCGATCGTCGTGCCCTCGCTCGCGCGGCGGCTTGTCGCGGCAAAGCTCGACCAGCAGGAGAGCGACGCCAGGGCCCTCGCGGTCCTCTATGCCAGCCGGGAGGCGCAGAACAAGCTCCGGCTCGACGATTTCGTCGATGGTGCCGGTTTCGTCTCCAATTCGCGCGTTGTCGTCTTCGCCGTCGAAGGCCCTCCTGAAGCCCAGGTATTGCGCTCGCTCGCTGATTCTTCGGCGGTCGGCGGCGCGGAGATCGAGAAGGACGCGACAGCACTTGCTGCCGCGAAGGCGGTGATGACGGTGAGGGCCCGCACCCGTCACGAGGGGCTCGAGTACGCCGAGGTGGCCGTGCCTCTGCTCACGGAGGGCAACGTCATGCTTCTCTCGAGCTCCATCTCCGACCAGCTCGCCACGGTGGAGCTCGTCAAGCGTCGCCTGCTGTACGCGACCGCGGCGGCCCTGCTGATTGCACTCGTCCTCGGCTTCGCCGTCGCTGCGATCCATGCCCGGCGGCTCGGGCGGCTTCAGCGGGCCGCCGACAGAATCGCCGAGGGAGCCTTCGACGAGCCCGTCGTGGACAACGGATCCGATGAGGTGGGGCAGCTGGCCGCATCGTTCGATCGAATGCGGCTCCAGCTCGCGCAACTCGACCGCGCGCGCAAGGAGTTCGTCGCAAACGCATCGCACGAGCTCCGCACCCCGCTGTTCTCACTCGCCGGCTTTCTCGAGCTACTCGCGGACGAGGATCTCGATGAGAAGACGCGCAGCGAGTTCCTCGCGACGACGCGGGCGCAGGTCGACCGGCTGACGAAGCTCGCAACCGACCTTCTCGATCTCTCCCGGATGGATGCGGGCCGGATCCGGATCGAGCACGAGGAGGTCGGGCTGGACGAGGTTGTCAGGGTCGTAGCCGAAGAATTCGGCGCTCTTGCAGACGCATCGGGGCATACGCTCCTCGCCGACGCCGACGCCGACGCCGACGTCTGGGCACTGGCAGACGAGGAGCGCGTGCAGCAGATAGCGAGGGCGTTGGTCAGCAATGCGCTTGTGCATACACCCGCCGGTACAGTCGTGCGGCTCCGGGCCGAACGACGGGGCGCACGCGTGGCACTCGTCGTGGAAGACGACGGGCCGGGCATCCCGCCCGAGCACCTCGGCCGTGTGTTCCAGCGGTTTTATCGCGTCGAGGGAGGCCTGGCATCCGGCAGCGGTCTCGGTCTTGCGATCGCGCGTGAGCTTGCCGGGAGGATGGACGGCACGGTCACGGCCGCCAGTCGGCCCGGCGCGACGGCCTTCACCCTCGAATTGCCGGCGGAGGATGCGCTGCCGGGAGCACCCGCTCCCGACCCCGTCTGAACCCGGCTGAGCCTGGAGCGACCGTTTCCACGTGGAAACGGGGTCGCATGATTGGCTGCCGCGAACGGCCTCACGGATGTGCCCCGGTACAGTGGTCGGCGTGCGCCCCCAGGTCTTCGTCATTGCCGTCGTCGCCGCGACTCTCGGTGCTGCGGGCGCCCTCGCGCTCGGAGATCTGACACGGCTCACGGGCCGTGATACGACCACGGTCGTCGTCGAGCGCGCGGTGACCGGCGCCGCCACGTCGCTCGCGGCCGTGCCGGCGATCGGCAACGGCTTCAACCCGGCTGCGATCTACGCCCGGCGCGCTCCCGGTGTCGTCACGCTCTACGCCGATTTCGGCCCTGACGGCCAGTCGCAGGGCTCCGGCTTCGTCGTCGATGCGAAGGGCACGATCCTCACGAACGCCCACGTTGTCACCAATGTCGCCGAGGCGGAGGGGCGAAGAGTTCGTGGAGCCGACACGCTGTACGTCGAGTTCAAGGATCGCGATCGCGTCCCGGCGAAGATCATCGGCTGGGACCTGTTCAGCGATGTCGCGGTCGTTCGGGTCGATCCCCGGGCCCATGCCCTCCAGCCGGTGCCGCTCGGAAACTCCTCGACCGTGGTCGTCGGCACGCCGGTCGCTGCGATCGGCAGCCCTTTCAACGAGCAGAGCTCGCTCTCGGTCGGTGTCGTCTCGGCGACCGCCCGGACGATCGACTCGCTGACATCGGGCTACAGCGTCTCCGACGCGATCCAGACCGACGCGCCGATCAATCGCGGCAACTCGGGTGGGCCGCTCTTCGACGCCAGGGGCCGCGTGATCGGAATCAACGCCCAGATCCGCTCGACGAGCGGCACTGCGGAAGGGGTCGGCTTCGCGATCCCGATCGACATTGCCCGCAGGGCGCTCGAGCAGCTCGTGCGGACAGGCAAGGTGTCGTACGCGTATGTCGGTGTCACCACCCAGGACGTCACACCGGGCCTGGCGCGAAAGTTCGGCTTCGCGACTCGTCACGGTGCGCTCATAGCCAAGGTCGAGCCGGACACACCGGCCGCTCGAGCAGGCCTGCGCGGCGGCACCCGCGTCGAGGGCTACAACGGGCTGCAGGTGTCTCTCGGCGGCGACCTGATCGTGAAGATCGGCGACAGGCCTGTTGCGAGCGCGCAGGATGTCTCGCGTGCGGTCACGGGACTCGTGCCAGGCCAGCGCGTCGCGTTCACGGTGCTGCGCGGTGGTACGAAGCGTCGCATCGTGCAGGTGACCCTGGCGGAGCGCCCGGCCTGAGTACCATGGCGAGGTGACCGACCTTTCTCACGTCGACTCGGACGGGGCGGTACGGATGGTCGACGTTGGCCACAAGCCGCTCTCGCGTCGGCGCGCGGTCGCGCGCGCAACGGTGCTGATGGCGCCCGAGACAGTCGCTCGACTCGGCGAGCTCCCGAAAGGGGACGCGCTGACGACCGCCCAGCTTGCAGGGATCATGGCCGCGAAGCGAACGAGTGACCTGATTCCGCTGTGTCATCCGCTGAGGCTCACCGTCGTCGACGTCAAGGTGACGGTCGTCGCCGCGGGGGTCGAGATCGAGGCAGTCACCGAGACGACGGCCCAAACCGGCGTCGAGATGGAGGCGCTGACAGCGGCTACGGTCGCCGCGCTGACCGTCTACGACATGGCGAAGGCGATCGACAAGAACATGACGATCACCGGCGTCACGCTCGTCGAAAAGACGAAGGAGCTCGTATGAAAGCGGCCGTGCTCACGGTGTCGGACGGGGTTCACGACGGGTCGCGCGAGGATCGCAGCGGCGACGCGCTTGTCGAGTTACTCGTGGGTGAGGGCTTCGCGGTGGAGCGATGCGTCGTTCCCGACGAATCCGGGGTGATCGCCGCCGCGATCGTCGACCTCGCGGGCCGGAGCTCCGTCGTGCTGACAACCGGCGGTACGGGCTTCACTCCGCGTGATGTCACCCCTGAAGCCACCCGCACCGTGCTCGACCGCGACGCACCCGGCATTGCCGAGGCGATTCGCGCCGATGCTCGCACGCGAACACCGCATGCGCTTCTCTCCCGCGGGCTTGCAGGCCTGCGTGGAGCGACGCTCGTCGTGAATCTGCCCGGCTCGCCCGGCGGCTGCCGCGACGGCTTCGCGGTTCTGCAACCGGCGCTCGTCCACGGGATCGAGCTGGCCGCCGGCGACCAGGGCTCGCAACACCGCCAGACATGAGCGCGACCGCGGTCTCGTTCCCACGGCGGTTCGCCTCACTCGTCAAGCTCGAGCACACGGTGTTCGCGCTGCCGTTTGCCTACGTCGGGGCGTTTCTGGCGGTTGACGGCTTCCCGGGCGTCGGCCCCGTCCTCTGGCTGACGCTGGCGATGATCGGCGCCCGCACCCTCGCGATGGCACTGAACCGGCTCGTCGATGCCGAGCTCGACGCACGCAATCCGCGGACCGCGGGACGCGAGATTCCTGCCGGCATGCTGTCGCGAGCGCAGGTGTGGGCACTCTGCGCGGCCGCCCTTGCGCTCTATCTCGTCGCGGTATTCCAGCTCGAGCCGATCGTCCGCTGGCTCTGGCCGATTCCCGTCGCCATGTTCGTCGTCTATCCGTACCTCAAGCGCGTCACCTGGCTCTGCCATCTCTGGCTCGGCTCCTGCACAGGGCTCGCTCCCCTTGGAGCCTGGATCGCGGTCACGGGCACCGCACCCTGGGAGGCGTGGGCGCTGTTCGCGGCGCAGGGCCTCTGGGTCGCCGGCTTCGATCTCTTCTACTCGCTCTTCGACCTGGCGCACGACCGCGCGGCGGGCCTTCGGTCGTGGGCGACACGCTTCGGCGAACGCGGCGTGTTCGTGGGCGCGCGCGCGTTCCATCTTGCAGCCGTAGTGCTGCTCGCGGCGGTCGGGGTGGGTCTCGGGGTCAACGTCTTCTACTGGCTCGGCGTCGCGGCGGTCGCAGGGCTGCTCCTCTACGAGCATTCGCTCGTGCATCCAGGAGATCTCCGCCGCCTCGACGCCGCATTCTTCACCGTCAACGGCCTCATCAGCATCGTCTTCTTCGTCTTCGTGGCCCTCGACACGCTTTCCTAGCGTGGATCCAGACGTAGCCGCTACCGTGGCCTGGCAGTCGACCGGGAGGGCGCGAGCTAAATGATCGCGGGGGAAGGCCTCGAGAAGCGGTATGGCCGCAAACGGGCTCTGAAAGGGGTTTCGTTCACCGTTCCCCGCCGCGGGTTTCTGCTCGTCACGGGCCCGAACGGGTCGGGCAAGACGACGCTCCTGCGGCTCGTCGTCGGTCTCGCTGCGCCGACAAAGGGCATTCTCACGGTCGATTGCGAGCGGGCCGACCTCGGGTACGTCGGGCACGAGCCGCTGCTCTACCGCGAGCTGACCGCACTCGAGAACCTCGATCTCTACGGCCGCCTCTACCGCGTTTCCGAGCGCCGCGAGCGAAGCGGGATGTTGCTCGAGCGGTTCGGCCTCTGGGAGGTGCGCGCCGATCGTGTCTCGACCTTCTCGCGCGGGATGACGCAGCGTCTCGCGCTCTGTCGAGCGCTTCTGCACGACCCGGCGCTGCTCGTGCTCGACGAGCCGTTCACGGCGCTCGACGAGGACGGCGCGGCGTTACTCGACCGTGAGCTCACAGCGCTCGCAGGGGAGCGAACAGTTGTGCTCTCCACGCACGATCCCATCCGCGTTGCCCCGCTCGCCACGGACAAGCTCGTCCTCGGATGAGCGCGCTCGCCCTCTATTCCGCGGATGTCGTCGCCCTGGCCCGCAAGGACCTCAAACTCGAGCTCCGGGCGAGGGACACCCTGCCTGCGATGCTGCTGTTCGTTCTCTCCACCCTCGCCGTCTTCCACTTCGCTCTCCCGGCCGGGGCCGGTGAGAACGCCGCCTACGGTCTGTTGTGGATCGCGATCGTCTTCACGGCGCTCCTCGGCCTCGCACGTGCCTGGGCGCCCGAGCGCGAAGGCGGGGCCCTGGACGGGCTCGTACTCGCACCGTGCGACCGAAGCGCGATCTGGCTCGGCAAGACGCTCGCCACCCTGGCGTTTCTCGCTGCAGCGGAACTCGTGGCGTTGCCAGCATTTGCACTCTTTTTTGCACCCGTCGATCTCGTCGCAGTCGCGGGGGTCGTGCTCGCGAGCATCGGGATCTGCGCCGTCGGCTCGCTGCTTGCCGCGATGGCCGCCGCGAGCAGGGGTCGCGAGGTCATCTTGCCGCTGCTCTTCCTGCCGCTCGCGATCCCCCTCGTCGTAGGTGGGGTCGGAGCAGGCATCTCTCCCCACGGCGCGACCTATCTCGCCTTCCTCGGCCTCTACGACGCGGTCTTCGCGATACTTTCCTGGGCCACCTTTGAATATGTCGTCACGGAATAACCTCCCGATCCTTGCTTTTGCTGCCGCCGGCCTGCTCGGGCTCGCCGTCGTGCTCGCGCTTCTCGTCGCTCCCGAGGACGCCGATCAGGGCATCTCCCAGCGGATCTTCTACTTCCACGTTCCGATCGCACTCACCGCGTACGCCTGCTTCGGGCTCGGGGCCTGGAAGGCGCTCCGGCTCCTGTGGATCGGCGGCGAGCGACGCGACCTCGAGAGCTATACCTGGATCCACCAGGGCACGATCTTCGGAGCCCTGACGCTGATCACGGGCTCGATCTGGGCCAAGGCATCGTGGGGGGTGTGGTGGAGCTGGGGCTCGAACCAGCTCGTCCTCTTTCTCGTCCTCTTTCTCTTCTACTGCGCCTACTTCATGCTCCGGTTCTCGGTCGAGGAAGGCGCGCGCCGCGAGCGGATCTGCGCCGTCTATGCGCTCTTCGGCGTCGCCCTGATCCCGGTCAGCTTTTTCGCGATCCGG
>Ga0315283_10001739_pt1 | contig 17756 bp, 12 predicted proteins | sample YL17G09_0_MG_FD_204541 | JGI IMG/M metagenome (GOLD analysis project Ga0315283, IMG submission 204541) | Sediment microbial communities from Yellowstone Lake, YNP, Wyoming, USA - YL17G09_0 | ecosystem: Environmental > Aquatic > Freshwater > Lake > Sediment | place: USA: Wyoming | collected... | reverse complement strand
TTTGTAAAAAGCATTATCAAGGATGAAATAAACGCAGCCACAGACAATCCATTGGTTTTTGAACCTGATCAGGCGATCTCTGGCGGGAACTTTCATGGTGAACCGATCGGTTTGGTAATGGATTATCTAAAAATCGCATTATCCGAATTATCCGCTATCTCTGAAAGAAGAACTTATCGTCTTTTAGATCAAAACCTGAATGATGGTCTTCCTGCAATGTTGGTAGATAATTCATCGGCAGCGGGTTTGAATTCCGGTTTAATGATGCCGCATTATACAGCCGTGTCTCTTACCCTGGAAAACCAGGGTCTTGCGAACCCGGATTCCACCCGTTCGCTGCCGGCTTCAGGATCGCAGGAGGATCACAACGCCAATTCGATGACCGCAGCCCGGCATGCGCGAGAGGTGGTGGAAAATGCAAGGCATGTTCTTGCTGTAGAAATTTTCAGTGCATGTCAGGCAATCTCCATCAGGCAGTTTAAAGATGGAAATTTATTTCTGGGGCAGGGAGCAAAATATTTCTACGAAATCATCCGTTCAGAAATTCCTTTCAAAAGTGGAGACAGGCTTTGGGTAAATGAGATCGAAAAATTAAAAGAGATCATCTCAAGCAATTCTTTTTCTGCCCTTCTCAAAGAAACATTAATCTGATGAAAAATTCAAGTATCAATAATTTATCTCGCCGGAATTTTATGAAGTCTTCCGCAATCCTGTTCGGTGCTGCGGCAATCAACTTCAAAAAAATCCGGGGGCAGGAAACTCAAAGTTGGCCAGTTGGTGTTCCCCTTGGCAGAAATTGTACGTCAGGTAAGATCAACCTTCGATCGAAACCGACAGTCGATAGTGAAATCCTTAAAGAGGTCTTCGAAGACACTATTATTGAGTGGGAGCGTGAGGTTATCGGGCAAGCGCCTCCCGGTTTGATCAGCCGTAGGTGGGTGCAAACCCCAGGGGGTTATCTTTACTCCCCCTCAGTGCAGCCTGTTGTGAATAATCCGAACATCCCCTTGGACTCCCTACCCAATAATCCCTCCGGTCCTGGAATGTGGGTTGAAGTCACAATACCTTATGTTGATCTGGTGATGGATAATCCACCTGCCAGGTCCCCTTGGTTATCATCTGTTCAATTCCCCCGGTTATATTTTTCTCAAGTCACATGGGTGGACCAGATCAGAAAGGATGCAAACGGGAAAGTTTTTTACAGGATTAATGAAAAGTATGGGAATCCCGGAGATATTCTCTGGGCTTCTGCAGATGCGTTCAGGTATATCACCCCGGACGAAATTTCACCAATCCATCCTGAAGTACCGGATAAAAGAGTGATCGTCGATGTAAATTACCAGACGCTTTCTTGTTATGAAGGGAATTCCGAAGTCTATTTTTGCCGGGTTTCCACAGGAGCGGAATTCAATGCTGCTGGAGAAGCAGTAGAGAATTGGTCAACCCCACCTGGTCCGCATCCAATCTTTCGTAAGCTGGTTTCAATTCACATGAGCGGTGACGCCTCAGGTGCTGGTTGGGATACCGGGGGGATTGGCTGGGCTTGTTTCTTCGCCCAGGGAGGTGTAGCCATCCATTCTACTTTCTGGCATAATAATTTCGGTGTTCCCGTTTCCCATGGATGCGTCAATGCCAGGGCTGAAGACGCGAAATGGGTTTTTCGTTGGACTTCACCGGAGGTTGCGTATGACCCGGGAGATATTACGGTTGGTATGCCAGGGGGGACGATCGTTGAAGTTAAAAGGATCTAAACGCTATTTTTGAAATTATTCTATTGAACAATGAAGGATATTATCAGTGGAAAACGAGCCAATTATTGTTACGCTTTATTCGAAAAAAGGCGATCCAGAAAGTGAAGAAATTAGAAAATGGATCGATGAATTAAACCAAACCGATGAATTCAAACTGGTAAATATTTATCCTGACGAGGAAAAAGATTATCATGGAAAATTTGAAGACCAAATGCCCTATATCCAGGTAGGTCCATATCAACTAAGACCACCAATCAGCAAAGCAAATCTGGAAATCGCCCTTAAGGCATCTTTAAACCGTCATAAGCAATTAGTGGAAAGCCGGAATGATCAATATCTGCAACGGGTTGACCGAGGTCGAAATTATTCCCAGACAGATAAGAATACGATGTGGATCACCCGGCATTATATGTTTTTGATAAATTCGCTTCTTTTTCTTTATATTGCGATTCCTTTTCTAGCTCCGGTATTTATGAAAATCGGTTGGGAAAATGCCGGTAGGGCGATCTACACGGTTTATAAACCTTTATGCCACCAATTCGCTTTTCGTTCCTGGTTCTTATTCGGAGAGCAAGTAGTGTATCCACTCGAGCTGGCACATTTGCACTACCCAATTACCTATGAAGATATAACCAATCATGTTGAGGTCAACCCCCTCGAGGCAAGAAATTTGGTTGGAGATGGCAGTTTGGGATACAAGGTCGCTCTTTGTGAAAGGGATATTGCGATTTGGGGATCTCTATTAATCACAGGGCTCGTTTTTTCTGCCACCGGCAGAAAACTTAAGCGGATTCCGATACTTCTATGGTTGTTTCTAGGCGTACTCCCCATCCTATTCGATGGCGGTTCACAAATCATGAGCACCTTACTGCCCTTTTTTCCTGCCCGGGAAAGCACACCTCTGCTGCGCACGATCTCTGGTGTTCTTTTCGGAACGCTTACCGGAATGTACATGTTCCCTTTGATAGAAGAATCAATGAACGATACACAACAAATTCTTGCCCGTAAAAAAGCAGTTGCCGAGAGCAAGCAGGCAGGATAATCAAATGCACCAAGTTTTTAACGAAAATATTAAATATTACATCTTTGATATTTTCCCCGAAAATGATGTTATCCAGGCAATTTTTACCCGAAACGGGGGGATCAGTCCTGCTCCATGGGCATCACTCAATCAGGGCGGCACAACCGGCGATATCCGTTCAAGAGTTGTTGATAATCGGCGACTCGCCTTTAATTCAGTCAAACTGGAAGTTGGTTCGATTTTTGACGTTTGGCAGGTTCACGGGACCAGAATTATTTATACAAACAAACCCCGGAATTTGGACCAACCACATGAAAAAGCCGATGTAATTGCCACCGATAAACCTGGAATTTCAATGTTTATGAGATTTGCTGATTGCGTCCCTATTCTCATGTTTGATCCAAAAAACAGGGTAATCGCAATTACCCATGCAGGTTGGCAGGGGACTGTGAAGAGAATCGCTGGGATTACAGTCAAATACCTCGTTCAGAATTTTCGATGCAAACCAGAGGAAATCCTCGCAGGGATCGGTCCATCAATAGGGCCGGATCATTACATTATTCAAAAAGATGTGGTTGACCGAGTAGAGAAGGCTTTCAAAGGAAAATCACATTTGATCCTTCACAATTCCGAAGGGAACACCTATTTGAATTTGTGGGAAGCAAATAGAATTTGCCTTAATGAAGCCGGTGTCCAGAAAATTGAATCTTCTGATTTATGTACTGCATGTAACCTTGATGATTGGTATTCACATCGGGCTGAAAATGGCAGGACCGGGCGATTCGGCGTAATATTTGCTCTAAAATGAACCAGATTGATTCAACTCAAATTCAAAATAATCTTGACCGGGTCAGCACCCAGGTGATGAAGGCAACTGAAAAGAGCGGTCGACAGCCTGATTCAATCAAACTGATCGCAGTGACTAAAGGTCAACCGGTGAAAGTGATCGAGGATGCTGCGAAACTGGGCATTAACCGGTTTGGAGAGAACTATCCAGAAGAAACGGCTATAAAAATAAAACAATTGGGACCCCTTTTTCCTGAGATCGAATGGCATATGATCGGTCACATTCAATCCAGGAAAGTCCGAATGGTAGTGGATTACTTTTCTCGGGTTCATTCCCTCGATAGTCTTCATATAGCAGCAATCCTATCAAAAAGATTGGCAGAAGAACTCAAGACGATTCCAATCTTATTGGAAATGAACCTTACCGGTGAACAAAGTAAATTTGGATTTCCCGCGTGGGACGATAAGACTTTTGAAATTACACTCCAAGAAATATCCGAAATTGTGAATTACAAAGAATTGCTTGTAACAGGACTTATGACAATGCCGCCACTATCCGAAGATCCGGAGATTAGCAGATTAATTTATCAACGCCTGCGAGAAATTCAAATAGTTTTGGGGAAAACATTTCCTGAATATAATTGGTCTGAGTTGTCCATGGGTTCAAGTTTTGATTTTAATGTTGCGATTGAGGAAGGGGCAACGATGGTGAGAATCGGGCAGGCCCTTTTTGGCCCTAGAAACCGCGATTAATTTCATTCTACTTGCCATAATTTCTATTCTATTAGATATAATTATCTCAAAGAGATTAAACAATGCCTGACATCCGAAGCTATCACTTACATGATGGAAAATCCGGTTCCGCCCTGGCTGTGAGAATTACGCCGAGGGCAAGCCGAAATGAGATCCATGAGATTCTTGATGATGGTACGGTTAAAATTCGAATCACGGCAGCACCGGTGGAAGGGCAGGCAAACCAGGCGCTGCTCGAATTCCTGTCATCGGTTCTAGGAGTTCCAAAAACCAAACTGGAAATCGTGGCTGGTCTATCAGGAAGAGATAAGATCGTTGCGGTTGAAAATATGTCAACTAAAGAAATGCAGCAAAAAATCTTGCTGCATTTAACTTAATATATTCAATTTCCTTCTGAATTAATTATTTATAACCATATTGGATTGGCGATGGCAGCTTTATCCCGCTGACCATCATCCACCACAGATATTGGAAAACTGTGTCTCTCTGCTGACTTTGTTCGTTGTAAAAATTATCATAGAAAGCTTTTAAAATATTCTCATCAGGAGAGAACCGTAGATAATTGAGCGCTGCCAGCTTTTCTTCCTGATTTCCAGAAGCGAGTGCCTGGAGAAGCATCGCTTTGGGGAATTCTCCCTCTGTAAGAGTTGTTCCCTGCTTTGCAGCGTACTGGATCAACCAGGCTGCTCCGTCCGGGTTGGAGATATGGCGTGGGATATAAACGTTTTTCTGGTGGATCATTTCAAGTGCTTGGGAGGCTGCATTTCGAACTACCCACTGCCCATCCTCAACTGCAATTTTCTCCAACAATGAGACACACCATTTTTCGCGCACCTGGCTGAAGCCGATAACCGCTGCCCGACGAACAAGGATATTATCAAATGTAACCGCGTTCTTGAGAACGTCATACCCTTTTTCGCCGCTGGCAGCCAGGCATTCCGCCGCGATTTGTTGAAGGTGCTCTTCTCCTTTAAGCAACGCGTCAACAATCGCCTGCCAGGCACTTGATGTTGGCAAATTTGACAGCGCCAGGCAAGCAGTACATCTGACTTCAAGCGATGGATCACCCAATAATCGGATCAATTCCTGAGTTACGTTCCTATTTCGGGCAACTCCTGCACCGAGCGCAGAAATTCTCCTCACCAGCGGGGAGGGAGATGTAAATAACTGCTTGAAAAGGACAGAGAGCGAATTATCACCGGATGCCACAGCCACAGCCATAAAACTTGCCCGCAATCCAAGTGGTAGCGTATCCTGCTTTATCAGATAAACGAGCCTGCGCATTAAGTTGACACGCCAACGGCTTTCAAGTGGAGAATCCTTTAAAAACCTGGCAGCTACCAGCAGGTTGCGGTGCAATGGAAGATCTTCGTTCTCAATAATTGTGTTTATTTCAGCCGGATCGCTCACCCTACTTGCAAGAAACCTAATCCGTTCAAAATCCAAACTCCAAAATGGTTGTTGTGTCGCAGATGGAATTTGATTATCAACAATGCTTGCACAATAAGCAGGGATAAGCATATGATTGATGCTAAATTTGTCTTTTCCATGGAAGGCACCCGCAAAATTATCCACCAAACTTCGGATAATTATTTCGCCGGAAGAAGAAATCTTTTTGTTTTTTGGCTTGTCATCCTGTTTTATCTGGTCAGCGGGTAGGGAAGTATTTGGTTTTAGGTTCTTTGATAAAAGTTTTTCTGAATTCGTATATGAAAATGCTGACTTTCGCTGTTTAAAAAGCTCGCTTGAATAAACAACCAGGTTTTGGGGATTATAGGAATTTCCTGATATTTGCTCAATATAGGCATCTATCAGATCTGTGCTCGAAAGACCTTTTAGTTTTCCAGAATCCAATCCCCACAATCTAAGTGTCCACTCGAAAGGAGTCAGGATTTTATCGTCCTCAGCGAGCCATTTTTGCATAAGGTAGGCAATTTCATTCGTGCTCTTTTCAAGCCGGGTAGTAGAAATACTTTCCTGCCAAAGCCGTTGCCATTTTGAAAAGAATTCATCTCGATCCATCCGGGACCAGGAAGCAACACAAAATGCGCGCGTACCCAGCCGGTGTAAACCATCGAAATAATCCTCGGAGGCTGTTGTGATGAATTGAATGTTTGGATACTTCCGGATCAAGCTTTCAAGGAATTTGACTGCGGTTTGGTATTCATCCGGGCAAAGTTCATCCAAACCATCCAGGATCAACAAGAATCGATCGGTCGAAAGAGACTGCTTCAAATAGGATAGGCAATTGCTCTTAGACCGCAGAAAGTTCTGGGTATTTACCGCTGAAAGCAGGATATCAAATAGATCATTTTCTTTTTGGTCTTCATAATCGAGGTCAAGCCAATGGATGAAAATGGGGATTCTGGATTTTACCTCGTCAACTTTGTTGTAATCTACACACATCGCAGATGCCAGATTTGCGAGAACCACACTTTTCCCAGAGCCGGAAGGTCCGTAGACCACAATGTTTACGCCATTCCGGAGAGTGTCAATTGCAGAAATTCGTGGGAAGGGAAATTGTGAAATGAATTCTGGAAAATCAGGGAGGTATGGGACGATTTGACTTGTCAAAGTTTCCGGAGGGAAGGGAATAGTCGGATCCACTTCGTAGGGTGCGGCAATCAGATTGGGCTCAACAAGGATTTCATGCAATGGACAATATTTGGCTGCAAGATGCTGTTTTTGAGCAAAGAAATAAATTTCCCGCCGGTAGATATCCCCAATATTATTCTGCAACTTCTGCGGGGGAAGGTTAACAGCTGTTGAAGAGGTCGCTTTTTGGACTTTGGCAGGTTCCGGAAGAACATGTTCTTCAGCAGTTTTTTCAACACGCTGCTTATTTATCAATTCCCTGATCCGGGTGTACACCCACCAGAGTAAAACAGCGAAAATGAGACCAAAAATGAAAGAAAAATTATCAAAATTGAATTGAAGAAATCGTGGCATTATTAACCTGCATATAGAATTCTCGAACAGGATGGGCAAAAAACGATCTGGTCAGACGATCTGGCAGCTTGACATTCGGATGGGGTAAGGGATACTCCGCAAGCCGAACACATATCTTCCTCGACAATAGAAACAGCAATATTTCTTCTCTTCTTTCGGATATCTTCATAAACATTCAGAAAATCACGCTTCACTTGACTGATGGCAACAAGTCGTTCAGATTCAAGTTTCAATTTCTCGTTTTCCAGCTTAATTTTCTCCTCAATTAATTGATTGTTACTTTCTTCTTTTTCTGTAATTGTCTTTTTAAGGTTTTGTTGCAAAATCTCAACTTGATTTTCTAATGTTTCAAAGAGTTGCATTAATTCAACCAGGTCGAATTCTTTCTCTGAAATATTCTTATTGATTGAGGCGATTTCTGCCTGGAGAGACTGAAGCTCTTTTGGGTTTTGCACTTTTCCACCATAGAGTGAGGATTCACTCTGGTTGACTTTAATTTTCTTTTTGGAAATGTCACTATCAAGATCGCTAATTTCTTGTAGCAATTCCTCACGTTTTGAATCTGCGGTCCGCAATTCGGTTTCCAGAAGACTTATTGATGTTCTATCATTTATCAAGGCGATGATTTCGTCCATCCGGTGTACCAACTGGTCGATTCTTGAATCAATTTTTTGCAGTTGATAAAGATTGAAACTCTGGCTCATAAAAGGATTATAGAATTTAAGTTTGGATAAAGCAAGCGGAGGCTACTTTCTTAGACAATGAATTGCGATTGGTCATAATGTGCTGTATACTGAAAAAATCGTAAAAATGTACCATCGAAGAATTATTTCTCTTTTTATCCTGGTATTTTTTCTTTTATCCATTCCTTTCCTTGTGGCATGGCTTAGCCAGGGAGATGATTATGTTTTCAGCGGATTTTTAGCAAATCCTCTTGATGGAAATTCATACTTAGCCAAAATGATGGGGGGTTATCAAGGCAATTGGACCTTCAAATTGCCGTATTCTATAGTACCGGGTGAAGGTTCATATATTTTTCTTTTTTATATTCTTCTCGGCCATATCGCCCGTGTCTCGAGATTAGAACCAATTATTGTCTTCCACCTGAGCAGGTTGCTTGCTTTTATTTTTTTGTATTATGTTCTCTTTCGCTATATTTCGAAATTATTCGAAGGGGACAGAGACAAAATTTGGCCTGCGTTTATTGTTACAGCCTTGGGTTCTGGAATGGGTTGGCTGGCTGTGCTCTTCGCTTATAAATCTTCCGATTTATGGGTGGCTGAAGCCTTTCCTTTTCTCTCATCCTATCAGAATCCTCATTTTGCTCTGGGGCTGGGTTTGATGCTGCTCATCCTGATGCTTTTTTATTCAGGTAACCTGAGATCAACCTTATTCGGAATCTTTCTTTCGGGTTTGTTTCTGGCAATAATTCTTCCTTTTGGTGCAGTCGTAGTTGGCCTGGTGGTTTTTCTGGAACAGACCTGGTGTTATATGGGAAAGGAAGAAGTTTTTCCTAAAAAAGTTATTCTCCTCATTTCAGGAACTTTACCTCTTGTTCTTTATCAGTTTTACCTGGTGAATACCCACCCCGAACTTGGAATTTGGAATTCTCAAAACCAAACACCTTCACCTCCGTTATGGGATTTCATCCTTTCATTTTCACCTGCTCTAATACTCGCAGTCATTTCTGCGATAACCAAATTTAAGGGTATCAGATCCGGATTATTTAAGGTTTCCATTGTCTGGTTAATTCTGGGATTGGTGATCATTTACCTTCCACTTGGTATCCAGCGCAGGTTCATGGTGGGATATTACATTCCGGTATCGATTCTTGCATCTGCCTTTATATTGACATTTGAGAGTAAAAAGGTTCGCACGGTGGGATTTGCAGCACTTCTAGCCAGCTCTTTGCTTACCATCTCGATAATTCTTCTTGCTGGAATATCAGGCTTTTCTACGAAAAATCCATTGTTATTGCTTACAAAACCTGAATCAGATGGTCTTGAATGGATAAAAAACAACACTCGCGTCGATCAGGGGATATTGGCTGATAGCCGTATGGGATTGTTTATCCCAGCACGTACATCGCTTCGCGTGATTTATGGCCACCCGTTTGAAACAATAAATGCTGAAAATAATAAAACCATCGTTGACAAATTCTTCGCTTGTGAATACACACCGGACGAGGCAGAGGAATTGATCCGAAAAATACCAATAAGTTACATATTTCTAAATTCAAGTTCTCCCAAGTATTGTTATCCAGGATTATTTAATCGATTGGAATTAGTGTTTCGAACCGGTCAAGACGATCGGACCGTTGAAATTTATGGCATAAAATGAAAAAGTGGATCTGGGTGGTCTTACTAGTCCCGCTGATATTTTATCTCCCGACTTTGGGTAAATTTGCTTTTCCTTCTTTATCACAATACTCTGATCTTCTCATAAGCCATTGGCCTAATGCCAACTTCGTTCATAATTCATTATTCTCCTTTAGGGAATTACCCTTATGGTCGGATGCAATCCTCGCAGGTTATCCATTCTTTGCAAACCCCCTGGCCGGGTTGTGGTATTTGCCAAATTGGTTAACTTTTCTATTTCCTTATCCTGTTGCTTTCAATCTTCTTTTCTTCGCTCATATTTTCATCGGAGGACTTTCGGTTTTCCTTCTTCTTCGGGATGAGAATATTCCCCCTGAGATTGCACTCCTTGCAGGTTTGATGTTTGAATTAATGCCCAAGATTTGGGCTCATTTTGGCCAGGGACATATCTCTCTGATTTATGCGGTTTGCCTCACTCCTATATTATTATTGATAACAAGACGAGCTATTATTCGAAAATCGGGGAATAAATATCGATATTTTCCCGGGATAATCCTTGGTGCGATAATTCTTGCTGACCCAAGGTGGAGTATCTATGCGATTTTGATTTTGACTTTTTTTAGTGCATCAATCATTGGCCAACAAAAGAACGAGCTCAAATCATTTTTAAGACCAACATTGATTTTCCTGATTGTGCAGGTGATTTTTGGTGTTTTTCTGGCAGCCGTTCTTCTTCTCCCGATGTTCGAATATGCCAATCTTTCAACCCGATCATTAATGACTCTGACAGATAATTTGGTTTTTTCCCTACCAATTTCAAAAATACTTTTCATGATTTTTCCATTCATCGGTGAATCCGCGGAATGGGTATTCTATCTGGGTGGAGTGGGATTTATTAGTATTATCCTGGCCTTGCTTAATGGGATTATCCGTAGGCGCTCAGTTTATTGGTTAATTCTTTTCGGTCTGGGGATTTTCGTTTCGATTTCCGATACGATACCCTTCGTTTCTAGGTTCTGGGAAATTCCTTTTTTAAACCTGGCCCGAGTCCCTTCACGGGCATTATTCCTTTGCGGTATATCGGTGTGTTTTATTTCAGCCTATTCTCTGGAAGCAATACTAAATAAAAAGATCGGTAAAAAAAGAACCAACCTGTGTCTTGCTGGATTATTCGGATTTGGAATCCTTTTTCTGGTTTTCAGCTTGTTCTCTTCAAGCAATGAAATCAATGGTCTGAGGATTGGATCTTTTTCATTACTAATTACATCAGGTTTACTTTTCATGCTTGTTAATCGTCCCCACCCAAATCCATCCTGGACCTGGCTGCTAATTGGAATAGTCCTCTTGGATTTTAGAACGATAAATGCGATGTCAATTAATTTCCTAGATTTTGAAGATGCTTTCAAAAAAGGGCAGACTTTATCAAGTAGTATAGAATCAAATAAGATAGAGGATTTCAGGATTTTCTCACCGTCCTATAGCATTCCTCAGCACCTTGCAAGCCGTGATGGAATCGAGATGGTCAATGGTGTTGACCCTCTTCAATTGCAGTCGATCCACAACTTCATGCAATTTCGTACTAAATCTGGAACCCGCCTCGATGGATACAACGTGGCTTTCCCGCCATTCCTCACTGGCAAACCGGAAGTTGATAATAAGGACCTGCTTCTCGAACCAGATAAGCTAGGGTTGTTGAACGTTCGGTATGTTATTTCTACCTTTCCATTGGATTTTATGGGTTTAAACCTTCTCAATCAAACTGCGGAAGGATTTGTTTATGAAAATAAATACTGGCTTCCCAGGGTCTGGATCCAAAATCCAGAATCTCCCCTGGGAAAGGACATTATCGAAGTAAGAAATTTCTCAAGAACAAATAATACATTTACGATGGAGACAAATAATGAAGGGGTGCTTATTCTCTCAGAAGTCATGTACCCTGGATGGAAAGCAGCGATAGATGGAAAACCAGTTGATATCCTCGTTCAGCAGGATCTTTTCAGAAGTGTTTTAATTCCCGCAGGACATCATGTTGTGACTTTTGATTTTCAACCTGAAACTCTCTATATCGGTATCTTTATCTCTTTCTTTACACTGATCATATTATTTTGTTGGTTTCTCATTGAAAGAAAGTCTATCCATGATCGATCGTAAAGAACTCAGATGGGTGATCATTTTCGCTTTCGTGGTGATTGTTCTCACCACTTTGCCTTATGCAATTGGATATTTGCGCCAGAATCCTGAATGGAAATTCGCAGGATTGATTTTCAATTTGGATGACGGTAATTCCTACCTAGCAAAAATGCTTCGGGGTGCAGCCGGCGATTGGCTTTTCCGCACACCTTACACGACCATCCCTCAATCTGGAGTAATTTCCTTTCTTCCCTACCTGTTGCTTGGAAAGTTGACCTCTCCTCCAGGTCAGTACGATCAGATCTTATTCTTATTCCATCTGTTCCGGTGGGTGGGGATAGGGTTAGTGATCTATGCGGTCTATCAATTCATTGCACACTTCATATCTCAAATTTCCTTGAGAAGATGGGGAACAGTTTTCGTGGTTTTTGGCGGGGGAGCAGGGTGGTTGGTCTTGGCTGGAATGAGAAATTTATGGGGGACAGAACTTCCCCTGGAATTCTATTCTCCTGAAACTTTCGGTTTTCTATCTTTTTTAGGATTACCTCACCTTCTTTTTTCAAGGGCTTTGTTGGTCTTTGGATTTTCTTCATTTTTATTTGCGCGTCCCCAGAAAAAGGAAATAAATACCATCTTAAAATTTGTCCTGCCATGGTTTCTTATCGGTTTTTTCCAACCAATGTCCTTAATTACAGGGTGGGCAGTTATCGGAAGTTTCCTGGGAATATTGTTCTTCATGGATAAATTTATCTCAAAAAGAGAAAATCCGGATTTTCAAATGTATTTTCGCAATGCCATTTGGATTGCAGGCGTAACCGCACCATTCGTTATTTATAACTTCGCTGCTTTCCGCATAGATCCTGTGTTGAAATCCTGGCTGAGTCAGAATATTCTTAAATCTCCACCTGTTCTCGATTATTTTCTTGCCTTTATATTCATTATCATATTTGCGCTTTTAGGTTTAAACAGGTTATATAAAACAGATAGAAATGTTGCTGTATTCTTTGGAGCTTGGATAATCATCTTTCCTCTACTTGCCTATTTTCCTTTATCAATCCAACGCAGACTTCCGGAGGGAATTTGGATCGCTCTGGTTTCATTGGCGATTATTTCGCTTTCGTCAATGTCAAATAGGAACCGCAATTTATCTCTTTTTATTATTTCCCTGGGGTTTATTACAACAATATTTATAATGGCGGGTTCCATACAAAGCATAATCCAGCCAAGTTCTCCTAGATTCATTTCAAAAATGGAATTGGATGCATTCCAGTTTCTTCAAAAATCCGAGTTTAAAAATAAAAACATCCTGGCGTCTTTTACAAATTCAAATAAACTTCCTGCCTGGGCACCTGTTTTCGTTTTAACCGGCCATGGTCCGGAGAGTGTGAATCAGAAAGATATCCTGCCTCGAGTGACACTATTTTTTAATGGATCACTCACAAAAGTGGAGAAAGTCGCTTTCCTGAAGGAATTCGGCGTCAACATAATATATTTTGGACCAGAGGATAAAAAATTCCTTACCTCAAAATCAGATTTTGAATTATTAACGGAAATTTTTTCAAATGATGATGTGGAGATCTATTCAGTCATAAAATAATGAATTGATTTTATGAAATCATACTTAAACCGATACACCATATACATAAATATTATTATTTTTCCACTAATCCTTTTCCTTGAACCAATCCTTCAGGGAAAGGTTCTCTTCTGGGGAGCTTCCTCATTACAATTTATCCCCTGGAGAAGCCTGGCGATGGAGAGCCTGACTTCAGGTCAGATGCCATTCTGGAATCCCTATAATGGAATGGGAACTCCGCTCCTGGCCAACTATCAATTGGCTTTCTTTTACCCACCAAACTGGATCCAACTGGTTTATTATCTTATTTGGGAAACTCCAGGAATTGCTTCCAGCTATAACCTGCTCGTACCATTACATCTGATCTGGGCTGCGCTTGGGATAGTTCTCTTCACAAGAGAATTAAAATGCGGAAGTTTCGCCCAGGTTGTAAGTGCCATTTCCTTTTCACTATGCACTTACCTGGTCTCCCGAACTTCGTTTTTTAGTATCCTATGGACGCTATCCTGGCTTCCATGGATCATGTATCTCGCTACACGAATGTTGGAGCAAGGGATTACAGATTCGAATTCAATAAAAACAATATGGAATCCATTCCTGAAACTAAGCCTGGCGATCGCAATGGTTCTTCTTGCTGGCCACGCACAATCTGCTTGGTACATCCTATTGATCTCAGGTTCATGGGTTGTTTATAGAGGGTTATTAAAAAAGAAGGTGGATCATTTCCTAAGATCTTCATCAATATTCATTATTGCTGTTTTAACCGCCACCGGGATAGCAGCAATCCAACTCATCCCAACTTTTGAGTTCCTGCAACAATCCCAAAGGGGGAGTTCGCTGGCTTATGATTACGTGGCGAGATATTCTTTCTGGCCATGGCGTCTTCTCACTTTTATCTTTCCTGATTTTTTCGGAACCCCTGGAAACGGTTCCTTTTGGGGATATGGGAACTATTGGGAAGATGCGTGTTATATCGGATTGATACCGCTTTGTTTTGGTATTTATGCTGCTTTTCGGGCACTTTATAAATCCTGTTTGGAGAATTCAAGAATATCGACCATATTATTTTTCGGGACGGTATCGGTTATTTCAGGATTGATCGCGCTCGGGAATAACACCCCACTTTTTTCATTCCTATACCAATGGATTCCATCATTCAATATGTTTCAAGCACCTTCGAGGTGGATAATCCTCTCTATATTTTCACTCTCCATAATTTCTGCACTCGGAGTGGATGAATGGCTCAAAACTGAAAACCCGGATAAGAAAAAGTACTATCTGATTATGGTTTTTTCCGGGGGAGTGATATTTGCAGGGATTTTTTCGAAAATGTTGATCCCGGGACTACCAACAACGATGACCTCATCATTAATTAGATCCGGGTTTATCGGGCTGATTGCGATTGCCCTCCTTTACTTTTTAATAACATCCAAGGATCAGAAAAGAAACAAATATCTATCCGCTGGAATTTTAGTTCTTATAGGTGTTGATTTATTTACCGTTGGATTCATTCTCAATCCTTTTACCAATTCATCCCTTTACAGAGTAAATAGTCAATTACTACGAAATCCAATATCTGAAAAAAGGTCCATCATATCAAGTTCTGATGAATACGATTTAAAATTCCAACGGTTTTTTCGGACACATGATTTCCGGGCGATTGAATCATGGGATAACCTTCGATTGGTTAATCTTCCAAATGGCAATATCCTCTCTCACATTCCCTATGTGAATAATTTCGACCCAATGGTTTCGGGTTCATTTCAGAAATTAATTGAAATTGTTGAAAAATCCAATAATTCTACAAATGTCCAATGGCTGAGACATATGAATGTGGATAAAATCGAGGAAATCGATATCCAGAATCCAACAGGGCTAATATTCAGGTCTGTTGCGGATAGTCGTTTTTACCACTCTTATTCCTGTCAAAAACCTCAGATGCTCAAAGACGCGATCTTATTTACAAGCGGGGTAATGTGGATGACTGATCCAGATTCTCCTCTTTTTATCAACATGCACGATAAGACTGTTAATGCTGAAAAATGCATTCCCAATTCATATATACAAATCTCAGAATCGAATGGTAACAATAATTCGTTACTCCTGAATATTGATGCAGAAAAGCAATCCTGGTTGGAAATTTCGTCAATTTTTTACCCGGGCTGGAAAGCGACCCTGGATGGAAAACCTATTGAATTGTTGGGGGTGAATGGAATATTCTTGGGTACAGATATCCCGATGGGAGTCCATACCCTTAGCCTGGAATTCAAACCGGATTCATACTATGCAGGATTATCGGTTACTGCAATCTTCCTGGCGGGGTTAATCGGGGTTACGCTATTTGTATATTTTAATAACAGGCAGATCTTGAAGGAACGAGATGGGAAAACCAAAAAAAATAATTAATATTGATCTCCCCGAGTTTTCAGATAGGGTAATTAATAATCTAGAAAAAGTAATAGTCGGGAAAAGAACAAGTCTTGAACTCACCCTGCTTACTCTTCTCTGCGAGGGGCATCTTCTGATCGAGGATATCCCCGGGGTGGGGAAAACAATGCTTGCCCGAAGCCTGGCAATTTCCCTGGGTTGCGACTTCAGCCGAATTCAATTCACACCGGATATGCTTCCAAGCGATGTTACCGGAGTCTCAATTTATAACCAAAAAAAGCAAACATTCGAATTTCGTCCTGGCCCGATAATATCCAATATCGTTCTGGCTGATGAAATCAACCGCGCTACGCCAAAAACCCAATCCGCTTTGTTGGAAGCAATGGAAGAAAAACAGGTTACGGTCGATGGAACCACAAATCACCTCGAACGTCCATTTATGGTAATGGCAACCCAAAATCCGATTGAGTACGAAGGAACTTATCCACTACCGGAAGCTCAAATGGATCGGTTTTTTATGAAAGTGAGCCTTGGATATCCTCATCTATTGGATGAGATCTTAATCATAAAAAGTCAGCAGCTCCAACACCCGATTGAGTTAATTTCAGCAGTAACCAATCAGGAAGAAATCATTTCTGCTTGTCTGGCTGTAAAACAAATCCATGTATCAGCAGCAATTGAAAAATATATCGTGTTATTGGTACGGGAAACCCGCCATCATGAATCAGTTTATCTTGGTGCGAGCCCAAGGGGAAGTATCGGTCTTTACAAAGCGGGCCAGGCGCTCGCATCCATTCAGGGGAGAGATTTTGTGTTACCCGATGATATTAAAAAGGTGGCTGAACCTGTTTTAAGCCACCGAATGGTCATTAAACCTTCTGCGAGACTGCATAATCACACCCCGGCGCAAGTGATCAAAGAAGTCTTGGATTCTGTAGAAATACCTCTCCGACAAGATTAATTTTCCTCTATGAAGATCCATAAGAATTTCTGGATTGCTCTCGCGGTTTTTATTTTGATGGTTGCGGCGAGCCAATTCTTCCACCATATGATCTTCTCAAGATTTGCATATCTCATTGGTTTGGTCATTCTTACTGGTGCAATTTGGACTGGACTTTCCCTTCGGGGAATTATTTTCAAGCGATCCTCCAAAGATTCAAGATATGAATGTGGGCAGGTCTTTGAGGAAAACTACCAGATCGAAAACGATTCATTTATCCCAAAGACCTGGTTGAAGGTAGACGACTTGAGTAACCTCCCATCAATACCCGCTTCGAATGTAATTACCCTCATAAAATCACATCAAAATCGCTATTACCAAACAATGTTAGTCCTTACAGATCGAGGGGAGTATACCCTTGGACCAACCATGATCAGCTCCGGCGACCCTTTTGGATTCTTTGAAATTAGAAAGACGATTCCAAACGAAAAGAAGATACTTGTTTTTCCGTTAGTTTTCAATCTGGATTACTTAAATACATTAAAAGGTAATCTTACCGGGGGTCGAGCTCGCCGGGAATCCATCACGGACACCACCCCAAATTCGGGGGGTGTCAGAGATTACCACCCCGGTGATCCTCTCAACCGGATTCACTGGAAAACCAGTATCCGCCAGCAAAGGTGGTTTGTCAGAGAATTTGATCAGGATCCTCAATCCAATCTTTGGGTTTTTCTGGATGGATTCCAAGAAAACCACTTGAGAGTGAGTCAAAATAATGTATCTGTACATTTGCAACCCAGGGAAGTTCATTTTTATAAGGCTGAAAGAATTCTACCTCTAGATAATTTTGAATACTCTGTCAGTATTGCTGCTTCTTTAAGCCAACAATTCTTGAAAGATGGCAGGGCTGTCGGTTTGATTTGTACCGGACAGAATACCCTATTTCTCGCTCCTGAAAAGGGAGAGCGTCAAATTATAAAAATCCTGGAGAACTTATCCTATATCATGCCCCTTGGCGAACTTCCTTATGCAGCGCTTGTGCAAACGAATGCTGATTTGGTTACAAAAGGTAATTCTTTGGTTCTGATTACCTCGTCTTGGGATGCCAGTCTTCAAATTGCATTGGATATGCTCATCCGCAAGA
>Ga0315283_10001738_pt1 | contig 17759 bp, 19 predicted proteins | sample YL17G09_0_MG_FD_204541 | JGI IMG/M metagenome (GOLD analysis project Ga0315283, IMG submission 204541) | Sediment microbial communities from Yellowstone Lake, YNP, Wyoming, USA - YL17G09_0 | ecosystem: Environmental > Aquatic > Freshwater > Lake > Sediment | place: USA: Wyoming | collected... | reverse complement strand
GAACGCTACGTCGCGACCGAAGACCTGATGATGGCCGTCAATGCGGCGGTGACGCTCGCCCGCCCGCTGCTCGTCAAGGGCGAGCCGGGCACCGGCAAGACACAGCTCGCGGAAGAGATCGCCCTCGCGCTCGACAAGCCGCTGTACCGCTGGCACATCAAGTCGACGACCAAGGCGCAGCACGGCCTCTACGAGTACGACGCCGTCTCGCGCCTGCGCGACTCGCAGCTCGGCGAGGCCAAGGTCCACGACATCGGCAACTACATCATCAAGGGCCGGTTGTGGGAGGCCTTCGAGAACGAGCAGCAGGCGGTGCTGCTCATCGACGAGATCGACAAGGCGGACATCGAGTTCCCGAACGATCTGCTGCTCGAACTCGACCGCATGGAGTTCTACGTCCACGAGACACGCTCGACCGTGAAGGCCGCGAAGCGCCCGGTCGTGATCATCACCAGCAACAACGAGAAGGAACTGCCGGACGCGTTCCTGCGCCGCTGCTTCTTCCACTTCATCCGCTTCCCGGAGCCGGAGACGATGATGCGCATCGTGGCCGTGCACTTCCCGGACCTGAAACGCGAGCTGCTGTCGGAGGCGCTGAACGCCTTCTACAAGCTGCGCGAAGTGCCGGGGCTGAAGAAGAAGCCCTCGACGTCGGAGTTGCTCGACTGGCTGAAGCTGCTGCTCGCCGAGGACATCCCGCCGGAGGCGTTGCGCAGCGACGATCCGCGCAAGAGTCTGCCGCCGCTCTACGGCGCGCTGCTCAAGAACGAGCAGGACGTCCACTTGTTCGAGCAGCTTCTGTTCCTGCAGCGGCGGCAGTCGCGGTCCTCGTAGTCGTGTTCGCGGGAGCGGTAGCGTTGGCTGTCGCCCTGGCTGGCGCCACTCCGGGTGGGTTCGCCGGGACGCCGCAAGTACGTCCCTGTAGGCTCCGGGCTCGGCGTCCATGCCTCGCACGGCCCGTCGAACCCACCCGGAGCGCCGCCGCCGCGGGCGATGACGCTTTCGCCTTCGCTTGCTACGGCGCCATCGCCGTTCGCTGCGATCGCGCTTTGCCTGGTTCGCGACTGAACGTGACGCTGCACGAATCTGGACGTCCGCCGTTGGGCCGGCTCCGGCTGGTGTCTCCTGGCCGGGCCGTGCGAGGCCTGGACGCCGAGCCCGGAGCCCCCAGGGACGGGTTTACGGCGTCCCGGCCAGGAGACACCAGCTGGAGACGCGCCCCGGCGGACGCAACACGGCGCGCCCCGGCGGACGCGAGTCCGATTCGATCCGCGGCTGCAGGCCAAAACGCAGCGACAGCGAAATGTTGACGCGCTTCTTCTACACGCTGCGCCAAGCGGGCATCCCCGTCTCGGTGACCGAGTACCTCACGCTGCTCGAGGCACTCGACGAGCGCGTTGCCAGCTTCAGCGTGGACGACTTCTACTTCCTCGCGCGCGCCGCCCTCGTCAAGGACGAGAAGCACTACGACCGCTTCGACAAGGCGTTCGCGCACCACTTCAAGGGCATCGAGCAGGTGTTCGCCGCGTTGCAGGCCGAACTGCCGGCCGACTGGCTGCGCAAACTCGCCGAGCGCCACTTCAGCGAGGAGGAGAAAGCGCAGATCGAGGCGCTCGGCGGCTGGGACAAGCTCATGGAGACGCTCGCCGAGCGGCTCAAGGAGCAGAAAGGCCGGCACGAAGGCGGCAACAAGTGGATCGGGACGGGCGGCACGTCGCCGTTCGGCCACGGCGGTTACAACCCCGAGGGCATTCGCATCGGCGGCCCGGGCGGCAACCGCAAGGCCGTCAAGGTGTGGGAGAAACGCGAGTTCCGTAACCTCGACGACGGCGTCGAACTCGGCACCCGCAACATCAAGATCGCGCTGCGCCGGCTCCGCAGGTTCGCGCGCGAGGGCGCCGAGGATCAGTTCGACATCGACGGCACGATCGACGCGACCGCGCGCAACGCGGGGCTGCTGGACCTCAAGTTCAGGCCAGAGCGTCACAACGCGATCAAGGTGCTGTTGTTCCTCGACGTCGGCGGCTCGATGGACAGCCACGTGCGCGTCTGCGAGGAGCTGTTCTCGGCGGCGCGCAGCGAGTTCAAGCACCTCGAGTATTTCTACTTCCACAACTTCATCTACGAATCGGTGTGGAAGGACGGTCGACGCCGCCATGCGGAGCGCACGCCGCTGCTCGAGATCATGCGCACGTACCCGCCCGACTACCGCGTGATCTTCGTCGGCGACGCCAGCATGAGCCCGTACGAAATCGTGCAGCCCGGCGGCAGTATCGAGCACTGGAACGACGAGGCGGGCGCAGTGTGGCTGCAGCGTCTGACCAACCGCTTCCAGCGTCATGCCTGGCTCAACCCCGAGCCGGAAGATCGCTGGGACTACACGCAGTCGATCAGCATCACGCGCCAGCTGCTCGGCCTCAGGATGTTCCCGCTGACGCTGGCCGGGCTCGACCAGGGCATCCGGGCGCTGAAGAGCTGAGCGCGGCCGCTGGCCGGCGTGCCGCGCCCGTGACGGCAGGGTCCCGGGCGTCAGGTCTTGCCGGCGGCGGCCTTGAGCGCCTTGATGTCGCCGAGCACGGCCTGCGAGTGACCGTCCGGGTCTACGGACTCGTAGTGCTTCGCGATGCGGCCCTGCGGATCGATGATGAACGTGTCGCGGCGGGCCATTTCCATCACGCCCATGTAGGTCTTGAGCACTCCGTACTGCCGAGTCACGGCCTTGTCGGAATCCGCGAGGATCGTGAACGGCAGCCCGTGCTTTTCGGCGAACGCCTTGTGCGAAGCGACGTCGTCCACGCTGATGCCGAGAATCACGGCGCCTTCCTTGTTGAAGGCAAACACGTTGTCGCGGAAGCCGCAGGCCTGGGTCGTGCACCCGGGCGTGTCGTCCTTCGGGTAGAAATAAAGCGCGACCCACTTGCCGCGATACTCCGACAGGCTGTGCCACTTGCCGGCCTGGTCCTGCAGTTTGAAGCTGGGCGCCACGCCGCCGACGGGTGGGGCGTCCGCGACCGCAAGGCCGGCGACGGCCAGCAGCAATGCGGCGGTGGCGGCGGTGAAGCGACGCGAGATAGCGGTCAGCATGGAGCTCTCCGATGGGGTTGACGGGCGATTCGTCCGGGCGTGCCATACTAAACCCGGCCTGCGGCACTGTCAGCGAGGGTCGGAAGTGACGCATTTGGACACTGAGACCAACTACCTGTTCTTCGCAGACCGCGAGGCTCTGGTTTTGTCGGGAGGAGGGGCGCGCGGCGCCTACCAGGTCGGCGTGCTCAAGGCCATTGCCGAATGGCTGCCGGCCAGCGCCCCCTGCCCGTTCGAAGTGCTGGTCGGCACGTCGGCAGGGGCGCTCAACGCAGCCGCGCTGGCAGCCCGCGCAAACTGCTTCCGCGATGCGGTCGCCGTCCTCGAGCAGGTGTGGGCGAACTTCTCGGTGGATCAGGTCGTGCGGGTTGATCCGGCCACGATGCTGCGCAACGGGATCCACTGGATGCTGTCGCTGATTTCCGGCGGCTTGCTGCTGGCGCCGCCCCGGTTTCTCCTCGAAACCTCGCCCCTGCGCGAGCTGCTGGCCCGCACCATTCCCCTCGAGAGGATTCCGCAGTCGGTCGCCACGGGGCCCATTCATGCGCTCGCCGTGGCCACGACCAGCTACGCCACGGGCCAGGCGGTTGCTTTCTTCGAGGCCATCCCGTCCGTTCACGAGTGGCATCGCGTCCGCCGCGCGGGTGTCCGTCGGCCGATCGACCTCGACGTGCTGATGGCGAGCGCGGCGATCCCGTTCATTTTCCCCGCAGCTGCGGTGGATGGGCAGTTCTACGGCGACGGCGCGATGCGCCAGCTCGCGCCCCTCAGCCCGGCCGTGCACCTCGGGGCCAATCGCGTCCTGGTGATCGGTACTCGCGGCGAACCGGCGCCCGCCACCGTGCCCCCGGCCCGCGGCCCGGCCCCGGAGTCGCCGAGTCCGGGACACCTGCTGGGGTTCGTGCTCGACTCGCTGTTCACCGACGGGCTGTCGATCGACCTCGAGCGCCTGCGCCAGATCAACGCCCTCATCGCAGCGGGAGCGCCCGGTCATGACGACGGCCGCCGTCCGATCGAGGCCTGCGTGATCCAGCCGAGCGAGGACCCGACGGCCATCGCGCGCAAGCACGTGCGCGCGCTGCCGCGCAGCTTGCGGACCCTGTTGCGGACGATGGGCGCGCTCGAAGCCCGCGGCGGACTGCTCGTGAGTTACCTGTTGTTCGAATCGGTGTACACGCGGGAGCTGATGGCACTCGGCTATGCCGACGCGCTCGTCCACCGCAGCGAGATCGAGTCGTTTCTGCTGCCGTGGTTCAACGCAAAATCAGCGTCCCGAGGCCCAGCAGCGACGCAAAGCCAACGACGTCCGTGACCGTCGTGACGATGACGCCTCCCGCCACCGCGGGATCCACGCCGAAGCGCTTGAGCGACAGCGGCACCACGACTCCCGCCAGCGCCGCAGCCAGCAGGTTGACGACCATCGCGGCGAAGATCACCGCGGAGATCTTCCATTGCCGGTACCACGCGAACGAGACGAGTGCCACGACGCTTGCCCAGGCGAGGCCGTTCAGCATCGCCACTGCGATTTCCTTGGTCAGCAGCCAGCGCGCATTTGCTCGCTCGATCTGACCGAGCGCGAGTCCGCGCACGATCAACGTGAGCGTCTGCGTGGCGGCCACCCCACCCATGCTGGCCACGATCGGCATCAGGACCGCAAGCGCGACGATGTTCTGGATCGTGGTCTCGAACAGGCCAACCACCCATGCCGCCAGGAACGCCGTCGCGAGATTGATGCCCAGCCAGACACCGCGTCGCCGCGCGCTCGGCACGACCGCGGCGAACATGTCGGCGTCCTCGTCGAGGCCGGCCATGCTCATCACGGAGTGGTCGGCTTCCTCGCGGATCACGTCCACGACGTCGTCGATCGTGATGCGGCCAAGCAGCCGCCGCGTGTCGGGCGCCACGACCGCGGCAGACACCAGGTCGCGGTCCTGGAAGAGGCTGGTCACGCGATTCGCCGGCAGGTCGGGAGGGATTCCCTCGACCGCCGTATCCATGACCTCGCCGACGGTGCGCTCCGGGTCCTCGGTGAGCAGGCGGGTGACGCTCAGTACGCCGAGGTAGCGATCGTGGCGATTGACGACGAAGAGCGCGTCGGTCTTGTCGGGAATGTCACCGCGCATGCGCAGGTAGCGCAGCACGGTCTCCAGCGTGACGTCCGGCCGGACACTCACGGTATCCGTGTTCATGAGGCCGCCGGCCGTGTCCTCCGCGAACCCGAGCACGGCGTTCAGGCGTTCGCGGTCCTGCGAGTCCATCGAGCGCAGGACCTGCTGGTTTACCGTCTCGGGCAGGTCGCTCAGCAGGTCGGCGAGGTCGTCGACTTCGAGGCCTTCGGCAGCCGCGACCAGTTCCTCCGCATCCATCTCGCTGATGAGGCCGGCGCGGACCTCATCGTTGAGCTCGACGAGGACGTCGCCCTCGAGTTCCGGGTCCACGAGGTCCCAGACGACCTCGCGCTGGGTCGGCGGCAACGACTCGAGCAGCGAGGCGACCTCAGCCGGGTGCATCGAGTTCACCAGGCGGTGCACCTGGCGCATCGTGCCCTGGTCGAGCGCGCGCGTGAGCGCCTCGAGGCGGCTCGGCTTACTGGTCGGGTGCAGCTCGGCGTTCATGCGACGCGCACTTTACGACGGCGACGCGGCGGGGGCGAGTAAAGAAGCCGCGGCCCCCGGACCGAGACCGCTGCGTGCCGCCTTACTCGTGCCGCCGGCTGGTGAGATCGCGATGGCGGATGAGCGCCTGGCCGTGGCGGCCGCTGAAATGCGCCGCAAGCTTCTCCGCGAGGTAGACGGACCGGTGCTGGCCACCCGTGCATCCGACGGCAATCGTCAGGTAGCTGCGGTTGGAGCGCACCAGCGAAGGCAGCCACCGCTCGATGAAATCGCGGATGTCCCCGAAGAAGTGCGCCACTTCGTCCTGGCCGTCGAGGAAGTTGGCCACAGCCTCGTCGCGACCCGTCAGGTCGCGCAACGCACGGTCCCAGTACGGATTCGGCAGCGCCCGCGCGTCGAACACGAAGTCGGCGTCGTCCGGCACGCCGTGGCGATAGGCGAAGGACTGAAACAGCAGGGCAGGGCCGGCGTCCTTGCGCTCGACCACGCGCTCGCGGATCAGCTCGCGCAGCTCGTGCACCGACAATCGCGACGTGTCGACCGTGAGGTCCGCCGCGTTGGCGAGCGGCGCGAGCAACCGCTGCTCCTGCTCGAGCGCCTCCTGCAGGCCGATGCCGTCGCGGCTCAGCGGATGACGCCGGCGCGTCTCGCTGAACCGCTTGAGCAGCGTTTCATTGTCGGCCCGCAGAAAGAGCAACTCGCAGCCGACGCCGCTGTTGCGCAACGAATGGACGAGCCCGGGAACCTCGGCGAGATCCTCGGGCCGGTTGCGCACGTCGACGCCGACCGCCGTGCGCAGGTAGGGCGTTTCGCTGGTGCGGACCGTGTATTCGATGAAGCCCGGCAGCAGGCCCGCCGGAATGTTGTCGACACAGTAGTAGTCGAGATCCTCCAGCATGTCGAGCGCGACGCTCTTGCCGGATCCGGACAGGCCGCTGACGATGATCAGCCGCATGCGCCACCGCGGCCGCAGCCGGCTGAATGGCGCAACGGGCTCACTGCGTCGCCGCCGTCACGTGCTTGTGCGCCTCGCTGGCGCGGTGGTCGCGCACGCGCTCCTTGTGGCGGCGGGCCTGCTCCTCGAGCTTGTCGGCGAGCGCATCGATCGCGGCGTACATGTCTGCGTCGACGGCGGCGGCGTGAATCGTCGAGCCGCCGAGGTGCAGCGTCGATTCCGCCTTGTGCCGCAACTTCTCCACGGTCAGGATGCAGTGGACGTCGATCAAGCGGTGGAATCGCCGCAGCACGCGGCCGAGTTTCTTCTCGACGTAGGTTCTGAGGGACGGCGTGACGTCGACGTGATGTCCACTGAGGTGCACTCGCATCTTGATCTCCTCCTGACGTGTTGCCCGATGATCTGCCAGTTGACGTGATTGTGCCCGCTGCTCACTCTGGAATCGATTCCGTCACCGCCGGCGAGTTCCCGGTCAGGCCTGCGCGCGACCCGCGACCCGCTGCCGGCGTTCGCTCGACGCGGCGAGGCCAAGGGCTTCCCGGTACTTGGCGACGGTGCGGCGCGCAACCTTGACACCCTCGCGGGCGAGGATCCCAGCCAGCTGCGCGTCGCTCAGCGGCTTGTCCGGAACTTCGTCGCCGATCAGCTTGCGGATGCGCGCGCGGATTGCGACAGAGGAGACGTCCTCGCCGGCCGTCCCCGAGACGTGGCTCGAGAAGAAATACCGGAACTCGAAAATCCCGCGTGGCGTGTGCATGTACTTGCCGGTGGTCACGCGGGAGATGGTGGACTCGTGCATGCTCACGGCCTCGGCGACGTCGCGCAGGATCATCGGTTGCATCGCCTCGTCGCCCCTGGCGAGGAAGGCGGCCTGGCGTTGTACGATCGTGCGCGCGACTTTCAGCAGGGTTTCGTTGCGGATCTCGAGGCTGCGGATCAGCCAGCGGGCCTCCTGCAGCTGCGCGCGCAACGTCGCATAATCGGCGGAGCGCGCCACCAGGCCCGCGTAACTCTGGTTGACCCTCAGGCGCGGCACGGAAGCGGAGTTGATCTCGACGGTCCAGCCCTGGTCCGTGCGGCGCACGAAGACATCGGGGACGATGTACTCGGGCGGCGACGCCGCGAACGCAGCACCTGGGCGTGGGTGGCAGCCCCGGATCAGGGCGAGCGCGACCTGCACGGATTCCTCGTCGGCATTCAGCAGGTGGTGCAGCGCCGCGACATCCCGCGCCGCGACGACCTGCAGGTGGTCCCGCGCGATGGCCATGGCCAGGTCGCGGCCCCGCGTGCCGGATTCGAGCTGCTCGAGTTGCAGGCAGATGCATTCGGCCACGTTCCTGGCGCCAATGCCCGGCGGGTCGAGCGTCTGCACGAATGCGAGCACCTGCTCCACGTCCTCGATGGCGACGGGCAGGTCGGTGCTCAGGCTGCGGGCGATTTCCTCGAGCGGGTCGATGAGGTAACCGTCGTCGCTCAGCGCATCGATGATCGCTTCGCCGATCCAGATCTGGCGGGGATCGAGCCGGCTGGTCTCGAGCTGCCAGATCAGGTGCTGGTGCAGGTCGCGGCTGCGCTCGTCCGTGAATTCGAGCGGCCGGTCTTCATCCTCGTCGGAGCGCTGGCCGTCGCCGGACGGGGTCGAGGTCTCGGCCCAGGGGTCCTGCATCTCGACCATGACTTCATCGTCGGCCGGTGCCGCCGTCTCGCCGTCGACGTCTTGCTCCTGGGATGCAGGCGGCTGCTGGTCGAGCGAGGTGAGGTCGATCTGCTCCTCTTCCTCGGACTCGAGCATGACGTTCGTCTCGAGCGCCTCGAGTACCTGTGCCTGGAGCTCGAGCACGGGCATCTGCAGCAGCTTGATCGCCTGCTGCAGTTGCGGCGTCATCGTCAGCTGCTGACCGAGCTTGAGTTGCAGGGCCGGCTTGAGCATGGCTCCTCAGCGCGCGGGAGCCGTGGCGCCCGGCGGGGTCAATCAGAGGCGGAAATCCTGACCCAAGTAGACCTCACGCACCTGAGGATTGGCAAGAATCTCGTCCGCCGATCCGGACGCGATCACACTTCCGGCATTGACGATATACGCACGGCTGCAAATGCCGAGTGTTTCACGCACATTGTGGTCGGTGATCAGTACCCCGATGTTGCGCGCACTCAGGTGCCGGATGATGCGCTGGATGTCGATGACGGAGATCGGATCGACGCCCGCGAAAGGCTCGTCGAGCAGCATGAAGCGGGGTTCGGCCGCGAGCGCCCGGGCGATCTCGACGCGCCGCCGCTCACCTCCCGACAGGCTCATGCCGCCGCTGCCGCGAATGTGGCCGATGTGCAGTTCCTCGAGCAGTGACCCGAGCGCCGCATCGCGTGCCGCGGAGGTGTCGAGGTCGTCGCGCGTCTCGAGGATGGCGAGGATGTTGTCCTCGACCGACAGCTTGCGGAAAACCGAGGCCTCCTGCGGCAGGTAACCCACGCCGAGGCGCGCGCGCTTGTACATCGGCAGCCGCGTGAGCTCCCGCTCGTCGAGGAAGATGCGGCCCTCGTCGCAGGCCGCGAGCCCGACGATCATGTAAAAGGCGGTCGTCTTGCCGGCGCCGTTCGGCCCGAGCAGCCCCACGACCTCGCCGGAGCTGACTTCGAGGGACAGGTCGGCGACGACCTGTCGGGAACGGTAGCGCTTGCCGAGCGACTCGGCTCGCAGCCGGCTCATGGGGCCGGTTCCTTGCTGGGCTCGGCCGGCGCCGGCGGCGGTTTCTGCGGATTGATCGTGATGTGCACGCCGCCCGGGTCCTGCTCGTTGGGATTGGCGACCACGCGCTGCTTGCCGATGTCGTAGATGAGCGTATTGCCGCGGATTTCGTTCCGGCCGTCGGTCAGCCAGGCCTCGCCCGTCAGGTGCACGGTGCTGGCCTGCACGTTGTACTCGATCGTGTCGGCCTTGCCGCGCGCCAGCTGGTCCGTCTCCTTCAGCTTCTGTTCGAAGGATGCCGGCGCGCCCTTGATGACGGCGCGGACGATGTCGTTGTTGCGGAATGTCACCTGCGCGGTCGACGACTCGAGCTTGCCATCGGGCACGAGGATCTGTACCTGACCCTGAAACAGCCACTCGGAGTTCTCGAAGTTGAGGCCGGTCGCGCTCGCCTCCTGCGCCATGACCTGCATCTGCCCCTGCGTGATTTTCACGCGGCGGAACAGCAGCGTGTTGTTCTTGTAGTCGAAGTCGGAGGAGGCCGCCTGCAGGTCGATCGGTTGCTGCGCTGCGCGCGCAGGCGGGCTCGACGGCTGCGGCGCTGCCGGTGCGGCGGCGCACACCAACAGGGCTGCGCAGGCGATCGCGGTGCGACCCGCGTTATGGAGTGAAGCGGCCATTGACGCTCGATTCTAGCTGCAGGGTGCCGGCGTTCAAATCCGCGCGCATGCCGCGGCCTCGCAGTTCGTGCGACCCGAAGCGCACCGTCACGGGTTGCGCGGTCTGGACGAAGTTCGCGCGCGTGTCGTACTCGAGTTCGTCGGTCGTGATCACGGCCGAGCCGCGCTCCTCGGTGCCGGTCACCCGCACGTCGCCGGCGAGCAGCATGGCGCTGTGATCCGGCGGCATGCGCCCCCGCTCGGCGGTGACTTTCCACTGGCCGGTCTGCTGGGCCGTGTAATCCAGCTGCACGTCCGCGAGCTGCACGCTCTGGTCGGAGAGCTGCTGTTCGATGGATCGCGCGTGCACGATCACTCGCGGCCTGCCGTCCTGCCCCATTTCCGTGAGCGTCGCGTCGGTCAGGTAATAGCCGCGCGCTTCCTCCGCGGGACCGGACTCGAAGTCACTGGCGTCCCGCCCGCTCAACAGGCCGTAGAGCAGCGCGAACGCGGCGACGGACGCAGCCGCCGCGATCAGCCGCTGCTTCAGGGCGTCCGGGCTTTTAACAGCAGGTCGCATACTTCTCGTACGGCTCCGCGGCCGCCCTTTGCCGTGGTGACCCAGTGCGCTGCGGCCACGGCCGATGCGTGCGCGTCGGCCACTGCCACCGCGAGTCGTGCCTTGCGCAGCATCGGGACGTCGGGGGAGTCGTCACCGACGCAAGCCACTTCCTCGGCGCGCGCCCCGGCTTCCCGCATGAGTTCATCGAGCGCGGCTGCCTTGTCGCCCACACCCTGTCGTACGTGGCGGATTCCCAGTTCCTCAGCGCGCCGGCGCACGGCGGCCGAATCCCGGCCCGAAATGATCGCGACCACGATGCCGGCTTTCTGCACGGCCACCAGCCCGGAGCCGTCGCGCACGTGAAACGCCTTGAACTCCTCGCCATTCGCTGAGAGATAGAGCCGCCCGTCGGTCAGCACGCCATCCACGTCCAGCACGAGGAGACGAATGCCGCGGGCGAGTTCGAGCACCGGATCGCTCATGCGTCACATGACCCGTGCGCGCAGCAGGTCGTGCACGTTCAGGGCGCCGATGAGGCGGTGCGCGTCATCCACGACCGGCAGCGACGTGATGCGATGCGTCTCCATGAGGTGCACCGCCTCTGCGGCGAGCATGCGCGCCTGCGCAACTCTGCAGTTGGCCGTCATGACTGCGCTCATTTTCGTCGTGTGCACGTCGAGCTGGCGGTCGAGCGTCCGCCGCAGGTCGCCGTCGGTGAAAATGCCGAGAACGCGGCCTGATTCGTCGACGACCGTGGTCATGCCGAGCCCCTTGCGACTCATCTCCAGCAGGCCCGCGCTGAGCGGCGTCGCCGGGCCGACCATCGGCAGGTCGTCACCCTTGCGCATCACGTCCTCGACGTGCAGCAGCAGGCGCCGACCCAGGGTCCCGCCCGGATGGGAGCGTGCGAAATCCTCTTCGGTGAAGCCGCGCGCCTCGAGCACGGCGATTGCGAGCGCGTCGCCCATGGCGAGCGTCGCAGTCGTGCTGGCCGTCGGGGCGAGGTTCAGCGGGCACGCCTCCTCAGGCACGCTGATGTCCAGCGTGACCGTCGCATAGCGCGACAGCGTCGAGCCGTGGTTGCCGGTGAGCGCGATCATCGGCACGCCGAGCCGCTTGATGACCGGCAGGATCGTGAGCAGCTCGTCCGTCTCGCCGGAATTGGAGATCGCCAGGACCACGTCGCCGGCGATGATCATGCCGATGTCGCCGTGGATCGCCTCGGCCGGGTGCAGGAAAAATGACGGGCTGCCCGTGCTGGCCAGGGTCGCGGCGATCTTGTTGCCGACGTGACCCGACTTGCCCATGCCGGTGACCACGATGCGGCCCGCGCAGGCCAGCAGCAGCCGGCACGCCGCCGCGAAATCCTCGCCAAGGCGGTGCTCGAGCGCAGCGACCGCCTCCGCCTCGGTCCGCAGCACCCGGCGGCCGCGGCCTATCAGCTTTTCGGTGTCGGACATGGGCCACAGTCTACAGCCTCCAGCCGGGACCCTTCTTCCATTAGACTTGCGTTCCCCCATCCCCGGACCAACGCCAGCCATGACTGCCAACGAAGTGACGGGCCTCATTCAGGCCGCCCTGCCCGGGGCCGAGGTGCGGGTCATGACCGACGACGACACCCACTTCGAGGCGGTGGTCGTGGCTCCGCAGTTCGACGGCAAGCGCTCGCTGCAACGGCACCAGCTCGTCTACGCGGGGCTCGGCGCACGCATGGGCCGGGAGATCCACGCGCTTTCCATTCAGGCCTACACGCCGGCCGAGTGGCAGGCCGCGGCCGGCCGCGCCTGAGGGAGTCGGGCCGTGGATAAGCTGCAGATCCGCGGCGGCGTGCCGCTCGACGGCGAAGTCCGCATTTCCGGCGCCAAGAACGCGGCCTTGCCCATCCTGGCCGGCGCGCTGCTGGCGAACGGCCCCGTCACCATCGGCAACGTCCCGCACCTGCACGACGTCACCACCATGATCGAATTGCTTGGCCGGCTGGGCGCAAGCGTCACGGTGGACGAGCGCATGCGGGTCGAAGTCGATCCGCGCACCTCGCGGGAAACGTTCGCGCCGTACGAACTCGTGAAGACCATGCGTGCCGCGATCCTCGTGCTGGGTCCGCTGGTGGCGCGCTACGGTACGGCGGATGTGTCGCTGCCCGGCGGCTGTGCCATCGGCGCGCGCCCGGTCAACATGCACGTCGCCGGCCTGCAGGCGATGGGCGCCGAGGTCCATATCGAGAATGGCTATATCAAGGCGCGCGCCGGCCGGCTGCAGGGGGCGCGGATCGTGCTCGAAACCGTGACGGTGACCGGCACGGAAAACCTGATGATGGCGGCCACGCTGGCCGAGGGGCAGACGATCCTGGAGAACGCCGCCCGCGAACCCGAGATCGTCGACCTCGCGCTGTTCCTGATCTCGATGGGCGCCCGTATCGCGGGGCACGGGACGGACACCATCGTCATCGAGGGCGTCGAATCCCTGCACGGCACCAGCTATGAGGTGCTGCCGGATCGCATCGAGGCAGGTACCTACCTCGTGGCAGGTGCGATCACGGGCGGCCGGGTCCGCGCGCGCGGTGCCCGGGCGGAGCATCTCGACGCGGTGCTCGGCAAGCTGCAGGAGGCAGGGGCTACGATCGTGCGGGGTGACGACTTCGTCGAAATGGACATGCGCGGCCGCCGGCCCAGGTCCGTGGACATCCGCACGGCGCCCCATCCCGGTTTCCCGACGGACATGCAGGCCCAGTTCGCCGCCCTGAACACCGTGGCGGACGGCGTTGGCACCATCATCGAGACGATTTTCGAGAATCGCTTCATGCACATGCTGGAAATGCGGCGCATGGGCGCGGAAATACGCCTCGAGGGCAATACCGCCATCATCAAGGGGGTGCCGAAGCTGACCGCCGCTCCGGTGATGGCCACCGACCTGCGGGCCTCGGCCAGCCTGGTGATCGCCGGCCTGGTCGCGGAAGGCACGACCGATGTCGAGCGGATCTACCACATCGACCGTGGCTACGAGCGCATCGAGGAGAAACTGCAGGGCCTGGGGGCGCAGATCAAGCGCCTGGCCCAATAGGACATCGGGCCAGAGCGCCTGACCGAGGCCGGAAGACCCGCTGCTGCCTATTGCCTGCAGCCTCTTTCGTCGCTCGGCTATAATGCGCTGCTGCCCGGGGCGGTCCCCCCAGTCCCTCTCAGGCCGGCATGGAAAGATTACGGAATCCTTTGATTGACGATTGACCCAACGGCGCGGCCCTGGCAACAAGAAGCAAGGTCTTTCCGCTGAGGAGAGTGCTGGATGACCGAACAAGTCGATACGGGCAGGCGTCATTTCCTGACCGTCGCCACCGTAGCGGCCGGCGCCGTGGGCGCAGCATTTGCGGCCGCGCCTTTCCTCGCTTCCTGGAAGCCGAGTGCCCGCGCCAGGGCGCTGGGCGCCCCGGTCGAAGTGGACATCAGCAAGCTCGAGCCGGGCGCGCTGCTCAAGTTCGAATGGCGCGGCAGGGCCGTCTACGTCGTGCGCCGCACGCCCGAGATGCTGGCCGCACTGAAGGCCGTCGATTCCCGGTTGCGCGATCCGCAGTCGGCCCAGTCCGAGCAGCCGGATTTCGCCAGGAACGAAGCCCGCGCCATCAAGCCGGAGTTCCTGGTGCTCGTCGGCGTCTGTACGCACCTCGGTTGCGCGCCGCTCGACAAGTTCGCGCCGGGCGACGTCACCGTCTCCGCCGACTGGCCGGGCGGCTTCTTCTGCCCGTGCCACGGCTCCAAATTCGACATGTCCGGCCGCGTCTTCAAAGGCGTGCCGGCGCCGACCAACCTGCCGGTCCCGCCGTACAAGTTCGTGAGCGACACACGGATCCAGATCGGCACTGACGCGGGGAATGCGTGATGAGCAGCACCAGCCAGACGACGGCGGGTACCACCGGCGGGCGCCTCGGCGCGCTGCAGAAATGGATCGACGACCGGTTCCCGATGACTGCGCTGTGGAAGTCGCAGGTGTCGGAGTACTACGCGCCGAAGAACATGAACTTCTGGTATTACTTCGGCTCGCTCGCGATGTTCGTGCTGGTCATCCAGTTCCTCTCGGGCCTGTTCCTGACGATGAGCTACAAGCCCTCGGCGGCCGAGGCTTTCAGTTCCGTCGAATACATCATGCGCGACGTGGAGTGGGGCTGGCTCATCCGTTACATCCACTCGACGGGCGCCTCGGCGTTCTTCATCGTCGTCTACCTGCACATGTTCCGCGCGCTGCTGTACGGGTCGTACCAGAAGCCGCGCGAGCTGCTGTGGATCTTCGGCATGCTGATCTACTTCGCGCTGATGGGCGAGGCGTTCTTCGGCTACCTGCTGCCCTGGGGCAACATGTCCTACTGGGGCGCGCAGGTGATCGTCTCGCTGTTCGGCGCCATCCCTGTGGTGGGCGATTCGCTCACCGAGTGGATCCGCGGCGACTACTATATTTCCGACGTCACGCTGAACCGCTTTTTCGCGCTGCACGTCATCGCGCTGCCGCTCGCGCTCGTGTTCCTCGTGATCGCGCATCTGATGGCACTGCACGAAGTGGGCTCGAACAACCCGGACGGCGTCGAGATCAAGAAAGTAAAGGGCCCGGACGGCATCCCGCTCGACGGCATCGCGTTCCACCCGTACTACACGGTCAAGGACATGGTCGGCGTCGGCGTGTTCCTGATCCTGTTCTGTCTGATCATCTTCTTCGCGCCGACGCTCGGCGGGTACTTCCTCGAGCACGCGAACTTCGAGCCGGCCAACTCGTTGCAGACGCCGCCGCACATCGCCCCGGTGTGGTACTTCACGCCGTTCTACGCCATCCTGCGCTCGGTGCCTAACAAGGCACTCGGCGCTGCGCTGATGGGCGTCGCCGTGCTGCTGTTCGTGTTCCTGCCCTGGCTCGACCGCGGCAAGGTGAAGTCGATCCGCCAGCGCGGGCCACTCTTCAAGTTCTTCCTTTTCTCGTTCGCCATCGCGTTCGTGGCGCTGGGCTATCTCGGCATGCAGCCGCCGACGCCGTCGTTCACCATGGCTTCGCGCGCTTTCGGGGCCGTCTATTTCGCGTTTTTCCTGTTGATGCCCTGGTACACGAGCGTCGACAAGACCAGGCCGGTCCCGACGAGGGTCACCTATCATGCGCATTGACATGAAGATTCTCGTCCTCGCGGCCGTCCTCGCGGCCCCGGTTGCGGCATTCGCCTCGAGCGAAGGGCACGTCGATCGCGCGCTGAACGACGTCAGCAATCGCGCGTCGCTGCAGCGCGGAGCGCGGAACTTCGTCAACTACTGCCTCGGTTGTCACTCGGCCAAGTACGTCCGCTACAACCGCGTGGCGGCCGACCTCGGGCTCACCGAAAAGCAGTTGGTCGAGAACCTGATGTTCACCGGCGACAGTCCGCACGACACGATGCGTAACGGCATCGACCCGGACGACGCGCAGCGCTGGTTCGGCGTCGTGCCGCCCGACCTGTCGTTGATCGCGCGCGCCCGCACGCCGGATTACCTCTACACGTTCCTGCGCTCGTTCTATGCCGATCCCTCCAAGGCGACCGGCATGAACAACGTCGCGCTGCCGGGCACGGCGATGCCGCACGTGCTGTGGGAACTGCAGGGCACCCAGCAAGCCGTGTGGGAAGGCGAGATGGATGCGCAAGGCAACGCGCAGAAGCATTTCAAGGAGTTCAAGCTGACCGCGCCCGGCAAGCTGCGCCCCGAGGAATACGACTCGTTCGTCCGCGATACGGTCAACTTTCTCGACTACATCGGCGAGCCGGTGCAGTTGCAGAGGCAGGCCCTCGGCTACAAGGTCATCGCATTCCTGATCTTCTTCACGCTGCTCGCGTATGCGCTGAAGAAGGAATACTGGAAGGACGTCAAGTAACCCGCAGGGGGGCTGCGATGACCGGCGACCTTCACGATTCCGGTGACCGCGGACGCCTGCCCTCCTCGAAATAGTGAATGTCCCCTTTTATTCAGACTACAGTGTCCCCCATGCCATTTTTCTTCGCGCGGCAAGGAGTCGGCCCGGAGTGATGACTCTCTTTTCCCGCGGCGACGATCCTCGCAGTCATCGAGTGCGGATCGTACTGGCCGAGAAGGCGCTCGACGCTCGCGTCGTCGACGTGAATCCGTCGCATCCTCCGGAAGACCTGATCGACCTCAATCCGTACCAGACCGTGCCGACGCTGGTGGATCGCGACCTCGTCGTCTACGAGGCCGGCATCATCTGCGAGTACCTCGACGAGCGGTTTCCGCACCCGGGCCTCATGCCGTCCGACCCGGCCGCGCGCGCCCACGCCCGCGTCGCGCTGCGCCGTATCGAGCAGGACTGGTACGCCGTCGCCGACGGCCTCGAGAGCAGCGAGCGCCGTGAGCGGGAGCGCGTCCGCAAAGTACTGACGGAGAGCGTGCTCGCGGCCGAGCCTTTGTTCAGGTTGCGGACCTGGTTTCTCTCGGATCAGTTCTCGCTGATCGATGCCGCGATTGCACCCATCCTCTGGCGCCTGCCCCACTGGGACGTCGATCTCGGCGGCAGCGCGCCTAACGTCGAGCGCTATTCGCAGAAGTTGTTCGCACGAAGCTCGTTTCGCGCCAGCCTGAGCAGCCAGGAGCGCGACTTGAGACGGCTGCCGTGACCGATGCGGCTGCGGTGGCGATGAATCCGCGCCGTCCGTACCTCCTGCGCGCGATCCACGAGTGGATCAGCGACAGCAACTGCACCCCGCACCTGGTCGTCGATGCCGGTCATCCGGGCGTCGAGGTGCCCCGGCAATACGTGAAGGACGGCAAGATCGTCCTGAACGTCAGCTGGACGGCCACCGCCCAGCTGAAGTTGAGCAACGACGAAGTGAGTTTCAGCGCGCGTTTTGGCGGCTCGAGCATGAACGTGCGGGTCCCGGTCGCCGCGGTGCTCGCGATCTATGCGCGCGAGACGGGCCAGGGAATGATTTTCTCGGACGACGACGCGGGCCCGACGGGGCCTGAGCCCTCACCACCGTCGGACTCGCCGCCGAAGGCGCCTTCGGCGCCGAGCGACGTGCGGCGCGCCAGGTTCAAGGTCGTGAAGTAGTCGCGACGCGGGTTTGCTTGGTTTGCGCGCGTCTGTCGGCCACCGTTGACGGTGCCGGGGAGGAAGAGGTTTGCGGGGACGCCGTAAACCCGTCCCTGGGGGCTCCGGCCGCGACGTCCATGTCGCGGACGGCCCCGCAAAC
>Ga0315283_10001737_pt1 | contig 17762 bp, 13 predicted proteins | sample YL17G09_0_MG_FD_204541 | JGI IMG/M metagenome (GOLD analysis project Ga0315283, IMG submission 204541) | Sediment microbial communities from Yellowstone Lake, YNP, Wyoming, USA - YL17G09_0 | ecosystem: Environmental > Aquatic > Freshwater > Lake > Sediment | place: USA: Wyoming | collected... | reverse complement strand
ATTTCCCTGCAAGGATTTCTTTCGCCGTATCCTCCGGCGTGGACAGTCGTGTGATCCTTGATACACCTGGTGCAGAGACATTGCTTGGGCGTGGCGATATGTTGTTCCAAAATCCCGAAGTTGGCAGTCCTCTGCGCGCGCAGGGTGTCTATGTGACAGACCAGGAAATTGAGCGTATTATTGCCTTCTGGCAGAAAATGTCTGCTGTGGAGGAGGCGGCTGCTCCCTGGGAAACCATCCTTTCAGAACCTGAAGAAGGAGAGGATTCGCTTCTTGAGCAGGCCATCGAAGTTGTCCGTCAGAGCCAGCATGCCAGTGCTTCCCTGCTTCAGAGAAGGCTCAGAGTGGGATATCCCCGGGCCGCCCGTTTGCTCGATGAACTTGAAGAGATGGGAGTGGTTGGTCCATCGCAGGGAGGCGGGCGCGAACGTGAGGTTCTGATCGAGCCGGGCGATGAGCAGGCTGATATGAATGAAGAATAATAAAAGAAAACGAGGCTGACATGGAACAACCTAAAAAAAAGACATTCACTGAAAATATGCGTTTGTGGTTCAAGGGAATTCTTGATCCCATTGCCAACCTGCTTATCCGAATCGGTTTGACCCCCACGGCCATTACCTTGACCGGTGTTGCTGGTAATGTGATTAGCGCCGTCATGATCGCAAATGGGCAATTGCTTTGGGGTGGTATTCTGGCACTTGTGATGGGACCAATGGATGCCCTGGATGGAACGATGGCCAGGCTAAGAGGAGAGGCCAGCAATTGGGGGGCCTTCGTCGATGCGGTCAGTGATCGATATTCTGAATTAATCATCATGGCAGGCTTATTGTATTATTACACCGAACTCGGTAATACACTGGGTGTAATGCTGGTCTATGCGGCAGCCGCCGGCTCAGTTCTGGTCTCCTACACAAAAGCCCGTGCAGACTCATTAAAATTCGATGCCAACACCGGCATTCTGACCCGAATGGAAAGATACATGATTTTGGCGCCTGGTTTGATCTTGGGGTATTACTACCCCGTGATTTTACTTGCAGCAGTAGGGATTATCGCGCTGCTCGCCAACATTACAGCATTTCAACGAATTTGGAGAGTTCGCAAACAAGGCCACGAACTCCTCAGGCAAATGAAGCTGACCAAAAATTAACGGTAGGAGAGAATAATGCCCCCCGACGGAATTACAATTCCTATTCTTGGAAACGAGTTCGTGATCCATTTCTATGGCATCATCATCATGCTGGGTGCCATCGCTGGAGGTTTTCTTGCTGCCCATGAAGCCAGGCGGCGTGGATACAACCCGGAAATAGTATGGGATATGCTGATATGGTTGATCATTGGCGGCATTATCGGCGCGAGACTCTGGCATATCTTTACGCCGCCGCCATCCTCCATCGCTGCTGGCTACACAACAATGTATTACTTGACCCATCCCCTTACTGCGATGAATGTCAGATTGGGAGGGCTCGGAATCCCTGGAGCCGTGTTGGGAGGTGTGGCAGCATTATTCTTTTTCACCCGATACAAAAAGCTCAATTTTTGGATCTGGGCTGACATTGCCGCTCCTGCTTTGGCATTGGGTCAGGCCATTGGCCGTTGGGGAAATTTCTTCAATCAGGAACTATACGGGGCACCGACCGATTTACCCTGGGCGATTTTCATCGATCCTGCTCACCGGCTGAAGGGGTTCGTAGCATTTGAAAAGTATCATCCACTCTTCCTGTACGAATCCCTTTACAGTCTGGGCAACGTGCTTCTCCTGCTCTGGGTAAGTCGCCGATTTGAAGATCGCTTGAAGCCCGGTGACGTGTTTCTTGTTTATTTAATTGTATATCCGCTGGGGCGTTTCCTACTCGATTTTCTGAGATTGGATGCCTCCATGGTGGCTGGGATCAATTTCAATCAGACCTTGATGGCAATTGTGGCCATGGCTTCTTCTGCCACCTTGTTTTGGCGTCATAGAACAGCGCGGGCTTAATTTCAATATTGTCAGGAATTGTCAATCACAGGGAATTCTTACAAAACTTCGTCTAAAATCTAAATATGAGATTCATCACCTTTTCCCGGGTTTTTAGGAAACCGAATTGCAGGCAAAAGATCCGGGGCAGGGTGATTTTTTTCAATATTAAATAAGGAAGATCCGTATAATGATCAGTTGCTTTGATCTCAGCAAACAATTCGGAGATTTCTGGGCTGTCAGTGGAGTTTCGCTGGATGTTCAACCCGGTGAAGTACTCGTCCTGCTGGGGCAAAATGGAGCGGGCAAAACCACAACGGTTCGGATGTTGACTGCGGTGCTGTCGCCCACTCGCGGTTGGGCAAAGGTGGCGGGATTTGATGTTGCCCGCGAGCCAGCCAAGGTCCGCTCATCGGTGGGTGTCTTGACCGAACAGCATGGACTTTATGCCAGGATGACGGCCGAAGAATATCTGGATTATTTTGGACAGGTCTACGGCCTGCCGTCGGAAATCAGAAAGGCCAGGATAGTCCATCTCCTTGAATATTTTGGATTGAGTTCAGTCGCGAAAAAACGCACCGGTGAATACTCAAAAGGAATGCGGCAAAAATTAGCCCTCGCGCGGGCCTTGATCCATGAACCTCCTGTTTTGCTGCTCGACGAGCCAACTTCAGCCATGGACCCTGAATCAGCACGACTGGTTCGGGACCATATCGCGGATCTGCGCTCTTCGCAACGCACCATCATCATTTGCACGCATAACCTCAATGAAGCGGAATATCTGGCAGATAAAATTGCCGTCATCTATCACGGTAAAACAATCATCCAGGGGACATTGGAAGAGATGAAATTGCGTTTAATGGGACCGACGGAGTACGAGATCCGTCTGGGGGGTGAATGGTCCATGGAGAAATTGAACATCCCGGATGGAATCTCAATCATCAGTCGCGGCTCGCACGGTTTTACCTTTCAGGTTGAAGATCCCCTGGGCAGAAATCCGCTCCTTGTAGAATCTTTAACCAAAGAACATATTCCGGTCGTATCATTGCAGGAAATCCCAAGGAGTCTTGAACAGGTATATCTTGAAGCCATGTCCAGGGTAGAGAAGGGGGAGTCATTATGAAAAAGAACTTCACTCAGATCTGGCTGGTGGCTTCACGTGAACTTCGCGATCAAATGCGGGATTGGCGGATCATTATTCCGATGATCGCCCTCACGGTGTTTTTTCCCTTCCTGATGATTTTCACAGCCCGTTTTGCGATGGATTTTGTAAATAAATATGGAGCAGGTCTGGTTGGCGAACGGATGGTGCCATTTCTGTTGATGGTCGTGGGTTTTTTCCCCGTGACAGTTGCCCTGGTCGTAGCATTGGAGGCTTTTGTCGGTGAAAAAGAACGGGGAACAATCGAACCGCTCTTGAGCAGTCCTTTGGAGGATTGGCATTTGTACCTGGGCAAACTTTTTGCCGGGACAGTTTTCCCCATAATCGCAGCCTATCTGGGGATCAGCGTTTACTTGTTTGGTCTGTGGAGAAGCAATGTTCCGCTTCCGGATGGCTCGATGCTTGCTCAAACTATTGTGCTGACCACTGCCCAGGGCGTTTTGATGGTCAGCGGTGCAATTTTAATTTCTGCTCAATCGACCACGGTTCGAGGCGCCAACCTGCTGGCTTCATTTATTGTCATTCCCATTGCAATATTAATTCAGGCGGAAAGCATCCTCATGTTCTGGGGAACAAATGAGGTGTTATGGTTGGCCGTTATTGCAGTCTCCATAATCTCAGCGTTACTTATCCGACTGGGTTTGGCCCATTTCCGAAGGGAAGGTTTACTCGGACGAGAAATCGATATGCTCAATCTTCGTTACATGGGGGTGATCTTCAAGAACAGGTTCATTGGCGAAGCGCGCCGGCCCTGGGATTGGTATAAGGCCGCCTCCAGGACTTTATATGGAATGAGATATTCTGTTCTTATCGTTATCATTATGGGTGTCGTAACAGCATTTGGCGCATATTATTTTGCCGCTTCCAAATTACCTGCGTTACTGGGTTCTCTCAAACCTGGGGATTCAAGAGCCATCATCGATTTGGCAACTGAACGGTTGAATCTGAGAACGCCGGAGATAAGTTTTCGATATATATTTCTAAATAATATCCGCGCGCTTGTTGTTATGCTGATTTTTGGGGTACTGACTTTTAGCGTCGGAGGGATGCTGGCGTATTTGGTGAATATCGGCCTCGTGGGAGGCGTTCTGGGGTTTGCAGGTGAGCTGGGGTTTTCACCCGGAGTGATGTTCGCCGTGGGTGTGCTTCCTCATGGAATATTCGAGCTAACCGCGATTGTTATTGCTTGTGCGGCTATCCTTCATTTGGGCGTAGTGCTTGTGACGCCTGACCCGAACCGGACCATAAGCCAGGTCCTTATTGAGTCAATTGCTGATTGGTTTAGAGTAATGGCTGCTTTTGGCTTACCCCTGCTGGTTGTCGCAGCCCTGGTAGAATCGAATATAACCCCTCAATTAATCAATACATTCTTGAAATAGTTAATTTTATGGATTGTCGGGTTTCGATCATTGCTGGAAAAAATATATTTACCAGCCCGTGATCCACGGGTCCCACTCATGATTATCAGGGAGATGATGACCAAAGATATAAATCGCGCTGGCGGGAGGCTCTTTTGGCAAATGCAACAAGGACATATGCGCATCTTCCAGCCTGCGAGCACCCTTTCGATGATTGCAGGTCGCACAGGCTGTCACCACGTTTGTCCAGACATGCAAACCGCCCAAATGACGGGGAAGGACGTGGTCAATGGTCAGATCGATTACATGACGTCCGCAATATTGGCAAATAAAGCCATCGCGGCGGAACACTTCCCTGCGAGTTAGTTTAACCCTTGGGCGTGCGCGCTGAACCATATGTTCCAGGCGGATAACGGAGGGACGTGGATAATTCTGTGACACCGTGTGAATATACCCTCGGCCATTTGTAACAAGTGCGGCTTTTCCAGAGAGGATCAGGCCGATCGCCCGCCTTGTATTGCATACATTTATGGGCTCAAAATTGGCGTTCAAAACAAGCACTTGCACCTGCATACCGCCTCCATAATTGGCGAAATTATAGCATAATCAGGCAAACGGTTATAATTGGTCCGTGATGTTTTGAATATTGAAACTAGAATGAGAATATTAATTGCAGGTGGCACAGGTCTTATTGGTAAAGCCCTCATCCGAAGATTGCAATCGAACGGGTTTTCAATCGTCGTTTTAAGCCGTTCGCCCGGCAAATTCACTGAATTTCAAGATGTTGAAGTTATCCATTGGGATGGGAGGACGACCAATGGCTGGGGTGGACTTGTAAAAGAGACGGATGCGGTCATTAATCTGGCCGGTGAAAATATCGGCCGCTTTCCTTGGACTGAAAAACGAAAGCAGGAATTTCGGGAAAGCCGGGTCGCAGCCGGCCATGCTTTAGTGGCTGCTATTAAGGAGAGTGCGCGTCCACCGAGGGTATTTATTCAGGCCTCGGCAGTAGGTTATTACGGTCCACGGGGCGCTGAATTGGTGGATGAGTCGTTCGACCCCGGAACAGATTTCTCAGCCAGGCTTTGTATGGATTGGGAAAATTCCACAAAAAGCATTGAGGATATGGGGATACGGCGTGTAATCATCCGGACAGGAATTGTACTGGCGAGAAAAGGCGGCATATTTCCGCAAATGGCTTTGCCTGTGAAATTGTATTTTGGTGGTAGGATGGGAGATGGCAGGCAGGGGATTCCATGGATCCATATGGAAGATGAAGTTGGTGCCATTCAATTCTTGCTGGAGAATGGATCGGCTCGTGGCGTATACAACCTGTCTGGGCCTGCTCCTTTGTCGAACGCTGAATTTACAAAGAATATAGCCTCCGTTCTCAAGCGCCCGTACTGGTTTCACCTGCCAAAAACCGCAGTTCGCCTTCTGCTCGGTGAAATCAGTTCATTGCTTTTAAATGGGCAATTCCAGGTGCCGAAAAAAATATTAAACCTTGGTTATAAATTCAAATATCAAACCATTGAGCCGGCTCTGCTGGATTTAATTGGGAACCAGTAAATGATCCTTATATATTAGCATGTCCTAATAGGACGTTTATACCATGACAATAATTGCCTGTTGGGCGTACAATTTATGGTGGAAAATTGATTAAATTAAAGGCATATTATGCAAACTGATGATATTAAACGGCTTGCAGCAATTTATCTGCAGGCCTTTGAGCGGTTAGGTGTTTCCAGCTCCAAACCGAGGACCAGGAAACTGGCGCTGAATATTCAATTGGCTATGTCTGCGCATGGCCGGAATTATCATAACCTTGACCATGTGTTCAGTTTTGTGGATCCGGATGATCCCATCTGTACCTTGGCAGCCATGTATCATGACGTGGTTTATTATCAGGTGGACCAGGGGTTTACTCCAGAAATCCTCGCCATCATAATTCCTTATATCTACGATCTCGAAGGTGAATTCTACATTTCGAGAAATATTCAGGAGAAGGACCATCTCATTTGGATGACCCTCGATATATTCAACTTGAAAGCGGGTCAAAAATTAACATCGGTGGATGCGCTCAACGAATTTCTCAGCGCTTTAGTTCTGGTCAGGGAATTAGGAGATCTCGTTGAAGCCAAGGATCTGATGCGGATGATAGTTTGTATTGAGGCTACAATTCCATTCCGCGGCAAAAATAAAGCTGGATTAACCCCGTTTGAAGTGATGGCAAAAAGGCTTCGCAAGATAGCCAGGAAATACTGCAGCGCGCCCCTGAAACCTCACGATATTGAAAATACCATCAAAGCTTCTGTGATCTTTTCAAATAAGGATATCGGAAATTTCTCGGAGCCTGATCCGGCCCGGTTCTTGGATAATACCTGGAAGCTGCTTCCAGAGACCAATGCCGCTCTTCGCGATAGGGATGCCTACAGTATCCGGGCATACAGGCTGGCCTTACAGAAAATGCGGGCTTTCATGATGTTCGTTAAACCCGAATTGGTCTTTAATCAATTTCAGGGTGTTCCTTCCGATAAGGAATACCGCGATATGCTCGACATCGCTAGCGCAAATATCGTTATCGCCCGGGAGTATCTTAAGGTCCGATTGGTGGCAATTGCCGTGTTGGAGGCTCTCGCACAAGCCTCCGGAGGTGATACACCGTTGTCGATTTTTATGGGGGACCTTTCTGACCAGGCAGGAAATTCTCCGCGCATTGAGGATTTTCTTCCGGAAATTCAGACTCCAGCCTGGGTTGATCAAGCTCCGATAATCAGGGACCTCCTGGAGGTTGGCCGTGCCAGCGAATCCAATTTTGACACCAGGAATTCTCGCTTATCCCTATTCGTTTTTAAATCCCTGACACCTGAAGGGATCGATAAAGTCCTTGGAATCGCACAGGAATATTTTTCCGGCAATATAAAACCAGAAGCATTTCTTGATCAAATGGATAAACCGATGGTTTCCGCGATCGCACGCGCCAGTGCTTCCATGGTGCTGATGAGAAGGGATAAGTTGATCAAATTTGGATCACCGAATTGACACGGAAACCCGGAAAATTTTCTAAATAATCATTCTTTCCAAAAAGGCCATTTTTCAATTCCCGGCTGTAATTTCGAACCATTGCCACTCAAATTGTTGGTGGCAATGTTGCTGTATAATGAAAAAAATGGAAGAGGCTATTGTACGTGAATATACCCCGGAAATTCAACCTCGGCGCTCGGAGTTAGTCGCCTGGGGATTGGCAATTGCTTCTCTGGTTGGATTATTAATGCTCAATCTGGGGGGCATGGTATATTTTTGGGCTCTGGTTTTTGTGGTTTTTATGTTTTTTGCCGCGTTGAGCATTTCTCTTGGGAATTGGATGGATCGTCAAACAATAATCAGTATTGGTGAAGACGGCATTAATTTTAAAAACGGTCTCCGTCACGTGCAATTGGATTGGCCATCGATTAAAAATATATTGATCAGCCCTTCGCGTTGGGGAGAAAAAGTTCAAGTGATTGGAGAAAGGTCGCATTTTGATTTCAACACGCTAGGAGAAGTGACTTATCAGCAGCAGGTGCAGGGACGGGTTGGATTTCAAAAAGGTGAAGAAATCAAAGAAGAAATTATTACCAAATGCGGTCTGACCATGGTTGCAAAGAAAGGTGACTCGTATTATTATTCCCGTCCGTAATCGTTACTGTGGAGGTTTGTTACGCCTGCCACAGCAGGCGTAATGTTTTTAATACCGAGGGGATTTGGCGAGAAACATGGAGTGAACATGAACATCGATGAACAAGTTGAGCTGTTGATGCAGGGCACTGAATATGGCGATGATCATTTAAGGCTGGCGATGTCCGCTGAATTGCGCCAGAGGCTGCTTGATGCAGAAAACGAGGGACGAAAACTAAGGATTTACTGCGGATATGATCCGCGGACAAGCGACTTGCATATCGGACATACAGTGACGATGAGAAAACTCCGCCAATTCCAGGATTTGGGACACGAGGTGACTTTCCTCATTGGGACCTATACTTCGCTGATTGGTGACCCATCAGATAAGGATAAGTTGCGCCCTTTACTTACTCCTGAACAGGTCACGCAAAATGCGAATACCTATGCTGAGCAGGCCTTCAGGGTGTTGGATCGGGAAAAAACAATTATCCGATACAATGCTGAATGGCTGTCCAAGTTAACCTTTGCTGACCTTATCAAGCTGGCCTCGAGCTTCACCATTCAACAATTTCTCACCAGGGAGAACTTTCGGAAGCGGTGGGATCAGGGTGATGCCATTCATGTGCATGAAACTTTTTACGCGATCATGCAGGGCTATGATGCCTATGCATTAAAGACCGATGTTCAAGTAGGTGGAACGGACCAGCTTTTCAATATTATTACCGCAGCGCGTAAGGTCATGACATCTTTGGGGGAAAAACCGAATATTGGAATCATCATGGCGATTCTCCCCGGCACAGATGGCGTAGTCAAGATGAGTAAATCACTCGGGAATCATATCCCCCTCAATTCTTCAGCAGAGGACATGTATGGTAAGGTGATGTCCATACCGGATTCAGCCATGGGGCAGTTTGCCCGCCTCGTCACCCGCTGGCAGCCCAAGGATGTATCCGGTTTTGAAAACGGGATCAACTCTGGGAAATTGCATCCCCGGGATGCCAAGATGAAATTATCCTGGGAAATAACGGCCACTTATTACGGCGAAAAAGATGCGGATAAAGCACAACTATCCTTTCAATCGCTTTTCCAGCAGGGAAATATTCCATCCGATTTGCCTGAATATTCACTGCGTTCAGGGCAGACGGTCATCGAAGTATTACTTGAAGCGGGTATGGTTGCAAGTAAAAGCGAGGGACGTCGCTTGATTGAACAAAAAGGAGTTAAACTGGACAGGCAGACTCTGCTGGAATTCGATGCGGTTTTCCCTCACAAGGGAGTGTTGCAGGTGGGGAAGCGGAAATTTGTTAGAGTAAGTTAGGTTTATGAAGGGAAAAACGGGATGATTTTTCATCCCGTTTTTCTAATCCATTTCGCCGGCTTCGACCAATTCCATAAAAATATCAGTAATTTTTGGATCGAATTGAATCCCCGATTGTTCCTTGATATATTCGATGACTTTATCCCTGGCCCAGGCACTCCGATAGGGTCTATCAGAGAGCAGCGCATCCCAGACATCTATCACTGCAAAGATCCTCGCTGAGACGGGTATTTCTTCGCCCTTAAGTCCTCTTGGGTATCCATTCCCGTTCCAGCGCTCATGATGGCAGTAAGGAATATCCAGGGCTTTCTGAAGGTAATCGATTGGATTTAGCAGCGCATAGGCGAAATCCACATGCTTGCGCATGATCACCCATTCCTGCTCGCTCAAGGTCCCCGGCTTGCGCAGGATTTCATCAGGAATGCCCATTTTTCCAATGTCATGCAAAAGAGCACCACGTCTGATTTGTACCAGGTCATCACCGTCGCAGCCAAGTCGCCTCGCCAGCGAAAGGGTCATTTCCGTGACGCGCTTTGTATGGCCTTCTGTTTCCTGATCGCGAATCTCAAGTGCCTTGCCCCAGCCTTCCAAAGTTGTATCGTATGCCAATTCAAGCTCGACATTTGATCGCTGCAGATTGGTGAACAACTGCGTATTATCGATTGCAATGGCAGTTTGGCCGCCGAGGGAGTTCAAAAATTCAAGCCAGTCCGGGGCAGGGGTGAAAGTCTGTCGCATGAACACTTCAAGAACACCCTTGATCTGGCCTTTGGCGTTTAACGGAACATTAAAATAGCTAAGGAAATCTTCCTGGCGGAAATGATCTGGAACGAAATCGGCCTCCTGGATATCCGACAAGACAATCATGCGATTCTCAAGCGCCGCTTTCCCTGCCAATGATTGGGATATCCCCTGATGCAAGTCCTTTTTGTTAAGGGTGCGAAATCCCCTTCCAACCGACAAATCCAATGTGTGCGTAAAAGGATTGTAGAGGAGAATCCTCGCAGCATCCACTCTGAGCTGATTTACCACGTGGTCAATAATGACATCCAATATTGTTCGTAGATCAAAACTGGAGCTTATTGCAATATCCACATCACGCAAAGCCAATAATCGTTCCACCTGTTGCTCGCTGTGGGAATACAATTGGGCGCGATGGATGGCATTACCGGTCATTTCCGCAATGGTTTCAAGTAGACTGAATTCATTTCTCGATAATTGCCGCGGGTGTTGAACCGCGACTATGAGAACGCCTATCATTTCTGTGGATGTACGAATTGGGATCCCTGCTCCGCTCCAACCCTTGGGGAAAGAGGTCCGGTTCTTGTCAGAAATATTCTCTTCAATTGAAAAATCCAGAACGAAGTGTGGTTGGTCTGATTTAAGAATATACCCGGGCAGATCTTCGAATTTTCCAGCGCGAGTTACACTCATACTGGTAAACCACCCCTCGGCAGCGGATTGATTGATCTGGTCCGTGATCTTGTCATAAAGCCAAATGGAACCGGATGTTGTTGCCAGTGCTTCAAGTGTTTCCCTCAACAGACCAGGCAACATTTGTTCTTCGGTGACGGAGGAACGTAACGTTGAGGATATCCTATTGATAACTTCTAGTTCGCGTAACCGACGACGCGTTTGGTCAAAAAGACTGGCATTGCTAATAGCTGCAGCTGCCTGATAGGCGAATGTTTGCGCCAGCACAGCATTGCTTGTTGTATAAGCATTTGGATTCAAATTATCCAGAGTAAGATAACCAATGACCTCATCTCTTGAGATCAATGGCACTCCCATCCAACCGTGGATTTTATCCGGCTCCGGCTGCCATCGTTCAAACCGATCATCTTTTTGCACATCGTCGATGATAACGATTTGCCTCTTATTGAAAACCTCCATGAGCAGGGGACCGGTTTCGGAAAAAGTCATTTGTAATACTTTTGAGTTATTTGAAAATCCCTGAGCTGCAACGATATGCAAGGCAGGTGATTCATTCTCTGACAGGAATATGCAGGCACTATCATAGGGAACAACTTTTTTTACTGAACTTAAAATTGTATCCAGAACAATCTCAAGATCAAGTGAAGTGGAGATTATGGAAGCGGCCTGTCTAAGGGTTTCTGATTCTTGAAGTCGTCTATGTTCATTTTCTAATAGCCGGATTTTTTCCACGGCGGTGGAAAGTTGCCCGGCAATGGTCGTAAGCAGGCGAAGATCATCTGTTGAATAATTGGCCAATTGTCGGCTCTCGACATTCAACACGCCGAAAACTCGATCGCCTATTCTAAGCGGAACCGCCATTTCCGATTTAATATCTGGATGAAAGGTAATGTAGCCAGGGAAAGAATTAACATCCGCCACTAATAATGGCGCATTGACCTGAAAAACATTTCCAACAACGCCGTGGCCCACTTTGATTGGCGTGGGTTGCAGATTACCAGAAAGACCATGGTATGAGCGATGGCGGACAAGTTCATGGGTTGATTCGTTGAGAATAAAAACACCACAATTGTCAGGATAGAGCAGGTTACTTAAAGTCTGAGTTGTAAGGGATATCAGCTCATCGATTTGGGTTGATTGCATACCTGCTGCAGAGACGGCTTGAAGTACTGATAATTCATTCAATTGACGGTGAAGCGCAAATTCGGAATTCAGGCGCTGAATCGCTGCTCCCAATATATTGGCTGAAGTCCTCAGCGCGTCAATTTCAGCGGAGTGCCAAAGTCTCTCCTCTTTACAATCATCGAAGCCGATAAACCCCCACCATTCTTTGTTCACGAAAATGGGCATGCATGCGATGGATTGTATCCCTTGAGGTGCGAACACCGTTTGTTCGCCTTTTCCCATTTCCCTTACTAAACCATATATCGGTTGACCTTCAGACATGAGAGGGATCCATCGGTCAAAACCAACCCGGGTAAGATCAAAGCCGGTCAGTTCCGGGTTATTGATCTGGGGGCTTATTCCGGGTGCTGTCCATTCATATATTTGATCGATCAATATTTTTCCATTGGTTATCCGGTTTTGAAAAATATAAGCCCGGCTTATATAAGCGGCAACTCCGAGCTGTTCGAGTACGGATTGGATACTTTCACGCCATGAGACTACAAGGAATTTTTCTGCCGCGATGCTGACGGCTTCCATGATGGCATCGCGTCTTCTTAATGCTTCCTGTGCGTTTTTTTGATCAGTAATATTGATGAGCAATCCCTGCCAGTGTTGCGGCTTGCCTTCTTCGTTATACACAATGATGGCTTCATCTCGAACCCATATTACCCCGCCGTCCTGGGCGATTAAGCGGTATTCAATCCGAAATGGATCCAGACTTATGTTTGTGCGTTTGTGTTCTGCAATAACCCTTTCTAGATCATCGGGATGAACAATGGATAACCAAAAATCCTGATTGGAAATCCATTTGTTCAGTGGGTACCCGCAAAGCTCCTCGATCCGGTTGCTCATGAACAACGGGCTGCTTGGGTCATCAATGGCATCCACATAGATCGCAGCAGGGTTTTGTTCGACCAATACCCTGTACCGGTTTTCAGCATCTCTGAGCGCTGCTTGCTCGCGGATCAATTCCTTTCGATGAAATGCATTCTCGATAATCGCAGGGAGCTTATAGAGATAACCTGGATTTTTTACGACGTATTCCGAGGCACCTAATTTGACCGCCTGCGAAACCATCTCTTCGCTGCCATGCCTGGTAATTAGGATAATCGGGATGTCCACCTTCCGGTCTTCAAGAAGATCTTTGAGAGCCTGCATGGCATTGAATCCGGGGAGATGGTAATCAAAGATGATTACGTCAAAATGTTCGCGTAAATCATTCCGATGCAATGAGGATAATAGCTCATTTGCTTCAGAGACAAACTCTATTTGAATATGGGCGGCATGTTTGGAAATATGGTCACGGGTTGATTCGATGTCCTGAGGGTTGCTTTCCGCATATAGAACCCGCAGAGCACGCGAGTGAAGATCTATCTCGGCGCGATATCTTTCAAGAGCACTATTTAATGTCGCCGGAAGCCGTGAAAGATAATCTTCCCTCTTGGGGATGTAATCATCCGCACCGGCTTTTAGAGCTGCGGTCGCTATATCCTCGTCGCTCTGTCCGGTTACCACGACAACCGCATAAGGTAATTTGCTTGACCTGATGAAGTTTAATAAACTAAAACCGCTCCCATCTGGCAGGTTTAGATCTGAAAGCACGAGATCGAAATTGGATGCGGAATTTTCCAGGCTTTTATATGCATCAGCGAGGGTGTGAACAACTTCGACATTAATTTCCGGCGTGACTCTACTCAGCGCGCGTTGAGTCAAGATCGCATCATTCGGATTATCTTCCAAATAAAGAATTCTCACCAGAACTCCGATGGAACTGAAGTCCAACTACGTCTGTCTGGGCAGGATGTTTAACCTGCACCAATAATTTTCTATTTGTGCAGCGATATCAAGAAATTTGTCGAAATCAATTTCCTTTACGATGTAGGAGTTTGCACCATATTCGTAAGCAGTGTAAACATCCCGCTCTTCGGACGAGGAGGTCAAGACAACCACAGGGATATGCTGATAAATGGAATGGAGTTTATATGTTTTTAATACCTGCAATCCACCAATTTTTGGGAGTTTTAAATCCAAAAGGATCACCTTTGGGATGGGTAAACCGGCTTCCCATCTATTGATATACCCAATCGCCTCCTCACCATCACTGGCGACTTCAATCACTACCGGAAGTTTATTCATGGCAAAAGCACGCTTGGTCAGATCGACATCCATGGGATTATCTTCAACCAGCAAAAGTTTGTTCTGAAAGTCACCATTAGGTTTCATACCGGGTGTCCCTTAAATAATCTAATTAATCCAACCTTGCGGGGTCAGGGTAGAGTTTTCAATCATTATTACTATTATAGCATCCCAGAATAAAGAGAGGAAATCTCCAAATTCATTATTTTCCTTCTAAGCACCGATATACTTCTTGACAACATCCCTTTGAAAGGCTATTATCTCGGAACAAGTAAAATTACTTTGGGGTGCGCATGCCAACCAGTAAACACTCAGAGCCAGTACCATTTATCAAGGTCAAAGGTTCTCATCGAGAGATCGGCCGCCAGATCGGTGAAGCCTGCTCCAGGCAGATCCAACATTGTGTCGAAAACGCGCATGTGATGATTGACGCGACCTATGATTATATCGGTCTGGATTGGCATGGGGCTACCATCCAGAGCCGCAAATATATACCTTTTGCGCAGGAACGATATCCTCAATATGTGGATGAAATGATGGGAATGGCGGAGGGGGCGGGGATTTCTTTTGAGGACATGAGTGTGCTGGTGTCCATGGAAGCAGTAACATCGGATGCCCTTCACCTTGGTAAATGTACAAGTATGGCTGTCAATAGCGACCGCACGACTGATGGGCATGTCTTGCTCGCTCATAATGAGGATTGGACTCCTGAAGAAGAACTTGATGTGTTCATAGTGCATGCGGAGCCAACGAATGAACCTCCCTTTCTGGCAATGACCTATGGAGGCTACCCTGTGGCGGTGGGGATTAATGCGCACGGGATTGCGCAGGGGTGCGATTCGGTTTACCCCACCGATACTCGAATTGGCATTCCACGACTTATCGTTGCGAGAGGGGTGCTGGCAGCCAAATCCCCGGCCGATGCCATAAGCCGAGCACTTATCTCCCAAAGGGCAGCGGGATATAATCATTTCATCGTTCACGAGAGCGGCGAGATATATTCAGTCGAAGCATCAGCGCGGCGATTTGCATTATTATATGGAGAAGATGGCTGGCTTGCCCACACAAATTATTATGTAGACCCCCGGATGTCTGCCATTGAAGCTGAACCTGATGAATTGGTTGCCAAGCGGATCCGGTATTACCGCGCTGTCCGGCTTTTGGCTGAGATTGGGCAACATTCCATCAAGAGTTTGCAGGCTATTCAACGCGATCATATTAATTTTCCTCATGCGATTTGTAATCATGATGAAAACGTGGAGCTCCCCGCTGACCGCGAAAAGACAATTTGTGCATTGATCATCGACCTCACTGCGCGTGCCATGCATATCGCCTGGGGAAACCCTTGTGAAAATCAGTATCATACTTATTATCTGGATGCATAGTTTGGAGATTATCCAGACTTTCTGATTTCAAGTTGGACCTTTTCCTCCTGTAATTATTTCGAACAAGCGGATGATCAAATATGCAGCTATTGGTTTTCTCACTGGGACTTGGGCTTGTCCTGGGCACATTGTTTTCAGCTTTGTCCACATTTGTACTGCCTCGAGCAGCGCGGAGTCAATTAAACCGACTTGTATTTGGTCTGCTTCGGCGATTATTTGAGATCCCACTGCATTTCATCAACGACTTTCGCAGACGTGACGCACTCATGGCGTATTACGCCCCCATCGGCCTTATGCTACTCCTGCCCACCTGGTATATATTAATCTCCATCGGATATGCTGCCATGTATTGGGCGATCAGTGATTTGACTTGGAGTGAAGCCTATAAATTAAGCGGATCTTCGTTGCTTACTCTGGGCTTGTTTGTTGCACAGGGTTTCCTGGCAAATTTGTTGGTGTTTTCCGAAGCAACTTTGGGATTGATCCTTGTTGCTCTGTTGATCTCCTACCTCCCCACAATGTACTTAGCATTTTCCCGCCGTGAGCAGGCAGTCAACATGCTTGAAGTGCGTGCTGGAAACCCTCCTTCCGCAACGGAAATGGTCCTTCGTTTCCATCGGATTCATGGATTGGATGGTTTGCGAGATTACTGGGGGACGTGGGAATTCTGGTTTTCCGATATTGAGGAGACTCATACGGTTCTCCCGGCCTTGGTTTTCTTTCGATCCCCACGCCCTGAAAATTCGTGGGTCGTCGCAGCTGGAGCAGTCCTCGATTCTGCTTCATTTACTTTGGCGGCGGTTGATATCCCCAGCTCAGCTGAGGCTGCTTTATGCATCAGGGCAGGATTCTTGGCATTGCGGCGTATTTGCGATTATTTTAATCTCCCCTATCCCGTTGATCCGAAATATCCCCATGAAAGCATCAGTGTCTCACGTGAGGAATTCGAAGAGGCACTTGATCTATTGACCTCGGAAGGTGTTCCCATCAGGAAAGATCGGGATCAGGCCTGGTCCGATTTCGCCGGCTGGCGGGTGAACTATGACAGTACATTGTTGGCACTGTGTGCATTAACTATGGCACCTCCAGGCAACTGGTCAAGCGATCGGGCAATAAAAACAAAACTCCCTCCGTTACTCCTGCCTAAATAATAGCCGGTATTCATCGAGCCGCACCACATGAATGCGATAAAAAATCGATTGAAGGCAAACAGATAAACAAAAAGACTTGATATTATTATCAAGTCTTTTATCATCCTGGAGGCGTCGAGGGGATTCGAACCCCTGATGAGGGTTTTGCAGACCCTTGCCTTACCACTTGGCGACGACGCCTAAAAAATTTGCTGATTGAGATTGAGGATTGTATCAGCAATCAGCAATCCCAATCAGCTTTCAGAAATACGTAATTTTCAATTTGTGAGCGGGCGATGGGATTCGAACCCACGACCTTCTCCTTGGCAAGGAGACGTTCTACCACTGAACTACGCCCGCATTCTGGCTATTTTCAGCCGAGAGTGCCGAGAGTCAGAATCGAACTGACGACACCGCGATTTTCAGTCGCGTGCTCTACCAACTGAGCTATCTCGGCGGGTAGATACCATTTGTTTGTTAAGCGTGCGTGATTTTACTCGCACACGATTAGATTGTCAAGCAGTCCCCAGCTTTAGCCGTTCTGAAGAGCGTAGAGACAAGGCACTGCTTTTTACAATTAATTTACAGGCAGTTCATATTCCTGTTACCCACGTCGGCTAGAATTTTGATTGTCAGACACTAATTCAAGTTCGACAAATGGAGGAAAAATGTTGAAGAAATTAATACTTGTAGGTTTGGCAATAGCGTTGTTGGCGGCCGCACTTCCAGCAGCCAGTGTATTTGCCGCACCCTTGGGCGATGACCCGAAGCCCGATAAGGGCAAGGATGCCTATCCCCGCCTGGAAAAGGCTTTTCAAAGGGTGAAAGATTGGTATGACAAGCAGGGAGAATTCCTGGCAAAGTCCGGAGATTTCATCAATAAAGCCGAGACCTTCATCGGTAAGGCTGAACAGAGAGGTCTGGATACATCTTCTCTCAGATCCCTTTTGGATAGTTTTGCCAGCAGCATTCCAGTTGTTCAGTCGGCGCATGATCGGGCAGGCGCGATCCTATCCGCGCATAACGGCTTTGACGAAAGCGGCAAGGTCACCGATGCC
>Ga0315283_10001736_pt1 | contig 17763 bp, 17 predicted proteins | sample YL17G09_0_MG_FD_204541 | JGI IMG/M metagenome (GOLD analysis project Ga0315283, IMG submission 204541) | Sediment microbial communities from Yellowstone Lake, YNP, Wyoming, USA - YL17G09_0 | ecosystem: Environmental > Aquatic > Freshwater > Lake > Sediment | place: USA: Wyoming | collected... | reverse complement strand
TTGCCCTGACCGGCTCGCTGCCGGTCTACGATCCGCGGTTCGAGCGTGCACTCAAGGTTGGCGGCAGGCTGTTCGCCTGCGTCGGCAACGGTCCGATGCTCGAGGCAGTCCGGGTGACTCGCACCGGGCCGTCGGACTGGTCGCGCGAGAGCCTGTTCGAGACAGGGATGCCCGCTTTGCTGCATGCGCCAGAGCCGCCGAAGTTCATTTTTTGAACCTGCGGGGCTGGGGGCTAGCCAATTGACCCGCGGGTGATATAGTCTAGTACAACACTAGTTGACCATTTGCGCGGCCTTGGCCGCCACGGTGTACCCATGACGACGAAATCCTTCCTTCTCGCCTGCAGCGTCGCTGCTGCCCTGTTGGGCACGACTCCGGTCCGCGCCGAGAACCTGATCGAGGTCTACCAGGATGCGGTCCGCAGCGACCCGCTGGTGCGCGAAGCCGAGGCGCGGCGCTCTGCCGCACTGGAGCTCAAGCCGCAGGCACGTGCGCTGTTGCTGCCGCAGATCAACGTCGGAGGCCAGGTCTACACCGCCAATTCCGACGGCGAGTCCACCTTCCCGCAAGTGAACCAGACCACTGGCAATATCGTCACGGTCGGCAACAAGAGCTCGACCGACGTCAGCCAGTATTGGGACTACAGCGCCGAACTTACCCAGACCGTGTTCCGGTGGGACCAGTGGCAGGAATTGAAGCGCGCCGATTCGCAGGTGGCGGTGGCCGAGGCGACGTATCGCGCTGCGCAGCAGGACCTGCTCGTGCGTGTCTCGCAGGCCTATTTCGACGTGCTGGCCGCCGAGGACACGCTCGGCGCAGCACAGGCCACGCTCGAAGCGTTCAGCCGGCAGCTCGAGCAGGCCGAGAAACGTTTCGAAGTCGGCTTGATCGCCGTGACGGACGTGCAGGAATCGCGCGCCGCGCACGACAGCGCAACGGCCGGCGTCATTGCCGCCAAGCGCACGCTCGCGACCGCGCAGGAAGCGCTGCGCGAACTCACCGACAAGGACTACAAGGCATTGGTGAAGCCGGCGGAACAGATGCCGCTCAACAAGCCGGACCCGGAGGACGAGCAGGCGTGGGTCGACCTCGCGCTCGCCAACAACCTCGCCGTGATCGCGGCGCGCCTGAATTCGGAAGTCGCGAGTGCCAACGTCAAGATCGCTGAGGGCGGCCACATGCCGACGGTCGATCTCTTCGCGCAGTACAACGAGAGCAACCGCGACGCAACGCAGACGAACCAGTCGTTCGACCCGTCGGGCAGCCTCGGCGCGGGCGACCCCGTGGGCGGCTCGGCCGACTCGAGCCAGACCAGCGACGTGATCGGCCTGCGCGTGAATATCCCGATCTTCAGTGGTGGCGGGACGCAATCGCGCGTGCGCGAGCAGGTGCACCTGCACCGCGCGGCCCGCGAGAAGCTCGAAGGCACCATGCGTTCGGCCGAACGCGAGACGCGTGATGCGTACCTCGGCGTGCTCGCCGAAAAGGCGCGCGTGCAGGCGCTGAGCCAGGCCGTGAAGTCGAGCCAGACCGCGCTGGAGGCGACGGAAGCCGGCTTCGAAGTCGGCACGCGCACTACGGTCGACGTGCTCGATGCGCGTCGCCGCCTGTTCGAAGCCCAGCGCGACTACGCACGCAGCCGCTACGACTACCTGATCAACATCGTGCGGCTCGAATCGGCCACCGGTGGCCTGAAGCAGGACGACCTCGACGCGATCAACGGCTTCCTGACACAGCCGACGACGCTGCCCGTGGTCAGGCCGAAGAGCTGAGCAGCGGCTCGACCATCGCGACCAGGCGGTCGACCGCTCCACGGTTGGCCGCCACCGCCTCGCGACCGCGGGCGCCCGCGGCGTGCGCCCGCTGCGGGTCGCCGAACCATTCGAGCAACCGATACCCCAGCTCTTCCTGGCTGCGCACGATGCGCAGCGCGCCGGCATGCTCGAACATGTCGGCGATGTCCTGCGAATTGTGGGTGTGCGGACCCGAAAGCATCGGCAGTCCGAGTACGGCAGGCTCGAGCAGGCTGTGCCCTCCGATCGGAACGAGACTGCCCGCGACGAACGCAACGTCCGCGGCGGCGTAGAACATCTGCAGTTCGCCGAGCGTATCGACCAGGAACACGTGGTCGCCCTGCGCGGGCAGCGTGCCGGAACTGCGCTGCGCATACGGTACCCCGCGCTTGCGCAACAACGCGCGCACCGAATCGAAGCGCTGCGGGTGTCGCGGCACCAGCAACAACAACGCGTCTGGATGGCGGGCACGCACGGCTGCGTGCGCAGCCAGCGAGGCTTCTTCCTCACCTTCGTGCGTGCTGCCAGCGATCCACACGGGACGGCCTGCACCCCATTGCTGTCGCAGCGCACTGCCCGCCTCGACCGTCACGGCTGGAATCGCCAGGTCGTACTTGATGTTGCCCGTCACCTGCACGCGGCCCGGCGCGGCACCGATGGCGCGAAATCGCTCGGCGTCGGCCGGCGTCTGCGCGCCGATGAGGATGCCGTGCGACAGCGTGTCGCGGAACAGCGAGGCCATGCGTCGGTAGCGATCGACGGATCGGGTCGATACGCGCGCGCTGCCGAGCAGCAGCGGAATCTGCCGCTGGCCGAGCTCGTGGTACAGCGTGGGCCAGATCTCGGTCTCGAGGATGATCACGATCTGCGGCTCGATCCGGTCCAGGAAGCGTCCGACAGATCCCGGCAGGTCGTACGGCAGGTAGCTGATCTGCACACCGTCCCTGAACAACGACTTCGCCCGCTGCGCGCCGGTCGGCGTAACCGTGGTGAGCACGATCGACAACGCCGGATGGCGCCGGTGCAACTCGGCGATGAGCCCGGCCGCAGCCTGTACCTCGCCGACCGACACCGCATGAATCCACACGGACCCCGGTCGACCCGGCCGCTGGACGAAGCCGAGTCGTTGGCCCAGGCGACCGCGGTACTCCGGGTTGAACAGGGACTTCCACGCCTCGTGGGCGAGCACGAGGGGCGCGACGAGATAGATCAGCAGGACGTAGAGCAGTCGCATGACGCGGGTTCAGCCTGTCCCGGCGCCGGCCAGCAGCGCTTGCCAGTGCGCCGCGGTAAAGCGGTCGGCCGGCAGGCCAGCGTTCACTTTCAGCAGCGAGCGCCGCAACCGCGCGAGCACCGCTCGTTCCCACGCTCCACGCGCACGGATCCGGCCGCGATCGAAGTCGAGCACGTAGATGTCGTTGCTCGCGCCAACGAGCAGGTTGTGCGCGTTCAGATCCGCGTGCTGCACGCCGCGTGCATGCAGCGATCCGACGCACTGGCCGATGGCATGCCACGCCTCGATCGGCAACGGCGCTTGCTGCAGCGCCTGGGTCAGCGTACGGCGCACTGGCAATTCTGCGGTGAGCAAGTCGGCACGGTAACAGAGCCCGGCACGCTGGTACCTCGCAGCGACGGGCGTGGGCACCGGCAGTCCCCACGCGCGCAATTGACGCAGCAGGCGCCACTCCCTGAACGAGCGCGTGCGGTCGGCGCCGGTCCACACGTAGCGATCGTCCGCGAACTGGGCAATGAGCCCGCCCCGGCGATAATGGCGAAGCACCCAGCGCTGGTCCCGGCTCGCGCGCACGAACGCGACCGTGCCGCGGCCGCCGCGAGTCGTTTCGAGCGCTCCCTGCGCCTGCCAATGCGCCGGATCGAACACGGAGGTGTCCGGATGGTGGACGCAGGAGGCATCGTATAGCATCGCGCCGCCCGCTCCGCGCGCGAGCGCCTCCTCCCCGGCGGCGGCTGCTTCGTCCATCGGTGCGGATTGTTCACGATCCCGACGCCGCTGCCTACCGTTTCAAACCGCAGATGAAGCAGCCCCTCTTCACCTCACCGCCGTCGTCCATCTGCATCCTGCGCCTGTCGGCGCTGGGTGACGTGTGCCACGTGCTGCCGGTCGTCCGCACGCTGCAGGACACCTGGCCGTCGACGCAGATCACGTGGATCCTGGGCAAGCTCGAGCACAAGCTGCTCGGCCACATCCCCGGGATCGAATTCATCGTGTTCGACAAGAATGCCGGTGCCCGGGGATACCGCGACCTGCGCTCGCAGCTGCGCGGCCGGCGTTTCGATGCATTGCTGCACATGCAACTCGCCCTGCGCGCGAGCATCGCGTCGACGATGGTGCCGGCCCGGCACCGGCTTGGATTCGACCGCGCCCGGGCGCGCGAAGGGCAGTGGCTCTTCACCAACGCCAAGATTGCGGCGCGGACGCGTGAGCACGTGCTCGACAGCCTGTTCGGTTTCGCCGAGCGGCTGGGCGTCACCACGCGCTCGATGCGCTGGGACATCCCGCTGCCCGATTCCGCGCTGAACTATGCGAACGAGGCAATCCCCGACGCGGCCCGACCGACGCTCGTGCTCAGCCCGTGTTCGAGCCATGAGCTGCGCAACTGGAGCGCCGCACGCTATGCCGCGCTCGCGGATCACGCCGCGCAGCGCCACGGCATGGAAGTGCTGCTGTGCGGCGGTCGCAGCCCGCTCGAACTCGAATACGGCGCGCGGATCGAGCAGGAAATGCGGCACCCGTGCCACAACCTGATCGGGCGCGACACCCTGCTCGAATTCCTGGCGACGCTGCAGCGGACGACGGTGCTGGTGTCGCCCGATTCAGGTCCCGCACACATGGCCACGACCGTCGGCACGCCGGTCATAGGGCTGTATGCCGCCACCAACCCGGAGCGCAGCGGCCCTTATTACAGCCGCCGCTGGTGCGTGGATCGTTACGACCGTGCCGCGACCCGCTTCCTCAACCGGTCGGCCAGGAACCTGCCCTGGACCGAGAAAATCGAGATGCCGGGCGTGATGGACCTGATCGAGGTCGACGACGCGATCGAAAAGCTCGACGAGCTGATTTTAGCGGGTGCGCCCCGCACGCCTGCTGCGTAGCGCGAGCCAGGGTAGCTGCGCGATAATGCGCTCCCGAGTCGGGCCGACCCGTTTCTCACTTCGACGCAAAGGCAGCATCACCGTGACGGCCGCACGCAGCGACAAGCTCATCCAGCCGAACGCCCAGCACCAGTACGAGGTGACCGTGGCGGACCTGCCGCTCGCCTGCCCGATGCCGGGCATGCACCTGTGGAACTCGCATCCGCGTGTGTTCCTGGCCGTCGAGCAGACCGGCTCGGCGAAGTGCCCGTACTGCTCAGCGGAGTTCACGCTGAAGAAGTAGAGGAAGGTGAGGAAGGGCAGGAAGGGCAGGAAGGGCAGGAAGGACAGGAAGGGGTTAGTCGGACTGTTCTCACCTCTCCCGCTGTCGGCATTACTGCGAGAACCAGACAAGCTCCGCTGCTACCCGACATAACGTGACCCGAGGTAGCGGTCGACCGGCTTGTCCGCGTCGCCGAGAGCTGGCTGGTGTCGTTCCGCCTCCCGATCTGTGACGTGGCACAAGGTTGGGGAATGCACGTTATTTACACTCCTGTGTGCAATGGCCGTTGCACCAAGCGCATCGGCTCGGCGTCCTGACAGGAGGGTTCCCTTGACCGCGATACCTGCGCCCGCTCAGGCGCACCCGACCCCAGCATTCGCCGGCGAGCCGAGCGGCGCGCGCCCACCGCGCGTCGAAATCATCGCCCTGACCGGCGATGACGCACTGCTCGAGCAGATCGGCCAGGCCCTGGATGGCGAAGCCACTTTTCGACACGTTGAGTCGGTCGATGCAGCCCGTGAATTCATCAGGCCATTGCGGCCGTGCGTGCTGCTGCTGGATGCGCGAGGCCAGCAGGACCTCACAGCGACCGTCGAGAGCGTGCAGTCGCCCGACGGCACCTGCATCGTCGTCGTGCTGACGTCGCCCGACGAGAGCGCGAGCGTCGCGCGTTCCGTCAAGGGATCGGCAACCTTTGCGATCCTGTCGATCCCCTTCGAACAGAGCCAGACGAGCGCCGTCCTCGACGGCGCACGCGAGGAAGCCCTGGCTCGACTCACCCTGGCCGCGCAGCACGTCGTCGAGCCGGCCCCCTCCGAGTCCGCGCCGATCGTTGTCGCGCCTGCGTCCGCACGCGCAATGGACCAGCACGGGCTGGATGTTCGTCGATCGCGTGCTGCAGCGATCAGCACAGCCGGTTCGGCGGGCGGCAGCAAGTTGCGAACATGGGCCCCCATCGTGGCCGGCTTTGTGCTCATCGCGGTCACTGCGGCATTGTTCACGCTGCGTGCACCGAACACGGACGATCGCGCTCCGGCGACCACCGCGCCTGCAAGCCAGATTGCCGAGCCCGCCATCGCGCTACCGGCGACGGACACCGCCGATGTCCAGGCGGGCTCGAGCGACGAGCTGCTGGACCGGGCGCGCGTTGCGCTCAACGCGCGTCGCTACACCGATCCCGCAGGCGACAATGCCCTCGCCTACTTCCGTGCGGTACTCGCGCAGGATCCCGATAACGCCGAAGCGAGGGAAGGCCTGCAGCGAATCGGTGTCCTGCTCGACGAGCGACTGCAGTCGGAACTTGCGCAGCGCAAGTTCAACGACGCCGCAGGCACGCTCGTCCAGCTCAAGCTCATTCGTCCAGGTGATCCAGGGTTGGCACAGGTCGATGCGAAGCTGGCGGAGGCGCAGATCGCGGCGGCAGACGAAATCAGTCGCCGGCAGGGCGCTGCGCATGCACAACAGCTGGCGCAACTCGTCTCGGCGCGAATCCGCGAAGGCAAGCTGGTCGACCCGGCCACAGACAGTGCGAAGGTCTATCTAACGCAACTGCGCAAGATGCCGTCGGACCCCAAAGGGTTGGCCGATGCGGCGACGGCCGAGCTGACGCAGGCGTTCCTGCTCAAGATTCGCGAAGCTGCGGCACAGCCGCAACGCGACGACCTGGAACGCTGGCTCGCAGAAGCGCGCGCCCTCGGCGTGAGCCCCACCCGAGTCGCCGCTGCGATACGCGCCGCGCCGCCTGCAGCGACCGCGCAACCGCCCGTGGCGCAGCCCGAACAACTCGCGCAACGGGCGGCGAATCGCGTCAATGACGAACGCCTGCTCGAGCCGTCGCCAGACAGCGCCCCCGCCAAACTGAATGCTCCGCGCCAGCTGCCACCGGGTGAATTGAAGCGCACCAGGTACATGCCGCCGGAGTACCCGAAAGACGCCCTGAAGCGGGGCATCGGTGGCGAAGTGCGGGTGCGCATCACCGTGGATGCGGACGGCAAGGTCAAGTCGGCGGAGATCGTGAATTCGAGCCCGGCCGCAGTATTCGATCGGGCCGCACTCGATGCCGTCCGCCGGTGGCGCTTCAAGCCACTCGCGGTCGGCAACCCGGACGTCGAGGCGACCGTCGTGACCAATATCGTCTTCCGACCCGACGACGCAAAGGCGCCATGAACAGCACGGACCGCTCGCCATCTGGACAGCAGGGCAACATGACCACAGATTTGTCAGGACGCTTGCGCGACCGGGCCGCGACCGTCGGCTTCCTGGTCCTGCTCGTAGCATTCATCGGACTGGTGCTTGTCCCCGGGTACCAGGTTGCCAATCAGCTGTCGGCCGACACCGCAGCACTCAAGCTGGCGAGCGAGCAGCGTGGCCAGCCGGCCGCGATCGCCAAGTCACTCGTCGCGATTCGCGACCGCCTCGGCTCGCGGTCCTTCGTCGGCCAGGCGGTCAAGGACCTGAGCAGCGCTGTGCAGAACTTCGATCAGTCGCTGGCGCAGCTCAAGCTGTCGGCGGCCGGCAACTCCACTGACCTGCGTGAAACAGAGCGTCTTTGGTACGATTACCGCAAAGCCCTGGATCCCGTCGCAGGGTTCGAAGGCCTTCCCTACCGCGATTCCGATTTCGCCGGCACGCAGCTCAACTCCAGCGGAAGCCAGCTGCAAAAGGACGCGCGCCAGGCCATCAAGTCCAGTCGTGCCGCGACGGAGCGCTTGAATTCGGCCCTGTCGGCGGTCGGCGCCAGCCTCGAGCAGCAGGTGGTCACGGCGTCCGCAACCCTGCGCAAGCTGATGCTCACCGGCGTCGCCTTCGCCTGCCTGCTGGTGGCACTGCTGGCGTACTTTCAGTGGCTGAAGGTCCGTCATGAGCGCCTGGCCGTCGAGGCTCAGAACCAGACGCGCGACATCCTGGGCACGGTCAAGGACGGGCTGTTCCTGCTCGATGCCGACTTCCGCATCGGCAAGGCGCACTCCGCCTCCCTGTCCGCCCTGTTCCGCCGCGACGACTTCAGCGGGATGACGCTCGAGGAACTGCTCCGCGACACCGTGACCGAGAAAACGCTGGCCACGGCGACGAAGTACGTGAAGCTGCTCTGGGGCGAACGCGCCAACGAAAACCTGATCCGCAGCATCAACCCACTCGCGGAGGTCGAGGTTCATTTCGATCGTGGGGACGGCAGCCGCGATCAGCGGTATCTGGAATTCGATTTCCATCGCGTCAAGGGCGACCGCGGCGTGCGCCACGTCCTGGTATCCGTGAACGACGTGACGTCCCGGGTGATGCTGGCGCGCGAACTGAAGGAGTCCCAGGCCAATTCCCAGGGACAGATGGACATGCTGCTCGGTCTGCTGCAGGTCGACCCCGACCAACTGGTGTCGTTTCTCGACGACACGAGCGCGGCGCTTGCCCAGGTCAACAATGTCCTAAGGGTCCCGGCGCGCGGCGATGGCGATTTCCGCGCCAAGATCGACCAGATTTTCCGTGAAATGCATCGAATCAAGGGCGACGCCGCGACCCTCGGCCTGGCTTCTGTCGAGAGCCGCACGCACGCGTTCGAGGATCTGCTGAAGGATCTGCGGGACCGCTCGCAGCTGTCCGGCAATGATTTCCTGCCGCTCGTCGTGGGTCTTGACGAAATCTTCGGCCATCTGCAATCGATCCGTGAACTGGCCAGCCGCGCCGATGCCCTGCGGGCAAACGCGTTATTGACCGCCGCTCCGCCCGCGCACCCCGCGGCGACGCCGATCGATGCCGGCAAACACGACATGACACCCCCGCTGAACGCGCTGGCCCAGCGCGTCGCGTCGGATGCCGGGAAGAAAGTCCGGCTCGTCACCAAGGGCCTCGATGAGGTGCCCGGAGACATTCGCAAGACGGTGCGTGACATCGCCATCCAGCTCATACGCAACGCGGTGGTACACGGCATCGAGGATGCCGATACCCGGCGTGGACTCGACAAGGACGAAATCGGGCTGCTGCAGATTCAGTTCAGGCCGGGTGATCAGGGTTGCGAACTGGTCTTCCAGGACGACGGGTGCGGCATCGTCCCCGAGCGGCTGCGCGAAGCCGCGGTGCGGCGCGGCGACCTGAGCGCGAGTGACGCCCAGCAACTCGACACGAAGGCGAGCCTCGCCCTGATCTTCAAGCCCGGCTTTTCGACCCATGACGGCAATGGCCGGGACGCCGGACGCGGGGTAGGCCTGGACTTCGTGCTGAAAGCCATCCACTCGATCGGCGGCAGGATCAGCATCTCGACTGCGCCGGGCAAGTACACCCGATTCTCCATCTCGCTGCCCGCGCACAGTGGTCAGCAAGACGCCGTCGCCTGACGTTCGCCCGCTCAGGAATCCTCGCGATGGCCGCCCACGCTCCAGCCCTGACCACGCAGCTCAAACTGCTCATCGTCGATGACTCCAATGTCATCCGCCGCCGCATCGAGCGCTGCCAGCAGATCGGGAATTTGCAGGTCGTGGGACTCGCCTCGAACGGCGTCGAGGCCATCGAGGTCTTCCGCCGGACCGACCCGGACGTCGTCACGATGGACATCACGATGCCCCAGATGGACGGCATCGAGTGCGTAGAACAGCTGGTCGCCATCAAGCCGCAGGTCCTGATCCTGATCATCTCCGCCCTGGCCGACAAGGCCACGGCCGTCGAAGCAATGGAGAGAGGCGCCAATGGCTTCCTGAACAAGCCGTTCTCGGACCGCCAGCTCAACGACGCGCTGGCAGAACTGATCGGCGGCGCCTGACACACCCATGCTCGAAGAACAGGACATCCGCGCGTTCGTCTTTGGCACGACCCGCTATTTCGAGGTCGCCGCGCAGCAGGCGGCCGCCGTTGGCTCACCGTATCTCGTCACCGAGGGGGCGCCCGACATCCACGACTACAACGGCGTCATTGCCGTATCGGGCCGTCGCAGCGGCATCGTCTGCTTTTCGGCGCCCCGCGGCATGCTTACGGTGCTGCTGATGAAGATGAACGAAAGCAACGTCTCGCACGAGTACCTGTGCGACCTGGTCGGCGAGGTCGCGAACACCATCGCCGGCAACGTGCGACGCGATCTGGGCAAGGACTTCGCGATCTCCGTGCCTACCGTCGTGGCCGGTGCAGGCAACACCGTCGAACTGCCGGCCGGCGGCCGGCCGGTGGTGATCCCGATCCACTGGCGCAGCCACGTGGCCAAACTGGTCGTGTGCCTGCAGTAGTCCCTTGTTCCTGTCCCCTTCCTGCCCTTCCTGCCCTTCCTACCCTTCCTCACCTTCCCCTACTTCCTGTATTCCTTGTAACTCTTCTCTTCCACCAGCGTCGACCCGAGCCTGGTGTTGATGCGGCGCTTGATCGCCGCGCGCTCATCGTTCGTCACGTACACCGCACGCGCGAGTTCGATGAACTCGGCGTCGAACAGGCCGTCGCGTTCCTTGTCGCGAATGTGGTCCTCGATGTCCCACAACAGTCCGTTGACGTCACGCAGCCCGGTCCATTCCGCGGTGATGTCCACGGCTGAATAGGCGGAGGCACGCCACGTCTCGTTGAGGGCCGTGAGTTCCGTGCGCACGTTGTGCAGCTTCGCCGCGTCGGTCATGCGCGCCGACTTGATCTCGAGGATCGTGATCTTGTCGATGAGTTCGCCGGGCGAGATCGGGACGAGGAGTTCAGCCATGGGGATAGGGGATAGGGGTTAGGGGTTAGGGGTTAGTCGGACGTGCGCTTATCGCTGATCACCCGATTATAGGCTTCACTCCATCGTCTTCCGCCAGATCGCAGTGACCGCGGCACGGGTCGACTCGAACTCTGCCGCGGGCGCGACGTTTTCACCGCCCTCGAGCGACAGGTGGTGCAGCCGTTGCCGGTAGGCACGGTAGGCGGCGGTCAGCACGTCGACGGTTTCCTGCGGCACCAGGCAGATCGAGGCCAGGCTTTCCAGCTGGCGGATGTTGTCGGAGAAGGTCACCAGCTCCGCGTACCGGGCCGACCAGAGCAGAGCCCAGTACTGGGCGAGGAATTCAACGTCCGTGATGCCGCCCGCGTCCTGCTTGAGATCGAACTCGCCGGCCTTCGATTTCGACAGCTCCGACCGCATCCGTTCGCGCATCGAGCGTACGTCCTCGCGCAGCGTCGGTCGGCGCACCGCCGTCCGCAGCAACTCGACCCGCAACGACTCATAGCGGTTGCGCAATTCCACACCACCGGCGACGGCGCGTGAGCGCAGCAGCGCCTGGTGCTCCCACGTCCACGCGTCCGTGCGCTGGTAGTCCGCGAAGCCTTCGATGCTCTGCACCAGCAGCCCCCCCTTGCCACTCGGGCGCAGACGGGTGTCGACTTCGTAAAGACGGCCGGCCGCCGAATGCACCGTGAGCAGGTGCACGAGCCGCTGCACGAGCCGCAGGAAGAACACGCCGTTGTCGACGACCTGGGGGCCAGCGGTGCGCTGCACCTCGCCGCTCGAATCGTGCAGGAACACGAGGTCGAGGTCCGATCCGTAACCGAGCTCGATGCCGCCGAACTTGCCGTACGCCACGACGATCGCATCCGCCTGGCGCAGCGCGTCGTCCGACGGTCCGCACAACGGCACGCCGTGCCGCGCAACGATCTGCTGCCAGGCGAGGTCGAGCGTCTCCTGCGCCAGCAGTTCCGCCAGGTCCGTCAGGCGGTCACTCACCTTCATGAGCGGCAGGCGGCCCGTGAGGTCCGGCACGGCGATGCGGAACATCGCGGCGCGCTGAAACTGCCGCAAGGCTTCGACCTGCTCCTCGGTATCGTCGACCGCGCAGTTCGCCATGCGATTGCGCAGTTCCACGGCCAGCTCGGCCCGCGTCGGCGTCGCGTCGAACAAACGCTCATCGAGCAATTCGTCGAGCAGCAACGGGAACGCTGCGATCTGGTCGGACAGGAACTGCGAATGCGCGCACAGCTCGAACAGCCGCTCGCGCGCCACTGCGTTCTCGTTGAGCAGCGCAAGGTACACCGTGCGGCCGCCGATGCGCTCGATCACGTGCAGCACGCGCGACAGCGCGGCCTCGGCATTCGGGACGCGCGCCAGGGCCCGCAGCAGGCGCGGCAACAGGACCTGCAATCGGCGCCGACCGGTTTCGTCGAGTCGCCGGTAATAGGTGCCCTCGCGCAACTGGTCGAGTTGCCGCAGGAACGGCTCGACCAGGTCCGGCGCCTGCAGCACTGCGAGCCGTTCACGCCTGCGCGCCTCGTCGAGCTCGGGATCGAGGATGTGCTCGAGGCCCGCACTCGCCTCGTCGTCGGCGGTCGTGGCGCCGGGCGCAAACACCGCGCGATGAAAATGCGCGCTGACACGACCCCGATGGTGCGCGAGCTCACGTTCAAGCTCAGTCCAACCGGGCAGCCCCATTGCGAGCGCGAGCCGCGCACGGGCGTGATCATCGACGGGCAGTTCGTGCGTCTGCTCGTCGTTCCATTCCTGCAAGCGGTTCTCGACGCGGCGCAGAAAGCGATAGGCCGCGAGCAGTTCCGTCACGGTGCCGGCCGGCAGCAGTTTCTGCCCGGCCAGTTGCGGCAGCGCCTCGAGCAGGCTGCGCGTCTGCAGCCGTTGCGTGCTGCCGCCACGCAGCAACTGGAACGCCTGGACGATGAACTCGATCTCGCGGATGCCGCCGGGCCCGAGCTTCACGTTCTGCTGCAGTTCGCGGCGCTCGACCTCGCGCGCAATCAGCTCCTTCATCGCGCGCAGCGATTCGAACACGCTGAAGTCCAGGTAGCGACGGTAGACGAAAGGACGCAGCGCGTCGCGGTAGAGGCCGCTGAAACCCGGCTCCGCCCCGAAGACGGGACGCGCCTTGACGTAGGCATAGCGCTCCCAGTCGCGTCCGTGCTGCTGCAGGTATTCCTCCATCGCGTCGAAACTCACGGCCACGGGGCCCGAGTCGCCGAACGGCCGCAGCCGCAGGTCGACGCGATAGACGAAACCGTCGTCCGTCGGCGTGCCGAGCAGTTGTGCCACGCGCTTGCCCGCGCGCACGAAATACTCTTCGTGTTCGAGCGGGCGCGGACCCGCCGTCGTGCCGTGTTCAGCGAACAGGAACACCAGATCGATGTCCGACGAGAAATTCAGCTCGCCGCCACCGAGCTTGCCCATGCCGAGCACGAGCAGCGGCAGCTCGACGCCGTTCTTGTCTTTCGGCACGCCGTGACGTGCACCGAGCAGCGCAGCCGCCTGGCGGCACGCGACGCTGATGCAGGCATCGGCGAGCCACGACAACTCGGCCAGGACCTGTTCGATCGGCGCGTACCCCGCGAGATCGCGCCACGCGATGCGCACCAGCTGCCGGCGACGGAAAACACGCAGCGCCGACATGAACGTCGTGTCGTCTTTGCTGCCCGGTTGCGTCACGGCGTCCGCCGTCTGCACGTACCACCCGGCGTCTGCGTGCTCGAGCAACCGCCCTTGTGTCGCGAGCCAGTCGAGCAGCCCTGCGTCACGCAGGCAGGCATCCGCAGCGAACGCGCTGCAGGCCCAGACGTACTCGAGACTCGCCGCGATTGCGGCAGCCGCTGGCGTGTCCGGCAGGATCGGCTGAGCTGCGAGTCGTTCGAGCTTGTCGACGATGCAGGCCCGGATCGAGTCCGGCACCATGAACTTCGCGCTCATGCCGCCCTTTGCGGACGCGTGGCCCGCTCGGCAATGATCGCGGCGACGATAAGCAGCAGGCCTGCGAGCGCATACGCCGAACCCGGGAAATGCCACGACGCACCGTCGCGGATCGACCACGCGAAGACGGTCGCAAAGAGCGTCGGCCCGATCACCGTGGCAATGCCGGCGAGACTTCCCATGGCGCCCTGCAACTCACCCTGCGCCGATGCGCCAACCGCGCGTGTCATGATTCCCTGCGACGCCGGTCCCACGAGACCCCACAGCCCGACGACCGGAATGGCCGCGACGAACCACAGGCCAGTCGGGGCGAAGGCGTACAGCGTGAACCCCACAGTGCCGGCGAGCAGGCCGCCGATCATGACGCGACGTTCGCCGAAGCGACGCACCAGCGGACCCACGAGCGCCCCCTGCACCAGGGCCGAGGAAATCCCGACGGCGGCGAGCGCGAGCCCGACCGCTTTCGCATCCCAGCCGTAGCGGTAGGCGGAATAGAGCACGAAGACGGCGGGCAGGACCGCATGCGTCAGGTTGCTCAGGAACGCTGCGCCGGCGAGCGCGAACACTTCGCGATGCGCGCGCAGGAATCGCAACGAGCCCAGCGGGTTGGCGCGACGCCACTCGAACGCGCGACGTCTTTCGTGTGGGAGCGATTCCGGCAGGATGAAAAAGCCGTACGCCGCATTGAGCAGGCTCGCGCACGCGGCAGCCCAGAACGGCAGGCGCGGATCGACCGACCCGAGCAAGCCGCCGATCGCAGGGCCGAGCACGAACCCGAGGCCGAAGGCGACGCCGACGAAACCGAAACTCTGCGCGCGACGTTCGGGCGGCGTAACGTCAGCGACGTAAGCCATCGAGGTACTGATGCTGGCCGCAGTCACGCCGGAGATCACGCGCCCGACGAAGAGCCACGACAGCGTCGGGGCGAGCGCCATCAGCACGTAATCGAGCCCCAACCCGAAGTTGGACAGCAGGATGACGGGCCGGCGGCCGAAACGATCCGACAACGCGCCCATCACCGGCATCGCGAAGAACTGCATCACGGCCCAGACCGTGCCGAAATACCCGACCATCAGCGCCGCGCGCGAGGTGTCGCCACCGAGGAAGTCCTCGATCAGGTGCGGCAGCACCGGCACGACCATGCCGAGCGCCAGCATGTCGAGCACGACGGTGACGAAAATGAAGGTGAGCGCAGCACGGCGGGGTGCCTGCAGCGTGCCGGGCTCGCTCATGTGGTGGTCTCAGCCGTACTGCAGGACGATGCGGGGCACGTGGTCCTCGCAACGGAAACCGGGCGCAATGCCGATGTCGATCAGCACGCCGATACCCTGCACGACGTACCCCGCCTGCCGGCTGAGCGCCGTGGACGCGGTGAGCGTGCCGCCCGTGGCGAGCACGTCATCAATCAGCAGCAACCTGCCCTGCCCGGCCTGCATCTCGAGCACGCCCGTGCCGTACTCGAGGTCGTAGGCGATGTCGACGACGGGAGGTGGCAGCTTGCCCTTCTTGCGGATGGGCACGAAGCCCTTGCCGCGGCGCTCGGCCAACGCCGACGCGAGGATGAACCCGCGCGACTCGATGCCCGCGACGGCGTCTACGGCGTCCCACTCCTGCTCGGTGAACATGCTTTCGATCGACTCGATCGTAGCGGCAAAGTGCCGGCGCAACAGCGGACTGATGTCACGGAACAGGATGCCCGGCTTCGGGAAATCGGGGATGTCGACGACGAACTGCTTCAGGTCCTGCATGCATACCTCGGCCAATGCGCGGGCAGCGTAGCGAAAAACGGCCGCCGCCGCGACACGATCAAACTGCAGCGTCCAGCTTCTGGCAAAATTGCCCGCCGTCAGGAGGAACATCAGTGAACGTGAGCGAAGCCGTAGCGAGCCGCATGAGCTGCCGCGCGTTTCTCGACACCCCGGTCCCCGGCGACACGCTGCGTGCAATCCTGGACGCGGCCCGACGCACACCGTCCGGCGGCAACCTGCAGCCGTGGTGGGTGTATGCGCTCACCGGCGAGCCGCTCGCCGAACTGAAGCTGCTGGTGCGCGAAAAGGTCATGACGAACCCGCGCGGCGACGGCACGCAAGAGTACGACATCTACCCGCCCGGCCTCGGCGAGCCCTATCGCACGCGCCGCTTCAAGGCCGGTGAGGACCTGTATGCCACGATCGGCATCCCGCGTGAAGACAAGATGGCGCGGCTGCTGCAGCTCGCGCGCAATTACGATTTTTTCGGCGCCCCCGTCGGGCTGCTCTTTTACCTCGACCGGAGCCTCGGCCCGCCGCAGTGGTCGGACGTCGGCATGTACATGCAGACGGTGATGCTGCTGGCGCGCGAGCACGGCTTGCACACGTGCGCCCAGGAAATCTGGTCGCTTGTGTCGGTTACCGTACAGAAGCGCCTCGAAGTACCTGCGAACCTGATGCTGTTCTCCGGCATGGCGCTCGGCTACGCGGACCTGTCGCACCCGATCAACACGCTGCGTACCGAACGCGCTGCGCTCGAGGAGTTTATGAGCCTGCGGGGATTCGACCCGACCTGAACTCTTGCGATTCCTGCGGGCAACACGAGAAATCCGGCGCAACGCCTGGCGCGAATGGGGCTTCGGGATGCACGGTAATCGTTGTAATTCAGCTACGAAGGGCAGCAAGATGAATCTGAGTTGGATCGGCCACAACCGCAGCCTGGAAGTCTCGCCGCGTGCACGCCTCGTCGACGACAGCGACGCGGAAGTCCTGCAGCGCAAGCGCGAAGCGCTGGCCTGGCGCCCGCAGAACGGATTCCTCAGGGACGAACGGGACCAGCGGCTCGAATTCGACGTACCCGCCGACTGCGCCGCCTGAGGGCGGGATTCAGCCCCGATCGCGCCGGCCGCGGCGTGCAGCCATCGGGTGCTCGACCCGGCGAACCTTGTCGGCGAAGTGGGTCAGGCTGAGCCACGGATGGCGCAGCAGCATGCGCGGCCCCGCATAGCGCATGACCTCACGTGCAAATTCCCGTGGCTGTGGCTTGTAGCAGTGGATCGGACACTTCGCGCACGTGGGCTTCTCTGGCCCGTACGGACACTTCTCCAGCCGGCGCTCCGCGTAGTCGAGGAAGCCCTGGCAGTCCACGCATAGTCCGTCCGTAACCACGTGTCCGTGCCCGTGGCAATAAATGCCCACCATGACCTGCATCGTGCGCCACTCGCGCTGCAGACGGCCGCTTTCGAGACGGGGATCCATGGCGGCAGCATGCCCTGAGCCCGGCGCCACGGCGCTCCGGAATTTCCGCGACGCGATGCGGGGCGTCTCGCGCGGTGCGATTCAGCGCTGCGTCACGACCGCCATGGTCGCGTTCAGCTTGGCGACGAGTTCCGAACGGCCCGCGGCCTCCGACCAGACCTGAGCTTCCACCACGGCCAGCCTGCGCCCGGGCTTCAGCACTTCGGCACGGCAGCGCAGCTTCTCGCCTCGCGCCCCCCGCAGCAGGTTGATCTTGTACTCGGCGGTGACGACGAACTCGCCCGCCTGCAGGTCCGTGGACGCGGCGGCGCCGGCGCAGTGATCCGCCAGCGCGGCGATCACTCCGGCGTGGACCACCTGTGTCTGCTGCAGGTGCCAGGGTTGAATGGCGAGACTCGCCTCGCAGAACCCCGGCCCGAGGTCGCCGAGTTCGATGCCGAGGTGAGCGATGAACGGCGCCTGCTTGAACCCGCGCCGCAGGGTTTCGTCGATAGTCATGCGCCCTCTCCTGGTGTCCGGTGCGGAGCAGCGTGCAACAATGCGCGCCCCATGACCAGCCCGAACCCAGTGCCCGAAACCTCGGCGACACCGCGCGCACACGGTGGGCTGGCGGCCGCTATCGCTGCCTTCACGATCTGGGGCGTCCTGCCCCTCTACATGAAGCCGCTCCACGCTCTGCCCGCGCTCGAAATCATGGCGCACCGGATCGTCTGGAGTTGCCTGCTCGTGTTCGCCTGGCTGGCCTGGCGC
>Ga0315283_10001734_pt1 | contig 17771 bp, 11 predicted proteins | sample YL17G09_0_MG_FD_204541 | JGI IMG/M metagenome (GOLD analysis project Ga0315283, IMG submission 204541) | Sediment microbial communities from Yellowstone Lake, YNP, Wyoming, USA - YL17G09_0 | ecosystem: Environmental > Aquatic > Freshwater > Lake > Sediment | place: USA: Wyoming | collected... | reverse complement strand
TCCGGGCCGGCGCCATCCCAGCTGGCCGCGGCCGAGCGCTTGGCAACAGCCGCGGCCGCCGCGGACGCCGCGGCTGCCGCAGCTGCAGCGTCCTCCTCCGCCCGGGCTTTCGCCCGGATGTTGGCCAGCGTGTTGTCCCGCTCCCGGGCGAGGGCGGCCTCCCGCATGACGTCCGCATACGAGGAACGCGGCTCCTCCTCCTCGGGCACAGCAGCCCCGCCCTTCCCTTTCCTGCCCTTGCCCCCCTTTGGTTTGGGCGCGGGTTCGGGCGCAAAGGCGTCCACCCGGGCGGGCGACAGTCCCCGCCCCAGTCGGCGCCGCTTGTACTCATCCTCCCGGTCCGCGATGACGCCGCCCCGGCCGAGGGTGGGCTGTGTATGGTGGTGGACAGAGAGAGAGAAAAAAGCGAGAGAGCGAGAGTGAGTGAGTGGAGTTGAGGCGGGAGGTTGAAGAGCGCGTGTGCGCTGCTTCTGTGTGCCCCCTCCCCCTTCCCCTCTCTTACCTGGTCATCCCCGGCCTCCGCTTCGGGGACCTCGTCCAGCAATGCCTTGGGCGCGGTGAAGGAGGCCAGTTTGGAGGCCAGGGCGGCTTCCCGGGCGTCGAGGGAGGCGTCGATCGGAGGGGGAGCTGCGGCGGCGCCGGGGGCGGGTGGAGACGCACCAGCGGCAGGGGCGCCATCAGCCACCCGGGCGGACGCCCGGGTGCTGCGGCGGGAGGGTCCGTCGTCAGCCATGTGTGCGTGGGGCGTGTGAGAGGGGGTGCTCGGTGCGTGTGTGTCACACCGGCGACCAGCGACGGCGGAGGAGAGTGTGTTTTTTTTTGCTCTCACGTGCCGCGCTTCCTCAGAAAGCTATGTGCGGTCGGAGTTGGGGACACACACGACTGCCTGAGGTCCAGAGGCGCGTGCGCGGCTCGGGTGCGTGCGTGCGTTCGTGCCGGGCAGGCCACCCTCTGCCGAGAAAGAAAAAGTGAAGCGGGCGAGAGCGTCGCCGAGCAGCGACCACTTCACTTTTTTTTTCTTCTTCTTCACGCCCCCGCCCGTCGCGGCGCACAAGGGACTCCCGCGCCCTCCTGACACATAGCTCCAGCCATGGCCAGCCTAACCGCCCACCTCACCAGGCAGGCGCCTCCCCAATCGCGCACCCCACCCTCACCCTGTCGCCTCCGCCTGTGCCCGCCGGCGGCCAGCGCGGCGGCGGCGGCCCCGCATGCGGCCCGCTCCGGCCGGCCCGCCACCTCTCCGCTCCGCCCTGCCAGGACAGATACTGCAGCAGCTAGCTCTGACGCCAGCCTCCTAGTCCCTCGGTACCGGTGAGTGGGCAGGAGAGTAGCGGGTGGCCTCAACCAGAAACGGTTCAACCTCTCTTCGACAGCTCTCTCCCTCCTTACCAACCCCCCTTCCCTTTTTTTTTTTCTCTCTCTCTCTCCAACAGCCGCGTCCTCCTCAAGCTCAGCGGCGAAGGCCTGGCCGGCGCCGGCGGCATGGGCGTCGACCCAGCCGTCTTGAAACGGGTCGCCTGCGAGATTGCGACTGCCGTGGCGCGTGGGGTGGAGGTAAGAGGAAGGGGAGGTGAGGGGCCTCAACTCTCTTCTGGTGCGCGCGCCGCTGCTGTCCTCCCCCTCTTCCATTTTCCACTCAACATGCCGCGCTCTTACTCCATATCCACAGGTCGCCATCGTCGTCGGCGGTGGCAACTACTACCGGGGCGCGGCGGACGTTGTTTCCTCGCACGGCGTGGACCGGGCGACGGGCGATTACGTGGGTGAGTGTGAAAAGAGCGCGAAGAGAGAGAGAGAGACAGGGGACACAATCACCCAAAACAACCTCCCTCATTATTTCTCCTCTCATTTTCCAAAGGCATGCTCGCGACTGTCATGAACGCGGTCCTCCTCCAGGGTGCCCTGGAACGAGAGGGCGTCCCCACCCGGGTCCAGACCGCCATCGAGATGCGGCAGGTCGCGGAGCCGTACATCCGCCGCCGGGCAATGCGCCACCTCGAGCGCGGGCGGGTCGTCATCTTCGGGGCGGGCACGGGCAACCCGTTCTTCACGACCGACACGGCGGCCGCGCTGCGGGCGGCCGAGATCGGGGCGGACGCCGTCCTGAAAGCTACCAAGGTGGATGGCGTGTACGACCGAGACCCGGCGTCCGCGGGCCCCGGCGAGGCCATCCTGCTGGACAGCGTCTCCTACGCCCAGGTCCGGGCGGCCCGCCTGGGCGTGATGGACGAGACCGCGTCCACCCTGGCCGACGACAACGGCATCGCGGCCGTCGTCTTCAACATGCTGACGCCCGGGCATATCACCCGGGCCCTATGCGGGGAGGCGGGCGTCGGGACGGCCGTGACCTCTGCCAATGGAAATGGAAATGGCAACGGGAACGGGAGTGGCGGGGGAGGGAGCAGTGGGGGCGGCCCGGCGCTCGTGCGCGCGCCGACCGTCACCAAGGTGGGCCCGCCGCCCGAGGGGCCGGCGGTGGGGTGCTAGAGAGAGAGTGAAGAGTGACTGTTGTTGATTCGCGAATGACCAGAACACATTTCAAAGTTGAAAACCCATCCATCTCAGGGGGCCGCCAAAAAAGATCCCGCCCCCGCTCGCGCCACACAAGACCCCCTTAACACACACACGCACACACACGTTCACCGCATTGTGTGTTCGCAATCCCAGTATAAATCAGAATCAAGTCCTCCCCTACCCCTTCCCCCCACTTTCTCTCTCTCTCTCTCTCTCAGAAAACGCAAGCACCAACCCACCCCCTCTCCATCCCATCTTCATCATCATCCACCTCATCAATCCTCCGTCACCGTCACGCTCTTGGCCAGGTTGCGCGGCTGGTCCACATTGTGGCCCCGCAGCACGGTCAGGTGGTAGGAGAGCAGCTGGAGCGGGATGATGTTGACGACGGGCTGCAAGGCCTCCACGACGTGCGGGACTTCCACCAGGGTGCAGTGCGGCGAGACGATCGAGCGCACGTCGTCGTCGCCCTCCGTGCAGACCACGATCAGGCGGGCCCCGCGCGCGCGCAGCTGCTGGATGACGGACAGCATCTTGCCGTGCATGCGGTCCTTGGTGGCGAAGACGACGATGGGCAGGGCATCGTCGACCAGGGCGAGCGGGCCGTGCTTCATCTCGCCAGCGAGGATCCCCTCGGAATGCATGAGCGCGACCTCCTTGACCTTCAGGGCCGCCTCCAGGGCGGTCGCGTAATTGTAGCCCCGCCCAAAGACGAGCAGGGATTCCTCGTCCTTCAGCGTGGCGGCCAGATCGCGCATGGCGCCGTCCAGGGCGAGCGCGCCCCGGACGGCGTCGGGCAGGCGGCCCAGGTCGTCAATGATCGCATCGCGCGCGGTGCGCTTGGAGATGGAGTCGTCGGCCAGGGCCAGGGCCGCCATCGTGATCGCGACCATCTGCGAGGTGTAGGCCTTGGTGGAGGCCACCCCGATCTCGCAGCCCGCGTTGATGTGGACGCCGCAGTGGGTGGTACGGGCGATGGCGGAGCCGACGGTGTTGGTGATGCCGACGCAGAGCGCGCCCGCGGCCTTGGCATAGTTGAGCGCGGCCAGCGTGTCGGCCGTCTCGCCCGACTGGGACACGAACACGCAGGCGTCGTCCCGGTAGATCGGGCACCGCCGGTCCATGAGGTCGGACGCCAGCTCCAGGGACACGGGCAGGCCTACCAGCTCCTCCACCGTCTGGCGGCAGGCCAGGCAGGCGTGGTAGGAGGTGCCGCACGCCACAAACACGATGCGGCGGGACCGCCGGATGGACGGCAAGTGGTCGGCCAGGCCGCCCAGGTTGATGCGGTGCTCCAGGTACGGGTCGCCGCCCGCCGCGCCCCGGGGCCCGCCCCGCGGGGTGACGGACCCCGCCGCCGCCGCCGCGCCCGCCCTGTCAAAGCACACCCGGCCCCGCATCGTCTGCAAAATGGAGTCGGGCTGCTCATGGATCTCCTTCTGCATGAAGTGGTCCCACCCGCCCTTCATGATGTGGGCGACCTCCATGTCCAGCGTGGACAGGCCCCGGGGCACGGGCTTGGGCGAGGAGATGCCGGAGGGGCAGGTGGAGACGCCGTCGCCGCGGGTGGCGTAAATGCCGTACGCGCCCGCGCACAGGTGGAGGACGTCCCCGTCCTCCAGGACGACCACCTTCTTGGTGTGCTCCACGAAAGCGGAGGCGTCAGACGCCAGGAAGCATTCCAGCGCGTCGCCCGCCATGGACCGCATGGCCCCGTGGTCGCCCGCCGACACGCGCAGCTTGGCGGGCGAGTCGTGGACGGGGGCGGCCTTGATGCCCAGGATGAGGGGCGACCCCCGCTTGCAGGCGACCAGCTCGCCCGGGTAGTGCGTCGACTTGATGAGCAGGGCGAACGCGCCCTCCAGGTGGGACATGACGTCCATGACCAGCTCCGGGAGGGAGGGCTGGGGGGGAGGGGAGCCGCCGTCGGCGGGCGCGGGCGGCCCGCCGGCCTTGAGATCGCCCCGGGAGGCCGACCCCGCGCGCGTGCACGCGAGCAGCGACCCGGCGCTTCCCTTGCCCGCCGTCGGCGACCCGCCCACCGTCCACTGGCGGTAAACGTACTGGCACAGCTTGGGGATGACCTCCGTGTCGGTCTCGGACAGGAAGGGGCCCTCGCCCGCGCCTTCCAGGAAGTCGCGCAGGGCCTTGTGGTTGGTGATGATGCCGTTGTGGACGACGACGAACTCGCCGCCGGGCCCCGAGGCGTGCGGGTGGGCGTTGACCTCCGAGGGCGGGCCGTGCGTGGCCCACCGGGTGTGGGCGATGCCGGCGTGGGCGTCCAGGCGGCGGCGCAGGTCGAGGCCGCCGGTGGCCGCGGCCGCGCGCGCGGCCGCTTCCAGCGCGTCCACCTTGCCCGACGCCTTGAAGATGGCGGGCGGGGCGAGGAGCGGGGCGGGGCCGGCGGGGGCGGGCGCGTCCGGGTCGGGGATGGCCCCGGCCTTGCCGCCCTTCTCCTCCTCGCCGGGCGGGGACGCGCGCACGGTGGCCGTCACGCCAGCGCCCTGCTGCACGCCCCCACCAGACGCGGGCGGGTCCGCATCCACGCACACGCCCGCCGAATCGTAGCCCCGGTACTCTAGGCGGCGCAGGCCGGTGAAGAGGAGGTCCAGGACCTCGCCCCGGTCGCGGGAGACCTTGTAGTTGTAGTACCCGAAGATGCCGCACATGGGATTTGTTTTGAACAAAGGAGGAGAGGGGGGGCAGGGTTTGGTTTGCGGGAGCGCGGAAAAAAGAAAAACGAATGCTCCTTCCTTTTTTTTCTGGGGGCGTGAACGACCGGCTCAACAGGAGTCAGGCCACTGCTTCCGCACGCGCAGAGTTGGACAATAGATCACCCTACGCCTGGGGAGGGCGAGGAGGAGGGCGAGTGGCGCGGAAGGCGGGCCACGCGGCGCCGGAGTGAAAACACACGACAGGGGGGGTGCCTGCTCGCGGAAGCAGCAAAAGCAGCGGTGGAGGACGCGCTCCCCGTTTTCCCGTGTGTGTGTGTGTGTGTGTGTGTGTGCGACCCCGGGCTCTGTGTGCCCAGGGTAGGGAAGCGCGAGCCCTCGGGTGAGGGGGGGCTGGGGGCGGAGGAGGTGTGTGTGGAGGTGGACGAGAAAGACAAAAGTTTGAATGGACCCGTTGCTAGCAACCGACTGTGCACTCTCAACCTTCTCCACTCCGCAGCCGTCTTTGGCAGGGGAGAGGCCGTCGCGTCTACGCCGTGTGTGCAAGAGGGTTGCACCATGCCGCCCGACATCCTCCCTCCCTTCACCCCCGCAGCTACCTTTCGTGGGGCGGTCCCGGGCTCCGTCTTCACGACCGGGCCGTCCGGGACTGGGTGAGTTTTTTTTTTTTTTTTTTTTTTTTTCTTCTTCATTCTCACGCTCGGTGAAGGTGCCGTGCGCTCACGAATCTCATCTGGATGCGTGTGTGTATAAGATGCGGCGTATCCCTCAGCCAGCCCGAAAATACGAGGGGCGTCAGCGCGACAAGGGGCGGGATAATGGCACCTGATGGGAGAGAAACACAAAGCGGCGCATCGGCGCGGCCTCCACCCCGCTTCTCTCCATCAATCTCTCTCACGCCCCCCCCGCACACGCCCCCGCACACAGGTACTACCGCGACGCCCCCGCCCGCCCCACCATCACCCGTGACGCCGACGGCTTCGCCGCCCCCGCCCCCCGCCCGCCCCAGCCGCCCGCCACCGCCACCGCCACCCTCGACGGCGCCGCCCTGCTCGCCCGTGCGGAGGCGGAGGTCGGCCTGGCCGCCCCCATAGACGCCCGGGTCGCCCGCCGCCTGGCGTCGGCCCTGGCGAGAGCAGACACCGCCAACGCGACGTCCCGTGCGAAAGACCCGGACGCCCCGGACAAGTGGATGGGGTCCGAGTTGGCCCTCGACGCGGCCGTCCGGGCGTGCGGCCCGCTGGCCGCGTTCCCGGCCGCGTGGGCCGAGTTTGCGGCGGCCGGCGGCCTTGGCTCGCTCGTCTCCCTGGCCGCCTCCCACGAGAACGCGGACATTGCCGCGGGCGTGCTGGGCGTGCTCCAAGCCCTGACAGACGAGGAGGCGGGCGATGCGGGGGACAGCGCGGCGGGGCTGGCGAGGCCCGCGCTGGTGGCAGCCCTCCGGGCCGCGCACGCCGCCCCCGCCATCGCCCGCCGCCTGGTGGCCTTTGACGAGGGCGTGGCCGAGGAAGCGGGCGCGGTGGGCGACGGCCTCGCCACCCTGCAGGCCATGGTGGAGGTGGACGGGTCGGCGGCGGGCGACCTGGCGGGCGGGGCGGGGCCGACCCCCGCCGCCGCCTCCCCCTTCCTGCCCTGGCTCCTGGCCCGCGTCCGCCTGGGCACGCCGGGCAAGCCGGGGGCCCGGGGCTACGACGCGGTGGCGGGGGCGGCGTCCGAGCTGCTGGTCGTGCTCGCCCAGGCGCCGGTGGCGGCCGTGCCTGAGGACGGCGGCAGCGCGGCGGCGCCCCCTGCCCCACCACGCACCCCGCCCGCCGCGGGGGCCCTCCTCGCCGCCGGCGGCGTTGACGCCCTGCTCCAGGCCCTCGCCTCCTACCGAGGGCGGGACCCGGCCGACGCGGATGAAAGCGAACACCTGGAAAACCTGGGTGACGCCCTCTGCGCGCTGCTGGTGGCTGGCGGCGGGGGTGGTGCGAGCGGGAGGGGGGAGGGGTCGGCGGCCCAGGCAGCGTTTGTCGAGGCGGAGGGCGTCGAACTCGCCGTCCTCCTCCTCCGCAAGAAGGGCGCCGCCGCGCCCGTGGCGGTGAAAGCCCTGGACTTTGCCCTGCCCGGCTGCCCGGCCGCGGCGGAGCGCCTGGTCGCGGCGGGCGGCCTGGGGCCCGTCTTTGCGGCGTTCATGGGCACAGCCAAGGCCGCGCTGGGTGGGGGTGGGGGTGGGGGCGGCGCCGGGGGGGGCGCCGCCCCCTCGAGGAGCGAGGCCTCCGCCGCGGAGGCCCGGGCCGTCGGCGTCGTCAGCCACCTGCTGCAGACCCTGCCCCCGTCCTCCCCCGCCCGCGCCCGCCTGGCCTCCAAGTTCACGGAGGCCGGCGGGGCCAAATGCGAGCGCGCGGTCGACCTGTTTGCGCGGTGGTGGGATGGAAAGGTGGGCGGGAAAGAGGCGTCCCTGCAGGCGCGGGCGGCGGCGGCAGGGGCAGCACTCGACCCGGCCCTCCTGGCCCGGGCCAGGCTGGATGCGGGCCTGTTCACGGCGCACCAGCTGGCCCTTGTCCTGGGCCACGCGTGGAGCCTCCAGGGCGAGGAAGGAGGTTTTGAGGCGCGGCGGGCCATCGTGGCCGCCCTGCACGACCGGGGCGGGTCCCTGGGGCGGGTCCGGGCGGCTCTACGTGACTACCGGTCCGAGCTCGGGGATGGCGGGGGTGACCCGGCCGCGGCGGCGGTGGCGGCGGGCGAGCGGGCGCGGGTCGATGGCATGCTGGCTGCGATGGGAGAGGGCGGGGTGCTGGTCGGGAGGCAGGCAGCGCCCGCTGTGGCGCCCGCCGCCGCGCCACCTCCACCCCCACCCCATGCTCGCCCGCGCTCGCCTGTTCGGGAAGGCCGGCCGGCGGGGGAGGAGGAGCAGGGCCGCGGCCGGCACCGGTCGCGGTCGCCGAGCGGCGACCACCACCGCGCGACAGCCAGGTCGCGCTCGCCCAGGGGGCGGCAGAGCCACGACCGCGACCGCCGGGACTCCGGCCGCCGCCGTACCCGATCCCGATCGCCACGCCGGGACAGCCAGGAGTACCGCCGACGGTCCAGGTCCCGGTCCCCGCGGCGGCGGCGGTCGTGAAAAATGATTGAGAGGAAAATGAAAAACGGAATGAGTGGTAAAACAATCACAAAAAAACAACCCCGCCTCACGCCGCTCATTCGCCACCCACCGCCGCCCGCGCCAGGTCCGCCTGCGCGTCCGCCAGGGCAAACTGCAGCTTCATCAGCACGCCCGCCGCGGCGGCGGCCCCGGCGCCCGGGGAGGCTGCCGCCAGAGCTGACAGTAGGTCGGCCCTCGACTCAGCCAGCCGGGCTGCGATTGAGATGGTGATGGAGCGAGCGCGGGTGTCCGGGGACGCAGATGCGGCGGCATCAGTGGAAGGAGGAGAGGACGGGCGCGGTGCGGGTGCTGCCTCGTCCGCCACGGGCGCGGCGGCGGCAGCAGGCTGCTCACCGCCACCAGCCTCAACCCAAACCTCTGGGCGCCGCGCGCCCGGCCACACTGCCGGTATGGTCGCCGCCGCCGCCGCCGCCGCCGCCGCTGTCGTCGGGGAGGAGGGCGACACCTTCCCAAGGCCCGCCACCTGCCACCAGGGGACTGGGGAGGCCTTGCCACCCGGCGCGACGGCGGCCGCCGTGGCAGCGGGGGCTGGGGAGGGGGACACAGTGGCTGCCGCGCCGGCCCCAGCTGCACCGCAAGCCCGCAGGAAGAAGGCAACGCGGTCAACAGCCGCGGCATCCCCCGCCTGGATGGCCCGCACGTCCAGCAAGTCAGGTGGCAGGTTGAGGGTGGCCCATACGGCGCGGGTGGCGCGCAAGAGGGCGGCAGGGGAGGCGTGGAAGGGCGGGAGCGGCGTGGGCGGGGCGCCGCTGCCGCCGACAGGTGCGTCCGGCAGTTCAGCGCCCCGGAGACACGCCACCCGTGCCTTTGCGGCAGTGGCCTCCTCTGGGAAGGCAGACTCGAGCAGGCCCCACAGGCGGGCGGCGGGCAGGGTTGGCGCGCCCCCGGCGGGGCGGGGCGGGGAGAGGACGGACGACATGGAATTCGGGAGCGCGGAGATGAGACCAATGATCCACCTTTTTCAAAAAACATCCTTCAAGCCTCCTCCACCTCCAACCCCACCCCGGCCTTGCGCAGCCGCTCCACCAGCACCCACCCCCCCGCCGCCGCGGGCGTCAGCATCCCTCCCGCCGGCGCCCCGGCCGCCACCGCCGACGCCCCGTCCTCGCCGATCAGGGACAGCCCGGTCTCCAGCATCATGCGGGCCGTGCCCCAGTACCCCGGGTCGCGCGCCAGGTCGGACGCCCGCCCCGTCAGCGTGGCCCCCGTCGGGACGCCCGTGGCCGGGTCCACCAGTTCCGCCACCCCCCGCATCTTCCAAAACCCTTTGGCCCGGTTTTCGGCCGACGGCCCCGAGCCCTGTTTAGGGGCGGCCCTGCGGATGAGGGCCCGCCCCAGGCGGAAGTTGGCGACCAGGCCAAACAGGCCCAGGCCCAGCGTGACGGCGGACCCGGCCAAGCGCCCCGGCACAGCCTGGACCTCGGTGGACCGGAACCAGCGGCCGTAGGTGGCCGGGCGCAGCGCGGCGCTGCGCCGGGCCACGCGCGTGTTGATGAACGCCATCACAAAGGGCGCCGTGTACGCGCGCGCGGACGCGGACCACCCCGGCAGCATGCTGTCCGCCTCGGCCATCCGGGCGGCCGGAGTGGGCGGGAGGGAGGGCGGCGGGCCAGGCGGCGCGCCCGCCCCGCCGCCCGCATCTACCAGGGCATACGGGTCCGCCGACGCTTTGCGTGCTTCCGCCGGCGCCTCGAACATGGCCGTCAGCAGGGACTCCACCGTCCCGCCGGACACGCCGCCAAAGCCGTCCTCAAACAGGGTGGTCACCCGGCCAACGCAGGGCGTGCCACCGTTGCGCTGGGCGGCGGTGTCGGCCAGCATAAATTTGAGCACGTCGGTGGGCACCGAATCAAAGCCGCCGCAGTGGACGATTTTCACCTCGTTGGCCACGGCTGTGCCGCCGTGCGCCGCCCGCATGGCCCGCATCCAGGGCACTTCTGCGGTCAGGTCGACGTAGTGCGCCTTCTCCGCGACGCAGGCGGCCAAAAGGTTGGTGCCCAGCGCAGCGTAGGGCCCAGCAGTGGTGAGCACCACTTTCGCGCCACGCACGGCGGCCGCCAGGCCGGCCGGGTCGCCCGCATCCGCGATGACCAGGGGGATGGCCGCGATGCTGGGTTCGATGGCCGCCAGCTCCGCCCGCACGGCGGCCAGCTTGGCCGCGGAGCGGCCGCCCAGGGCAAAGGAGACCGGCTTGACGCCAGCGGCCGCCGCGCCCGCGCCAGAATAGGAGCGGGCCAAGTGCTCGGCGACTAAGCGGCCAGTGTAGCCGGTCGCGCCCCAGACCAGGACGTCGACGGCGGGGGCGGCCATTAGAAGGGCTGGTTGATGAGGAAGGAGACGGGCGCGGTGTGTGTATGTGTGGCCTGGAGAGAGGAGAAGTTGAGAGCGGTGAGCCACGCGCGCCCCCGTGCTAATAGTTTTGGTGGGGCGCTCTCCTTGTGGTGCCTGCAGTGGCGATTCGACCACCCTCCCTCAACTTAAATACGGCTGAGCGTGTGGAAATGGGGGCGACAGCTTGTGATGGTGCGCGGGGGGAGGGGTTGAATCGACCGTACCTGTGTGGGGCGTGTGCGGGAGAAATGGGAGTGGAGTAGCACCTAAATATTTGCACTCCACAGAGAAAACTTCTCTCCCGCGCCCTCTCTTTGACGCCTGGCACCACCGACGTCGTGACACAACACACACGCCATCATGCAGGTGTGTCCTCGTGCAAGGCAAGCCTGTGCTCTCGGCGGGAGACTGGTCGTCTTTCCCCGGGCGCGTGCACACGGAGAGAGAGAGAGAAGAGCGCGCGCCGATTTTCGCTGCCGCTGTCGGGGCGCGTGGCGCCGCGTCTCGCCCGCGCCGCCCTACCCCTCACGCCCGCGCCCACTCTTCCTGCCCGCCCGGGCACGGCGATGAGATGGGCTGGCCTTGGTGATCCGATAATGGAAACAAGAATTGTGCGGCCCCTCCGAACACACAAAGCAGTAACCGAAAAACGGCAGCGGTGGTTTGGGGAGCGCCAACCCAGGGAGCGGCCCGCCGGAGGCCACACACATGACCTTCTCCACACGACACTCACACAGCTCTCCCCTGTCTCCTGCACCCAGGCCCGCGCCGCCGCCTCTGCGGCCACCACCACCCGCCTCACCACCACCACCCGCCGCCCGGCCCTCCCGCCCCGCCGGTCGGCCCCCAAGGCGCTGCGCCCGACCACCCGCACGCGCGTCATCTCCCCGCCCAACGAGGAGACCCCGACGGTGACCGCCCCGCTCAACCCCCTCGACCGGGCGCCCGACGCCCTGCCGTCCGCCTTCCTGCCGCCCGCCGATCCCTGGACCGACCCGAAGTGGGCGGGCGTGCAGTGGACCGTGTACCGGGGCGTCGCGTACGACCTGACGGGCTTCCTGCGCCACCACCCGGCGGGCGCCTGGCTGGTACGCCTGGGCCTGGGGCGGGACGCGACCGCCCTGTTTGAATCCTACCACCTGCGCCCGGAGGTCGCGGCCGCCCGCCTGCGCCGCCTGCCCGTCCTGGAAGGCTTCCCCGTGCACGCCGTCCCCCAGTCCCCGCGCCCCAACGATTCCGACCTGTACAACACGCTCCGCGCCCGTGTCCGGGCCGAGGTGTTCAAGGGGTCCGAATCCCAGGGCACGCACCGGTCGGGCGCGGGGCCGGCCATCGCGGCCGTCCTGGGCGCGGCGGTGGGCGCGTACGCGCTCTACGCCCTCTCCCCAGGCGCGGCCACGGGCGCGCTCCTCGGCCTCGCCGGCGCCTGGATCGGGCTGACCGTCCAGCACTGCGGCAACCATGGCGCCATGTCCACCACACCCTGGGTGAATGTGGCCCTGGGCGCGGGCGACGACCTCATCGGCGGCTCCTCCCTCGCCTGGCAGTACCACCACCAGGTGTCGCACCACATCCACTGCAATGACGACGCGTTTGATGAGGACGTCTTCTCCTCCTTCCCCCTGCTCCGCTTCGACGCCCGCCAACCCCGGGCCTGGTACCACGCGTACCAGCACGTGTACATGTGGGCGCTCTTCCCGTTCATGCAGCTGGCCTTCCAGGCGGGCGACTGGAGCGCGATCCTGCAGGGGCGCACGGCGGGCGCGACCATGCATGGCGCGTCCGTCGGCCAGCGGGCGGCGGGCGCGGCGGGCAAGCTGGCCCACTACTTCCTGCTCATCGGCGTGCCCGCCCTGACCCACGGCTGGGCGGCGACGGCGGCGGGCGCGGCCGCATTCGTGGCGGTTCAGGGCCTGGTGCTGGCGACGACCTTTGCGGTGTCCCACAACGTGCCCGAGACCAAGCCCTCCGCCGACGGCCTCAGCCCCGCGTCGGCCCCGCTCCTCACCGACGTCGCGGACCGCGACTGGGGCCTGCAGCAGGTCGCCACATCCGCCAACTATGGCGGGGCGGTCGCCAACTTCATGACGGGCGGGCTGAGCTTGCAGGTGGAGCACCACCTCTTCCCGGCCGTCTTCTTTGGGCACTACCCCGCCATCTCCGCGATCGTCGCGGACGAGTGCGCCAAGCGGGGCATCCCCTACGCCCAGTACCCGACCCTGTGGGCCACGCTGAAGCAGTTTGTGCGGTACATGCGGGACGTCGGGCGGGCGGACGAGATGGCGGTCGTCCCGTGCGGGTCGCTGGTGGGCGGGGAGGCCCTGGCGGCGCGGGCGGCCCAGCTCGCCCGCTTTTGAGGGGGCTGCAATTCTAAAAATTCTATTGTTCTGGAGGGGAGGGGGGGGAGGGGTGTGTGTGTGAGAAAGGGGTGGGGGGAGGGGTACAGAGCGCGTGTGTGAGAAATGGTTGTGGGCGGGATACAAAGTTTTAGTTTCTCCAGTCGGCAGTCGGCGAGAGCACGACCCGCCCCCCCTCACTCCTTTCTCTCTCTCTGTGCAGGGCCGCGAGTGGACGCCCGCCCGCTTCACACACACGCACCCATCCACACACGCACACGCACATCTCTACACAATGCCCCCCCTCGGCACGGACCGGAATGCGGCGTACGAGACCGCGGTCGTCCTGGACCTGGGCGGGAGCAGCTTGAAGGCCGGGCTGGCGGCCGCGTTTCCAACGTCGGCCGAACCGCGGGTGGTGAGTTTTGGTTTTTTTTATTTTTGGGCTTCGCGCGGCGTCTGAGCGCGCGATGACACACGTCCGATGAACAGTGCAAGCCCCTAGTCTAAGCTGGGCGGGCGGGCATGGCGGGCGCCGCCTCATCCCCTGCGCGCTGGGGCTCATGTGGCTAGCCGGCGCCCGGCGTCGATTCGCTCGCCCAGCCCCACACACTTCTGCGTCCGTCGGCAGAGCACGTGGCCGCCCACCGCCTGCCCGCCCTGAACCGCTGGCAGTGCGTGCCAGATGGTGATACGCCTAGAGCGCGTAATCCGGGCACCCCCATGCGAGCACCCGCACTAAAATATGCACCCTCTCTCTCAACTCACGCTTTCACCCCCCCCCACCCCCCCACCCCCTCTCTCTCCTCCATTTTTTTTTTCTCTCCCTCAGGTCGTCTCCTCCGCCCTCACCGACACCGCGTCCCCCTCATCCCTACCCCGCCGCGCCTGCACGGACGGCCGCGTCACCGACTGGGACGCCCTGGAAGCCCTCCTCTACCGGTCCCTCTACTCCGACTGCGGCTGGCTGGCGGGCGAGGAGGGCTGCCTGCTGGTGGTGGAGCCGGTGCGCACGCCCCGCCGCGACCGGGAGCGGTGGGCCCAGCTGGCCTTCGAACGCTTCAACGCGGCCGGCCTCTTCGCCCTGGACGCGCCCGTGGCTGCCCTGTACGCGGTCGGCCGGTCGTCGGGGACGGTCATCGACGTGGGCCACGACAAGACGGACGTGGCGTGCGTGCTGGATGGCGGGGTCGTCACGGGGAGCGCGGTACGGCTCGCGTCCGGCGGGGCGGCGTCCGAGGGCGTCCTGGCGGCCCGCCTCGCGACGCGGGGCGTCAACCTGACGGGGCTGGACCCGGCAGTCCTGCGGGCGGCCAAGCAGGCGGCCGCGGCCGCCCGGCCAAGCCGGGCAGCCGCGCTGGAGGGGATGGTGGGCTGTGGCGAGGGCGCCCCGCCCACCCCGTCGCCCACCACCCTCACCCTGCCCGACGGGACGGCCGTGGCCGTGACGGCCGGCGACGGCATCGCGGTGGCGGAAGCCCTGGTCACCCCATCCGACGCCGTGGGCGTGCGCGCCGACTTGGCCGGCCGGGACAGCCTGGCGGCGGTCGCGCTGGCCTCGGTCGCGGCAGCGGGCAGCGAGAGCGCGGGCGGGGGCGGGGCCGCGTCCGGCGGGGCCGCCCTGGCCGCCCGCCGGGCCGCGCTCGAGACGCTCGTCCTGTGCGGCGGTGGGGCCCGTGTTCCCGGCCTGGCCCACCGCCTGGAGTCGGACGTCCGGGCGGCCCTGCCCGCCTGGGCGGCCTCCCCGCCGACCTGGCCGGAACCGCCGAGCTACCTGCCCCCCCACGCGTGCGGCGCGCTCGCGGCCTGGACGGGCGGCGCCATCGCGGCCAAGACCGTGTTCGTCCAGAACCAGCACGCCACGCGGGCGGACTATGATGAGATGGGCCCGATCGCCATTTTTCGGCGGGGGGCGGGAGGGTGAGAGAGAGGAGAGCGGAGAGAGAGATCGGGATGAACAAAAGCTGGATTTATTTTTTCTAACTCACCGTGCTCGCGTCCGCCGCCGGCGGCCTCCACCTGGGCGAGCCCGACCTGGCCATGCCCGTGGAACTGTCCGGCACGGCCTTCCAGGTCGGCGTGGAAGGGGCGCCGCCCGCGCCGCCCGCCTCTGCGTCGTCCGACGACCGCTCGTGCCTGTGCCCGTGCCCGTGCTCGTGCCCGCCCTCTCCCCCGCTCTCCGCCTCCAGCCGCCGGCAGTAGGCCCACCACCCGCCCGTCACCGCCGCCGCGACGCCCGCCATGACGGCCGCGACGGTCGCGACCGACACCCGCGCCACATCAAACATCCAGGCCGCCGCCAGCGCGCTCACGCACTCGCCCGTCACAAAGGCGGCCTGCTCTAGGGAGCACACCCGCCCCAGGAGCGCGTCCGGGACGGCCGTCTGCAGCAGGAGCGTGGAGTAGGCCCACAGGATCGAGGAGCCCGCAGCCCGGACGCCCGTGGACACGAGCAGGCCGCCCAGGCGGGTGGAGGACAGGGCGATCCCCACGTACCCGGCGCTCAGGCAGGCAAACGCCCCGGCGATGCCCCGCATCAGGGCCGACGGGCGGGGGGAGGGGATCAAGGCGTTGGAGATCAGGGGGCCGACAAAGCAGCCGACGCCCACGCACGCAAAGATGGCGCCCAGCACGGAGGCGGCCAGGGCGTCCGGGGTGGGCGAGGGTACGCCGACCTTGCCCACCAGCCGCGCCCAGGCCGCCCCCGCCGCCGCGGCCGACGCCTGGGCGCCCGCCTGCTCGCTCACGTAGGTGTTGACCAGGTCGGCCGCGCCCCAGACGGTGGAGCCGGCGGCCTTCACACAGGCGAGGACGAGGATGGGGCGGTGGGCGGCCACGTAGGCAAAGCCAGCCCGCACGTCGGCCACCGCTGCCGCAAACGCAGCGGACAGGGAAGTGCTGGGCGGGGGTGGCGCGGCTGGCGCCTGCGCCCCGTCGCCCGCTTCGGAGGCGTCTGACCGGCGGGCTTTCTCACTACGGCGGACCAGCTCGACCGAGGCGCGCTTACCGGCTTGTTCCCCGCTCCCACCGCTCCCACCCCCCCCACCGCCTGCGCCGCCACCGCCGCCGTCACCGCCGCCGCCGCCCCCCCGCACGACCAGGCCGTGCAGGCTGAGGGCGCACAGCCCGGCCGCCGCGTACGTGGCCGCGTCCACCGCGTAGCACACCCCGTACCCCCACCGCCCCAGGACCACCCCGCCCGCGCTCGCGCCCGCGGCGGACATGATGGACCAGCCGACCGAGTCCAGAGTGGTTGCCAACCGCAGCGCTTCACCTGGCGGGACCAGGGACGGCGTCAGGGAGCGGCGGGTGGGCTCGTAGACGGTGGTGGCGCTGAACTGGAGGACCAGCAGGCCGAGCATGAGGCCCAGGTCGCCGGGGCCGCGGACGAGGGTGAGGGCGGCCGCTGACAGCGCGCCCAGCCCGCATGCCCCCGCCAGGACGAGCTCGCGCGGGGCCCGGTCCGCGAGCACGCCGGCCAGCGGGAACAGGAAGAGGCCCGGTAAATAGTGCGTTGCCAGGACGGCCGCCAGCAGGCGGCCCTGGGCGGCCGGCGGGGCGAGCTCGGCGACGCGGCGCAGGGTGGCGACGTACGCGAACCAGCCGCCTAGGGAGAGGAGGAAAGATGAGAGGCCGGGGAAGGTGTTTGGAGAGAAAACCGAATAATTAGGGCCCCGCCTCCTCTCTCTTCTCTCACCGGCGCTGTTCAAGAGCTCGCCAAGCCAGAGTGTTCTGAACCCTCTGTGCGCAGCGAGAACGCGCACGTAGGCGGCGATGCCGGTGCCGTAGGATGAGGGCGACATGTTTCAGTATGAGAATGCGCCGCCGACGCGCGCGCTCTCCCCTGAACACGTGTGTGTTGTGGCAGCCCTCCTCTCCTTATAACACACATCCGCCCTCTCTCCTCCTCACCTCCCCACCAGCGCCGGCGCGGTCGGCAGCACCCGGTCCAGCGCCGCCTTGGCCACCCCTCGCTTGAGCGCCGCCTCCAAGGCCTCAAAACTCTGCTCCCCTTCCAGCACCTCCCCGCCCGGCAGGACCCAGGACGGGAAGCCCTGGATGCCGGCGGCGGTGCAGGTAGGGGCTGGGCCCGTCCCACCACCTGCCGCCACGCCGGACGGGTAACATTCCACGTACGGCAGCTCGCTCGCGGCGGCCGCCCCAAACGCCTGGCGCTGGTCGAAACAGTGCCCGCACCAGAAGGCGCCATACATCCTCGCGCCCGCCGCCCGCAGGCGCCGGGCCAGGTCAACCGCCCCGGGCGGGGAGGGGCGCGTGATGGCCGGCTCATCAAAGGGCAGGGAGGCGGAGGTGGCCGCCAGGGCGGACGACGGGTCCACGCCCGCCCAGGCGAGTTGGAGGGCGAGGAGGGTGGCCAGGGCGGCCGACCCGCCCGGCGCGAGGGCGGCTTTCAAGCCGGAGGGCGGGAGCGACGCAAAGAGCAGGGCGGCAATGGATAGGGACAGCCCCGCCGATGTCAGGCACCAGGGGCAGGGCGGCGCGCCCGCGAGGCGGGTGGCAAGCAGGGCGAGGAGGGACGCGGAAGTGGTGGCCAGGGCGGCCGCGCCCGCGGCAAGGGCGGCCGAGGCGAGCGGGTGAGGCGGGGTGGACGGGGGGCCCTCTTCCCCAGCGGCGCCCACCCCCGCCCGCCAGTGATAGGCGGCCAGGGCGGCGACGGAGGCGTAGGCGGCGCAGCCTGCGTGGAAAATAAGGGAGGGGTGTGCGAGCGTGAGAAAAAGCAGAGAGGGGTGTGGGTCGTTTTTTGTATTTCGT